>Ga0134128_10000237_pt1 | contig 78809 bp, 66 predicted proteins | sample KB31754_FD_96462 | JGI IMG/M metagenome (GOLD analysis project Ga0134128, IMG submission 96462) | Terrestrial soil microbial communities with excess Nitrogen fertilizer from Kellogg Biological Station, Michigan, USA - KB3-175-4 | ecosystem: Environmental > Terrestrial > Soil > Unclassified ... | reverse complement strand
TATGAGTTATGTATGAAGAGAGTATGAGGAGAGTATGAGGAGAGTATGAGGAGAGTATGAGGAGAGTATGAAGAGAGTATGAGGAGAGTATGAGGAGAGTATGAGGAGAGTATGGGAAAGCCATGGGAAAGGTATGGGAAAGGTATGGGAAAAGTATGGGAAAAGCCGTTTTTCGTCTTATATTTCTGAATGTCGGGTGGGGACATCCGCCAGGGAAACTGTCATAAAGACCAACTAAAATTAATTGTATATTCTCTTTTTAATTTATCAGCCATTTTTCCCCCATAACTTCTTAAACCAAACGAAATTACAATTGTACTCGCTTTCTCTTAGATATAAAATCCCATGTTAAGACTATTAAAATAACAAATACCGATACCAATATCAAAGAAATATAACTGGAACTTCCATATCCGGATGGTCAAAACGCTTGGCTATTAAAAATCCTGTTATCAGAATAATAAAACCAATGGTACGACAACAATCCGCGCTTACTATCCTTCCCAAATATAACCGCGAAGGCCAGAGGGACATTTGTTTGGTTGACCTGTTTCAGTAAATAAGATTATTTGCTGAAAAATAAAAAGCGATACCTGGTCAAGTGTAGTATCGCTTTTTATTGTTTAAAAAAGTTCATTTACCAGCCTTTTTTGGCAACGCCGTCTTTAACTGCCTGTAATGCATTCGCTTCGCTCAGCATAGTAGTCATTTTGTTACCTTTTCCATCATTACCCTGGGCCATATAACCGCCGCGGGCAGTTTTAGTAATTACTGCATCTTGCATTGGAACATTTTTTTCTTTGGTTTTCATGCAATAAGCTGTTAACATTTTTGACATTTTGATTTGGTTTATGGTTTTAAAATTTAGTGATTCTATCCATAGTCAATGACAGTGGAATTTCAAATTTAGGGATTTATACTTATTTCACGTTATATATTTCCTAACATTTATAAATATTAAAAATCAAGTGAATTTCTTACTTTAACAAGGTTCAGTTTTAGTACATATTTCAAATACATTTCGTAGGAATATTCTAGCCCGGTTCCGCTGGAAATTTTTTCAATAAAATCTTTGTAAGGAATGATCCTGAAATCAAAAAATAGATTTTTATAGATTTCTTTATCATAAATAAAGCTGGCGATCAAAAGCTCGCGGTGTTTTTCTACAAGTCCGGGATATTTTTCAGAGATTGATTGAAACAAAGCCATTCCGCGGGGTCCGATAAATCCTTCCGCATTCCAATACCTCAAATCGATCCCAATGTTTTTAAACTGAAATAAAAGGTGCGATAAAAATCCGTTGCCTTCACTAAATGGCTGTCTTTTTTGACCTGAGATATCTTTGTAATTCACATAATAATTTTCGAAAACTATTTTCTGGAAAAGCTTCGTGTTTACACGGTAAGTAACTGATGTGCCCGTAGCAAAATTAGTTAGCGATTGCAGCGGCGTATGCAAGCTATCATATTGTCCGCCTTTGTGAGAATAAATCAGCTGGATAGGAATATGAAAATCCCACCTGTTTTTATTAACAACGTTCAGATTCGAAACATAGCCAATATCAAATTCTTCTTTAAAATCATCCCCCGGATGAATCGCACGACGCCAGTTGATAAAGAAATCATGGTTATATGGTTTGGTATCTACTAAAAACTGGAAGCCATTTTCCAGGCGTTCATTGATATTATTTTTATAATCATAAAGAGGTTCTATGTAGCCATGATCCGTTCCGCCTTCTAAATTTCCGAGAATGTAGGAAGAATGCTTTGCGCGATATTTTACCTCAAAAGTTGGAGCGATCGTAGTATAGTTGGGACGTCCAAATTCTTTTTGCAAATAAATGCCACCTTTTATAAAAAACTTCGGCGACACCTGGTATTCCAATTCAGGAATGATCTGGTATCCGAACAGCGTTCCGCTCAAAGGAATATTCCCAAACCATTCGGTATTATTGATATAATTCAGATTATATAAATTAAAAGAAAGCTTCTGGCTGTCAGCGGGATTAATAATGGTTCTATTAGAAAAAACCGGATAATCAACCTGCGAATAAGTTTTAAAACTAACCATCAAAAACAAAAGGACTAATATTTGGGGTTTCTTCATAAAAATTAGTTGATGAATATGCAATATTACATCATGGAATGAAAAACAAACTTTCTATTTCTGATAATCATGTCGATCAAAAAAAAATTACTTTACTAAAACAAAAAAGCTCCTTTTTAGAAGAAGCTTTTTACAGAATTTTTTATGATCAGTTACACATCCAGTCTTGCATACTTTGCATGGTTTTCGATAAACTCCCTGCGTGGGGGAACATCGTCGCCCATCAGCATACTGAAAACCCCGTCTGCTTCAACGATGCTGTCAATGGTTACTTGTTTCAATGTCCGTGTGGCCGGATTCATGGTTGTTTCCCAAAGTTGCTCACTGTTCATTTCTCCCAAACCTTTGTACCGCTGAATATGAACAGTATCTTCTTTTCCTGATGCCACTTGCTGGATCCACGCTTTCCTGTCCTCATCATTAAAGGCGTAAGCCTGCTCTTTTCCTTTTTTCAAAAGATACAAAGGAGGCTGGGCGAGATAAACAAATCCCTGCTCTACCAGCTCTTTCATATATCTGAAAACGAAAGTAAGGATCAGCGTTGCGATATGGCTTCCATCCACATCGGCATCGGTCATTATAATCAACTTATGATAACGAAGTTTGCTGAGATCCAGCGCTTTCGGATCTTCGGGTGTGCCGATTTTTACGCCCAGGGCAGTAAACATATTCCTGATTTCCTCGTTGTCATAAATTTTATGCTCCATCGCTTTTTCAACGTTCAGAATTTTACCACGAAGAGGAAGAATAGCCTGGTAGCTTCTGTCTCTTCCCTGTTTGGCGGTTCCTCCCGCAGAATCTCCCTCAACAAGAAATAATTCGCAACGGAAAGGATCTTTATCACTGCAATCTGCCAGTTTTCCCGGTAAGCCACCGCCGGAAAGCACACTTTTGCGTTGTACCATTTCACGCGCTTTTTTCGCAGCTGCCCTTGCCTGTGCGGCTAAAATTACTTTCTGAATAATTGTCTTCGCATCTTTTGGATTTTCTTCAAGATAAGCCGTTAAAACTTTGCTTAAAGTAGAATCTACAACGCCCATCACTTCATTATTTCCAAGCTTTGTTTTTGTTTGTCCTTCAAACTGCGGCTCCGGAACTTTTACTGAAATAACAGCCGTTAATCCTTCGCGAAAGTCATCACCCTCAATTTCAACTTTTGCTTTTTCAAACATGCCTTCTTTTTCACCATAACTCTTAAAAACACGGGTGATAGAACGGCGAAAGCCCGAAACATGCGTACCTCCTTCTATCGTATTAATATTATTTACATAACTGAAAAGATGTTCCTGGTAACTGGTATTATACATAAGCGCCACCTCAACAGTAACGTTGCTTGTGTCATCAAAACCATCACAATAAATTACAGAAGGTAGCAAAGATGCGCGATTACCATTTTTATCAATTAGTCCAACGAACTCTGTGATACCGCCTTCGCTATAAAATGTTTTTGAATATGTTTTCCCTTCTTCATTTTTCTCACGCAGATCATTGAGAATGATCCTGATTTTTTTATTGAGGAAAGCGAGTTCCCTTAATCTTCCTTCAAGGATTTCGCGATTATAAACGGAAACAATAAAAATAGAAGGATCAGGGAGAAAACGAATTTTTGTTCCTGTTTGATCGCTGGTTCCAATCTCACGAACAGGGTATTGCGGAATTCCTTTGCAATATTCCTGTTCAAATGTTTTTCCTTCCCGGTTTACAACTACATGAAATTCGGTACTAAGCGCATTCACGCAACTTACACCAACGCCATGCAAACCACCGCTGACTTTATAAGTATTTTTATCAAACTTTCCACCAGCGTGCAATACTGTCATGACCACTTCCAAAGCGCTGCGGCCTTCCTTCTTCATAATGCCTGTAGGAATTCCACGTCCGTTATCTTCGACAGTAATAGAATTGTCTTCGTTAATGGTAACATTAATTTCGGTACAAAAGCCTGCAAGAGCTTCATCGATTGAGTTATCAACAACTTCATAAACCAGGTGATGGAAACCTTTGGTTCCGACATCACCAATATACATTGCCGGACGTTTTCTTACAGCCTCAAGTCCTTCAAGAACCTGAATACTGTCTGCACCATAACCATCAATTTTAGGGATTGTTAATTCTGCGGTATCTTCTGCCATATTAAGGGGGATAAAAACAATTTAGTTTAAAAGAAAATTATATGCAAATGTACGAAAATTAAGGGGTAATACCTAAAAAAAGAAGGGTTTGTGCAATAAAAAAAGGTTTCATTTCTGAAACCCTTTTGCTCCCCCTGCTGGACTTGAACCAGCGACCCTCTGATTAACAGTCAGATGCTCTAACCAACTGAGCTAAGGAGGAATAAGACCATAAAAAAGAACCTCATTTTCCCTTTTCGGGGGTGCAAAAATAGAGATTTTTGATTTGAAACAAAAATTGATTTAAAACTATTTTTTTTAAGCTTGTTAATTGTTTCAAAAAGTCGATTTTAGCTATCTGAAAATATATCCCTTGCAAACTTTTATTTCAATCTTAAGAGGTATCAACGTTAGCGGTCAGAAGAAAATTTTGATGGCCGATTTAAAAGCGCTTTATGAAAGTCTGCGATTTAAAGATATTGCTACTTATATCCAAAGCGGAAATGTTGTTTTTAAAAGCAATGAAAAAATTACCGATCTGCACATTGCGAAAAAAATTGAAGAAGCAATTTTTAAAAATTACAATTTCCAGGTTCCGGTTATCGTCAGAAGTTCGGATGAAATGAAGAAAATCGTTTCTTCCAATCCTTTTTTAAAACAAAAAAATATCGATGTAAAGAAATTGCATGTTACGTTTCTTTCAGAAATTCCGGCGAAAACAGCTGTTGAAACAATTGAAAATATTGACTTTTCGCCTGATCAGTTTGTTATCTCAGGCAAAGAAATTTATCTCCGCATTCCCGAAAGCTATGGAGAAACCAAACTGTCGAATCAGTTTTTTGAAAAGAAACTGAAAGTATCGGCTACTACCAGGAACTGGAACACAGTAATGGAGTTAATGGAAATGTCTTCGGCGTAAAAGTCATTGCTGCTTCTTTCCTTCGCGATTCTTTTGCAATAATTTTTTTCTTTTCTCATCTGCAACATTTTCATAATCATAAGGGCAATTCTGGCAGCCCTTGCCACAACAATATCCTCTTTTCAAATGGTATTCTTTCGTAAAAACCATTAACCCTGATTCATTAAAATAAAAATCAATTCCTTCTTTTAAGTCATTGCTCATTCTTAATTTTCTTTAGATGCTGAAGAAGTAAAGCGTCAATATTTTTAATAGTTTCAGGCAAAGAAAAACACAAATAAAAAATCGAATTACTTTTTGCAATATCAAGTTTTTCATAATGAGTTTGGATCGCCAGTTCGGGAGATAGATTTGCTTCCTGATAAACATTGTTCATATCAGAATGAATCGGAAGGTGATATAATTCAATAACTGTTTTTGTAAAATGGTACAGATCCGGCGAATCGGTTTTTAAATGAATTTTTCCGGCTTGCCTTAAAATTTGTTGGTACAATCTTAGAAACCTGGGATGTGTTAATCTTTTCTTGGCCTTCGACAAGCGAAGCTGCGGATCCGGAAATGTGATCCATATTTCATCTACTTCTTCTGTAGAAAAATAATTAGTTATCTTATCAATTTGCGTTCTTAAAAAAGCCACATTTTTTAAATCGCTTTTCAAAGCAAATTTTGCTCCCACCCAAAGCCTGTTGCCTTTTATATCAACACCAATATAATTTTTTTCAGGATAAAGTTGTGCGAGTCCATTTGCATATTCGCCTTTGCCACAGGCCAGTTCAAGGGTAACGGGATGATTGTTTTTAAAAAATTGCTCCCACTTTCCTTTCATGTTTTCAGGGAATTGCAAAACGTTGGGAAAGGTATCAAGCTCTGCGAATCTTTGTAATTTTTTTTGTGCCATGTTTGCAAATGTAGTTGTAGAAAAAATGATTCAACGATTTTTACCGACCGTTTCAAACCCTTTACCGACAATTTATTTACTTAAGCCTAATGCCTCTTTTAAGAGCTTTATCGCAGGAATATTTTTGCGTTATGAATTTAAAAAAATATAAAAATTATTAGGATGGAACCAAATAATATTGAGATGTACAACAGAAATAAAAGATCAAGAATTTGGAGCGGATTAATTCTTGTAATCGCAGGAATCCTGCTGCTCGGATATAAAATGGGCGCACCAATTCCGGGCTGGATATTTACATGGCCGGTACTTTTAATTGCCATCGGATTACTGATTGGCGTTAAAAGTAAATTTCATAATCCGGGAGCAATGATCATGATTTTGATTGGCGCTGTTTTTCTTTTGGATGAACAAATTCCGGGAATCGATTTTCATAATTATATCGTACCTATCATCCTCATAAGTGTTGGAATCATCTTTATCCTGCGGCCACGATCTCATGGCTGCAGCAGAAGAAGCCGTCGCTGGGAAAGAATGAACATAGCCGCACACGATAATTTTAAAAGTGAACCTGTTTCTTCGTCTGATGATAATTCAGAATACCTCGATGTGGTAGCAGTATTCGGAGGAATAAAAAAAAATGTGCAGTCAAAAAATTTTAAAGGCGGCGAAATTGTAAGCTTCATGGGCGGCTCTGAAATAAATTTTATGCATGCAGATATTCAGCAACCCATAGAACTTGAAGTGAACAATGTTTTTGGTGGAACGAAATTAATTATCCCTTCCAACTGGGATGTAAAAAATGAGATTTCTGCAGTGTTCGGCGGGGTGGAAGATAAAAGAACTTTCAGTAACAGCCTTCCCGACACGGATAAAAAAATTGTGCTGAAAGGCGCCTGCGTCTTTGGCGGAATAGAAGTTACTAATTATTAAAATAATTTTTTCATCTTATAAATTCACTTTTATGAAATGGTATCTTGCAAAAATTGTTTACAGAATTGTGTGTGGCGATGGAAATCATACACCTCAATTTGATGAACAGCTAAGGCTGATAGAAGCAGAAGATGATATGCATGCTTTTCAAAAGGCAAGGATAATGGGCGATACAGAAGAAGATCATTTTTTGAACAATGAATTAAAACCGGTGCATTGGAAATTCATTGATGTTGCAGAATTGCATCCGCTGGATAATTTGATTGATGGCATTGAATTATATTCAAAGATTTGTGAAGAAGAAGATGCAGAAGCTTATATCAAAAGCGTCAGCAAACGCGCCAATTATTTACACGGGAATTGTTTGCAAAAAACGTTTCAAATGAATTAAAAATCTTGAAGTTTGGCCAACTCAATTTTATCTGATAAACGCTTGCGATATTTTTTTGCTGCCTGGTGGCTTGTATGGATGTTGTTGCAATATATTATGCTCAGGCAATTGAACATTGATGAATTGCATTCGGTCAGCGACAGTATCATCAGCAATGTTCTTCTGGCAATATGCTGTTTTTTTATCAGCAACAATATGAAATATTATCTGCCACGCGCAGAAAAATATTGGTATATTCTTGTGGTAAGTCTTACAGCAAGCTTTTTATGGATGCTTGCTCTACAGGCAGCTATGTGGATGATTTTTCCTGAGACCGATCATTATGTACAGGTAATTCGTACGTCGTGGGGAATCAGGTTTGGGGCGGGATATCTTTTGATAAGCAGTATAAGCATGTTTAGTTTATTGTGGTACAGCCAACAGGAGCAAAAAGAAATGGATAAAAGAAAAACAGAGTCTGAAAAACTTTCAAAGGATGCAGAGCTTTTTAAACTTCGTCAACAATTGCAGCCGCATTTTTTATTCAATAGCTTAAATTCCATCAGCGCTCTTACCGGCTCTCATCCTGATAAGGCGAGGCATATGATTCAGCAATTGAGCGATTTTTTTCGTGGCACTTTAAGAAAAGACGAACATCAATGGAATTCGCTGGAGGAAGAATTAAAATATCTTGAGTTGTATCTTGAAATAGAAAAAGTAAGATTTGGCCATCGTTTACAAACAGAGATAAATTACATAGATGAAATTCTTTCAATGAAAGTGCCTGCGCTGCTCTTGCAGCCGGTTGTGGAGAATGCCATAAAATTTGGATTATATGATACGACAGGCGATATTTTGATCAAATTAGATGCAACGACCGAAGAAAATAATTTAAAGATTGTTGTTGAAAATCCTTTTGATCCTGAAACATCGCAGCCTTTGAAGGGAACGGGCTTCGGGCTTTCATCGATTCGGCGAAGATTATTTCTTTTGTTTGCAAGAAATGACCTGTTAACCATAAAAAAAGATAAAGAAATATTCATGACAACAATTTTGATTCCTCAGATCGATGCAATAAAAACTGAAAGAGTTTTTGTTGAAAGCAATGGAAAATTAGAATCCTGAATTTTTCAATTTACAAAAAGAAGAAAATGAAAGTAATAATAATTGATGATGAACCATTGGCGAGGGAAATTGTAAAGGAATATCTTAAAACAATTCCTGGTGCAGAATTAATCACTGAATGCCAGGATGGTTTTGAAGGCATAAAAGCAATTCAGCAATACCAGCCGGATCTGATTTTTTTAGATATTCAAATGCCGAAGATCAATGGATTTGAAATGCTGGAACTGATAGAAGCGCCGCCGGCAGTTATTTTCACTACTGCTTTCGACGAATTTGCCATAAAAGCTTTTGAATCGAACGCAGTTGATTATTTATTAAAGCCTTTTAGCAAAGAGCGGTTTGAGAAGGCAATTCAAAAGTATTTGCAATATCAGAATTCCCAACAAACGCAGCAGGTAATCGAAGCAGCGGCACAAACACCTTCACAACAAAATCGTGTTGTGGTAAAAGATGGAAATAAAATAAAAATTATTCCGGTAAATAAAATTGATTACCTCGAGGCATCGGATGATTATGTGAAAATTGTAACCGCAGAAGGAACATTTTTAAAAAAGAGGACGATGAATTTTTTTGAACAATCATTAAGTCCTTATCATTTTGTTCGAGTTCATCGGTCCTACATTGTCAATACACAATTGATAACCCGTATTGATCCTTATGAAAAAGACGGGCATTTATTATTGCTGAATACCGGAGCAAAACTGCCGGTAAGCAAAGCAGGATATGCAAAACTGAAAGAAGTTTTAGGCATTTAACTCGATTGGCGAAATAAAAAAACCTTCAGCAATGAGGGTCTTTTTAAGGAGTAATTTAATTTAACCTGATTGTAAAGATTTGAATTCCGGCAGGCTTATTGACGAAGGAAATTTTTAAAAGAGAAGATTAAAATGGCTATACTGATTTATTGTTATGATGCTTATTGCGATTGGTGTTACGGCTTCAGCCAGGTAATAAAAAAAATTAACTCTGAATATAAAGACAGGCTTGAATTTGAAGTAATTTCGGGAGGAATGATATTAACAGAAAACCCGGTTCCGATCAGCGCTACAGCTTCATATATTGAAGGCATTTATCATAAAATTGAAGAAACCACCGGAATCAAATTTGGTGAAGATTATTTATGGCACATTAAGCATCCGGAAATAAGCGATTGGTTTCCAAGCTCAGAAAAGCCTGCGATTGCATTATGTGTTTTTAAAGATTATTTCCCTGGTAAACAAGTAAGCTTTGCTGCAGACTTGCAATATGCACTTCATTTCGAAGGACGCGATCTTACTGATAATGAAGCTTATCGTTTATTGCTGGATAAATACAATATTCCCGCAGAGGAATTCTTTGAAAAATTAAATGAAGAAGAATACAAAGAACAGGCTTACAATGAGTTTTCTTTTTGCAAACAATTGAATGTGTCAGGTTTTCCCACTGTATTTCTGCAGGTGAAAGAAAGAAAGTTCTATATGGTGTCAGAAGGGTATACCGGTTATGAAACACTCAGCGAACGAATTGAAAGATTATTGAAGGAAAGCTGACAGAGATGCTTATGCGAAAAAGATTTTATTCTGAAACTACTTCAGCAATTACATTTTGTTTCATTTGTTTTAGAAAATGATAAAGTCCTTTCATACTATCGATATCCTGCACCACTAAAATTCCGTTCTTTCCTACTTGCTTTAGTTTTGCCTTATTCGTTTTTGTTTGAATAAAATCAAGGATTTTTTCAAAAACATTGCTGGTAAAATAAGGAGATTCGGGGTTAGCGACAAAAAAGCATTTTAATGTTTCATTTTTCAAAATCATCTTCTCGAAACCTAATTCCACAGCAATTTTTCTGCAACGGACTGTTGTAAAAAGATCTTCAACCTGGCGGGGAACCGGACCAAAACGATCAATCATTTCTTTATGCAGATCCTGTAACTCCTTTTCTCCGTCACCACTGTCGGGTGCATTGTCTAATCTTGAATAAAGGCTTAATCTTTCTGTAATATTTTCAACATACTCATCAGGAATTAAAATTTCAAGATCGGTATCAATCGTACAATCAGAAACATAGTCATCCTGCTTTTGGATTTCTTCTTTGAACAAATCCTTAAACTCCTTTCTCTTCAATTCACGAATGGCTTCATCAAGAATTTTCTGATACATTTCAAAACCAATTTCAGCAATAAAACCACTTTGTTCTCCACCCAGAAGATTTCCTGCACCACGAATGTCAAGATCACGCATTGCAATCTGGAAGCCGCTTCCCAGATCGCTGTATTGTTCTAAAGTTGTCAAACGTTTTCGGCTGTCAGGTGTAAGTGTACTCATCGGCGGAGAAAGCAAATAACAAAATGCTTTCTTGTTGCTGCGTCCAACTCTTCCCCGAAGCTGATGAAGATCACTTAGCCCAAAATGATGCGCATTATTAATAATGATCGTATTTACATTAGGAATGTCAACACCGCTTTCAACGATATTAGTACAGATCAATACATCATATTTGTGCTCTATAAAATCGAGAATCGTTTCTTCCAGTTTGGCTCCTTCCAATTGGCCGTGGGCATAAGCAATGCTGAGATCAGGACACAATCCCTGGATTAATGTTTTCATTTCCTGTAAGCCCTGAACACGATTGTGAATAAAGAAAACCTGGCCACCTCTTTCTACCTCATAATAAATCGCATCGCGGATAAATTCCTGGTTAAAAACATGTACTTCCGTTTGTATTGGCTGGCGGTTTGGTGGCGGAGTATTGATAATGCTAAGATCTCTTGCACCCATCAAACTGAATTGCAAGGTTCTCGGGATAGGCGTTGCCGTTAGTGTGAGAGAATCAACGGTTGTACGTAGTTGTTTTAATTTTTCTTTTGCTGCCACACCAAATTTTTGCTCTTCGTCAATGATCATCAATCCAAGATCATGAAACTTCACATCTTTGCTCAATAGAGCATGTGTGCCGATGATGATATCAATTTTTCCTTCTTCTAATTTTTTTAAAGTTTCTTTCTTTTCTTTCGACGTTTTAAAACGATTCAGATAATCGACGGTTACAGGAAAATCACTCAATCTTTCACTGAAAGTTTTATAATGCTGATACGCAAGGATCGTTGTAGGAACCAATACTGCAGCCTGTTTGCCATCTAAACACGTTTTGAAAGCAGCCCTGATTGCCACTTCTGTTTTTCCAAAACCGACGTCGCCACAGATCAGGCGATCCATGGGCGATTCTTTTTCCATATCCACTTTTACATCAGTAACTGCTTTGCTCTGATCCGGTGTGTCTTCATAAAGAAATGAAGATTCCAGTTCAGTTTGCATATAATTATCAGGAGAATGCGCAAAACCTTTGTGGCTCTTTCTTTCAGCGTATAATTTGATAAGGTCGGTGGCAATATCTTTTACCTGTTTTTTGGTTTTATCTTTTAATTTATTCCATACATCGCTTCCTAATTTATTCATTTTAGGAATCGTTCCTTCCTTTCCGCTGTACTTGCTTATTTTATGAAGCGACGAAATGTTTACATATAAAAGATCTCTGTCTTTATAAAGAATTCTCACAGCTTCCTGCGTTACACCATTCGTTTCAATCTTCTGTAATCCACTGAATACGCCAACTCCATGGTCAATATGCGTTACATAATCGCCGGGTTGCAATTCGCGCAACATTTTTAAAGTAAGTGCTTTGTTCTTGCTAAAAGCCTGTTTGACACGGTATTTGTGATAGCGCTGAAAAATTTCATGATCCGTATAGCAAACTATTTTCAAATCGTTATCAATAAAACCTTCATGAATAGAAACAGGAATAGGAACGAAATTTATTTGTGTATTCTGATCTGTAAAAATTGAATGCAAACGCTCAAGTTGCTTTGGATTTTCAGCGAAAATGAAAATGTTATATTTCTTTGTTTCAAATGATTTTAAATTCTCAATAAGCAGTTTAAACTGCCTGTTGAACGCAGGTTGCTGTTCAATTGAAAAATGAAAATCATTTCCTTCTGAGAAGTATTTTTTATTGCCAAACTCAATGGTGTGTCTTTGTTGGATCTGTTCCTGTAACAGTGATGCACAAACGAAATCTTTTTCTGAAACGTCTTTGATTTCATTTAACTCATCTTCATCCTCCTGCCGGCTTTTATTGACCTGTATCTCTTTTCTGTTTCCTGATAACGCTTCTTTCAGATCTTCTTCCTGTTTCCCGATCATCTCTTTAATAAATTCCCAATCTTCACTCCATACAACAGTATTATCAGGCAGGAAATTTAAAAGCGAAACTTTTTCTCCCGTTGTAAATTGTGTTTCAACATTTGGAATAATATTTACCTGCAAAAGTTTTCGTTCACTCAGCTGTGTTTCGGGATCAAACAAACGAATGCTGTCAATTTCATCTCCGAATAATTCTATACGGTATGGCTTTTCATTTCCATAGGAATAAATATCAAGAATGCCTCCGCGAACAGCAAATTGCCCTGGCTCATAAACAAAATCATTTCTGCTGAAACCATAATCCACAAAGCGTCCCAGCAGTTCATCCATTTTTATCGTATCGCCTTGTTTAAAAGAAATAATATTTTGAGAAAGTGTTTTGGACAACACCACTTTTTCAAAGAGCGCTTCGGGATATGTGACCAAAACTTTTTTATTTCCTCCTGTGCTTAATTTGGTAAGCGCTTCAGTTCGAAGCATTACATGGCTGCTGTTGAGCAGATGAAAATTCTTTTTGTTTTTAAAAGAAGATGGAAAATAAAAAAGATCAAGAGCTCCTGTGATATTTTCAATTGTATTATGAAAATAGGCAGCTTCCTCAGCATCTCTTAAAATCACGAGATGGTTGACCTGTGAAGCAATGGAATGATTAAAAACCGCTGAAAAAATAAACTGGGAAGCGCTTCCATGAAGGCCTGAAAGATGGATGTGCTGTGGTTCGGACAATAGAATCTTATCCGCAATCGTAAAAATGCGGGGATCATTTGAATAATAATTCGTCAACACATCAAGATTCATCCAGCGTCCTTTTTCTGAGAAATGCAAAGTTAAACGGTTTCAAATTAATTTTCACCTTTCACGGGTTCTAAAAGCATTTATAACATCTTTTTGATTTTTAATTTTTCATTCAAAATATCGGTTGTATTTTCCCTAAAATTATCTTCATGTCTTTAGAAAGCTGGAGTACAGGAACTGTCATTCGTATCGAAGATGAAACTTACAATACGAAACGTTTTTTTATTCGTGTAAATGAAGTTGATTCTTTCAATTTTAAAGCCGGACAATTTGTAACGCTTGATCTTCCGATTCACGAACAAAAAAATAAACGATGGCGCAGCTATTCAATTGCCAGCTGGCCTGATGGAACGAACGTTTATGAACTGGTAATTGTTTTGCTGGAGGGCGGGGCAGGGTCAACTTATTTATTTAACGAAGTTAAAGTTGGCTCTGAACTTATGTTTCGCGGTGCTCTTGGCAATTTTATTTTGCCTGACAATATTGAAAAAGATATTTTTTTTATTTGTACCGGAACTGGTATTGCACCATTCAGAAGTATGTTGAATGATGTGAAATTGCACCACATCTCTCATAAAAATCTTTATTTAGTTTATGGCTGCCGCACACAAAAAGATTTGCTTTATTATGATGAAATGAAAGAGCTGGAAAATGAAATAAGTAACTTCTACTATTTACCGACTTTAAGCCGCGAAAAATGGAACGGTCATACTGGTTATGTTCATGATCTCTATGAAGAGATCTGTAAAAGGAATAATGAAGCTTGTGAAAATATCAGTAACCTGAAACCTGCCGGGTTTTATTTATGTGGCTGGAAATTTATGATAGATGATGCGCGAAAAAAGATTGCGGAACTCGGATATGACCGAAAATGTATTCACCTTGAATCCTATGGATAGAGAGTGTTTTTTAGAAAAAGGAAATAAAAAATTAGAAATATTCCCTTTTTTACTATAAACCCAATTTTGTAAAAAAACTAAATTAATTTTATGAGAAGAAGCCACAGCCGTGCAATGATGATCTCACTTTTCGTCATCATTATTTCTGTTTTTAATTTTCAAAGATTGACGAATTCAGATTGCATCCGCGCAATTCATGTAATTACGTTGTTGGTAATTGGAGCTGCTATCGGAGTTTTTCTTTCTAATTTTTTCGCACTTATTATACAAAGAAAAAGGCAACAATAAAATTTACTCCTGTATTTTCTGATTCACAATTTTTCTTACTTCAGAGAGTGAAATCCTTTCCTGCATCATTGTATCACGATAACGGATAGTAACGGTTTGATCATCTTTTGTTTGATGATCTATGGTAACACAAAAAGGTGTTCCAATCGCGTCCATTCTTCTGTAACGCTTGCCAATACTGTCTTTTTCCTCATAAAAAGTATAGAAGCTTTCTTTACAATCATCAAATAAATCTTTGGCGATTTCCGCCAATCCATCTTTTTTTACCAAAGGAAGAATGGCCAATTTGTAAGGAGCAATTTTGGGAGGAATTCTTAAAACGACACGGCTGTCTTCACTTCCATCTTCTTTTGTCCATTTTTCTTCTGTATAAGACATGCTTAAAACAGTGAGGAACAAACGGTCTAAGCCAACAGAAGTTTCCACTACGTATGGGATATAATTTCCGTAAGGTTTTCCATCTGCTTTCAACTCGTTATCAAAATATTGCAATTTCTTTTTGCTGAGTTCCTGGTGTTGCTTCAAATCAAAATCGGTGCGTGAATGAATGCCTTCGAGTTCTTTAAAACCAAATGGAAATTCAAATTCAATATCTACAGCGGCATTGGCATAATGCGCCAGCTTTATATGATCATGATAACGTAGTTTTTCTGCAGGAATGCCAAGGCTTTTGTGCCATTTTAATCTTTCTGCCTTCCAGTAATTGTACCATTCCATTTCTGTGCCGGGGCGAACAAAAAACTGCATTTCCATTTGCTCAAACTCCCGCATCCGAAAAATAAACTGGCGTGCAACGATTTCATTTCTAAAGGCTTTTCCGGTTTGCGCAATTCCGAAAGGAATTTTCATTCTTCCTGTTTTTTGAACATTCAGAAAGTTTACAAAAATTCCCTGCGCTGTTTCCGGACGTAAATAAATAGTATCGGCTTCGCCGGAAATGCTGCCCAATTTTGTATCAAACATTAAATTGAACTGCCGGACATCGGTCCAGTTGCAGGTTCCGCTGACAGAGCATTTTATTTTATTTTCTTCGATTAAGTTTTTTAATCCTGAGTAATCGTCTTTAGACAATAATTTTTCCATGGAAGAAATAATTTCTTTTGCAAGCTCTCCATTTCCTGTAGCGGCCTGTTCATCTGCAAAAGTTTCTATCAGATGATCAACGCGATAACGTTTTTTGCTGTCCTTATTATCAATCATCGGATCGCTGAAATTATCAATATGGCCGCTTGCTTTCCATGTAAGCGGATGCATAAAAATGGCAGCGTCAATTCCGACAATATTGTCGCGAAGTTGCGTCATGCTTTTCCACCAATAATCGCGGATATTCTTTTTTAATTGTGCACCGTTTTGCCCGTAATCATATACTGCACTAAGGCCGTCATAAATTTCACTGGAAGGGAAGATATATCCGTATTCTTTGCAATGGGCGATGATTTCGCTAAAATTATTGGTTTCGTTTGCCATAAGGCTGCAAATATAGCAACACAAAATATTATTGAAATAGAAACTGCAATTACAAAAAGCTTAAAATTAAACGGAGTTTTTAAACAGATATAATCAGTAAAGAAAGAAATAATGTTGATTTCTTTTTAGCTATATTAAACAAGAAAAACCGCCGCTACCAATCCCGCGGTTTCAGTACGCAGCCTGGTTGCTCCTAAACTTACCGGAAGATAATTTTGCTCAATCGCGTTTTCAATTTCTTCTTCTGTGAAATCTCCTTCAGGTCCGATTAAAATTATCCTTGAAGAATATTCTTCCACCACATTTTTCAATTCATTCTTTTCTTTATCGATGCAATGAGCAATAAACTTCTGATCAAACTTTTCATTCTTTATTACATCGGAAAACTTTGCCGGTTCAGAAATTTCGGGTAGCCATGACTGTTGACTTTGCAACATTGCACTTATTAAAATTGATTTCATTCTTTCAAGCCTGAAATGAATCTTTTCTGTGCGTTTACAAATCATTGGAATGATCGCTGAAATACCTATCTCTGCTGCTTTTTCTAAAAACCATTCAAAACGGTTATTGTTTTTGATCAGAGAAATAGCAATGGCAGTTTTTGGTTTTGGAGGTTCGTTAAATTCGCTGTGAACAACCTTTACTTTCGTCTTTTTTTTATCAGGAAAAACAATCTGCGCTGTTTTCGTTTGTCCATTACCGTTAGTTAAAATAATTTCTTCATTTTCTTTCATTCGCAACACCTGAACAATATGTCGTGAAGTTTCTTCGCCTAAAATAAATTCATCTGAGGATGATAAATTTTCTTCGAAAAAAAAGGGTGATGCCATTCGCAAAATTTTTTTAAGGACCGGGCTTTTCGGTTTCAGAAAACGAAATTAAAAAGGTGCATTTTCATCAAATTCTTCATTGTTCATTTTGCTTCCTGCCTGGAAATAAAGTTTAGCGCCACCGCTTCCATCCAAATCTTTTACCGGTTTAAAATTTCCGGGAGGAAAAGGATTTCCAAAATCATTTTCGTCGCTTTCAACAAATTTTTGAATATGTAATAATGCTTTTAATGTGATGGTTTCCAATTGACCATTTCTATGTTTGGCAATACGAACCTGGGTTTCACCTTTTGTAGATTCGCCCATTTCATTCGCATGAATGTCATGATATTCGGGACGATAAAGGAACACAACCATATCTGCATCCTGCTCAATAGCACCGGATTCTCTCAAATCGCTCAACTGCGGAATCTTACTTCCTTCCTTTCTTTTTTCTACTTCACGGCTCAACTGGCTGAGTGCAATAATCGGAACCTGTAACTCTTTTGCAAGACCTTTCAGATCTCTTGAAATGCGGCTGATTTCCTGCTCACGATTAGCATTTCGGTTTTCACCGGTGCCACTCATCAACTGCAGATAATCAATGATGATCAAACCAATATTGTGCTTATTTTTAAGCCTTCTGCATTTCGCTCTTAATTCAAAAATATTTAAAGCAGCTGTGTCGTCAATATGAATCGGTGCAGAGGAGAGCCGGTTAATTCCTTTTTTATAAAGCTCTTCCATTTCATGTTGCTCCAGCCTTCCGCGAGCAATTTTTTCCAGAAGAATTCCGCTTTCAGCACTTAAAATTCTTTGAACGAGTTGACTGGCGCTCATTTCCAATGAAAAGAAACCAACCGGGGTAGGCTTGGTAGGATGAAGCGCCGCATTTCGCGCAAGATTCAAAGCAAAAGCGGTTTTACCAACAGAAGGACGAGCAGCCAAAACAATCAGATCACTTGGCTGCCAACCATAAGTGACTTTGTCAATAGATTCAAAACCAGTCGGAACACCGGTAATTTCATCCTGTCGTGTTCTCAGATCTTCAATTCTTTGAATTGTTTTTACCAACACGGAATCTATACTTGCATAATCCCGTTTCAAATGTTTGTTGGTAATGTCAAATAATTTTGACTCGGCCATATCCAGCAAATCAAAAACATCAGTGCTATCTTCATATGCGTCCCCAATGATCTCGCCGCTGATTTTGATCAATTCGCGCTGAATAAATTTTTGAAGAATAATTCGCGCATGAATTTCAATATTTGCTGATGAAAAGACGGCGTTGGTCAATTTCGTCACATAAAACGGACCGCCGATAAGATCCAGTTCTTCGCGAAATTTTAATTCTTCTACAACGGTTAATAAATCAATAGGTGAATTTTTTTGTTGTAAAGCCTGCATTGTTCGAAAAATCCGCTGATGCGCTTCAATATAAAAACATTCCGGCGTCAAAATTTCTACAATAACGTCGAATGCATTTTTTTCCAGCATGATGGCTCCAAGAACAGCTTCTTCCAGTTCTTTTGCCTGTGGCGGCACTTTTCCAAATGCCATCGTTCCAAGGTCGAGAGAGGTGGTTTTTCTCCTGACTTTTCTGTCTTTATTGATGTTAGTAAGATCCATTTTTAATTTCTCAATCAGAGCAATTTTTTAAAATTTTAGTAATTAGTTTTTCAACCATTTTCAAAAGCGGGCGGCTAAGATAAAGGACAAAAAGCTATTATAATAAATTGTCTGCGGCTTATATTTATTCATATTCAATTCACATTAAAATCCGCATAACTCATGGTGTTATCAACATAATTATTTCTGTTTTCCACAATCTAAAAAAAATTTCCCAATTTTTAATTGTTAAATCCACATTTGCGTGTGAAGAAAAAAAGTTGTGATTTGCTCTTTCTTTTTTCATTAAAAATGATTAGCATAAAGGCTAAAAATTTGTTTAAAATCGAAAACTAAATAAGTTATTTTTTAATGAAATAGAGGCTGTGTCTATGTTATAAAAAAAACAGAAGCACGAATTCCTATCGACTTCTTTCTTACTTTTGGGATTCTTAAAAATTAAACGAAGAATTTACAAAAAATTACATGAAGATTAGTTACAAATGGCTGATAGAATATTTACCTATAGATGAGTCAACTGCAAAAATTACAGGGAATCCGCAAAAAATCGCTGAAATACTTACTTCCGTTGGTCTTGAAGTGGAAAGTTTGGAAAAATATGAGGAAGTAAAAAATGGTTTGGAAGGTTTGATCATTGGCGAAGTTCTTACTTGTGAAAAGCATCCCGATGCAGATAAATTAAAAGTGACAACGGTATCTAACGGTCATGGTGAAACGTTGCAAATTGTTTGTGGTGCTCCAAATGTGGCGGCTGGCGAAAAAGTAGTGTTGGCACAAGTTGGAACAAAATTATTTCCTGCTTCAGGAGAACCTTTTACCATAAAAAAAGCAAAGATCCGTGGTGTGGAAAGCAATGAAATGTTGTGTGCGGAAGATGAAATTGGTTTAGGAATCAGTCATGAAGGAATTATTGTTTTGCCCCAGAAAGCGAAACCAGGAATGCCATTAAGTGATTTTTATAATTTATATAATGACTGGATTTTCGAAATAGGCCTTACGCCTAACAGAATGGATGCGATGAGTCATCTTGGTGTTGCAAAAGATGTTTGCGCTTATATTTCTCATCATTTTAAAAAAGGAACAAAAGTTATTTCTCCTTTTCAATACCATTTCAAAGCCGATACTCACACCCGGCCTGTAAAAGTGGAAATAAAAAACCCGGAAAATTGTGAGCGGTATGCGGGAGTGAGTATTACAGGAATCAAAGTGGCTCCTTCGCCCCAATGGCTTCAAAATAAATTGAAAAGTATTGGCCTGCGTCCGGTGAACAACATTGTTGACATCACTAATTTTATTTTGCATGAAACAGGGCAACCACTTCATGCTTTTGATCTTGATAAAATAAAAGGAAATAAAATAATCGTCGAAACACTTCCTGAAGGAACTCCGTTTGTTACACTTGATGTAAAGAAGCGTAAACTGAGCAGCAACGATATTATGATTTGCGACGGTAACAATGAACCGATGTGTATCGCAGGGGTTTTTGGCGGTGTAGAAAGTGGAGTTTCTGAGCAAACAACTAATGTTTTTTTAGAAAGTGCTGTTTTCAATCCGGCTTCCATCAGGAAAACAATGCTCCTCCACAATTTGAGAACAGAAGCAGCGGTTCGTTTTGAAAAAGGAATCAACATTGGAAACACGGTGGAATCTCTAAAACGTGCCGCCCTGTTGATCAGACAGATGGCTGGTGGCCAAATTGCTTCTGACATTATTGATGTGTATCCTGTACCAAAACAGAAAAAAGAAATTTCGCTCTCTTATCAATATTTGAAAAAATTAAGCGGTAAAAATTATCATCCTGATACGATCAGAGATATTTTAACTTCTCTAAATTTTACTATTTTAAGAGAAGCGATGGATCACATCTCTGTAGCAGTTCCTTTTAGCAATCCTGATATCAGCATTCCCGCAGATATTGTTGAAGAAATTATGCGAATTGACGGATTAGATAATATTCAAATACCTGAATATGTTTCAATGATGCCGGCTATTGATCCAAAATTGAACGAGGCACTGATAAAAGAAAAGATTACCGGCTGGCTAACAGGAAACGGGTTTCATGAGATCTTTACCAACTCGATCACGAACAGTAAATATTTTGACGCTGAAACCCTTTCCACTACTGTAAAAATCATCAACAGTCTTAGCGAAGGATTGAATATAATGAGACCGGATATGTTACCAACCGGACTGGAATGCATTGCCTATAATCTGAACAGAAAAAATAATAATTTGCTGTTTTTTGAATTTGGAAAAATTTATTCTGTAGTTGAAAATGAATATATCGAAACTCCAAATCTCACTTTGTATTTTACCGGAAACAGAAATGAATTGAACTGGAATTCGCCTGCAAGAAAAACCGATATTTATTTTGTAAAAGGAGTTTGCGAAGCTATTTTTTCTTTAGTAGGATTAAGTAATTATGAAATTGATGAAGCTTTAGCAGACTCATTTGACGAATGTTGGCTTGCTTCCGTAAACCGCAAGGCCATCGCGCTTGCAGGAAAAGTTACCAAAAAAGATCTTGAAATGTTTTCGATCAAGCAGCCGGTATATTCTCTTTATATTGATTGGGAAAAATTAATTTCATTGACAAACACCAACGATATTTCTTACGATCCGGTTTCAAAATTTCCACAGGTACAAAGAGATCTTTCCATTCTTATTGATAAAAAAATATCTTACGCGGAAATTGAAAAAGTGGTAAAATCTTTGCAAATAAAAAGACTGAAAAATATTCAGTTGTTTGATGTTTTTGAAAACGAAAAATTAGGAGAAAACAAAAAATCATTTGCCATTAACTTTACTTTTTTAGATAAAGAAAAAACAATGACCGATGATGAGATAGAAGCAATGATGAATAAAATTATTTCGAATCTTGAAAATAAATTAAACGCAGTAATAAGACGGAATGCCTGAAAACATAGAGCTTCATATAAAAAATATTCAATCAAAACTGCAACTGCTGCTGAAGAAACATGCATTGCTGATGAAAGAAAATAACCAGCTCAAGAAAGAAAATGAAGCACTTGTTTCGAATGAAAAATTACTGATCGAAAAAAATGAACAGTTGTTGCAACAGGTAAATATTTTAAAAACATCTGCCGGGCAACTCGAAGGAAAAGAAAAAATTGATTTTGAAAAAAGTATCAATCGGTATATCAGGTCAATTGATAAATGCATTACAATTCTAAATAAATAATGATGGCGAACGACGAACTTATTCCACTCAATATTGTGATAGGCGATAGAAATTATCGTATAAAAATTTTGCCTGCTGATGAAGAAATGGTTCGAAAGGTTTTAAAAACAATCAACGAAAAAATTCTTGAATTTAAAACGCAATTTGCCGGAAAAGACATGCAGGACTACATTTCAATGGTGCTGATCTGGTATGCAACACAACTAAAGGAAAATACATCAGAGATTATCAGTAATGATATTTTGGATTCGATTTTAAAAATAGAAAAACAATTGGACGAAGTAATGGAATGAAAAAGCAATTTAAACTTGTAAAAAACCAGGATTTCTAAATAAGATAGCAAAAATATTTACAGGTTAAGGGATGAAAGGTATTTCAGTAAATCAGAAAAATAATTGTATTGTGTTTTGTTTGCCGGAAAATTAAATTTTGAAAGGGACGTCAGCTATTTTTCACTAACTGTCCCTTTCTGATTTTGTGGCTACATTAATTGGTTAATTCTTTCACTTGTCAAATAAGACATTTCACTAACCTCCTGCTCTGAATATGCTTCGGTTCCATGCTCATGTAAGTCAATGCCAATAATTTCGCCCTCTTCTTCTACTCTTAAATTCCATGGATGTGGCAATTGTTTCACTACCCACATCAATATGAATGCAACAGCAAAGGTAGCTATAGTGATAGTTGCACTTCCTATTAATTGTGCTTCAAAAACACTTGTACCGCCGCCATAAAAAAGACCTGCTACCGGTGAAGAATTATCAGGGCCAGTTGGTCCTGTCGCCCCAAATTGGCCTGTTGCAAAAAGCCCTAGAGATAAAGTACCCCAAATGCCGGCGAGGCCATGCACAGAAACGGCTCCAATCGGGTCATCAATCCTAAGCCACTCCAATAAATTAACGCTGAGGAATACAACAACACCAGCGACGGCACCTAAAATTATGGCTCCAAAGGGAGATACCCAATAACATGGACAGGTAATAGCTACCAGTCCTGCAAGAAATCCGTTTATCGTAAAGCCAAGATCAAATTTGCCTTTTGTATCTCCAAACCATAGTGCAAAGAACATAGCTGAAATACCTCCTCCGCAGGCAGCGAGAGTTGTATTAGTTGCTACTCTGCCAATTCCCTGCATATCCACTGCTGAAAGAGTGCTTCCGGGATTAAAGCCATACCACCCAAACCAGAGGATAAAGCCACCAACTGCCGCAACAGTCAGGTTATGAGGCGATGGCATTCCTCCTCCGTCTCTTTTAAAAACCCTCCCTAATCGCGGCCCCAAAACAATTGCACCAGCAAGTGAAGCAATTCCTCCGATTGTATGCACCACTGTTGAGCCGGCAAAATCTCTGAAGCCCTGTCCCAGGGAAGCAAATAAATGTCCGGGTGTACCCATCAATGCTAAAAATCCGTCTGGCCCCCAGGCCCAATGTCCAATAACGGGATAAATAAACCCGGTAATGCCAATACTATAAAGAATATCACCTCTAAAACCTGTGCGACCAATCATAGCTCCTGAAACAATTGTTGAACAGGTATCGGCAAAAGCATACTGAAATATCCAATGTGCAAGGATGGGAATTCCTGTTGTCATATAAGTAGCGGGCGCGCCCATTAAGAAAAACCAATGATAACCAATGAAACCATTTCCATTGCTAAACATAAATGCGTAACCAATAGCCCAAAAAAGAATTCCACAAAGACAAGTATCAAAAATGCATTCCATTAATACATTTACGGTTTCTCTTTTTCTGGCAAAACCGGCTTCCAGCATTACAAAACCGGCTTGCATACCAAACACTAAAAACGCTGCAATTAAAGTCCAAATGGTATTTGCAGTATTCATTAATATAGTTTCATGCGGAGTAAAAGTGTCTTGTGCAGAAGCAGGAGTTGCAATCATAGCGGGCAGCATTTTCATTGCGATAATTACTAAAAGAACACCGATGATTTTGCCCATGAAAATTGTCAGCCCAAGACGCCATTTTTCTGATTTTGTTAATCGCACCATTGATGGTGATGTTTCTGAATTTCTGTTGCTCAGATGATCAACCAGTTTTTTTACTAACATGTGTCTGAATTTAAAATTTGAAAATAATTTGGGATTTAAAATTTATAAACCACTGCGGCAATAAAGCTTGCATCACTTTTAGTGGCCGCTCCTGAATGTTTTACAAAAAGTGGGGCACTTGCTTTATCGAGCCTGAATTCGGGGATGAAAGTGAGGCCTTCAATTTTAAAATTTGCCGATAAAGTATTTGAAAAAACATTTCCGCCAACAGGCTGTGTTGCGTAGAGATTTAATTGTTTATTATCGTTAAAATATTCTGAGCGAAGCGTTAAGCCAAACCAGCTTTCAGGATCATAATTAAAATATAATGCAGATCCCCACCAGGTTTTCGTTCCAATACTTTTTACTTTATCCCATTGTTTCACATTGGCAAGGATACCATTGTAAACAATATTAAATTTAGAAGTAATCTTATCTGTTATTATAAGATTACTGGTGTTAGATTTTGAAGAATCAGGCGCTTTTCCGCTTACATAATTCAGGAGCAATTGAAGATTGTCATTTGGGGTATAAGTAAATTGCGCCAGCAAGAATTTCTTATTAATTTGTCCAGCTGGAGCAACCCTGTAATCTGTTGCATTTGCAATACCAATCATAAAAGCAGTCTTTTTACTTGTTGTAAAATCTGCTCTTACACCTGTATGGGAAAAAGGCCCATACGTAAAATAATAACTCATGCTATAATTGCGATTCGCAAATGCATCTGCCAGTTCATAATTAAGATGAGTAGCCCAGCTTCCAGCTGTTAGCTTTAACCATGAGTTGGCTGAATAAGAGATATACAATTGTTTTATAGCTTGCGAAATCCCATTGTCATTATAGGCAAATTCTTCTTCTCTCTGGCCAAAACCAAGGTCTGCAACCATATCTATTTTCTTGGTTTGCAACTCAAATTTCACATTAGCCATTCCTAATTGAAATGAATTTTGTGTTTTAGTGAAACTTGTAAAGCTATTGTACGGTGTTACACCCGGATTATTGAAATCATACCTGTAATAAGCGTCCACAGCGCCCGTTATTGCAAGTGACGGCCTGGGGTCTGTCGTATCAGTAATCGGTTTTGTTAATTTTGAGGAATCTGTTTGTGCCTCTGTAGAAATAAAAGCAAAAAATAGTAGTGCTCCTAAGAAAATTTTTCTTAACATTGTTATAGAATTAAAGTTAAAAATGGAAAGGGCATAGCTTATTAACTTTTCTCAGAAGTTAATTTTTGGGCTATGCCCTTTTCTGTTATATTAAATGAACCATTGCGTGTTTTGTATTTGATCTGTAAATATTTTCATTTGAATCTTTTCTCATCTTCTTCACGAATCTATTTCGTTTACCAGTATTCTGCTATGTAATTCCCTTGTTACCGGAGAATCTATTCCAACTTCCTCTTCAGTTACTGAACTCTGTTGCCTTACTAATAAAGTTCCCTGCACGTATTTTTCATCGTGTTGTGAAGCATCCAATCCCATCTCTTCATCAGCTTCACTTACTCTCATTGGCATCACCCAATTGATAAATTTAAAAATGCCATAAGAAACCGAAAAGCTATAGACAACCACGATCGACAATCCTTTTAATTGTGTAAGAAAAAATGCAGCATTCCCATAAAATAGCCCATCATTTCCACCGGCATTGATTGTTTTTGTTGCAAAAATTCCCGTCATGATCATTCCTACAATTCCACCTATTCCATGACATGGGAAAACATCCAAAGTGTCATCAAGTTTTGATTTTGAACGATAAAAGACCGCTACATTAGAAATAAGAGCAGCTACAGCGCCAATAAAAATACTTTGTGGAATGGCCACATATCCGGCTGCAGGAGTAATGGCAACCAGGCCAACAACAGCGCCAATGCAGAAACCAAGCACAGAAGGTTTCTTGCCTTTTAAAATATCAAAAAACATCCATGATAATCCTGCTGCTGCTGCTGCAGTATTAGTAGTTGCAAACGCTGAAACTGCCAGGGAATTTGCAGCTAAAGCTGAACCGGCATTGAAACCAAACCACCCAAACCACAGCAATCCAGTACCGATCAAAACATAAGGAATATTGGCTGGAGGAATTTCTTTATGCTCACGATGTACTTTCCTTCTTTTTAAAACAATAGCTCCGGCAAGAGCGGCGCATCCGGCAGAAATATGAACCACGGTTCCGCCGGCAAAATCAAGGATTCCCATTTTAAATAAAAATCCTTTTGGATTCCATGTCCAATGCGCAATCGGTGCATAAACAAAAAGGCTGAACATGACAATAAAAAGAATGTAAGAAGAAAAACGGGTCCTTTCGGCAACGGCGCCCACAACAAGACTTGGAGTAATGATGGCAAACATTAATTGAAAAAGTGCGAACAATAACAAGGGAATTGTTGGAGCCAGAGACCAGGGAGCTCCTGAATTTACTCCTTTAAAAAAAATATGGGTTAAAGGATTTCCAATAAAGCCACCAATTGAATCTCCAAAAGCCAAACTATATCCAACTGTAATCCATAAAACTGATACGACGCCACTAGCTACAAAGCTTTTGATCATAGTGGAAAGAACGTTTTTTCTATGAACCATTCCGCCATAAAAAAATGCCAAAGCCGGAGTCATTAAAAAAACCAATGCTGTGGCTACAAGTATCCATGCGATATCGGCAGAATTATATTTTCCATTAAAATCTGAGAAAGAAGGAATGAAAAGAGCGATAATGGCGATAATGAATAAAGCGACAAAAGGAGCGGCATTTGAAATATTATTTTTTTTCATATCCAATAAATTTTAATCAAATCTAAATGGATATTTGCAAACTTTTGCTTATTTTATTTTATTTATTTTTTTATAATATTTAATTATTCTTTTTTTATGGGTAATAAACATTGTTTAGGAAGAAATTTAATTGTATATAAATAATTATAATATTGATAAAATGAGCCCAGAATTCTATAAAGTCATATATGATTGTAGCGCTTTTACATAGTTTTCAAAAGCCAGAATTCCTTTTGGTGTTATTTTCCCAATCGTTTGAGGATAGTTTTTATTAAATTGTTTAGTGATTTCAATATAACCTGCTTCTTTTAATTTATTCATTTGAACGCTTAGATTTCCGGCAGTTGAATTTGTTTTTTCTTTTAAAAAAGTAAACTCCGCTTCCTTTACGCTTATCAAAAGGGACATCACGGCCAACCGTAATTGAGAATGTAATATGGGATCAAGTTCTTTAAATTCCATTGGTGATTTCTAAATTTGTACCTCCCATTTCACTTTTAAATTTATTTCTCAACAAATGCCCCGGAATGATCCACGCTGCAATAACTGCTAAGGCGCTTAGTAATACATGATATTCAGGATTTATAAACGGCGAAATGAATGCCATTGTCCAGCAAAAAATTCCACCAAATAATAAGGGTTTAAATTTTATAATAATGCCGGACAAAAATGTTGGTATTCCATACAAGACCAATAATAAGGGATTAATTAATTCATATTTTTTAAAACTCACACAGATGAAAATTGTGAGCATTAAACAAATAAAGAAAGAAAGCCACACAAATGAATTGATTTCCCTTGTATATGTCCTGGTTCTTCTTGATCTTTTTGTTTTTCTGATGTAAAAAACCTGAAAAATAAGAACAGCATATATTAAAAGCCAAACTAAGTTTCCTTTGGGATTATGAAAAAAATGACCGGTCACAAATTCTGTAAGGCAGCAAAATAAAATCACCCAGCCCCAGATAAGATAGAATAGTCCGGTTTCCCCATACAGATTTTTTGCTTTGTTGATCATTGAAGTAATCAATAGCATACTTTCTGATTCAGACATTTTTATTTCCTCGTTTTCCATAAAGATTTACTTGTATTGTGATAAGAAATAATCGAGGGTGGATTTGCCCCAGTTGGGAGAAATATCTGTTTCAGGCTTGAAATTGCTATATAATTGGTTTGCCTTATCAAATAATTCTTTTGCCACATCTTTTCCACCGCCGTAAGCTTCAGGAGTAAAAAATTTATTTTCTGCTTCTACTAAAACCGGACGCGGATTGGTGGGATCAAGAGATTCTGATTTTTGAATATTTCCGCTGATATCCGGACCATAAGTCATATAACGGCTTTGGGGATCAACAGTCATGTGAGCTGTGGCAATCATACTTTTGATCACATCAGTTTCTGAATTTTCTTTCCCTAAAATTGTTTCTGCTTTTTTGATCAGATCAGTTGCTTTATCAGCCAAAGCATCTTTTTTTGAATTATCCTGTTCCTGTAAAGCTTCTGATGCAGTAGAAAATGCGGCATAATAATAAGGAAGCCATTGTGTTTTTTCAGCATCACCGATTCTGATAAAATTGTTGGCGATCTCCTCGTAATTATTTTTTTGTCTTGCCGAATCCAGTTGAGAAATATTGGATTTCATTGCGCTTTCATATTTCGCACTTTGGGCAAAGGTGAATCCTGCGATTAGAAAAAAGGATGCAAATAAAATTGACTTTTTCATTGTTGTTTGATTTTATTGTAAAAAGAAATTATTGTTTGTTTTTAAGTTTTTGATATTCTTTTTCTGCCATTGAATCTTTGCTTTTAAAAGCTGCGCGGTAGTTAAAGAAAACGGCGATTCCCCAACCAAGCATTGGCCAAACCGGCCATGGAATTGCATCTCTTTGTGACGGCGGCGTTGGATTTGTTCTCAGGCTGATGTAATAAATTGTCCAGAAAAAAATGATCATGATAAAATAAAGGAGCACATGAGTTCTGAACGCGGCTCTTTTTTGAGCTAACTTCCATAATTCAGGATCTTTGATTTCTTGTTCCATAAAATTATATTTAATTGTTTTTAATGATTACTACAATTTAATTCATTTTAAACAGATCACTTTTTTATAAATGGTTATTGATTTCGTCCTGTGTCCTGTCTATTCCAAGACTTACAAAATATCCGAGGTAAATAAATCTTTTTGCAGGTGGCGTTACCGCTACTTTATTTTGCCCGTTTACAGAAAAATCGTAATTGTAAACATTTTCAAATCCTAAAACATTAGTTACAGAAAATACAAAAACTGAAAATGCTTTTGCATTTGTTTTTCCTATTGATGGAAGATAATTGACACTGAAACTTAAATTATTATAATCTTTTGTTCGCCCGTTTTCTATGATCTTATAATCATGTTGATTGTCATCATAAATAATATCATAGTAAGGACGGCCTGTAGCATAAGTGTAAGATGCATTGAATTGTGTTTTCAAAGGAGTGACAAATTTTTTCAGCACCAGCGAAGCCGTATTTTTTGAAACAAAAGAAGGTTCTATTGCAAAAGGATAATTTAAAAAATCACGTTTGGTATCAAGGTAAGAATACGAGATCCAGTAATCAACATTTTTGATTGTTTTTTTGTCGCGCCAAAAAAATTCAATTCCCTTTGCATCACCAAAGCCGTTATTGTTAATTGCCGTAAAAGTTTGATTATATGCTTGTGTTGTTTTTAAAAGATCCTCGTATTTTTTGTAGAATAATTCTGTTCTGAATGTCCGGTCTTTTGTGATCTTCTCATATTGAAGAATGTAGTGAGTTGCTTTTTGGAAATGCAATGCATTAAGCGATGGCAGGTATTTTCTATCCGGATCCTGGTAAAAAATTCCATATGCTAATGAAACCTGGCTTTTATCTGCAAACTTATAGGCGAATGAAATTCGTGGAGCTACATTCCATTTGTCTAAAAGTTTTGAATGTTCTGCACGAACGCCAGCTCTTGCTGCAATGTTGTTCGTAACATAAATGTCGGCTTCGGCAAAGCCGGAAACAATGTTTTCTATTACTTTTTGCAAATAAGAATTTCCATCATATTCGTTGTAAGTGGACCTTTCATTGCTGTAATTATCTTCGGCGCCGAAACGGATGGCGCTTAATGATTGCAACTTTTTTTCAAACACTACTTTTGTATTTGCATAATCGCCTTTATTGATCAATCCAAAATTTTTATAAGCAAATAAAGGTTTATCAACGATTTGTTGTTTTTCATTGTCAGCATTTTGTAATTCCATATTAATGTTATCCTTGTTTGTACTGTAAGACGCGCCGGTATTTACTTTCCAGCCCTTTCCAAAATATTCTTTCCAGGATAAATTGTGATACATGTTCAAATTTTTCAAACCGAAAGCATCTTTCAGATTCAATGAATCTACATCCTGATTTCGAAAACCAACATTGGTTGCATTGAAATAACCATAGTATTTCAACATACCGGTGGAAGAAGTTTTAACTCTATAATTGATATCGGCTTCTTGTGTTTCAGGCACCTGGAAATAGTCAAATTTTTGTTTGATCAGATTATAAACTAAAGAAAGATTTGCATATGCATACGTAATTCCCCAGGATGATTTTTTGTTTTTAGAAAGTTTCTGTATTCCTGCGTTTGCAGCGAGATATGAAATTCCAAAATCCGCTGAAGTTTTTTCAGGAAGGTCAATTGATTCTAGCAAAAGCACTGACGAAAGCGCTTGTCCATACAAAGCAGAATATCCGCCTGAACTAAAAATAGTTCCTTTAAATAAAAATGGGTTAAACCTTCCACGTGTTGCCTGGCCGGGCTCGCTGCTGTAATAAAAATTATTTACCAAAGTTCCGTCGATATAATATTTGGTTTCATCTGCTGTGCCCCCTCTTACAAACAATCCTTCGCTTTCGCCGACTTGCTGTGCTCCCGGTAAAGTTTTTATTGCAGAAGTAATATCACCGTTGGCGCTTGCTGTTGTTACAATATCGATTGGGCTTAAAGCAGTTGCTCTTTTTGCATCGCTTGCTTCAAAAGTTCCTGCGCTAATGATCACCGCTTTAAGTTCTGTAATTTCTTCTTTTAACTGGATATTTAAAACCATAGATGATGATTCAATATTTATTTTTTCTTCAAAAGGCTTATAACCAGTTGAAGTGGCTTTTAAAATTTGTGTCCCTTTTTCTGATGTAGTGAATGAATAATTTCCCGCAGAATCAGTTGTAGCTCCATCGTAAGAATCAACAATTGAAACACTGATTCCAGGCAAAGGATTTTTTTTGGCATCAGTAATGTTGCCACTGATTTTTGTCTGACAAATTCCTGTGGAAACTATCAACATAAACGGAAATAAGAGAAACTTCAGCACCATATAAATTTTTCACAAACGTAAAGTAGTTTATAACATAAACCAAATTATTGAAAAATATTTTTTTTATTATTTTCCAGAAGCGCGAATTTTTGCATTTAACTTATTAATAATCAGGTGGTAAGAAATTTGAAGTGTAGTTTGTTTTTATATGTGAATGGATACAGAATTTATTCACATCCCTGAAAATTAATTTGTTTATCTCCTTTCAATTAGTAATTTAGCAATAGAATTTAATGGGTTAGTAAGTACAAAGAGCTGGTTTCAACGCCGGCTCTTTTACTTTTGCAGTAAATAGACTTTTTTCTTTGATTTTTATTTTGATTATAAAATCATTTTTAATTTCTCCTTCACTTTTCTTTTTCATTTTTCTTCTCTTGATAATGATTGTTTAATTTCATAGCTTCCAAACAAATTTTAAATGAGTAAAACTAAGACTGCTTTTTTTTGCAGCAACTGCGGACAGGAAAGTACAAAGTGGGTTGGCAAATGTCCTTCATGCAATGAGTGGAATACTTTTGTGGAAGAAGTAATTGTGAAAGGAAATGAAAAACAGGAAAACGAGTGGAAAGAATTTGCAGGGTTGAGTGGCGGACTGAAAACAATTTTATTGCAGGACGTTACAAGTGGTGAAGAGAAAAGAATTGTTACTGAAGACGTTGAACTTAATCGGGTACTTGGAGGCGGAATTGTTTTAGGAAGTATTGTGTTGATCGCCGGCGAACCTGGCATCGGAAAATCAACGCTTTTTCTGCAGGCGACTTTACAATTAAAAAATATCCGCACCTTATACATCAGCGGAGAAGAAAGTGAACAGCAAATTAAAATGCGTGCCGACAGATTACAAATTATCAATGAGAACTTTTTTCTTCTTACTGAAACCAACACGCAAACCATTTTCAAAGAAATAAAAAAAATAAAACCTCAGTTAGTTATTGTTGATTCTATTCAAACACTCCAATCGCCTTATATAGAATCTGCACCGGGAAGTGTTTCGCAAATAAGAGAAAGCGCAGCAGAACTTCAGCGGTTTGCGAAAGAAAGCAATACACCGGTTTTTTTAATTGGCCACATAACCAAAGACGGAAGTATCGCCGGTCCAAAAATTCTTGAACATATGGTAGATACGGTTTTGCAATTTGAAGGTGACCGCCATTATGCGTATCGCATTTTGCGAACGTTAAAAAATCGTTTTGGTTCTACCTCTGAGTTGGGAATTTATGAAATGACGGGTGAAGGAATGAAAGAAATCAAAAATCCTTCAGAAATTTTAATCACACAGAAAGAAGAACAGTTAAGCGGCGTTGCCATTGCTGCAACAATGGAAGGAATCCGTCCGCTGCTGATCGAAGTGCAGGCACTGGTTACTCAAAGCGTATATGGAACACCTCAAAGAACGAACACCGGTTTTGATTTGAGAAGATTACAATTGTTGCTCGCTGTTTTGGAAAAACGTGGAGGATTTCATTTTGGGGTTAAAGATGTTTTTATCAATATTGCCGGTGGGCTAAAAGTAGAAGATCCTTCTATTGATTTAGCAGTTTTAAGCGCCTTACTTTCTTCTTATGAAGACGTGCCTTTGCCAATGCAAATTTGTTTTTCAGGCGAAGTTGGATTGAGTGGTGAAATAAGAGCGGTTAATCGTATTGAACAAAGAATTGCAGAAGCAGAAAAATTAGGTTTTGAAAAAATGATCGTAAGCAAATACAATACAAAAGGATTGGGGAAAAATAAATTCAATATTGAAGTAGTTCCTTTGGGAAAAGTAGAAGAGCTGTATAGATATTTATTTTAAAAGTGGGCAGCATCTATTTGATCACGTTTTTTAAGAAAGGATTTACAAATTTTACAATAGAATTGGAAGTAAGACTTTTAAAAACTATTTTTTTTAACTTGAAATCTTGAAAAAATTTTCATTCACTTCATCGCCTCTTTTTCATTTCTTTTATCCGCATCATTGCATCGGATGTTCAAGTGATGTAATTCAAAATGAAAGCTTTCTTTGCCTGGATTGTTTAAACGTATTGCCTCAAACCAACTTTGCCATGCATGCAAATAATCCTGTTGAAAAAAGATTTTGGGGGCGATTGGCAGTTACTTCAGCTATGAGTGAATTTTATTTTTCTCAAAATTCCATTGTTCAAAATATGATTCATGAATTAAAATATCGTGGAAATAAAAAAGCGGGGAAATTTTTTGGGAATCTGATGGGAAAAAGTTTACTCAACAGTAATCGCTTTCATGTTGATGTGATTATTCCGCTGCCTTTGTTTGAAAGAAAAGAAAGAATGCGTGGATACAATCAATCAGAATTAATTGCTAATGGAATTGCTGAAATCATCAGTAAGCCTGTTGTTAAAAATAATGTCGTAAGAAATTTTTTTACGGAAACACAAACTAAAAAACACCGGTTGGAAAGATGGAAAAATGTTGAAAATATTTTTTACGTAACAAGACCTTCAGAATTGGAAGGAAAACATATTTTATTAGTGGATGATGTGATCACAACTGGGGCAACTATTGAATCTTGCGGATTAGAAATTTTAAAAATAAAAGACGCAAAGCTAAGCATTGCTTCTTTTGCTATTGCAACCAGTTGAAATGTTATTTTTTAAAACCCTGAAATAATTCTAATTTTTATTTTGACGAAAAAAAAGAGAACTGCTTTCGCAATTCTCTTTTTCTATTTTTTTTAATTTAAAACTTAACGGTTGATTCCCATTTTTGCTTCAATAGAAAGAGTAGCATGTGGAACGGCTCTCAATCTGGCTTTATCAATCAGTTTTCCAGTAACGCGACAGATTCCATATGTTTTATTTTCAATTCTCATCATCGCTTTTTCCAAATGATCAATAAAAGTGATTTGACGGCTTGCCATCTGGCTTAATTGTTCCCTTTCCATACTTAAACTTCCATCTTCCATGGTCATATAGCGGTTGTCGCTTTCATCACCGCCCATTTGATCTTTCCTGGTGATAAGTCCCTGCAGATATCCAAGTTCTTTTTTTGCAGTTTCCAATTTGCGGGTAATTAATTCGCGGAATTCAAGTAATTCATTATCGCTATAGCGCATAGAAGGGCCATTATTCTCAGCCGGAGATTGATCCAAAACTGATTTGGTAAATTCCGGTTCATATTTTCTTGCTTTTTCAGTGTTTGTTTTAGGCATTACAAAAGGTTTTTTAGGGGCTTTTTCTGCTTCATGATGCGATTTTACCTTTGCAATCGCTTTTTTCAATTATACTTTATGATTGCTCGGTTTAACCGTTTTTGAAGAAGAGGTCTTTTCAGGTGTTTTTTCTTTTTTTATAGGTTTAGCAACAGCGGTTTTTTTAACTGTTGCAGATTTTTTAGATAAATTCTTTTCTTTCTTAGGAGCAGTTTTTTTTGCGGCGGCTGCCGGTTTTGCAACTGCATCCCTTTTAGTCGTAGCCAATTTTTTGGGTACTGCTTTCTTTACACCGGCTTTAGCAGTTTTTTTAACCGGGGGTTGTTTCTTAATAGATGATTTTTGTTCTTTACTCAATTTGGATGCCGCTTTTTTCGGAGCTACTGTTTTTGTAGATTTTTTTTCTTTTGAAGATCCGGCTGCTTTTTTCGGAGTCGCTTTTTTGGCAGCCACTTTCTTCACAGGCGCTGCTTTTTTAGCAACTACTTTTTTTTGAGGAACAGACTTTTTGGCTGCTGCTTTCGTTGCTTTTGATTTTTGTGCAACACTTGTTGTTTTTTTCTTTGTAGCCATACTTTAAATACTTTTTTTACTAACTTTTACTGTAAAAGCGTCATTATTGACATCTATTTCGGTGCCTTCCGGTATTTTGGTGGAGAATTCAATTTTTTCTGCCAAAATTTCCGCGCAAATATACTCATTAAATTGAGTAATTATATCTTTGATCGACTCTTTTTCTTCTACCGCTAACAAGATTTTATCGGTCAGTTCAAAATCATTTTCTTTTCTGATATTTTGAATTCTATTAACAAATTCCCGTGCAAATCCTTCATTCTTCAATTCATCTGAAAGCACCAAATCGAGCGCAACCGTTAAATTACCTTTTACAGCTATTTCAAAACCGGGAATCTCATTAGTGCTGATCTCAATATCTTCCTCAGAAATAAAAATAGGTTCTTCATTCCTTTTTTCAAAATCAAAGTTTAATAAAAAGTTTCCAGCTTGTATCTTATTAATTGCCTCATCATCAAGTTCCTGAATTGTTGCAGCAGCCCATTTCATTTTCGGCCCAAGCTTCTTACCCAAAGTTTTGAAATTGGCTTTCGCTTTCTTTTTGATAAAGTTATTAGCCGCAGGCAAAATCTCTACTTCTTTAATATTTGTTTCTGACTTTATAATGTTTTCAACTTTCCTTATCTTCTGCTCAAAATCATTATCAATTCCTGGAATAATTACTTTTTGAAGTGGCTGACGAACTTTAATGTTTACTTTTTTCCGAAGTGACAAGATCAAGGAAGAAATGTCCTGGGCCAGTTGCATCCTTTCTTCCAGTTCTTTATTAATCAAACTTTCATCAGCTTTTGGAAAATCTGTTAAATGAACAGATTCTGCATTAATTTTCTGTGTTACGGAGTTTAGATTTTGAAATAACCAATCGGCAAAAAATGGTGCTATTGGAGCTATTAAGCCACTTAAAATATGCAAACATTCATACAGGGTCTGATATGCGGAAATCTTGTCTTTTTCACTTTCAGGATTATTTTTATCAGCAGGTTTCCAAAATCTTCTCCGGTTAAGACGAACGTACCAATTGCTTAAATGTTCGTCTAAAAAATATTCAATGGCTCTTCCTGCCTGTGTTGGTTCGTAATCATCAAGGCTTTGTGTTACCTCTTTTATTAATGAATGTAAAGAAGAAAGGATCCATTGATCAAGTTCCGGTCTTTCATTGACAGGAATTGGATTTTCTTCAAAAACAAAACTATCAACATTGGCATACAGCGCAAAAAACTGGTAAGTATTGTAAAGTGTTCCGAAAAATTTTCGTTGAACTTCTTTGATTCCTTCTGTATCAAATTTAAGATTATCCCAGGGCGAAGCATTAGTAATCAAATACCAGCGTGTAGCATCTGCTCCAAAAACTTGAAGGGTTTCAAACGGATCAACCACATTTCCAAGACGCTTGCTCATTTTATTTCCGTTCTTGTCCAGCACTAAGCCGTTGCTTACTACAGTTTTATAAGCTACACTGTCAAATAGCAAAACAGCCAAAGCATGTAAAGTATAAAACCACCCACGAGTCTGGTCTACACCTTCTGCAATAAAATCAGCAGGAAAGTTTTTCTCAAATTGTTCTACATTTTCAAATGGAAAATGCCATTGTGCATAAGGCATTGCACCGCTGTCGAACCAGACATCTATCAGATCAGGAACACGCTTCATTGGTTTTCCTGCGGAAGAAACGAGAATAATATTATCAACGTAAGGTTTATGAAGATCAGAAACCATTTTATCAATCTCCAAGAGAATGTCAGTATCTTTTTCTGCGTTTAAAAATCCTACATCAAAAGATTTCCGGATTTCATTTTTTAATTCATCAATTGAGCCGATGCATTTTTCTTCACTTTCATCTTCTGTTCGCCAGATTGGCAATGGAGTGCCCCAAAAACGGCTACGGCTCAGGTTCCAATCAACCATATTTTCCAACCAGTTTCCGAATCTGCCCGTTCCTGTCGAAGCCGGTTTCCAATTAATGGTTTTATTCAGTTCAACCATTCTGTCTTTTACAGCAGTGGTTTTTATAAACCATGCGTCAAGAGGATAATAAATGATTGGTTTATCTGTACGCCAGCAGTGCGGATAATTATGCTGGTGTTTCTCAACTTTAAAAGCCCGGTTTTCTTTTTTTAATTTTACACAAATGTCCACGTTTACGTCTTCATAATGTGGCTCATCTTTGTAATTTTTCACGTAACGGCCGCTAAACTCCCCAACTCCTTTTATAAATTTTCCTTCCTTATCTACAAGGATTAAAATTCCCAAATTATTTTTCTTTCCTGCTTTAAAGTCATCGGCGCCAAACGCAGGAGCAGTATGAACAATACCTGTTCCATCTTCTGTGGTAACAAAATCCCCTAAAACCACTTTAAATGGTTCAGCTCCGGGAGTTATTTCCCGGATCTTTTCTAAAGAATTTGCTTCAAAAGGCATTAATTGTTCATAAGTCAATCCTTCTAACTGACTTCCTTTAAAAGTGGAAATCTTTTCCCACGGAATCAGTTTATCACTATCTTTAAAATCTGTTAATGGAAGAATTTCTGCATCAGCTTTAAAATAATTTGGAATCAAATCAGAAGCAAGAATCACATTAACTGGTAAATGTGTATAAGGATTAAATGTTTTGATTAAAGAATATTCAATATTAGCGCCGACGGTCAAACCAAGATTGGAAGGTAAAGTCCATGGTGTAGTCGTCCAGGCGAGAAAAAAAGCATCCCCGGCCTCCCCTAAATCCCCTCCAAGGGAGGGAACCTGTGACTCTTCAATTGCAGAAAATATTTTTTTAATTGTGGGGTGTTGTTCCTCCCCTCCCTTGGAGGGGCGGGGGAGGCGGAACATTATAGTTGCACTTGTATCTTTTACATCTTTATAAGTTCCCGGCTGGTTTAGTTCGTGAGAACTTAAACCTGTTCCTGCTGCCGGTGAAAAAGGTTGGATACTAACACTTTCGTACAAGTATCCTTTTTTGTATAATTCCTTCAGGCACCACCAAAGTGTTTCGATGTAATCATTTTCAAAAGTGATATAAGGATGTTGTAAATCAACCCAATAGCCCATCTTCTGCGTTACCTCATCCCATTTATCTTTAAACTTTAAAACTTCGCGACGGCAAGTGGCATTATATTCCTCAATTGAAATAGATTTACCAATATCTTCTTTTGTAATTCCCAATAATTTTTCAACTCCCAATTCTACCGGCAGTCCATGTGTATCCCAACCACCTTTCCGTTTTACCTGGAAGCCTTGCATAGTTTTATAACGGCAAACCAAATCTTTTAAAGTCCTGGAGATTACATGATGAATTCCTGGCATTCCATTGGCACTTGGTGGCCCTTCATAAAAAACAAAAGGAGTTTTACCATCACGGTTTGAAATACTTTTTTTAAACGCATTTTCTTCATCCCATGATTTTAAAACCTCATCAGCAATTCCTGTAAGATCCAACTGCTTATATTCACGATATTTCTTCTTCATTCTTTATTGACCTTTTATAATAAAGGTGTGCAAAGGTAAAGATTTTTACTACCTGTTTTGGCGCTGAAAATGATATTATTTACTTAAAAATTAATTTGATAATCCAGTTAATTCTCCTTTGAAAACTAAAAAAAAGTTGATTTTTCTACTTATAAAATGCTTTGGCACAATATTTATGATACTTGCAATATGATGTTCGAAAGAACAATGCCGTTGCAAACAAATGAAAAACACTGATTTCTAAATAATTGCATCCATTGCAATTTATTTGATCAGCGCCTTGCAATGGAAGGTTTTTGAAGGCGAAGGTTTTCCTTCGTCTTCTTTTTAGAATTAAACAGGATGAAAATACACAAAAATGGCTTTCTCATTCAAGGGAAAGCCATACTTATTTGATTGTCTTTATTTTATCTGAATAATAATTCGCACGGCTTTATGCCGGTATGTTTTTTAAAAGCAGTTGAAAAATGAGAAATCGAAGAATATCCGAGTGATGCTGAAACTTCAGTAACCGTTAATCCTTTTTCATACAATAAATATTTGGCATGTTCCATTCGCTGACTTTGGAAAAAATCAAAAATAGTTGTTCCATACATTTCTTTAAATCCTTTTTTCAGATAACATTCATTGATCGCGGCTTTTCTGCTAAGTTCTTTAATCGTAAGTGGCTCTCCGATATGTTGCAATAAAACCTGACGCGCCAAAGCTATTTTTTCACGATCAGCTTCATTCATCAAAAATTTACATGAAAATTCTCCTTCACTTTCCCCTCCCATACATTCGATGCTGTATAATAATAACATTTGAGTTTGTGCATTAATGAAAATATTTTCCATACTGTCTGTGTAAGTATGATTCATTAACGAGTTGAGAACGGTTCGCGTACGGCTGCAAAGAGGAAGAACTTTTGTAAAAGAAGTGGTGTGGTTAAAATTTAAAATATCTTCTGAAAAAGTAGTAGTTTTTATTCCTTTCACAAATTGTGAAAGATGATCTGTGTTGAAACGGAAACACGCTACGTCAATTGTTTCTACCAATTCTTCACAGTTATGGGATTGGGAATGTTTACAAAAATTACATTCCTTATCTTTTTGTTTGCAATAGCGATTTCCTTCAAGGCAGAAAACCAATTCAAGATTCCCGGATTTTTGATCCTCCTCATTATAGTTATAAACCATCATCCCTACTTCTTCAACAGACATTTTTGGAGATTTGCGGTAACGGTTAATAACATACTGAACTGATCCCGGAATATTTTGAGAGCTGTGCTGTACTAATTCCATCTCTTCGTTCATTACAGGATGGCTCAAAGCGATGGATAAAATATTTTGAGCAGATTCCATTACTTAAAATTTGAATGTTGCAAAGGTAGCCATTCTCAAGGGAAGTTTGGTTGCAAAAGCATTGAACATGATAACAATCATATCATTTTTATATTTCTAAAATTAGGATTTTGATTTATTTCCTCTGTTACTGCCTGTTTAATTTCGCAGCTTCCCATCCAATCATTGCGGCTTTTCTGGTGCTTCCCCAATGATAACCTCCAAAACTTCCTGTTGATTGAATAACGCGGTGGCAAGGAATCAGAAATGCAACCGGATTGTCTCCAATAGCTGTTCCTACTGCTCTTGAAGCTTTCGGGTTTTCAATATGAGATGCAATAGTTCCATATGTTGTTAATTTCCCCATCGGAATTTTTAAGAGCGTTTCCCATACTTTTATTTGAAAATCTGTTCCTTTTAAATGCAGTTTTATTTCATTTAGATGATTCCAGTCGTGTGTGAAAATGAATAACGCATTTTGCTGAATCAGATCAGCCATCTGTTTGAAATGCGCGTTTGGAAATTTTTGGATCAATGCGTTTAAAGCTTCTGTTTCGTCATCAGCAAAAGCAATATGACAAATTCCTTTTGTGGTAGAGGCAACGATAATATTTCCAAAAGGACTTTCCGCAAAACTATAATTAATACGAAGATTTTGCCCCCCATTTTTATATTCACCAGGTGTCATTCCTTCAATGTTAATGAACAGATCATGCAACCGGCTTGTGCCTGAAAGCCCTGTTTCCATCGCTGTTTCAAACAAAGAAACATTATTTTCTTTCAATATTTTTTTGGCATATTCTGCGGTGATATATTGCAAAAATTTTTTCGGACTTGTTCCTGCCCATTCTGTAAATATTTTTTGAAAATGAAATGGACTTAAATGAATTTCTGCTGCAACTTCTTCCAGTTGCGGTTGCGATTTAAAATTTTTCTGAATAAAATCTATTGCCTCGGCAATGCGATTAAAATTAATATTCTCATCATTCATTTTTCTTCATTATAAAAGCAAAAATAGAAATGAAAAGTTCTACTTCCTACCCGAAACTTGCTATTCTTATTTTTTGAAAACAATGTTGAGAAATAAGAAATTAGAATCTTTTAAATTTGTGCGCAAACGATTCTTTATGGAATTTCTTTTTGAGTTTGATGAAATTGAAAATACTGCGAAAGATTTTTTAAAAATGGCTGATAATTATAAGGTTTTTGCTTTTACAGGAGATTTGGGAGCTGGAAAAACTACATTCATTAGTTCGCTTTGTAACCAATTGAAGGTGGATGAAACAGTTAGTAGTCCTACATTTTCCATCATCCAGGAATATAAAACGAAGTTAGACAAAATCATTTACCATATAGATTTATATCGCATTAAAAATAAAGAAGAGGCAATGGATGCAGGGATTGAAGATTGTTTGAACAGCGATGAAATGTGCTTTGTTGAATGGCCTGAAAAAGCTCAGGAGATTTTCCCGCCATCTACTGTTTTCACCAGCATTGAAACTATTTCTCCTACTTCACGAAAATTGATTATAACATTTCCGGCATAAAAATTTATATTTATATAACTATTCATTGTAAACTAAGTCCATGGCATCCTCAAAACCTTTTGTTTCCCCTTCTTTCACTTATGAAACGTTAGAAGAAACGCTTGATATTAAACCGAAAGGCGCAGAATTATTGATTGGTATTCCAAAAGAAACTTCATTCCAGGAAAACCGGATAGCTCTTACTCCTGAAGCAGTTACTGTGCTTGCTGCTAATGGCCATCGGATTATTATGGAAAGCAAAGCCGGGGAAGGCGCTAGTTATTCTGATAAGGATTACAGTGATGCAGGAGCAAAAATTGCGCATCATAAAAAGGAAGTTTTTGAGTGCGATGTGATTGTGAAAAGTGCACCAGTTTGTGAAACTGAAATAGATCTCTTAAAACCCAATCAATTTATCATTTCTCCGATTCATGTAACGGCGATGAAACGTGAGATTCTCGAAAAAATGATGGAGAAAAAAATTACTGCACTTAGTTTTGAAAATCTGAAAGATGATAGTGGACATAATCCGATCGTACGTAGCATGAGTGAAATTGCCGGAAGCGCTGTAATGCTGATTGCAGGTCAATATCTCAGTAATGCGAATCATGGAAAAGGTGTTTTGGTTGGGGGTATTTCCGGAATTCCTCCTACAAAAGTCATTATTATCGGAGCAGGAATTGTGGGCGAACAAGCTGCACGAACAGCGCTGGCAATGGGTGCCAGCATTAAAATTTTCGATAACAGTATTTACCGGTTGAAGCGTCTGCAAAATAATATTGGTTTACGTTTATACACCTCGGTTATAGAGCCTGGAATTTTATCCAAACAATTAAAGACCTGCGATGTGGCTGTAGGTGCATTAGCAGCTTCCGGAGGAAGAACGCCACTTGTTGTAACGGAAGAGATGGTAAGTAAGATGCGGCCAGGAAGCGTGATCGTAGATGTTAGCATTGATCATGGTGGTTGTTTTGAAACTTCAAAAATTACTTCTCATTCATCGCCTGTTTTCAAAAAATATGATGTTATACATTATTGTGTTCCTAATATTCCAAGTGGTTTTGCGCGAACCGCTTCACAGGCAATCAGTAACGTATTAATGCCGCTAATGCTTGAGATGGCTGATGATGGCGGGTTTGAGAATTTAGTGTGGTACAAAATCAATATCCGAAGTGGCATTTATTTATTCAAAGGAGCGCTGACCAATTTTCACCTTAGTCAAAGATTTGATTTAAAATTCACTGACCTGAATTTATTGATCGCAAGCAGAAGATAAACTGCTTTTATTTTTTCACTTGCTCAAAAATAAAATGAGACAAATTTTAAACATCTCTTTCCTGTGCCCTCAACCATCTTTCCGGAATTTCATTATTGCTTGCAAATAAGTAATCTTTATAACTGCAGGGGATCATTTTTCTATCGGGTAATTGCATCCACCATCTTCCTGTTTTTTTGCTTTGCATAAATACAGTATCCACTTCAGCAAATGCAGTATGATATTCATTAAAATTTTGTCGTTCGGTTAATAAAGATTCCTGCCGGCTTCTGTTTTTCCCGTCAATAAAATACCAGATCATTTGCGCAATTTGCAAGGCCGTAAGGTCTTGAACATCTTTTGATGAATCATACCCATAAATTCCAAAAGAAGAAACGCCTGTACTCATTCCAGCAAAACGTGCAATGGCGCAAGCTTCTTCTCCGGTAAATCCATTAGAACTACATGTGGATGCCGGAGCATCACTATTTTTTATAGCAGCAATATCAAAACTGAATAAATCAGAGTTACGAATCACAGGTTCCATTTCATCCAAATCTTCTTTTACAGTTCCCACTCTGAAACAATCAAATCTAAGTTTATCCATTGTTTCAAGCATTCGCGGATGAACAAAATAACTTTGAAAACCTATGTGATTATAATGCCTTACCATATTTGGTTCGCTGGTAAGCATTTCCATCAAAAAGTTTTCACTTCGTAGCGGCGATTCACTTCTCAAATCTATTGTCGCATCAACAACTGTCGCGTCAATTATTTTATTTAAATCTTTATATGCAAAATATTGCGCTAAAGTATTGTCATGGGAACCGCCAATGATCGCCACTGTTTTTTTCAACTGAAATAATTCTTTCAGCACAATCATCAGTGCAGAATAAGTATCTGTTAATGAAGAGCCGCTTTTGATATTTCCAATATCGGCAATCGTGATATCTTTATGCCAGTAATGCAATTCATAAAATTTCTTACGAATAGCGTCCGCAGAATTTTCACTTGCAATAAATCCATTTCCACGGAATTCATTTACTCCAACAATTACAATATCTATATCTGATAAATCAGGAATTTCTTCTTCGTTTATTTTAATTACATTTCCCATCTGGCTGTCGTTGTATGCACTGTCATCGCTGATTTCAGCCACATTTACCGGAATTAAATACTCATGTAAATCGTAAGTCAATTTTTTATTTTTTGGCAAACCTAACGGATAAAATGGAGATTTAAAAGGTGAATTAAATATGTGAAACTTTTAATCGGATTCTGCAAAACATTCTTTAAAAGCCGAAATCTTTTGTAACTGTGGTTCACTTATTTTTGCAATATGGAAAATCTGCTAACGCAAATAAATCTTTTAAAAGACGAGATCGCTAATTTTTTAAGCGATGATAAAAATCCTGGTGAAGTATTTCGTATCAGGTTTCTTGGTTCCAACGGGTCTGTAAAAGCATTGATGGGCGAAATGAAAAATGTTGCCCCGGAAAACAAAAGAGAAATGGGAAAAGTGTTGAATGAATTAAAATTATTTGCAGAAAATAAATTGGAAGAATTAAAAAAGTCAACCGATAACGGACGACCGGCAACCGAAAGCAGTATTGACCTTTCATTGCCTGGTGATGCGTTGCCAATAGGAAGCCGGCATCCGATAAGTATTGTAAGAAATAAAATTGTTTCTATTTTTCAGAGGCTTGGTTTTGCTGTTGCTGAAGGGCCGGAAATTGAAGACGATTGGCACAATTTTACAGCTTTAAATTTGCCTGAAAATCATCCGGCGCGCGATATGCAGGATACATTTTATGTTTCGCAAAATCCTGCATGGATGTTGCGTACACATACGAGCAGCGTACAAGTTCGTGAAATGGAAAAAGGAAAACTGCCAATCAGAATTATTTGCCCGGGTCGTGTTTATCGAAATGAAACCATCAGCGCAAGAGCGCATTGTTTTTTTAACCAGGTGGAAGGTTTATATATTGCCGATAATGTTTCATTTGCAGACCTCAAACAAACACTTTACTTTTTTGTTCAGGAAATGTTTGGTAAAGAGATGAAAGTTCGCTTTCGTCCTTCTTATTTTCCTTTTACCGAGCCGAGTGCAGAAATGGATATCTCCTGTTTGATCTGTGGAGGCGCGGGTTGTAACGTTTGTAAACACACCGGTTGGGTAGAAATTCTCGGTTGCGGAATGGTTCATCCAAGTGTGTTGGAAAATTGTGGAATTGATTCCAAAAAATATACAGGTTTTGCATTTGGAATGGGAATAGAAAGAATTACAATGCTGAAATACCAGATAAAAGATTTGAGAATTTTCAGTGAAAATGATCTTCGGTTTTTAAAACAATTTACAAGCGCTGTCTGACATTTAAAAAAGATCTGACATTATTTGTTTGTTCTCCATACATTTTTAAAGCAGTTTATGAAAAGAACCATTTGCATTTGCGGAGCCGGAACAATGGGAAGTGGCATTGCACAAGTGGCTGCGCAAAGTAATTTTGCAACAATTCTTTTTGATGTAAATAAAATTGTTCTCGAAAAATCAAAAGAAGTCATTCAAAATAATCTTCAGTATTTACTTGATAAAAATAAAATTGAAGCAAAAGAAAAAGAAGAAATTTTTTCCCGGATAAAATTTTCAAATGATATAAAAGATTGTACAGCTTTTGTGATTATCGAAGCGATTGTTGAAAAAGAAGAAGCAAAAATTTCGCTGTTCAATGAGCTTGCAAAATATAATAATGAAGAAGTAATTTTTGCAACAAACACTTCATCACTTTCTGTTTCTTCGATACAGAAAAAAGTACTTTTCCCACAAAGAGTTGTTGGTATGCATTTTTTTAACCCTGCTTATATTATGAAGTTGGTGGAAGTAGTTAAAGGCGATCGGACAAGCGATGAGATAATTAACACCGTTGTTTCGATTTGTAAAAAAATGAATAAAGAACCGGTGATTTGCAAAGATTCTCCTGGCTTTATTGTTAATCGTGTTGCGCGGCCATACTATCTTGAATCTTTAAAAATTGTAGAGGAAGGAATTGCTTCTTTCAGGGAAGTGGATAATATTCTTGAAGCAAGCGGATTTAAGATGGGATCGTTCAAATTAATGGATCTGATTGGAATCGATATCAATCTTGCTGTTACAGAAACTGTTTATAATGCATTTGAAAAGGCACCCCGTTTTTTACCCTCATCCATTCAAATGGAAAAAGTAAAAAATAATGAGCTGGGCAAAAAAACCGGTAAAGGGTTTTATAAATATGATTAATTAAAAAAGGATAATTAATTTCATCTCTGAATTAATTAAAATGCCGGAAATACTTAAGGAAAATCTTTCACACAAAAATATTGAGCGCAAAAAAATCCTTGTCACAGGTGGTTCCGGCCTTGTAGGAAATGAGCTAATCAAACAACTGCTTTTATCAGGAGAAAAAGTAAGAGCAATTTACCGTTCCTCACCAATTCATATTTCGCATCCTGATTTAGAAATTATAAAATGTGATATTCTTGATGTAGTAGGCTTACAGGAGATCATGGAGCCAGTTACACATGTTTATCACTGCGCCGCAATTGTTTCTTATCATCCAAGAGATAAAAGAAAACTATTAAAAATAAATATTGAAGGAACTGCAAATATTGTAAATGCCTGTATTGATGCTAATGTAAAGAAACTGGTACATGTTAGTTCTGTTGCCGCTTTGGGAAGAATGAGAGATGGTGCTCTGATTTCGGAGCAAATGAACTGGACCGAAGAAACTAGCAATAGTGTTTACGGAAAATCAAAGTATTTTTCTGAGCTTGAAGTGTGGCGTGGTATAGCCGAAGGTTTAAATGCAGTCATAGCAAATCCATCATTAATTATAGGAGGCGATAATTGGGAAAACAGTTCCTCTGCCATTTTTAAAAAGGCCTATGAAGAATTTAAATGGTTTACAGAAGGTGTTACAGGATTTGTAGATGTAAGAGATGTAGCAAGAGCAATGATACTTTTAATGAACAGCGATATAACGTCTGAACGTTTTATTTTAAATGGAGAAAATATTTCTTACCGTGAAATATTTTCTTCCATTGCAAGCTGTTTTGGTAAAAAACCTCCCTATAAAAAAGTAAATCCTTTATTGGCAGAAATGATCTGGAGAATCGAAAAATTAAAATCATTGTTCACAGGCTCAAAACCTTTGCTGACAAAAGAAACTGTGAGAACTGCACAGGCAAAAGTTTATTTTGATAACCAAAAGATTTTAAATGCACTGCCTCAATTTAATTTCACAAAAATTAAGGATTCAATTGAATTTACTTGTGCCTCATTAAAAGAAAAATATTCTCTTTAAGGAATTGAAAACAGGACGCAAATAAATAAACCGGTTTTTTTTTGAAGAATTTTCCCCAAGATTATTTATCAAGAGATTTTATTCTTTCCCAAATCTCGGGAAGACGTTTTATCAACACCAATTCTTTTCTTTTACTAAAAAATTCCTGGATAGGAGTACCCCAATAAGTTTTATTGCCTTCGATACTTGATGTAACTCCACCTTGTCCCATCACTATAGCATTATCCCCAATTGTAATCGTTTTGTTTACTCCAACTTGTCCCCACAGAATAACACCATCGCCTAAAATAGTTCCTCCTGCAATTCCAACCTGCGCAGCGATCAAACAATTTTTTCCCATTACTACATCATGTCCAACATGTATCAGATTATCAAGCTTTGTTCCGCTTCCGATGATCGTTGCATCGCTTACGCCCCTGTCAATTGTACAATTGGCGCCTATTTCAACGAAGTCGTTGATCAAAACCTGTCCACAACTTTGCATTTTTTTATACCAGGCTTGGCGGTTCTTTTTTGTATTAAAATAAAAAGCATCGCTGCCTACAACAGTGCCGGAATGTATTTCAACATTGTTTCCAATAACGCAATCATCATAAATAATTACACCGGGATGAAGGATGCAATGATCACCAACAACCACATTATTTCCTAAAAAAACGTTGGGCATAATCACTGAATTCTTTCCAATTTTTGCAGAATCACTAATCATTTTCTCAGATGCGGTAAAGGGTCTAAAATGATTGACAATTTTTAAATACGCTTCAAAAGGATCATCAACAATAATCAAAGTTTTTCCTGCCGGAACTTCTCTTTCAGCATTAATAATGATACATGTTGCAGCGCTGTTTAAACATACTTCATAATATTTTGGATGATCGACAAAAACAATGTCTCCGTTTTTTACCTTGTGTATTTCATTAATTCCGGTAGCAAAGGAATTTAGATTGCCGGAAATTTTTGCTTTGATAAAATCTGCGATCCATTGAACAGAAACAGGAGAAGGAAATTGCATGAATAAAATATTTTGAGCCAAAGATAAAGTTTGCAAAGCGCTTCAATGAAGATGATTTTATTTTGCTTTTGAAATATTTTTTGAAAATAAAAAAATTAACATCGTTTCATTTTCATTGGGCTTTTTGAAGAAACTTTCAAAACACAAATCAGGTCTGAAAAAAAAAGAAAGTTTATTTTTTCTTCAAACTATTATAGACAGTGCATTTGAAAAAGAACGTAGGAAAAAAAGCGCCCTTTTTTTTAAAATCATTAAACAAAAAAGATTTTTGAAAAAGCTGAAAGTTTCACTTTATCCCCACACGATTATTTAAAATGTTGATAAAAAAATTTGAAATATTTTTTCATATAGCAAAATTTATTTTTAATATTGTGTAAGGAAATTTATTTCCTGTACTTACTAACCCATCCATATAACAAAGCCCGTTGATTTTTTCACGGGCTTTATTAATTTTTATAGGAAATTTCATCAAAATAAAATCATTAAAAATTCTTTTGAGTAAATATTTTATTGTCCATAAACCATTCAATGTGCTGTCGCAGTTTTCTTCGCAGGATGAAAAAAAGACGTTGAAAGATTTTTTTCATGTTCCCTGGAATGTCTATCCTGTAGGGCGTTTGGACTATGACAGCGAAGGGGTATTGATCTTAACAGACGACAAAAAACTAACCGAGCATTTATTAAATCCTTCTTATCAGCATGAAAGAGAATATTGGGTCCAGGTAGAAGGAGAAATTTCAAAAGAGGCGATTGAAAAATTACAACAGGGTCTCTCAATTAATATAAAAGGGAGAATGTATCAGACAAAAAAATGTAGTGCAGAAAAATTCTTGCAGGCACCAAATATTGCCGAAAGGAATCCGCCGATTCGGTTTAGAAAATCTGTTCCGGACAGCTGGATAAAAATAATTTTAACAGAAGGGAAAAACCGTCAGGTAAGAAAGATGACTGCGGCTGTTGGTTTTCCAACTTTAAGATTGATACGATACAGAATTGGAAAAGTTTCTTTAGATGATCTTAACCCTGGCGAAATGAAAACCATATCTAAACAAGAATTGTATAACTTGCTTAAAATTCAAAAAGATAATTAAAGATGGTAAGATCAATGACAGGCTTTGGAAGAGCTGAGCAAACCGTAGATGATAAAACTTATTTGGTAGAAATAAAATCATTGAATGGGAAACAACTGGAAATTAATTTAAAAATTCCTCCGATCATTAAACCTTATGAATTTGACATCCGAAATTTAATTCAGGAAAAATTATTGCGCGGAACAATTGAATGTTTGATTGTAGTGAAACAAAATGGCACTACAAAACCTGTCGTCATTAACACCGATCTCATCAAATCTTATTATCAGCAAATTGAAATTTTAGCAGAAGAATTATCTATTGATACCAATGCGGTTTTAGCTGCTTTATTAAGATTGCCCGAAGTCGTTTCGCCAAGTAATGAAGTGTTGGATGAAAAAGATTGGCAACACCTAAAGCAGGTGATAGAAGTGGCTTTGCAGGAATTAAACAGTCACCGCATAGAGGAAGGAAAATCTTTGGAAAAAGAGCTTAGGCTTCGCATAAAAAATATTAAAAAGCAGGAAGATGAAATTTTAAATCTTGAACCTCAAAGAAGAAAAAGGATGAAAAATGATTTGATTAATCTTCTTGAAGAAAATGCAGGAAAAGAAAATTATGATTCCAATCGTCTAGAGCAGGAATTGATTTACTACATTGAAAAAATTGACATTCGTGAAGAACAGGTTCGCTTGAAGAATCATTGCGAATATTTTCTATCAATACTGGATAATGATGAAGAAGCAAAGGGGAAAAAATTATCGTTTGTAGTTCAGGAAATTGGCCGCGAAATAAATACAACTGGCTCAAAAGCCTATGACTCGGATATACAAAGAAGTGTTGTCTTAATGAAAGATGAGCTTGAAAAAATTAAAGAACAAACGTTTAATGTTCTTTAAGGTCTATCTGTTTTACAGCAAAAAAACGAATTATTTTTGTAAAAACTTCAGCTTGAAAAAAATCTTTTTTATATTATTCGTTTCCACAATTTTTGTATCCTGCATTAAGATCAACCTTTTTGAGAAACAGGCTGTAATCCCTTCCCAGCAATGGTTTTACACTGATGTTCCTGAATTTTCCTTTCATATTGATGATACAGCTTCACTTTACAATGTATATGTTGTTTTGCGTCATACCGATCTTTATAAATACAATAATATATGGCTTCGTGTTGGTCTAAAACCTCCTCATGATTCTATTAGTTATCAAAATATAAATCTTGTTTTAGCCACAGATGCCAAAGGATGGGAAGGAACAGGAATGGATGATATTTATGAAGTAAGAAAAAATATTTCTGCTGCTCCTTTTTCCTTTAAAACCTCCGGTGATTATACATTTACCATTGCTCAGATTATGCGTGAAAATCCTTTAAATTATGTTTTGGATGTTGGTATAAGAGTGGAAAAAGTAGGAATGTAATTTTGATTTCTAATTTTAAATCTACACTTTCTTTGCTTCTTTCTGAAATTATAAAACGATGCCTTACCAGGAACTGAAAAAAAAATTAAAAGAAAAACCACTGAGGTTGATTTATGCATTTTACTGGTTTCTGCTTGCTTACATTATTTCTGCTTTGGTTTTTTGGTTCCTTATGCTTAATAAGCAAAATGCGCAATTAACTGAGGAGAGATTGGAGGATATTCCCGTAAATGATATTCATTATTACCAAAAAGAAAAGAAAATAGAGGTTTTAAAAGCACGAAAAACAGAACAATACATTGGAGAAGGCGTTACATTTTTATTGTTGACTCTGGCGGGTGCAGTTTTCGTTTTCCGCTTCATCAATAACCAATTAATTCAATCTGAAAAACAACGAAACTTTATGATGGCCATAACTCATGAATTAAAAACTCCGATTGCTATTACGAAGCTGAATCTTGAAACCATGCAGATGAGAAAATTGGATATGAATCAGCAGCAAAAGCTGATCAGAAGCACGATACAGGAAGCCAACCGGTTAAATTCGTTATGCAATAATATGCTTTTGCTCGGTCAGTTGGATACAGGAGGATATAAATTTACTCTGGAAAAATTTGATCTTACAACACTCGTCAATGATTGCGCTGAAGATTTTATGATTCGTTTTCCTGAAAGAAAAGTTGAGGTAGAAGCGTTGAATGAAATTATTATAGCAGGCGATAAGCTCTCTTTGCAGTTAGCCATTAACAATCTTTTAGATAATGCTATTAAATATTCACCGAAAGACAGTGTAGTTTTGGTAAAAGTATTTCAGGAAAATAAAAAGATAAAGCTGCAGGTAGTAGATGAAGGTTACGGAATTAATGATGAAGAAAAGAGAAGAATTTTTGAAAAATATTTTCGTGGGGCACACAGGCAAACTAAAGGGACAGGGCTTGGTCTTTATCTTACAAGAGAAATCGTAAAACAACATCATGGTGAGATCATTGTTGAAAATAATATTCCGAAGGGATGTGTTTTTGAAATACAATTTAAAGCATCTAGAAATTCATAAAAATAAATTTGAATTATGGCATCAAAAAAACTTTCAATCCTGTTGGTAGAAGATGAAGAAAATTTGCAGGATGCTTTGCGGTTAAATTTTGAAATGGAAGGCTATGAAGTTACTTCTGCTTATGATGGAGAAGAAGCTTTGAAAGCTGTTCATAATGAGTATTTTGACCTTATCGTTCTGGATGTAATGCTTCCTGAAATAGACGGGATTACCGTTTGCGAAAACATACGGCTCAGCAATTCCGATATTCCTATAATGATGCTAAGCGCCAAAAATCAAAGTTCTGACCGGGTATTAGGATTAAAGAAAGGTGCCGATGATTACCTGGCAAAACCTTTCAGTCTTGAAGAACTTTTGATAAGAGTAAGAATATTAATTAATAAAAGCCAGAAAATTTCTGCGAAAGAACCCGTAGCTGAAGAATATAATTTTGGAAAAAATCTTATCAATTTTAAATCGCTGGAATGCACAACAAAAGCCGGAGAACAAGTGGCGCTTACAAAAAAAGAAGCAATGCTTTTGAAATTGCTTATTGAAAATAAAAATGAAGTGGTTACCCGGGAAAAAATTCTTCAATCTGTTTGGGGCTACAATGTTTACCCAACAACAAGAACTGTTGACAATTTTATTTTAAATTTCAGAAAATATTTTGAAGAAGACAGCCGCAATCCAAAATACTTTCATTCTGTAAGAGGGATAGGATATAAATTTACCAATAGTTAATTTGTGATACCTAATCAGTTAAAATAAGATTCCAATTATTTGTTCCCTTACTGACAGAGAAAATTATTAATTGCACACTTGCTTATCCAGTAACGACACTACTTGCGAAGCTTTTTCAAAAACTTTATTTAACTCTGTTGCATTAGAAGAAGGTGCATATAAATTAATTTCTACTTCATCCATTAAAGACGTCAGCATCATAGAAGTTCCAATGCTTACGTTGCACTTATCCAATTCTTCATTCAATCTTTTTTTAGAAAGTTCATTTTCAGGCACTTTAAATTTTGCTGCCAGATATTTTTTTAACGAAGTATCAAGAGTGTGATAGAATGCGCTGCTGTTGCCGTTTACAAGTTTCTCATGCGCTTCTGTCAAAGGGCTTTCCGGAATTTTAAATTCTTCCTTTGCATTTTCTGCTTCATTTTTCAAATCGTCTACTATGACATTTTTTTCCAGATCATTTTTGTTTTTATTTTTCCTGATAATGAAAAAAAGAATGGCAAAAATAATAACAGCAACAAGCACAATTCCTGCTATTAATTCAGTTTGTGTTGACATAATATTATTTGATTGAGAATTTTTCTTATCACCGTTTTTTGCAAAAAAATTGTGACTTCCTTTTTTTACATTCACCTGTAAAGGCGCTGTACGCAAGGTTTTATAAGTAGAAGTTTCGGGGTCAAAATAAGAAAATGTAATAGAATCAATTTTGTATTCTCCTGCTTTTGAAACAGTAAAAGGGAAAGAAAAAGTTTTGCTCCCTTGCATTGGAACAGATGTTTTATCGATATCATCTTTTACTTTTGCTTCATAACCATCTATTCCCTGTGGCCATACGATTTTTGGCGCATTGATCAGTTGAATATTTCCTTTTCCTGTTACAACGAGTTTTAATGTTCCGGCATCATCAGTAGTAATATTATTTTTTTCGAGAGAAGACTTGATAGTAAAATTTCCGACGGCACCTCTGAAATCCTTTGGTTTATTTTCATCTGGCAACGGTTTTACATTGATTGTTTCTGAATTTGATTTTAGCGTCACCTTTTGCTGAACCTGTGCTTCCGGAGGAAGTGGGGCTTCTCCCAGATCATCGAACATATCAAAGAATGGATCACTTCGCTGTGAGTTGGCATATTGAGATTTTATAAAAGTGATTTTATTATCGGCCACTACAGGATCAAGTGTAATATTTCCGGCCTGCAAGGGATATAATTCTACTTTCCGAAGCGTATAAACATTATACATCCGACCGTTATATTTTTCAAGAGTAGAATTATTACTGACATCAAAATCAGTCACAGAAAAACCGTTGAAAGAAGGAGCATCGGTAATGCTTGTTTCCGAAGGAAGCCGTGTATAAAGTTTGTAGGTTGCAACAATTGGTTGACCAACATAGCAACTTTTTTTATCGATATCTAATTTCAAAAAAATATTTTTAGCCGTTTTCTCGGCAACATTTTCTCCTGGTTTTAAAATATAATCATCAAACCGGCGAACTGGCGAAGCAGGTGGAAAATTTAAATTTAAATTAGGAAACGGAGATAAGTTTTGCGTATTGTTATTTGGCGGAGATACAGAGCCAGGCACTACTTCAATGGTTATCGGCTGCGTTTTTAAATTTTGTCCATCGGCAATTGCGGTTGCAGAACCGATGGTAAATCTTCCTGTTGATGTTGGTTGCAATGAATATCCGATTGCAACGGATTGGCTCATCTTCCCATTAATACTTGTTATACTTCTTTGTTGGTTAGGACCTGAGGCAATTATAAAATTATCAAAAGACGGGGGAGTAATATTATCAACATTGGAAGCATTATCAACCTTAAACTGAATTTGCAGCAAATCATTCTTTCCAATTTTTTTTTGTGGACAAACAACTGAAAATTTTACCTGGCCAAAAGAAGAATCAGGCAAAAAAATAACTGCCAGAAGAATGAATGAAACAAGAAATTTATTTGAGTATGATCGTAAAAATTGAATCATTTCATCAGCTAAAGGTGAGCTACAAAAGTAGTTGGAATAGAATTTAAAAAAAGGTTAATAGAATTTGAATTGTTAAAAATCGTTTAGGGAAGATCACCCAAAAGTGGCCTTATTACTATATCTTCAACACAGGCTTGTGGTGAAAGGCAGGCAGCAGTAAAAATCATATTTGCCACATCTTCAACTTCCATAATTCTTCCCATAGGAATTTTGGCATCTTCCCATGAAGCCGTAAGAACTGCACCCGGATAAACGGCAGTTACTTTTATATTAAATGGTTTCATTTCTTCGCGAAGATTTTTACTAAAACCAGCTAGTGCAAATTTGCTGATACTGTAAGAGCCGCCATTGCTATAAGCTTTCAAAGCTGCGATAGAACAGATGTTGAAGATATGACCCGATTTTTTTTTCATCATTTGAGGTAGTAATGCTCTTGTTAAGTGATATGCAGAAAACAAATTGATGTTCATCATTTTTTCAAGATTTCCTTCTGGTTCATTATAAACGCTTCCGGGAACAAATTGACCGGCATTGTTGATTAAAATATCTATCGAAATATTTTTGCTCAAAAGCCAATCTGCAAATTTTAATACCTCTTTTTCTTGAGAAAGATCTGCTGGAAAATAATTAACGCAATGATTATATTTTTCGTTCAGTTCATTTGCTGTTTGTGCTAGTTCTTTTTCATTTCGCGAACAAATAAAAATGTTATTTTTTGCTGCTGCAAATTTTTCGGCCATCGCTTTTCCCATACCTTTGCTGGCACCTGTAATTACAATATTGAACATGTTATAATGTTTTTTTCAAGGTAACAAATCTAAAATCTTACACCCAAATTTTTTAAAATAACCTCATTGAAATATCATCATCTTTTTTTTGATCTTGATCATACGCTTTGGGATTTTAATGTCAACGCTAAAGAATCTCTTTCAGAATTGTATGAATTCTTTACCCTCGAAAGTCGCTCTGTTTCACCATTTGAACAATTTTATTCTATTTACCTTAATCATAATGCCACTTTGTGGGAGCGTTATGAAAAAGGATTCATAACGACAGAAGAATTGAAATGGCGCAGAATGTGGCGTACATTGCTTGACTTTAAAATTGCTGATGAAAAACTGGCAAAAGACATGAGCGAATATTTTCTGGAAGTCCTTCCAACAAAGAAAAAAGTTTTTGAATATACTTATGAAATTCTTAGCTACCTGACCGAAAAAAAATATGCTCTTCATCTCATTACAAACGGTTTTGAAAAAACACAGAGATTAAAATTGAAAAGTTCTGATCTGACAAAATATTTTAAGACAATTGTTACTTCTGAAATCTCAAATTCTGTAAAACCGAAAAAAGAAATTTTTGAATATGCGTTAAAAAAAGCCAATGGAAAGGTCGAAGACAGTCTTATGATTGGTGATAATCTTAATGCTGATATTGTTGGCGCTAAAAACGCCGGAATGGATTCCGTGTTTGTAAATCATATCAATGCGGATTGCAACGAAGGACCAACTTATATAATCCGGCATTTAAAAGAATTAGAATCCATTTTATAAATCCCTCTAAAAATCAACAAAACATAAATCCAACTTATTTGTTGATTCACTGTTGCACATTTACCCTCACTCCTTCACTATAGGCCGTAAACTCCGGTGCATACATGCATTGAATCGTAGTAATTCCATTGCTGAAATTTCCTGCATGAGTTACAAACATCGGATATTCAAAAACATAAGTCCCTTTGTTTAAATAATCAAAGAAGAAATTGGTGCTTACATCTTTGGTCGTTTCATAATAACCAAGGCCATCCTGGTATTTGTATTGGCTGATTATATTCGAGGGTTCCATACAAGAGGCGCGCATATCTTTCATGTGAACGTATTCCATATCGCGGTCAACGCGAAGTTCGATGCGAACTTTTATTTTATCACCAATGTGCAATTTGTCGCCATCATTTACAGGAACTAAAACCGGGCCTTTATCAGAGTTCTTTTCTATAAATAATTTCTTTGAAAGTTTTAATGGTGTTTCTGAAAAAGAGATTTTATCTAAATTTTCAAAATATTGCCAGTAAACTGAACCCCAGGAGGCCTCCTCCCGCCCTCCTCCAAGGGAGGAGGAGTTGGATGAAACAGTGACTTTTATATTTCCCATTTCCGGGTTTACTTTATCAGCATCAATTTTTCTTTTAAAATATCCCGTACCTGATTCTTGCTTGTCATCTCTACTATTAATGGTTTTATTCCCTAATTTTATGACCACTTTTTTTTCTTCAGAAAGCCAATTGGTCCCTTGCAATAGAATCGCATAACAAGCATCAGCTGTAGCTTTGGTCGTTTTCCAATTATTCGTTTGCTTGTTTTTCAGCAACCATGTTTTTAAATCTCCAATCGTTTTTTGGTCTTTGTCAATTTCAGAAAATGCCTCTATCATCAATGATTGCGATTCTATCGGTGCCTGGTACCACCAATAACCCTGATTATTCCATTCTTTCCAATACATTCCCAGTTCTTCATTGTTGATTGAATTTTCTTTTAATGATTTTATAATTGCGGTGGCCGTTGCAGTTTCATTTGTTCTGTTCAGCGCCAACGCAATCATTCCCTGCTCATATTTACTTTCACTCACCCAATATTTCTTTGCCTGATTACGATAATAGTTAAACGCAGTTTCCGTTTCTTTCGCAATCGGATATTCCGGGAAAAAACTGCGCATATATAAATATTGAATGGCAATGGCAGAAACATTATTCTTGCTTAAATCCGCTTTGCTTTTTATTAAATTATCATACTCTTCTTTCAGCCTTTTATCCAAATAGGGAATCGCTTTATCCAAAATAGATTTTAGCGCTATTTGTTGGTTTACTGGAAGAGCATTTAATTTTTTCAAATGACCAATTCCGGTCACAATGTATTGAGTCATGTAACGATTGTCCGGACCGCCTTTGAACCAAACAAATCCGCCGTTTGGGGATTGCATTTCTTTCAGTTTATCAATGGCAGATTGCAATTGAAGACTCATTTTTACCATGTCAAAAAGCAACGCAATATTTTTCTTTTGCTGCGTTTCATTTTGCGCCTGCAACACCCATGGAGTTTGTTCCAGTAAAACAGATTTTAATTCTTCATTTTTCTGAAGATTGCTTATCAAAGCAGCTTCTTCTCCCCTCTCCTCCGGGAGAGGGGTTGGGGGTGAGGCTGCCCATTTCTCAAATATGGCTGTTATTTTAGGAGAAGAATTTACAATTTTTAGTGCCAATGCATTTGCATAAAAACGATTGAAAGTTTGCTCTGTACACTCATATGGATACTCCATCAGATAAGGCAAAGCCTGCACAGCATACCACGCAGGATTGGTGGTATATTCTACTGTTAATCCATAATTGGTAAGGGTTTTAGATGAATCGGAATGAAGCAGTTTTTCAAATTTAAAATCTTTACTTCCTTCGCCACGCATTGGCAAGGGCATTGTTTCTGTTACCAGTATTCTGTTTGTAACCACCGGAATTGCTGCTTCTTCACCATCACTTACATTTCCTGCTTTTGCAACAATTCTATAAACAACCGCATTATTAAAATTGCTGGGAATTTCAATATTAAAATTTACAACAGTGCTTTGCCCGCGAGCTACTGTAAAGGCTTTTGTCCTATTCGTATTTTTAAACCATACATCAACCGGATTCATGGTAGAGGCATTTAATAATTGTAATTCTGCATTTCCGCTCAATTCTTTATCGCCTAGGTTTACAATTTTTTCGCTAAATTCCATCTTATCTCCTTCGCGTAAAAACCGTGGAGCATTTGGCTGAACCATTAAATCTTTTTGCGTTACAATTGTTTTTTCTGCATAGCCACTAGCCAAATCTTTTGTGTGCGCAAGCGTCATTAATTTCCATTGAGTAAGCGCTTCGGGCATCGTAAAACTAAATTCAATATTTCCATCTTTATCAGTTCTTAATTGAGGAAAAAAGAAAGCAGTTTCATTGAAGTTTTTGCGGATTTGAATTTGAGATTGGTCAATGGTTTCAGGAGTTTTATCTTGTTGAATATTACTTGTTGAATCAGGCATTGTAAGATTCTCTTTCTTTTTTGTTGCAAATCCTGTAACAACTACTTCATTCAGATTTGCACTTTTCATTTCCATGGGAGCAGCTCCTCTAATCATGATGCCCCGGTTATAATAAATATTGTATTGAGGTAAATAATTCAACACATCATACTTCTTTTCTTTTTGTGGAATCATTTTTTCGCTCCAATATTTTTCAAAAGAATTTATACCAATAAAATTCTGTTGACCTTGCCAACTATTGTATTCATTGTAGTTTGGCCAAATGTCAGGCTTGCTCCATGAATGTGGTTTAAACTGGTCTAATGAAGCGTCATACATGTTCGCCAACATTTCTGCAGCAACTTTTTGTCCCTTATCTCCTGTTATTTTTACTTTCCATTTTTCTTCACTTCCCGGTAAAGTTTTATCGCGATAGGTATCAAAAGAAATATTCAGGCCTTTGTTGCTCCAGGGCACATTTATCTTATTTGAAACTGCATAAAAACGGTTGTCTTTTACAAAAAAATCATTCACACCAAACCCGCCACGGTCATCTTCTGAAATCTTAAAATCAAAAACTTTTTTATCATTGTTCAATGAAATAAAATTGAAGCTGGTATTTGTTTTATTGGTGGTCTGTTGCCCGGCGTCGGTCGTCTTTGTTCTATTAATTTCCTGGATTAAAAACACATCATTTGCAGCACTTCCTGTAATAATTTTTGCAGTTTCTCCTGGTTCAACTTTATTTTTTTGCTGATAATTCCAAACATATTCCGGAGTAGAAAGTGTATTAGATTTTGAATCATAAACCTGGAAATATTTTACATCTTTGACTTCCTGTCCGTACTTATCTTTCCCTATTGCTTCTGCAACGTACCATCCGCCCTTGAATATTGTTCCGATAGCTATCGGAAGAACATTGAATATTGAATCTTTATTTGTTGAATCACTTTTTTCAAAAACCAATGCTCCTTTTGCCCACGATTCTTTTTTAGTTTCATCTTTATATTCATCATGCGGAAAATATTTTATAAATTTATTTTTAGTAAAAATAAATTCGTCCGGTTCATTCCAAAGCCTTTGCCTGATAAGCCTTTCCGGGGATTGTAGCTTATAAATTTTCACATCTGCTTTTACAGTTTCGGGTTCTCCACTTAAGTTTTTGCTGCTGATAGAAATGCTTTTTAAACTGTCTTTATTAATCACATCTTCCGGTAAAACAATTTGCAAATTCAAAGATTTATATCCAATAGGAACCGTAATATCGGTGCTTCTTGTTTCGCCGTTGATATCCGTAACATCTGCTTCTACTTTATAATCAAAAACAGGGTCTGTCTTTTTATCAATACTCAAATCAGGAATAGCAGAAAATGTTATTACAAACTTTCCATCCGCATCGGTGGTCGTTTCTCCATGAGCAATTTCCATCGGCCTTGTTTGTGGAAATCCTTTTCTCCAAAACATCCATGGATAAAGGAATCTCGCTATTCTGGTAACGCGATAAGAAACTTTTGCGCCGTCAATATTATTGCCTGCGTATGCTTTTGCAAAACCATTGATACTAACGGTGTCGCCTACACGAAAACTGCCTTTTGCTTTTTCAAAATCAGTGTAAAACTTAGGACGTTTGTATTCTTCTACTGAAAAAGAAACAGAAGAATTTTGATATTCTTTTACATCAATTCCAAATTCGCCATTCAGTTTATTTTCAGGTATTTTAAATTTTCCATTGAATGAACCAAAATCATTTAATAAAACTTTTATAGAATCTATTTTTTGACTATTGGCATCAGAAAAAATAATGTTCAATGAATCTTTGGATTGAAGCAGAATTGATTTTTTTGTTTTAAAATCTTTTGTAACGCCGATTCCTTTGAAATAAACTATTTGCCCGGGACGATAAATACTTCTGTCAGTAAAAAGAAAAACCCTGGCAGCCTTATTATCATACTCTTTTTGATTATCATATTCTTCTCCATCAATGCCTTTATAATAGTTGTAAAAAACGAATTGATAATCGTCTAAAAACAAATGATCGTTCACTGTTGAAATTTCAAGCCGTATGTTTTGATTCTTATAATTGTTTTGCTTTTGTTCAGCCGGCAATTCAAAGAAACCATTTTTATCAGTACGATAAAAGCCGTCCTTTATTAAAGTGTTATTCCTCGTTGTATAATCATATTTTTGATTCCACACCTGCACATTAGCACCGCTCAAAGGCTGTCCTGTTGTGCGATTCAGCACAAAATACTTTAGTCCGTTGTTGATAAAACTAATATCGGAAACATAAAAATATTGTGCACAAAGTGGATTTTTATCAAGACTAAAATTTTCATCGCCGCTACCAATCAATACATATTCTCCAACCGGCAATGCATCAATTTTTACTTCTACAGAATGAGAAAAATAATCGTTCGTTTTTGGTAAATCCTGCTTCCACGTTTTGATATTTTTTAAAGAAACTAATTTTTGAAAAAGTTTGTCGTTGTCCGATTCTTTTTGCAAACTCTTTTTTAATTCAGGAGTTAAAGAAATAATCCGAAAATAAACGGTATTAAAATTTTGATAATTTACTAATGTTCTGAAGGGTTGCTGAGGGACATTTATTTTTTCGGTAGTGAGGTTTAATGAAGGATGTAAAATTGTTTTTAAAAGATTTTGAGCATTAATTCCACCTTCGCTTTTTGGAAATTTATTTTCGATATTATCCAAAATTTCTTTTGCCTTTACTATCGTATATCCTGAAGCCGAATCATGATTTTGGTGAGCAATGATTGCTTTGCTATAAATATTTTGAGCAATCAAAAAAGTAGCTTGTGCGGCTAAAGGATTATCAGCATATTTTTGGCTCAAACTTTTGAGGGCGTTTATATACAGCGAATCTTTATTTTCCATTACCCCATACTGATTCACAAAATTGATTCGTTCAATATCGGCATCAATCAACGCATCCGGATTTTTATCCTTTTGATGAAATGATAATAATTGCTGAAAAATAATCAGTGCTTTCTGATGAAGTGATGATGAATCTTTCGAAATAAAATTTCCATTTATAAATTCGTTTACTGATGCAAAAGCAACCGGGTTATTTATTTCAAAAGCATACGCGGGACGGGTAATATCGCGTTCATCATTTTTAAAATAATCCAATGCGCGATGTGCAAGCAAATCAAATAAAGTTGGACGCAGATTGCGTACATTTCCTTTTAAAATAATCGCATCAAAAGGTTCCGGTTTTGTTTGTTGTAGAAGTTTTTCATTCTTCAAAGAAGCTAAATATAAGTCAGCAATTTTTTGATGCAGATCATCAGATGTCCACGTCGCAATATCTTTTTTATCAAAATTAATTGTGTTGGTTCTTTGATATAATTTATACCGGTTTTGCTGAAAATAATTCCAGTATAATTGTGCTGTAATGCTTTGTAATATTGACTTTGCCGGTTCTTTTGCAATAGCAATCTCATTTTCAAGTGAATCAATACTTTTTGCAGAAGCATCTTCTTCAATATTCTGCCGCAAATTTATTTTGAATAACAATGCCTTGATGATTTGCGCATCATTATTATTTTTTTGGGCATCATTATAAATATTTTCAACTTGTTGCAATGCAGATTTTGTCAAACCTTTTTTCTGAAAATTTTCTACTTTCTTCCATTGCATGTCGTAATCACTTTTTGTTTTTTGTGCCTGTAATAGCGAAAAACAAAAACAGAGAATCACTGTAAAAAAAGTGGCGGATAAAAAAGAAAATTTCAATTGCATGAAAATGGGTTTATTTTAAAGATAAAAAACTATGCTTTGTAGTTGTATGATAAAAAATGAATTAACCTTTTCAGGTAGATGCAAAGAAAGATTTATTTCATAAAGATTTTAGAATTTGAACTTTTTTTAAGAAACAATAAACGATTAAAAAATATAGGAAGAAGCAGTAACCGAACTTTTAAAATGATTTTTCCTGTTTATATTCCTTCTAAAATATTGACTTAAATTTGAGAAGTAGTTAGACCGATAAGAATAAATTAATAAGGAAATGAATAATTTATCAAGTTATCCGGGTATTCAAAGTATTGAATTTGTTGATAGTGCTATTCTATTTGTCCATCTTACGAATGACCGGGTTTGTATTGTTCCGTTGGATAAATTTCCCGTTATAAAAAATCTTTCTCAAGAAGAAAAAAAAGAGTTTGAAATAATTGATGACAGATATCTTTCTTTCTTGTCAATTGATGAAGTATATAGTATTGAAGAATTGATTGGATTACCGAACTTTGTAGAAGCTCAAAAAGGTTAATTAATCGTTATCAAATGAAAAATAACTTTGTAGAATCAGATTCTTATTTCAAATTATGATACACCTTTTGCACATCTTCATCCTGCTCAAGATGATCTACTAATTTCAAAACTTCATTCGCATCTTCTTCAGAAAGTTCAACAGTTGTTGTGGGAATTCGTGTCAGTTCTGCAGTTATCACGTTTATCTTTTTTTCTTCCAAAGCCTTACTCATATTTCCAAATTCATTGTAAGGCGTACGGATAATAATATTGCCTTCACTGTCTTCGCCGATTTCTTCCAGCCCGAAGTCTATCAGTTCAAATTCCAGTTCTTCAATATTCAGATTTTCATTTTTGATTTTAAATTCTCCCATGTGATTGAACATAAAGGAAACACTTCCGCTGGTGCCAAGCGAACCGTTATTTTTATTAAAATGCATGCGCACATTAGCTACAGTTCTGGTTGGATTATCGGTGGCAGTTTCTACCAGTAATGCAATTCCATGAGGCGCATATCCTTCGTAAACCTCTTCATGATAATCAGTTTTATCTTTCCCCATCGCCCGCTTAATCGCTGCATCTACACGGTCTTTGGGCATATTTACTGCTTTCGCATTAATGATACATCTGCGCAAAGCTGAATTATTATCAGGATCGGGACCACCTTGTTTTACGGCAATATCTATTTCTTTTCCGATACGCGTAAATTGTTTGGCCATTTTATCCCAGCGCGCAAACATTGTTGATTTTCTTACTTCAAATATTCTTCCCATCTGTTGAAAATTTTTATTAAACTGACTTTTTTCAGTTGCGGCAAAACTAAAATCTAAAATGTGAAATCAAAAATTAAAAAACTATTTGGAAGCCGGATCTTTTCTCGCCTGATATTTCCATATACTGTGATTTTTTAATTGTTACAAAAAAGTTATACTAATCTTTTTGGAAAGTCTTTTTACATCAGATAATTTTGCGCGCATTTTTATTATAAACAAATAAATCCTGAAAAGGTACAGTTATGAAAGTAATGAAATTTGGTGGCACCAGCGTTGGAAGACCTGAGAGAATGGCTGAGATCAAAAAACTGATCACAAAAGAGGAAGAACCGAAGATCGTTGTGTTAAGCGCCTTGAGTGGAACGACTAACGCACTTACAGAAATAAGTGATTCACTTTCTAAAGGCGATCGCGAAACTGCTAAAAAGCGCATCGATGTTTTGGAAGACCATTATCAGAATTTTATAAAAGACCTGGTAAAGAGTGAAGAATTTTATCAAAAAGCAAAAAGTGTTCTTGCTGAGCATTTTGAATTTTTAAATATAATTTTAAAAATTTCTTACAGTGAAGCATTGAATAAAGATATTCTTGCACAGGGCGAATTGTTAAGCACCAAACTTTTCAGCATTTATTTACAGGAACAAAAGATTCCTCATGTATGGCTTGCCGCACTTGATTTTATGAGCATTGACGCTTCCAGTGAACCACAGGTCGGAAGCATTAAAACAAAGTTAAACCAGTTGTTGAATGCACATAAAGATGCGCAACTTTTTATTACGCAAGGATACATCTGCCGGAATGCAAAAGGAGAAGTTGATAATTTAAAACGCGGAGGAAGCGATTACAGTGCTTCATTGATTGCCGCTGCGGTTGATGCTTCTGTTTGTGAGATATGGACCGATATTAATGGGATGCATAACAACGATCCGCGGATTGTAAAAAATACAAAGCCTATCAAACATTTATCTTTTGATGAAGCTGCCGAGCTTGCTTATTTTGGTGCAAAGATTTTACATCCTGCAAGTATATGGCCTGCACAGTTTTTTAATTTCCCCGTAAAATTATTAAACACTATGGAGCCGGAAGCGGCGGGAACACTGATAGAAAGTCACTCTGAAACCGAAGGTGTAAAAGCCATTGCTGCGAAAGATAACATCACGGCAATAAAAATAAAAAGCAGCAGAATGTTGCTTGCTTATGGTTTTTTAAGAAAGATTTTTGAAGTATTTGAAAAATATCAAACACCAATTGACATGGTAACTACTTCTGAAGTTGCCGTTTCACTTACCATTGATAACAATACTTTTCTAAAAGAAATCATCAAAGAACTGGAAATGTTTGGAAGTATTGAAATTGATACTGATCAAACGATCGTTTCCATTGTTGGCTATCATATTTCCAAAACAGAAAATCTTCTTGCAAAAGTGTTCGATAGCATCACAGAAATTCCTGTGAGAATGGTAAGCTTTGGCGGAAGTCAACATAATATTTCTATTCTTGTTTCTCATGAAAACAAAGAAAAAACATTACAGTTGTTGAATAAAGGATTGTTTGAGTAAAAGCTTCTATTAAAAAGTTTGAGTAAAATTTGTCTCTTTATTTTTTCGTAAATAATTTGTCTTGGAGGACGAATTATATAACAGTCATGGATAGACGAAATACTAAGATTTAATCAACAAACTCATATCCAATATCACCACGGAAATAAATTCCATCAAAATAAATTTGTTCCAAAATTGTTTTCGAAAGTTCTATGGCATCGCCCAAACCTTCTGCCATTGCAGATACAGCAAAAACGCGGCCCCCATTGGTAACAATCTGGTCGCCTAGAATTTTTGTGCCTGCATGAAAAACAATCGCTCCTTCGCCATTATCAATATGTTTTCTTGCTTCAGGGTTTTCTAAATACAGGAGATTGACAGGAAGCCCTTTCTTGTATTCTTCAGGATAGCCACCACTTACAGCAACAATTGTTACTGCGTTATTTTTCTCAATTTTTATTTCCTGCTCATCTAACTTTTCCTGATCCATTGCTACTAATAATTCAACAAGATCATTTTCCAACCGGATTAAAACAACTTCAGTTTCCGGATCTCCCATGCGACAGTTGTATTCAATTACCATTGGCTCTTCATCCACTTTTATCAATCCGAAAAAAATAAATCCTTTGTAATCGATTTCTTCTTTTTGCAGGCCTTCTATAGTTGGTTCGATAATTTTTTCAGTAACTTTTTTCATAAAATGATCGGTTGCAAAAGGAACAGGACTTATCGCACCCATTCCGCCTGTATTCAATCCTTTATCTCCTTCACAAATTTTCTTGTAATCTTTTGCTTCCGGAAGCAGAACATAATTTTTGCCATCGGTAAGAACGAAAACACTTAGCTCTATTCCATCTAAAAATTCCTCGACGACCACTTTTTTTCCTGCATCACCAAACTTCGACTGCTGAATCATTAGTTCAAATTCACTTAATGCTTCAACATAATTCTGGCAAATGATAACTCCTTTTCCAGCTGCTAATCCATCAGCTTTTAAGACAATTGGCAATGGATGGTTCTGAATATATTGAAGTCCTTCATTAAAGTTAGAAGCGTCAAACTCCTTGTACCGGGCAGTAGGAATATAATATTTTTCCATAAAACTTTTTGCAAAAGCTTTGCTGCCTTCCAGTTGTGCCCCACTTTTGGAAGGGCCGGTAATAATGATATCTTTTAAGTCATAATCATTTTTGAAAAAATCATAAATTCCTTTTACCAATGGTTCTTCCGGACCCACAACTACCATGTCAATTTGATTGGAAATACATATAGCCTTCACTGCAAGAAAATCATTGATGTCGATTTCGATATTTTGCCCAAATGCAGCAGTACCGGCATTTCCGGGGGCAATAAACAATTTTGAACATAAGCTACTCTGGCTTATTTTCCAGCAAAACGCATGCTCTCTGCCACCGGATCCGAGAATAAGAATTTTCAAAATGAATTTTTTTTGTGATGATTAAAAAAATGGACTTGCAAGTTATGAAACTTACTGTTTTGTCTTTTTAAGTTTTTATTGCAGTTAAGTTTATTATTCATGAAATGGAAAATGCAATTGCTTCTTTTTTTTACTGCAAATTTTTTTTAATTCTTTCCAAAAATAAAAAGCCGCTTTTTTGTTTCCTGGTTCATTTAGATTACTGAACCTGAATTTATTTTTATCAATAAACTATTTGATTAAAAATTAAACTTAGTTTTAAATTTCTTTTTACTTTACACGCCGATTAAATTATTTCAAAAATTATTTTCAATAACAAAACCAAAACAAAAATGGAAGATCAGATTATACCTGCAGATATTGCCCCTCAAAAGAAAGGCAAGCACCCAAAAGCGCTGTATGTCCTTTTTCTTACTGAAATGTGGGAACGATTTGCCTATTATTTAATGGTTGGAATTTTATTGCTTTATTTGATTGATGATAAAACAGGCGGAAAAGGAATGACAGAAAAAGTAGGTGCTGATGTTGTTGGAAGTTTTATAGCACTGGTTTATCTCACACCTTTTATCGGTGGTTTAATTGCTGACAGGTATTTGGGCTATATTAAATCAATTTTTCTTGGTGGTACTTTGATGGCGCTCGGATATTTTGGACTTGCAATTCCAGGAAACACGGCTTTATATGTTTCACTGTTGTTGATCATTATCGGAAATGGTTTCTTCAAACCCAATATCTCAACCATTCTTGGAAATATTTATAATCGCGAAGACCTGAAACCCCTAAAGGACAATGCTTACAACATTTTTTATATGGGAATCAACATCGGTGCTCTTGTTTGCAATTTTGTTGCCGCTTATTTAAGAAATCAATATGGATGGGGATATGCGTTTGCCGCAGCAGGTGTTGGTCTTGTGATAGGAATGATCATTCTGGCAAGTTCTTTAAAAGGTGTAAGAATCGGCGAAATGAAGAAAGAAAAAAGAGCTGAAGACATGCCGCTCAGCAAAATTTTTGGGTATGTTTTTTTACCTGCAATTATTGCCGCGGTTATTGGTTGGGTTGTTCCTACTCTTGTTTTTGGATCAACGATCATGGGAAGCAAATCTAACGATGCATTTATTTTTGCATGTCTTCCGATTATTGCTTTTTATATTTCTCTTTATGTAAAAGCTACTGGTCAGGATAAAAGAGGAATCGGCGCACTGTTATTTATTTTTGGAATCTCTATTATTTTCTGGACAATCTACAATCAAAATTCAACTGGCCTTACCTTATGGGCGCAGAAACATACTGACAGGACCGTTTCTCCGACAGCTCAAAAAATTGCAGGTTCATTGGGATTTCTTCAAACTGTGAGTGATACGCCAAGATTGGTAAATAAAGTAGATCAAAATTTTGTTGACATCAAAGATCATGCAGCAGTTGCAGGACCTTACGGGCAAAATAATTTAAAGTTAGTCGATGGAAATATTGTAGATGCTAAAACAAGAATCGTTCAGGTAATGGGACCTGATCCTTATTTTAATAATGTTCCTAAAAGCCAGTGGCCTCCGAGTGGAAGTGAACAATTAGCAAATACTGAATTGTTTCAATCGATCAATCCTCTGTTCATTATCATCCTCACACCCATACTTGTTCTTGTTTTTAGCACTCTTCGCAAAAAGAATAAAGAGCCGAGTACTGCAACTAAATTTGGAATGGCATTATTTATTTCCGGGCTTTCTTCACTCGTAATGGTATTTGCCATTATGTCTGTTTCATCCGTTTATTTGCATAAAACGTCTCCATATTGGCTCTGGGGAACTTATTTTGTATTCACCATCAGCGAATTGTTATTAAGCCCGATTGGATTATCCCTGGTGTCAAAACTTGCACCAGCAAGGCTTACAGCATTACTGATGGGCGGATGGTTTTTGTCCACGGCTATTGGGGGAAAACTTGCAGGAATCATGACCAGTTTCTGGGATGATTTTACGGATAAAAAAGTATTCTTCCTGATATTGGTAATCTCAGCTTTTATCGGTGGAATTTTAATTTTCAGCAGGTTAAAATCTTTAAATTCAATCGTAAGAGAAAAAACAGGATCTGCATAGAATATGCTTTTTGAAAAATAAATTAAAACCGTGGATGACGCGGTTTTTTTATTTGTAACATTTCACTTTTGTCTTTAGAATGGTTTTAAGTTTTGTACAAAAGCAGTTTATAGCAAAGAAAACCAGTCGTATTTTGATACTCTGAATTCAAGACTGATTTTTTTTATTTTTATTTTTGTTTCTTTTAAAAAGAATTTATGACGATAAAAAATATTTCCGTGATCGGCGCGGGAACAATGGGAAATGGCATTGCGCATGTATTTGCCCAAAATAATTTTTCTGTAAATCTTATTGATGTTTCCCTGGATCAATTGAATAAGGCAATAAGCACGATTCAAAAAAACCTTGATAGACAAGTTGATAAAGGCACCATTTCAGAAGAAATAAAAAATAAAACGCTTCAAAATATTTTCACTTTTTCATCCGTAAAATCAGGAGTGGAAAAAAGTGATTTGGTTGTGGAGGCAGCAACTGAAAACCTGGATCTAAAATTGAAAATTTTCAATGAAATTGATGAATATGCTCCGTCAAATTGTATTCTTGCCTCCAATACTTCTTCTATTTCAATTACCAAAATCGCTTCGGTTACAAAACGGCCCGGAAAAGTGATCGGAATGCATTTTATGAACCCGGTTCCGGTAATGAAATTAGTTGAAGTGATCAATGGATATGCTACTGATAAAAATGTTTCAGAAACAATCGTCAATCTGTCAAAAGAAATTGGAAAGATTCCATGCGAGGTGAATGATTATCCCGGCTTTGTCTCCAACAGAATTCTAATGCCAATGATCAATGAGGCGATTTATGCATTGTATGAAAATGTTGCAGGCGTTGAAGAAATTGATACAGTAATGAAACTTGGAATGGCTCATCCGATGGGACCATTGCAACTGGCCGATTTTATTGGTCTTGATGTTTGTTATTCTATTCTAAATGTATTACATCAGGGTTTCGGAAATCCAAAATATGCTCCTTGTCCTTTACTTACCAATATGGTAAACGCAAAAATTTTAGGAATAAAATCCGGCGAGGGTTTTTATCAATATTCGCCTGGTCGTAAGGAATTAATAGTGAGTGAAAGATTCCGATAATTAAGTGAACGTTTATGAAATAATTTTTTTTTAGAATTAAGTCAATCTGTAAAAAATATTTAATTGTGTTGAAGCGTTAACACTAAATTCTTTTGAACCAAATAATAAAAGAATCACTTATTAATTTTTGAAAACTGTTTTTATTGACTCAAATTCAATACCTTTGACCATCTAAATTCTACTGTTATGAAAAAACTCTATGCCCTGTTTTTACCGTTTTTATTTTTTACCAATCTGAATGCTCAAAGCCCCAATTGTACTACCAATGTTTTTCCTGTTGATGGAGCAACCAACGTAAATCCTTATCCATCTATTACTTTTAAATGGACTCCCGTTGCCGGCGCTACTTCTTACGATGTTTATATCAGCACGAAGACTCCGCCAAAGCAATTATTAGGTGAGGTTACTGCTGATTCAATTGTTTTTAAAGATGCTAATTATAGCACTCAATATTTTTGGTATGTAGTTCCGAAAAACAGCTCGGGTACCGCAATGGGTTGTATTTCATCGAATACTTCATTTACTACAATCGCACCACCGCCACCGCCTTCTAATGATAATTGCAGCGGTGCCACTAATTTGACAAGTGGGCAGATAACCGGCAATACCGTAGGCGCTACTCAAAGTATGCCTGCAGTTGTTTGTAATGGTTTTACAGGTACTGCCAACGATGATGTTTGGTATCAATATACTCCTGCTACTTCAGGTCCTGCACAAATTACTGTAACTGGTCAAGGCTCTTTTGATGCAGTGATGGAAGCGTTTAGCGGAAACTGTGGATCTTTAACATCTCTCACTTGTAGCGATACCTCTCAAAACGGAGGAACAGAGGCGATCACTATCAATGCTACTGCCGGAACAACTTATTATTTCAGGGTTTACAACTTCTTCCCGAATTTAAGTACACGAGGAGCCTTCACCATTTCCGGACCTGCAATTACACTTCCGATTTCATTAATTTATTTCAAAGGACAACATGTCGGCAACAGCAATGTTCTTTCCTGGTCAACCGCAAACGAACTGAATAACAGTGGTTTTGAAGTCGAGTATTCATTTGACGGAAAAGATTTCAGAGATCTTTCTTTCGTGAATTCAAAAGCTCCCGACGGTAACAGTAGTTCAACTTTAAATTATCAATATACAGATACCAAAGCAGCTGGAGCAGATGTTTTTTATCGCCTGAAACAAGTTGATAAAGATGGCCGCATTTCATATTCAAATGTAGTTTTCATTAAAGGAGGCAAATTAAATTCTCTTTTATTAAACTCCGTTTATCCAAACCCTGCAAAAAATAAATTGAACGTGATTGTTTCTTCTCCAATCTCTAACCAGATCAGCGTGGTAGTTACGAACCTGGCAGGAAAAAGAGTATATCAACAAGCTTTTTCGATTTCAAACGGAGGAAATAATCTTGATTTAAATGTTTCTAATTTGCCTGCAGGAAGCTATTTTATAAAAGCAATTTGTAATGACGGTTGTAATTCAGCAGTAAGCAAATTTGTAAAAGAATAAGAGCTTTTAGCTTTTCTCAAAAGTGGCGATGGTTTATTTTTTTAAACCCTCGCCATTTTTTTTATACATTTAGAAACTTTTTCTAAAACCAATTACAATGAAATCCCTGCTTTTTCTTTCTCTTACTGTTGCCCTCGCATCTGCAGCCAATTCTCAATCTTATAAAAAAATTCATGAAGACGCTATTGTTTGTGACACGCACAATGATATCATCAGTGCGTGTATTGAAAAAGGTTTGGTGTTTGACCAGGATCTTACAGGAAAAACACACAGCGATCTGAACAGGATGCGGAAAGGAGGATTGGATGTGCAGGTTTTTTCTATTTTTTGTGATGGGAAACAGATCAATCCATATCAGTTTGCGAACAGGGAAATTGATACTTTGTATGCATGGATCAATCGCAATCCGTCAAAAATGATGCTGGTAACGAATCCTGAACAATTGGAGGAAGCAGTAAAAGAACGCAAACTTGGTTCTATGATCGGTGTTGAAGGCGGTCACATGATAGAAGATGATTTGGGAAAATTAGACAGTCTTTATCAGCGTGGAGCACGATATATGACACTTACATGGAACAATAATAATTCATGGGCCACAAGCGCTGAATATGAATCGGGGCATCAAAAAAATAATACTTCCAATCAGAAAAAAGGGCTTTCAGATTTTGGAAAACAAGTTGTAAAAAGAATGAATGAACTGGGAATGATGGTCGATCTGAGCCATACCGGCGAGCAGACTTTTTGGGATGCGATTGCAGTATCCACAAAACCTGTTTTGATTTCTCACAGTGATGCCTATGCGCTTTCTCCCGTTTTTAGAAATTTAAAAGATGACCAGATAAAAGCAGTTGCGAAAAATGGAGGAGTGATCGATTTGAATTTTTACCCGGCTTTTCTGGACAGCACTGTCTCTGGTAAAGAAGCCGCTTATTTTAAAAGACATAAAGATGAGAAAAAAGCGTTGATGGATTCAGGTAAAAAAGATTTTGAAGCTGACGAGATCATTGCTAAAAAATATCCAAAGGAAGCGGAAGAATTGCAGGCTCCCTTTCATTTATTGTTTGATCACCTCGACTATATTGTTCAACTTGCGGGTATTGATCATGTTGGCCTGGGGGGCGATTTTGACGGAATCACTTTTACGCCAAAAGTTTTGACAGATGTAACAAAATATCCAATGATCACAAAAGAGTTGGTAAAGCGTGGTTATACAAAAGAGGATATCGATAAAATTTTAGGGGGAAATTTTATCCGTGTTTTTAAAGCCAATCAGGCACATTAATTTTTTTGCTGATGAAATTTATAATATCGTTATTATTTGTCCTTCCGCTGCAATCAGTTGCTCAGCCTTTTTCGTCAAAAGAAATCTCTAAATGGCAACAGGAGGCAAAAAATGTAACGATCATCAGAGATAATTTTGGCATTCCGCATATTTATGGTAAAACAGATGCTGACGCTGCTTTTGGATTATTATATGCTCAATGTGAAGACGATTTTAACCGTGTGGAAATGAATTATATTGAAAAATTGGGAAGACTTTCAGAAGTGAATGGTGAAAAAGATTTGTATAACGATCTTTTGAACAGGCTCGTAATTGATTCTGCCGCTGCAATTAAAGATTATAACAATTCACCAATTTGGTTGAAAAAGTTATGCGATGCTTTTGCTGATGGAATAAATTATTATTTGTATAAAAATCCACAAACAAAACCGGCATTATTAAAACGCTTTCAACCATGGTATCCATTACTTTGGACTGATGGAAGTATTGGCGCAATTAGTACAGCCGGAGTTTCTGTCCGTGAACTGGAAAACTTTTATTCCGGAGAAAATAAGCCGGTTGCTTTTAATGAGTATAAGGAAGAAAAAGTAACTGGTTCAAATGGCTTTGCTTTTGCTCCAAAGATCACAGGATCTCATCATGCGATCTTGTATATCAATCCTCATGTTACCTTTTATTTTCGTCCTGAAGTGCATATGGTAAGTGATGAAGGATTAAACGCATATGGTGCTGTAACATGGGGGCAATTTTTTGTGTACCAGGGATTCAATGAACATTGCGGATGGATGCATACCTCAAGCTATGCTGATGTTTCAGATGCTTATATTGAAAAAATAACTTCAAAAAATAACCGGCTTTTTTATCGGTATAATGGGAAAGAAAAGCCGGTTATTCACAAAAAGATTATTCTCAATTATCGGGGTGGTGATTCTGTGAAAACAAAGATCATTGACGGCTTATTTACGGGTCACGGGCCGATAATGGCAATAAGAGATGGCGAATGGATCAGTGTAAAATCTGACAACAGGGACATCAAAGGATTGGAGCAAAGTTGGGAAAGGACCAAAGCAGAAAATTTTGCTGAATATAAAAAAGTAATGGATCTTTTGGCCAACGTTTCCAACAATACAGTTTATGCAGATGCTGAAGGAAACATTGCATATTGGCATGGAAATTTTATTCCAAGAAGAGATCCGAAATATGATTGGTCAAAGCCGGTTGATGGCACAACCTCCGCTACAGAATGGAAAGGCTTGCATACGGTAAATGAAACAATTCATATTTACAATCCTCCAAATGGCTGGATAGAAAATTGCAATTCTACCCCGTTTACTGCGGCCGGAAAATATAGTCCTAAAAGAGAAAATTATCCTTCCTACATGGCTCCTGATGGACAAAATTTTCGTGCGCTGAATGCGATTAAAATCTTACCCCAGGAAAAATCTTATACAATTGATAAAGTAATTTCAAAAGGCTATGACACTTATCTGGCGGCTTTCGAAGTCTTGGTGCCTGCTTTAATTAATGCATTTGAAAAAAACATTTCTAAAGAAGATTCCTTGTATTTGCAATTAAATGAACCAATCAATATTTTAAAAAACTGGGATTATCGTTGCGGCGAAAATTCAGTTGCAACAAGCCTTGCTGTCAGTTGGGGAGAGCAGTTATTAAGAAGCATTTACTATACAAAAGTTCCGGACGGAGAACAAGATGACCAGGTAACAAAGACAAGACAATTTGCTGCCACAGCATCTGCTGATGAATTATTGCAACCATTTTTATCAACAATAAAATACTTGCAAAACACTTTTGGAACATGGAAAACCGAATGGGGAAAAATCAATCGCTTTCAAAGAATTTCGGATAATATTGAACCAACTTTTAATGATGATTCCACCAGCATTCCTGTTGGTTTTGCATCTTCTACATGGGGAATGATTCCGTCTTACAGCAGTCGTACTTTTCCCGGAACCATAAAAAGATATGGTGTTAACGGAAACAGTTTTATTTGTGCCGTGGAGTTTGGAAGAAAAATAAAAGCAAAATCATTATTGGCTGGTGGCGAAAGCGGCAATCCACGTTCAAAACATTTTTTTGATGAAGGATATATGTATTCAAAAGGAATCTTTAAGGATGTTTTGTTTTACAAAGCCGATGTTTTGAAGCATGCTGAAAAGACGTATCATCCGGGCGAATAAGTGATGCAATTTTTTTAATTTTAATTCTAAAAAAATAATTTTCTATGGATAGCATTCGCTGGGGAATGATCGGCTGTGGTGACGTAACAGAAGTGAAAAGCGGACCAGCATTTAATAAAGTAAATGATTCATCTCTCGTTGCGGTAATGCGCCGGGATGCAGAAAAAGTGAAAGATTATGCACAGCGACATGGCGTTGGAAAATGGTACACTAATGCTTATGAATTGATCAGTGACGATGAAGTAAACGCCATCTACATTGCCACTCCGCCCGCTTTTCATGAAGAATACGCGATTGCAGCGATCAACGCGGGTAAACCGGTTTACATTGAAAAACCAATGGCATTAAATTTTGCTTCAGCAAACATGATAGCGAAAGTAGCTGGAGAAAAAAATGTAAAAGTTTCTATCGCTCACTACCGCCGCGGGCAACCACTTTTTAATAAAGTAAAACAATTGCTTGCTGAAAAAGTTATTGGCGATGTGCGTTTTGCAAAGCTTGAATTTTATAAAAAACCATTGAATAACGAAGCGCTTCAGATTCCTAAAGTTGCCTGGCGTGTGAATCCTGAAATAGCGGGTGGAGGCTTGTTTCATGATATTGCCCCACATCAGATTGATTTAATGTACTGGTTTTTTGGGCCTGTTGAAAAAGCATTTGGATTAGCGACGAATCAGGCAGGTTTGTATGAAGCAGATGATATTGTTTGTGGAAATATTTTATTTAAATCGGGAGTCCTTTTTAATGGATTGTGGTGTTTTAATGTAGCGGAAGTAAACGTAAAAGACCTTTGCGAAATACAAGGTTCGGAAGGGAAAATGCGCTTCCCGGTTTTTGAACATAAAAAAATTGAGATCATTAAAAATGGAATTCCCGGAGAAATATTATTCGAACCGCTTCAGCATGTGCAACAACCATTGATACAAAAAGTAGTGAACTATTTTTTAGGAAAAGGACCTAATCCAACTCCACCGGAAGAAGGAGCAACTGTTATGTGGTTACTGGATGAATTCACGAAGAAGTAAACCTCAATTTTTATTGGCGCGACTCTAATGATTCCTCATTTTACTACAATCCTCAAAACGATTAAAACTCCTTAATTATCTTCGCGCAAAATGTATCAATTCATCCGAAATATTTTATTCTTTTTCGATGCAGAAGACGTTCACTATTTCTCGATGAACATGCTTCGTTTTTTCTGCAGATTTTCTTTCATTAAAATTTTTTTAAAAAAGAAATTCACTCCTTCAAAAATTTTTTCAAAAGAAGCTTTCGGAATTATTTTTCCCAATCCCGTTGGTCTTGCTGCCGGCTTTGATAAAAATGCAAAATATTTGAATGAACTGGAAACGTTAGGGTTTGGTTTTGTAGAAATAGGAACTGTGACGCCATTGCCTCAAAGTGGAAATCCTCAGCCGCGTTTGTTTCGTTTGCCCAAAGACAAAGCATTAATTAACAGAATGGGTTTTAATAATGAGGGTACAAAAGCAGTAGCTGAGCGGCTTAGAAGATTTCGTAACGATAAAAGTTCGCTGATCATAGGTGGTAACATAGGAAAAAATAAAATCACACCCAATGAAGATGCATGGAAAGATTACGGGATTTGCTTTAATGAATTGCATGATGTGGTGGATTATTTTGTTGTTAATGTCAGTTCGCCTAACACACCAGGACTTAGAGATCTTCAACAAAAAGATTCTTTGAAAAAAATTCTTACAAATCTTCAGCAGATCAATCGAACCAAAAAAGTTGAGAAGCCCTTGCTCTTAAAAATTTCTCCTAATCTTGATCAACATGATTTAGATGACATCATTGATCTGGCAATGGAAATAAAACTGGACGGATTAGTGGCAGCCAATACAACGATCAGCAGAAAAAATTTAATTACTTCCGAAAAAGAAATTAATAAAATCGGAGCCGGCGGTCTGAGCGGAAAACCATTAAGAGAAGAATCAACGCACATAACAAAGTACATCCAACAACGCACAAAAGGAGGCATTCCTATTATCAGCAGCGGCGGAATTTTTTCCAAAAAAGATGCGGAAGAAAAATTTCAAAATGGTGCAGATCTCATTCAGGTTTGGACCGGTTTTATTTATGAAGGACCAGGAATAGTGAAGAAGATTTTAAACGGAAGATAAATAACCTTTTATTTGCTGTCCTCCAACTCCGGCTCATCTAATTGAACCACTCTTTTATTTTGTCTTTTAATCATCACCATGTTCAGCACTTCGACAATAAAAGAAAAAGCCATTCCGAAATAAATATAATTTTTTAAATGCAGTTCTTCTGCTTTATCTGCTGCCCAGCCTTCTATTACAAGGCTTAAGCCGATCATCACCAAAAACGAAAGTGCCAGCATTTTAAACGTAGGATGTTTATGAATGAAGGCAGCGATATAAGGGCTAAAAGAAAACATAATGATCATAGCAATGATGACAGCTGCAATCATTATTTCAACATGTTTTGCAGTGCCGCCGGCAGTGATCACACTGTCGAACGAAAATACCATGTCAACAAGGACAATTTGAAAAACCGCTTGTGAAAAGGTAAGCAATTTCTTTTTCGGTTTGGAAATATTTGGATCCTCACCTTCAAGTTTTTCATGAATCTCCCTGACAGATTTGTATATCAGAAATACTCCGCCAACCAACATTACAATGCTTGCCAGGTCAAAGCCTTTGTCAAATATGGTAAATACTGCTTTTCCTTTCTGAGCTAATAACCAGCCAAGAGCCAGCAGTAAAACACTTCTGACGATGGAACCAAGAAGAACCCATGCAAGTCTCGCTTTTTTATGTTTTGCTTCCGGAAGCCGGTTAATGATAATGCTTACAAAAATCACATTATCTACTCCGAGAATAATTTCAAGAATTACTAAAATAAAAAAACTGATAATGCTATCAGTTGTCAATAAATGTTCCATTTAAAATAATTTTTAAAAATCCAGTACACTTAATCGTTTCTAACTTCCACAATACGATCAACAATATATTTTGTATCGCCTCGCCATGGAAGTTTCCCGATTTTTTGTTTATAGTGAACACTAATATCCTTCCCCTCAAGTTTTAATAAACTATCAGCCACGGTTTGGTTATCAACAGAAAAATCCCACATGTAATTCATCATCATACTATTGTTCGCTGCATTGGTGACACCGCCAAGATTCATTTCCCCTTCATAGGTTTTAAACATAAACCCTTGCTTTGAAAATTTAATTAATCTTCCTGCCCGGTTTCCTTCACTGTAAGTAAATGAATATCGCCCAACAAAAAACAAAACGAGGAAAACAACAAGAATACCGACGATTGGCAAAACATATTTTTTCATCGGGAATATTTTTAGCAAACATAACTATTCCCATTTAAAAATTTCCAGGCTTTACTTGGATACCAAAACGAGATTGATCATTCTTTATGCTTTATTTTCTAACATTGAGGAAGTTGTAAATTGCATCAATTTTTATTCTGATAAAAAGCTTTTGATTTTAAATGAAATAATATGAACATAGGAATTGTTTGTTATCCCACTTTTGGTGGAAGCGGCGTGTTGGCAACAGAACTCGGAAAAGCACTGGCAGAAAAAGGACATAACATCCATTTTATCACTTATCAGCAACCGGTAAGACTTGGAGGTTTTCATGCGAATATTTTTTATCACGAAGTAAGCGTGCCTACGTATCCTTTATTCGATTATCCGCCTTATGAAACGGCTTTGGCCAGTACAATGGTAGATGTAATTATCAATCAAAAAATTGATCTCTTGCATGTTCATTATGCCATTCCCCATGCATCTGCAGCCTATATGGCCCGACAGATTTTGCTGAAAGAAGGAATTGATATTCCTGTCATTACCACATTGCATGGAACTGACATTACTTTAGTTGGAAGAGACAAAACTTATTCGCCGGTTGTTACCTTCTCAATGAATGAAAGTGCTGCTCTCACTGCTGTTTCAAAGAATTTGCGCGATGAAACGTACAAAAACTTCAGGATGGAAAAAGAGATTGAAGTGATTTATAATTTTGTCGATGCAAAACGTTTTAATAAAAAACCGGTTACTCCTTTTAAACAAGTGATCGCACCTAATAATGAAAAAATCCTATTGCATGCATCCAATTTTAGAAAGGTAAAAAGAGTGCAGGATGTGGTGTATATTTTTGAAAAAGTAAATAAAGTACTTCCATCAAAATTATTGTTTGTCGGAGATGGACCTGAACGCTCATTTATCGAAGATCTTTGCAGGAAAACTTGTGCCCGCACAGATATCCGTTTTTTGGGAAGGCAGGAAGAGATGGAAGAAATACTCGCTATTTCCGATCTTTTTCTATTGCCAAGTGAATACGAAAGTTTTGGGCTTGTTGCCCTGGAAGCTATGGCTGCACAGGTCCCTGTGATTTCAACAAATGTGGGCGGCTTGCCTGAAATTAATATCAATGGAGTGACAGGCTTTCTGAGTAATGTGGGTGATGTTGAAGACATGAGCAACAATATCATCAAGATACTTTCTGATGAAAAAGCATTTGCAAAAATGAAGAAGAATGCTTTGGCACAGGCAATGAAATTTGATATCCATAATATTGTTCCTCAATATGAGGATTTGTATAAGAAAGTGTTGGAGAAGGTTTAAGAGATTGAGAATCAAATTTTATTTCACAATAATCACTTTCGTGCTTATTATATTTATTCAATGACCAATCGCCAGATATTTTTAAATCATATAGGCCAAACCTCGCCGGATCCTCTTGCATTGGAGATCG
>Ga0134128_10000236_pt1 | contig 78931 bp, 66 predicted proteins | sample KB31754_FD_96462 | JGI IMG/M metagenome (GOLD analysis project Ga0134128, IMG submission 96462) | Terrestrial soil microbial communities with excess Nitrogen fertilizer from Kellogg Biological Station, Michigan, USA - KB3-175-4 | ecosystem: Environmental > Terrestrial > Soil > Unclassified ... | reverse complement strand
ACCACTGAAGACAGAACAGCATTATCGGCAGGAACTTATTCAGTTATCATAACTGATGCAAACGGTTGCACAGGAACTGTGAGTGCTACGGTTACACAGCCAACTGCTTTAACAACCAATACAGCAGTAACAAATGTAACTTGCAATGGAGGCAGTACCGGCTCTGCTACGGTAACGGTTTCGGGTGGCACAAGTTCTTATACCTATTTATGGTCTAACGGAGCTACCACAAGTTCAATTAGTGGTTTAGTTGCAGGTGCTTATAGCGTAACGGTTACAGATGCAAATTCTTGTACGGCTACAAAAAATGCTACTATAAGTCAACCAGCTGCCAGTGTTTCTTCTATTACAACAACAAGTTGCAGTATCTATACGTTAAACGGAACAACGTATTCATCCAGCGGGGTTTACACGCAAACTTTAACCACAACATCGGGTTGCGACAGTACAATCACTTTACATTTAACAATCAAGCAGCCAACAACATCGAGTATCACTACCACTACATGTAGCGCTTATACCTTAAATGGTACAACATACACTTCAAGTGGTTCTTACACGCAAAACTTAACCAATGCTGCAGGTTGTGATAGCACGATCACTTTAAATTTAACGATTAATCAGCCAAGCACATCAAGTATAACCACAACTACTTGTAGTGCGTATACCTTAAACGGTACCACCTATACATCAAGCGGTTCTTATACTCAAAACTTAACTAATGTTGCAGGTTGTGATAGCACACTTACTTTGCATTTGACTATCAACCAACCTACAGCATCTAGTATAACAACAACTACCTGTAGTGCTTATACCTTAAATGGCACTACGTATACATCAAGTGGTTCTTATACCCAAAACTTAACTAATGCTGCGGGTTGTGATAGTACAATTACTTTAAATTTAACGGTTAATCAGCCAAGTACATCAAGTATAACTACAACAACATGTAGTGCTTATACGTTGAATGGTACTACCTATACGTCAAGCGGTTCTTATACGCAAAACTTGACCAACGCGGTGGGTTGTGATAGTACAATTACTTTAAATTTAACGATCAACCAACCTACAGCATCTAGTATAACAACCACTACCTGTAGCTCTTATACGTTGAATGGCACTACGTATACATCAAGTGGTTCTTACACGCAGAACTTAACTAATGCTATGGGCTGCGATAGTACAATCACCTTAAATTTAACGATCAATCAACCAAGCACATCAAGTATCACTACCACTACCTGTAGCGCTTATACGTTGAATGGCACTACGTATACATCAAGTGGTTCTTACACGCAGAACTTAACTAATGCTATGGGCTGCGATAGTATAATTACGCTTAACCTAACAGTTAATCAAGCTGCTTTTTCTACACAAAGTTTAACAGTTTGTGCGGGGCAATCGGTTACAGTTGGTGCAAATACATATACAGCAACAGGAACTTATACAGATGTATTAACTACTATTAATAGTTGCGATAGCACAGTTACGACAAACTTAACTGTTCAAGGTGTAGTTGATAACAGCACTTCAGTTGTTGGTACTACTATAACTGCTAATCAAGGTGGGGCAACTTATCAGTGGATTGATTGTTCTAATGGTAACACTCCTATATCAGGGCAAACTAACCAAAGCTATACAGCAACAAATAATGGAAGTTATGCTGTAATGGTAACGTTAAACGGTTGTGTAAACACATCTACTTGTGTAACCATCACATCTACAGGCATTCAAACTGCTTCTGCTTCAAATACAATAAATATTTATCCTAACCCAAATACAGGTACATTCATATTGTCTTCTACTACAGAAAGCATGTATCATATTGTAAATGAATTAGGACAAACCGTTAAAACAATATCCTTAAATTCTTCTAACAACTACAAGGCAAATGTAGAAGGTTTAGCTGTTGGCGTATACTTTGTAATAGGAGTAAATACGGATACAATTATCAAGAAAAAAATAATTGTTGCACAGTAACACAATTGTTTTAGATATACTTATGCAAAGGGAGCCGAACAGGCTCCTTTTGCATTTACAGGCATTTCATGTTAGTTGGGGAATTAATTCAGCAACTAAATAATTAAACAACGTTTTTAACTGGTTTAAATGTCGAAATGCTCATTCTATTGTCTAAAATAGTAGCCTGTCTGGCAGGAATAATTTTTGATCTGTTAGATAAACAAAAACTAAAACATGAAAAATCTAACGATCAGAACCTTAGCAACAGGTATAGTTGCTTCAACATTATTATTTGCTGCATCTTGTAAAAAAGGTGATACCGGGCCTGCAGGTGCAGCAGGAACAAACGGCGTAGTTCCTACATCTACGGATGGTTTTATTAAAGGGACTATTTCAGGCACATATAGGAATGGTACAGTATTTAATAATTTGTCTTTCGACTATGTAAATTATTGGGGAACCCCATCAGGTACATTAGATAGTACAGGTAGTGTTATCAATCCGTATACATTCAGCATTACTCGCGGAATGGATATATTCGGTAATAACTCAGCCAGCCTTAGCGTTAGCACAGCGTCTACCACAGCTTCTGCTGGTACGATCAGGTTAACTAACTTTTCATACACCCAATCAACCGGAACAAATAAAGAGTTTGAATTTATGACAAACACTACTATCACCGGGAACATAACAGGAGGTCTTGTTTATAACACAAGTACAGGGCTTTTTACGGGAAGTTATACATTTAACGTATCTGGTGCAGATAATAACACCGGTAACCCGGCAACTATTACCTTGAGTTTCCAGGCTACAATGACTCAATTGTATTACATGAGAACGCATAAACCAAATGTAAACAATGTCAGTTTAAAAGATTAAGCATTCAAATTTTTTAATGATTAAAGTTAAAAACCCTGCAGAGATGCGGGTTTTTTTTTGGTAAGTAAGCTGAATAAATTGGGAATAACTTAAGTATTATTACATTATTCATTGCCTGTTTTCTTTTAATTTTGCAGCCTTATCATTGTTTAATGCAAAGAATATTCTGTTTTTTATTTTTAATTTCTGCTTTTGTCAAAGCTCAGACTGAATTTATATATCCTTTAAAAGGTAAAGCTGTTCTGAATGGTAATTATGGTGAAGTCCGCCCGAATCATTTTCATGCAGGAATAGATTTTAAAACACATTACGTAAATCATTTACCTATTTATGCAGTGGCAGACGGTTATGTATCCCGCATAAAAATTTCAACTTCAGGTTATGGAAAGGTTTTATATATAACACATGCAAACGGTCTAGTTAGTGTATATGGGCATCAATATAGTTTTTCCGATAAAATAAAAAGGTATGTAGAAAATGCCCAGGAAATCGCTGAGGTTTTTGAAATTGAATTGTTTCCTAAGCCAAATGAATTACCAGTAAAGCAAGGAGAGATCATAGGGTATACAGGCAATACAGGCAGTAGCGAAGGCCCTCATTTGCATTTTGAAATAAGAAGTGAAAAGACAGAAGCGCCTTTAAATCCGTTGCGTTATTTGAAAATTGAAGATGTTATTGCTCCAAAAATACAACGTGTGGCGCTATATAGTTTTTCTAAATTAGAAAAATTAATGCTACCACCTAAGAAAACAGACACGCTTATTCTGGGACAAGCAACCGGCTTTGGTTTAGAATGTTTTGATTATGAGCAGCCGGCGCAAGGCAGCAAGAACAATATTTATAAAGCAGAAATTTATATAGACGGAAAATTATATTATCGGCACATTATTGATAGCATACCATTTGATTTGGCACGTTACGTAAATACGTATGCTGACTATGATCTGAAAAAGAAGCAGCATGTTACAATCCAAAAGTTATTTAAGGAAAAGAATAATGAACTTCCTATATATAAAGTCGTTAATGATAAAGGTTTTGTTTTGTTTCAAGATGGAACTTGTCACTCTGTGAAATTAGTGGTGTATGATTTTTATAACCAGAAAGATGAAGTCTCTTTTTATGTGAAAATGAAGTTGTCAACTGAAAAAAAAGAATCCCGGGGCAGTTTAAATAATTGCCTGGAACCTTTTAGTATAAATACAGATGATTATAGCATAGATCTTCCGGCAAAAAGCATGTATGAGGATGCTAAATTGATAACTTCATACATGAGTGATGTACTTTCTTTTACGGCTGAAAATTATGATATTCCTTTTCAAAATAATTGTGTAATTACTTTAAAAGTTCCGAAAAATATGGCTAAATACGCAGGTAAGTCGTGTGTCGCCGATGTAACAAAAAATAAAAAAGCGTACGTGGAAGGAGTTTTTAATGCTGGATTTGTAAAGGCAAATATTAAAACCTTTGGAAAATATAAGGTCGATGTAGATACCATTCCACCACAAATAAAATTTGCTTCGCCTCCAAAAGCAGGATATAAAAAAAATGAAATAATTTCATTTCTGGTAACTGATAACTATAGCGGGATTGGTGTTTTTAAATTACATTTAAATGGGAAATGGCATCTTGCAGAATATGAACCTAAAAGCAATTCTATCTTTTTTATGATAGACGAAAAAACTCCAAGTGGTAACGTAATACTTAGCTTGCAAGTGAGTGACAAAAAAGGCAACCAGGCAAATTTTCAGGCCACCTTGAATATTCAATAAATAAGGGCTTAACGCTTAAATAGCAACCGTTCTCCCTTTATGATTTCATTAAACGTGCCTTTATCGTATATTTTGTTTCCGTTTACAAATGTTGTAATGATGGAAGATTTGAACGTGTGCCCTTCAAAAGGGCTCCAGGCACATTTATATAAGATGTTATCTTTGCTAACCGTTTGCGGTTTGTACAGGTCAACTAAAACAAGATCGGCATAAAAACCTTCGCGGATATACCCGCGTTTATCAATAGAAAAAATATCCGCTACGTTGTGGCTTGCTTTTTTTACGATTTGCTGCAAGGTTATTTTCTTGTCGTGATAAAAATCCAGGAGAGCTTGTAAACTGTGTTGCACCAATGGCCCACCGGAAGGTGCTTTTAAATAAGGCTGTGATTTTTCTTCGATAGTATGCGGCGCATGGTCGGTTGCAATTACATCAATCCTTCCGTCTAAAAGCGCTTCAAATATTTTATCTCTGTCGTATGCGGTTTTTACAGCGGGGTTCCATTTAATGAAATTGCCTTTTGTTTTATAATCTTCATCGCAAAACCAAAGATGGTGGATGCAGGCTTCTGCCGTAATGCGCTTTTGCTTTAAAGGCGTTTTGTTTTCAAACAGCTCAAGTTCTTTTGCCGTTGAAATATGCAGGATGTGCAGGCGCGTGTTGTATTTCTTTGCCAGTTCAACCGCCATAGAGGATGAGGCAAAGCAGGCTTCTTCGTTCCTGATAATGGGGTGAAAATATGTTGGAAGGTCTTCTCCGTACTCTTCAATAATTCTTTTTTGATTTTGTTTAATCAGTTCATCATCCTCGCAATGAGTAGCTATGAGTGTTTTAACGGATGAAAATATTTTCTCTAAAGTTTCTTTTTTGTCTACCAGCATATTGCCGGTAGAAGAGCCCATAAAGATCTTTACACCACAGACTTTTGTATAATCTATTTTTTCAATTTCTGCAATGTTATCATTGGTGGCACCCATAAAGAAAGAGTAATTTGCCAGTGATACTTCTGCGGCACGTTTGTATTTTTTTTCTAACTCTTCCTGCGTAACTGCCTGCGGGTTTGTGTTGGGCATTTCCATATAAGAGGTAATGCCGCCTGCAACGGCTGCTTTTGCTTCTGTATATATTTCTCCTTTGTGTGTTAAGCCCGGTTCACGAAAATGTACCTGGTCGTCAATTAAGCCGGGTAAAAGATGTAAACCTGTTGCATCAATGATCTCGGCGCCTTCTGCATCTTTAATTTCTCTTTCAATTTGTTTGATCAGTCCGTTTTCTATCAGAATATCCGAAACGAAAATTTCGTCTTCGTTTACTATTGTTGCGTTTTTTATAAGCGTTTTTGCCATTTTTCTAATTTCCCTTAAAGGGGCAGGGGAGGGGTTAATTACTGTTTCAATTTATAAACTTTGTTGCATCTGTATTCTCAATGAGCAGACATTAACTGTAACATCCATTCATCTTCAAATGCGTTTTGAGCTGTTTTGTTCCATTGTTTTTTTAAGCCTATTTCTGTAAAGCCAAGTTTTTTAAATAAATGCAGGCTCTTTTCATTATTTGCAGATATGTTGCAATAAACCTGTTTTACCAATAAGGTTTCAAAACAGTATTTGCAAAGCAGGTGCAGCGACTCTGTTGCGTAGCCTTTGTTTTCAGAGCCATCAGAAATCATAATGCCTATGCCAACCCGGCTGTGATGCGGATCAAATTCAAACAACTCGATCGTGCCAATAGGGATGTGGTCTTTTGAGCAAATCAGTAAACGAATTTGTTTGGCAACAAAAATATCTTCGTGCGCGTTTACCAGGTATTGCTCTAATACAAATTTAGAGAAGGGTGCAAATGTATTACTCACTTTCCAGATAGCAGGATTATTTTCCCAATGATACAGCACTTCCAGGTCTTTTGGCTCAAGCGCCCTCAGGTAAATATGTTCTCCTTTTATATTCAAAGTTTTATTTTTTGTAATTCGCTTGCAATTTGCTTTTTCAGATCAGCTTCATTGTATGCTTGAAGATAAAAAATATTGTCATTCATTGTACCTAGATTTGTTCCGCAGGCTGCATCTATAAAATTGTTTTCTTCCAGCGAAGCAAGCAAATCGAACACAAGCTTTATGTTTTCTTTAGGAATGGCATAGAACTCATCAAAAAACAAACGTATGGGCGACATGCAGGTGTTGGTGCTGTCATTAACCTTGTCAAATAATTTTACCTGCTCTATAAATGTTTCGTTTAAAAAGTTGTTGCTGAAAACCGGATGTTTTTTTAATTTGATAAACACCGTACAGATCTTACGCAGTGAAATGTTTTTAAGCAGCACATTTCCATTAATGTTCAGCTCCTGTCCTTTTATGGTAAGCGAATGGTAAACGTTATCAATTAACAAACCAATGTGTGGTGGAAGATGATTAGCGTTGAGCAGCACCAGGTGCACGCCTTTTTTTAGCTCATCAGGCTTGTACTCGTTTGTGATATGTATAGCGTTAGCAGGCACGTTTATTTAAGCGCTTCGTATATAGGGTTGCCGATGTTTCCGTTTGTATAAGGAATGTTCAAGAGCTGGCAAATGGTAGATGCAATATCTGTAATATAAATGGGGCGAAGCGAATTTCCTTTCGTGATTCCGTTGCCGTAAAATAACAAAGGTACATGCGTATCATAGCTGAATGAGGTGCCGTGCGTTGTGCCGGTTTTGTCGTAATCCATAAAACCGGGCTTGTACATAACCATAACATCGCCGCTGCGTTTATTGTTGAAGCCACGTTGCACAAGCGATTTGAATAGAATGTCATTCTCAGTCTGCAGGTTTAATTGTTCTCCGCACATAGCATCACTCACTTCGTCCATGCTTAAAAGAGTACGTGCACAAAATTTCTCTACCGAGAATTTATCCAGTTTTTTTGCAATCAGGATTGAATCGTTCAGATATACCTGTTGGTTAACGTATTTCATTACCAACGAATCGGCATATCTTTTAAATAATTCCTGTTTTAATTTTTTAGAGATCTCTTTGCCATTAACATAACCTGCGTTTATTTTTTCTGATTGCAGGTAAGCCGAGTTTTCAGAAGCTCCGTGGTCGGCAGTTAAAAACACAGTATAGTTGCCTTTACCGATTTTAGTATCAAGATAGGTGAAGAATGCTTCCAGGTCTTTGTCTAAACGAATGTAAGTATCTTGCAGCTCTACCGATTTTGGCCCGAATGAATGCCCTACATAATCGGTTGAAGAAAAACTTACACAAAGCATATCACAAATGGCATCAGCACCTAAACCTTCTCCTTCAATAGTGGCAATGGCCAGGTCTTTTGTTAAAGTGTTTCCAAACGGTGTAGCCCGGATGATATCAAAATTATTCTTTTCCAGTTGTTTGCTGTATTCATAGGGAAAAACAGGTTTGTCTTTTTTATTAGGAGCTTTTTCAAACGCGTTATCATCAGGAAGGCTTGCCGTATAGTTTTCCATCGGCAATAAAGTAGTCCAACCGCTTTGCAGATACTTAGCAGATAGTTTCTTATCATTGAAATCCTGCAGCCATTTAGGAAGGTCGCTCCTGTAAAATGTAGATGTGATAAAGCTGCCGGTAGAGCCGTCAAACCAATAAGCTGCATCGGCCGCGTGCCCGGCAGGAAGTATAGAGCTTCTGTCCTTTAAGGAAATGCCCACCACCTTTGCTTTGTTGTTTGTAGCTATTTTTATTTCATCGCCAACGGTTGTCGCATCTAAATTTCTGGGCGACATTAATCCTGCATCGCTGCTGCTACCTACAGGACTTACATTTTTATCCTGTGTGCAGTAAATTTCTTTCTTTGTTTTTTTATCAAACCACTCGTTAGCTGCAATGCCATGTATGGCAGGTGTTGTGCCTGTATAAATAGATGCGTGTCCCGGGCCGGTATATGTAGGAACATAATTGTATTGGGCATTTTTGCAAACAAAGCCGTCTTTCATTAAGCGCTTAAAACCGCCGGCGCTATAATTTTTTGAAAAACGATACAGGTAATCATAGCGCATTTGATCTACTACGATGCCAACTACTAATTTAGGCTGAACCTGCGCAGTGAGCAGTGAACAGTTAGCGATAACGAGCGAATAAAAGATGATTTTTTTCATGTTTATTTAATATTCAGTTGAAACATTTTTTTATTTTCGATAGAGGCTTCTAATACGTCGCCAATATTAACCGCACTAACTCCTTCAGGTGTTCCGGTAAAAATAAGGTCGCCGGTTTTAAGCGTGATGAATTGAGAAACATAGCTGATTATTTTTTCAAAGGAAAAGATCAGGTCTTTTGTATTGCCTGCCTGGCGCTGGCTTCCGTTGATGTTTAAGTGAAAGGAAATATTCTTTAAGTCGGCAAAAGTTTCTTTTGGCACAAACTCTCCAATAGGAGCTGCGTTATCAAAAGCTTTGGCTTTTTCCCAGGGCAGCCCTTTCTCTTTGCATTTCATTTGAAGGTCTCTGGCAGTAAAATCAATGCCAATACCAATCTCATTATAATATTGAGAGGCAAATTCTTCAGCAATGTGTTTCCCGTTTTTAGAGATCTTTAGCACAATTTCCACTTCATGATGCAGATCTTTGGTGAAACCGGGATAATAAAAATCTTTATCCTTCAATAAAGCTGTTTCGGGTTTTAAAAAGAAAACGGGTTCTGTTGGTACCTCCGATTTCATTTCTTTAGCGTGTTCGGCGTAATTACGCCCTATGCAAATTATTTTCATGTGCTTAAATTCTATACAAAGAAAAGATTTTTTTGACCAAAGCAAGTGTAGATTAACATAGATTTTTTGTGTATTACACTATCGAAATAAGTGCTAAAAACCTTTTGTAAAAGAGTAAAACTAAGTGTTTTAATTAATCTATTTTACTGTTATCTTCGTGTGCGCAAAAAAATACAAATTATGATGAACGCTAATCAAATACGCCAGGCTTTTTTAGATTTTTTCGAGTCTAAAGGGCATCACATTGTGCCTTCTGCACCTATGGTTGTGAAAAACGATCCTACACTTATGTTTAACAATAGTGGAATGGCTCCTTTTAAAGACTTGTTTTTAGGCAATGCTCCCATAAAATACCCGCGTGTAGCTGATACGCAGAAATGCTTACGTGTTAGCGGAAAACATAATGACCTTGAAGAAGTAGGTGTAGATACCTATCACCATACCATGTTTGAAATGCTTGGCAACTGGAGCTTTGGCGATTATTTTAAGAAAGAAGCTATTGCCTGGGCCTGGGAACTTTTAACAGAGGTATATAAAATTGATAAAGACCGTTTATACGTTACTGTATTTGAAGGCGATGCTAAAGAAAATTTAGCCTTCGATCAGGAATCATACGATTTCTGGAAGCAATTTATTGCAGAAGAGCGCATTTTACGCGGGAATAAAAAAGATAATTTCTGGGAAATGGGCGATCAGGGGCCGTGCGGGCCTTGCAGCGAGATACATTATGACGGGCGCAGTGAGGATGAAAGAAAAAAAGTAAACGGTGCAACGCTTGTAAACAATGATGACCCTCAGGTTATAGAAATATGGAATAATGTGTTTATGGAATTTGAACGTAAGGCCGACGGCTCTTTGCATAAACTTCCTAAACAACATGTCGATACAGGTATGGGCTTTGAGCGATTAGTGCGTGTTTTACAGGGAAAACAAAGCAATTATGATACAGATGTATTTACGCCTTTGATCGAAAAAGTAGAAAATCTGTGCAACCATCACTACAAACCATTGAATGAAGAACAACATAAAAGCCAGTTGGTATTAAATGTTGCGATGCGTGTTATTGTAGACCATATACGCGCTATATCATTCTCTATTGCCGACGGGCAGTTGCCAAGCAACACCGGTGCAGGCTATGTTATTCGGAGGATATTGCGCCGGGCTATTCGTTATGGATACCAATCTTTAGGATTGAAAGAGCCCTTCATGTATCGTTTAGTGCCTGTGCTGGCAAACCATATGGGGCAGGCATTTCCTGAGCTTATATCACAAAAACTACTGATAGAAAAGGTTATTAAAGAAGAAGAAACGGCTTTTTATAAAACGCTGGATATCGGCTTGCGCAGGATAGATAATATTTGTTTAGACATCATCAATTCAAATAAAAATAAAGAAATTGAAGGTAAGGTTGTATTTGAGCTTTATGACACATTTGGTTTTCCTTTAGATCTTACATCTTTGATCGTTCGCGGTTACGGCTTATCTATTAATGAAAAAGAATTTGATGCTTGCCTGGAAGAGCAAAAAAATCGTTCCCGTGCTGCAACACAGGTAAATACAGACGACTGGGTTTATACCGCTGTGCAATGGAATACCGATAAAGGAAGGGAAATAAAATTTGTAGGTTATGAAGAAACAGATGCCGAATGCTACATCACACGTTACAGGAAAGTAAAAACTAAAAATAAAGAGCAGTTTCAGTTGGTATTAAATGTAACCCCTTTTTATGCCGAAAGTGGTGGACAAGTGGGCGATACAGGCGTTTTGATCAGCGCTAACGAGAAAATAAATATTACAGATACGAAAAAAGAAAACGGTATCATCATACATTATACAGATAAGCTGCCGGCTAATATTTCATCGTCGTTTATGGCGCATGTAGATAAAGCAAGGCGTACTTTAATTGCCAATAATCATAGTGCTACACATTTGTTACATGCTGCATTGCGTCTGGTTTTAGGGACGCACGTTGAGCAAAAAGGAAGCTTGGTAAGCGATGAGCATTTACGCTTTGACTTCTCTCACTTTTCTAAAATTACCGAAGAAGAAATTAATGAAATTGAACGTATTGTAAATGAAAAGATAAGAGAAAATATTGCCTGCGATATTCAATTAGTTGCTTTGGAAGATGCTAAAAAAACAGGTGCAATGGCCTTGTTTGGAGAAAAATACGGAGAGATCGTTCGCGTGGTTTCTTTCGATAGGAATTATTCAATAGAACTTTGTGGCGGAACGCATGTGAAAGCAACCGGACAGATAGGTTATTTTAAAATTGTGTCGGAAGGCGCTGTGGCTGCCGGTATTCGTCGTATTGAAGCTATTTCTTCTATCAAATCGGAAGAATTTTTTGAGCATCAAACACAACAATTACACCAGGTTAAACACTTACTTAAAAACCCAACCGATGTAGTGAAAAGTGTTTCTGCTTTATTGGAAGAAAACCATGATCTGCAAAAACAAGTACAACATTTTTTACGGGAAAAATCGAACTTACTCAAAAAAGAGTTATTGGATAAGAAGCAAAATCTTAACGGCGTTAATTTTATTGCAGAGAAAATTGAATTAGACAGTGCAGAAGAAATTAAAAACCTGTTGTTTGATCTACGCATGCAGGTAGATAATTTATATTGCGTGGTAGGTGCCGAAGTAAAAGGCAAACCAAGCATTTCAATTATTATTTCTGATAATTTAGTAAAAGATAAAAATCTGGATGCAGGTAAAATTGTGCGTGAAGTTGCCAAAGAAATTAACGGCGGCGGCGGCGGGCAGATTTTCTATGCACAGGCAGGTGGCAACAAACCGGAAGGCTTGCAGGCTGCCATTGCAAAGGCAAAGACTTTTATTAATTAGAGAATCGCCGTATTTGCGTTAAGGATTGGAGGGGAAATCCTTTTGCTGTGTAAGATTGCTTCATACCTCGGGATGACGAAAGCAGCAAAAGATTGAACCGAAAAGCCTGCCGCTGTAATCAGCGGAACGCACAAAATGCATATTTTATTGTTGTTCGCCTTCTTCGTTAAGATGATAACTTAACGCACCGCTCGGGCATTTTTTAATCTGGTTGATCATCTGCTCGGTAGTGGCTGCTTCCGGCTTGATCCAGGGTTTTTCAAAAGGATTAAATACTTCTTTCAATCCGGTGCCTTCACTCCAGCAAATTTTAGAATGAACGCACACGTTTGGTTTCCATACGATGGTCACCTCGCCGTTGGTATATTTTTTAGTAATATCTTTCATTATAGTAAGGTATTAATATAGATTGATTTTGATAATGCTTTATGAACCGGGCAATGATTTGCAATATCCAGTAATTTTTCTTTGTGCTCTTCGGTAATGTTCCCGTTAAGCGTTATGGTTCTTTCAAAATGAGTAGACTCGTGTACATCATCTTTTTCTATGGTAACATTCACTTCAATAGTGTCAATTGCCCATTGTTTTCTGTCGATATACATACGCAAAGTAATGCATGTACATGATGCTAAAGAAGAAGCCAGTAGTTCAAAAGGTGCAAAGCCTTTATTGCCGCCACCTGCGTTACTTTTCTCGTCAGAAATAATAGAATTATCGCCCGCTTTGATAGTTGTCTGATAGCGGTCTTTATTTACAACAGCTTTTACCCGGGCCAACATGTGTTAATCAAATTTCAAATGCTTAACTGTAGCACCTTTATTGATAAGCTCCTTCAACGATTCAATACCAAAGCGTAAATGGTCTGCCTGAAACTGTTCGCTTACTTTTTTATCGCTGTCTTCTGTTTTTACACCTTCGGGTACCATTGGCTGATCGCTCACTAAAAGCAAAGCCCCGGTTGGTATTTCGTTGTGAAAGCCCACGGTAAAAATAGTAGCTGTTTCCATATCAATAGCCATGCAACGTAACTCGCGCAGGTATTCTTTAAAATCATCATCATGTTCCCAAACACGACGATTAGTTGTAAACACAGTGCCCGTCCAGTAATCACGGTTGTTGGTGCGTATGGTATGCGAAATGGCTTTTTGTAATGCAAAAGCGGGCAGGGCAGGTACTTCGGCCGGAAAGTAATCGTTAGAAGTTCCCTCACCGCGTATAGCAGCGATCGGTAAGATCAAATCACCTAATTGATTTTTCTTTTTTAAGCCACCACATTTTCCTAAAAATAAAACTGCTTTTGGATGAATGGCTGTTAACAGATCCATAACGGTTGCTGCACTTGCAGACCCCATCCCAAAATTAATGATACTTATATTATCGGCAGTTGCACTCATCATGGGGCGGTTGGTACCCTTTACTTCAACACCGTTATCTTCGGCAAACTGGTATACGTAGCTGCTAAAATTAACAAGGATAATATAATGCCCGAATTCTTGTATAGGAACTCCGGTATAACGTGGCAACCAATTGTTAACGATTTCTTCTTTTGTCTTCATAAAAATGTAATTTAAAATTTAGAAGTTACTATTTAAAAAAGAAAGGTTATGTAGAAACTTTTAACTTTTACATTATAAATTTTAACTTCGCCTGCAAAGATACGAAATTGTTCAGTCCATTAAACTTTGCCGGTTTTAACCTTAGGTTACGAAAAGAAAAAGGCCAGGTGCAGGTATTTGATATTATTCGAAAGGCCTACTTTTTATTGACTCCCGAGGAGTGGGTGAGACAGCACGCTATTAATTTTTTGGTAGAAGAAAAAAAATATCCGCCTGGATTAATAGAAGTAGAAAAACAAATCAAGCTTTTTAATACAACTAAGCGGGTAGACATTTTAGTAAGAGATAAAAATCTGAAACCATTATTACTGATAGAATGTAAGGCTTCCGATGTTGCTTTAAAACAAAATGAGGTCAACCAACTGGCGCGCTACCAAATAACTTTGCGGGCTCCGTATTGTATGCTGACCAACGGATTGAATCACGTTGTAATGAAGTTAGAAAATGAAAAAATTACTTTTTTGCAAGAATTGCCTTCTTACAACGAAATTCTGTAATTAAAATCTGATTTTTTTGTTAAAAACCACTCTAGGTAATTGAATTTCGTTAAAAAAAGACTTATTTTTAATAAAGTTAAAAATGCTAAAAATAATTCACTTAATTAGCAGAAATAATTCTGACCTCAAAAATTCAAATTAAATAAAAGATGAAAAAACTAATTACATCCATTGGGTTATCACTTAGCTTATTAGCGGGCTATAACTCACAGGCAAATAACGGTAAGTATGCCACTCCGATCGGTAATCAAAAAGTCTTCACGCTAGACCCTTCTTTTAAAGAAGGGGTTAATTACACAGGTGGACGTATCATTTTCAAAGTGAAAGAGCAATACCGTAATAATTGTTCTGTAAGTTACATTAACGATCAAAAGCTGACCTCCATTTTAAACTATCTTGGAGCAACCTCATTGGTTAAAATATACCCTAATCACGCAGCGCCTAAAGAAAAAGTAAACCGTTTAGGACAAGCCTATGCAGATTTATCATTAATTTATGAGATCAAGTTTAGCAAAAATGATATATCGCTTGAGAAAGCTATAAACTTAATGTTGTCAACTGGTTTATTTGAGTATGCAGAGCCTCGTTATATACGTAAGGTGTTAGCCATTTTTCCTAATGACCCAAATGCGAATGCTTCGACAACAAAACAGTATCCGTATTTAAATCGTATTAAAGCTTATAACGCATGGGACATAAGTGCTGGTGGAACGCAAGGCGATACAAACATTGTAATAGGAATTGTAGATTCAGGAACAGACTTGGTTCATCCTGATTTAGCAGCAAATTTTAAACACAATTATGCAGATCCTGTTAATGGTGTTGATGACGATCATGATGGATACATTGATAATTTTACCGGCTGGGATTTAGCAGGAGGTGATTATAATAATATTGTGGGAGATAATAGCCCTCAAATTATGGGAACAAATAACGAGCATGGTTCTCACGTGTCAGGCTGTGCCTCAGCGGTTACTAACAACGGCATAGGGGTAGCAGGTGTTGGATTTAAGTGTAAACTTTTACCTGTTAAATGTGCTGCAGATAATGATACGCGTGGTTCGGGCGGAGAAGGTTACATTATTACAGGTTATGAAGGTATTACGTATGCGGCAGATCACGGGGCAAAAGTAATCAACTGCTCGTGGGGTGGTACAGGTGGAAGTTCATACGAACAAACAATTATTAATTATGCATCTATCAATAAAAATGCAATAGTTGTGGCTGCAGCCGGAAATGATGGATTAGATGAGATATCTTATCCGGCAGGATATAATTACGTATTATCCGTAGCTGCAACAAATGGATATAGCGACGCAAAAGCCAGTTTTTCTAATTATAATTATACAGTAGATTTATGTACTCCGGGCGGTCCCTGTGCAGCAAGCGGCAGCTTATCTGCGGGTATTTACAACACTATATATTCTGCAACAACTTCAACTACTGCAACTTATACTTTTTTACAGGGCACTTCAATGGCATCTCCAATAACAGCAGGTGGAGTTGGATTAGTATTAGCCAAATATCCAACATATACAGGCTTACAGGCTGGGCAGCGTTTAATTGTTACTACAGATAACAATTACGCAGCTAATGTCCTTTCACTTGCCAATAAATTAGGTAGCGGCCGTTTAAATTTATTTAACGCAGTAACATCTACTGTAACTGCACAAGGTGAGTCGGTTGTATTTAGCAACGATAGTATAACAGATCATAATGATATGACTTATACCCAAGGCGATACCTTATTTATCGGAGGTAATTTTGTAAACTACTTAAATGCAACTTCCAGTGCGACTACTTCAACAATAACAGCAATTACAAACGGAACGTATGTTACGGCTTTAAACTCATCTTATCCGTTAGGTGTTATAGCATCAAACTCGTTTAAATCTAATATTAGCTCGCCGTTTAAATTTAAAGTAGGTAATGCACCTCTTAATACAACAGTGGTATTTCAGGTACAGATAACAGATGGGGCATATACTCAGAGTTACTTCTTTTCAGTATTGTTGAATCCTGATTATGTAAACATTACTATTAATCAGGTATTTACTACTATTACCAGCAAAGGTAAATTTGGTTATAGCCAGGATGCTCAGGTGGGTGGCTTAGGTTTTAATTATAACGGAGATAACTTATTATATGAAGGTGGTTTAATGATAGGTACTTCCGGAACTGCAGTATCTGATTGTGTGCGTGGCACAAGTTCTACAGGTGCTTCTGATGCCGATTTTTCAACAGTTGTAACAGCTCATAAAGTTACACCGTCTGTCGTATCAGAATTTGATGTGAACGGTGAATTTAATGATGCAACAGCATCTCCAGTGCAAAACCTGTTAGTGCGCCACAATGCTTATGCCTGGTCGACAGCAGGTAGCAGTAAATTTGTTATTGTAGAATACATCATTCATAATTCCGGCACGTCTGCTTTGAATAACTTATACGCAGGCCTTTTTGCAGATTGGGATATAGATATAAACGGAACGGTTAATCCTGACAAATCAAATTATGATGCAACACGCAAATTAGGATATACATACGCAACAAGTGCCGGAGGTAAATTTGCCGGAGTTCAGGTTTTAACAAGCACGCCGGCCAATAGTTACGGTATAGATAATATCACTTCCGGTTATGGTGGAGTTAAAATTGCAACGTCAGCTGGTTTTACAAAAGCTGATAAATACACTACCCTTTCTACTATGCGACTTACAGCAGGAGATTCTACCTCCACAGGTAATGATGTTTGCCAGGTAGTAAGTTCCGGGCCTTTTGTTGTCCCAGCGGGAGATTCTGTAAAAGTTGCCTTCGCTATTTTAGCGGGAGATGATCTTACAGATCTTCAAAAAAGTGCGGATACAGCTTATGTACGTTATAACGGAATCACTACTGGTTTTAATAAAATTGATGCACAAAATAATTTTGCAGTATATCCAAACCCTGCAACTGAGGCTTTGAATTTTATTTTTAATTATGCCGATGCACAAAACTGCACTTTATCTTTAGTAAATACCTTGGGTCAGACAGTTAAAACAATAACAGTTAACATATCTGCAAATACATTACATAAGGTAAGTTTTGATGTAAGCGATGTAGCTCCGGGAGCCTATTTTTATAAAGTGAACAACGCTTCAGGAAAATCGAATACTGGTAAAATAGTAATCAGTCATTAATTAGATTATTGATTGAAATGAAGAAGCCGATACAATCGTATCGGCTTCTTTCGTTTTATATAATAAAATCCCTTAACCTGAATCTTTGTCACTTGATCAATTCATTCAGTAAATTCTCTGTGCTTTCTTTCATTTTGGTGTAAGCAGTGCCGGTTGCTGGGCCGGAATAACCGGTGTAAATCTTTTCTACTTCATGTTTTTTGTTCAAATAAATAGTAGTTGGAAATGCCGAAACAGATGACAAAAAGGGAAGGCTTTTTTGTGCATTAACAGTGCCGCTTAAACCAGTGATTAAAAATTCATATTGCGCGCCAAATTTATTTTTTAATCGTAATACGGTGCTTTTCGCTTTCTCAATATCGGTCGTCCGTTCATAAGCCAGTGCAATTATTTCCAGTCCTTTTGGCTGGTACTGGTTGTACAGCACGCTTAAATAAGCTGTTTCATCCATGCAATTGGCACACCAGCTACCCATTAATTGCACAACAACAGGTTTGTTCTTATAACGTTCATCCGATAAAGAAATTTGTTTGCCTTCCGTATTGATAAACGAAAAGTTTACAGGCTGATCTTTTACTGTTTTAGTAATAGAGTAAGGATCTTTCAATTGTGCATTAGGATTTGCAATAGCCCTGAATTTCTCATGCGTGGTTAAACCCGAATAAAAGTCGCCATATACTTCTCCTTTTTCGTTCATGATAGCCGTAAATAAATAAGCATGCGAGCCGTCAAAACTTGATAGAGACAAATTTTTACCATCAGCAATGCCTTCCAAATAACGGTAATCGCCCGTTTCACTTAAAAAAGTGCCGGTTACCAATTGCTTGTTTTGTTTAAACACGCCAATGGCCCTGCTGCTGTCGGGCGAGCCAATACCAAAGGTAGTTTCCCACCTGCCGGCAAACTCAACGCGGGTAATCACAGCACTTCTGAAACGCTGTGTTTGCCCAAACACAGCCGAAAAAGGAATAACATTATTTTCTTTCTTAGAGTTGTTTATCCATATGCCTTGTATTAATCCCGGAAAAACTTTGCATTTAAATTCAGTGTCAAACACAGGCATTTTAAAAAACAAGGAATCGTTTTTCATTTCACTTTCATCCACCACAATTTTTTCTTCGCCGTTAAAAATGGTGAAAGTAGGTTGCCCGTCGGCATAAAAAACATTGAAGATAAAAGGTACTTCTATTTGTTTTTTCTGATCAAGGGTTAATACACCCCTCCAAAGCCCCTCGTTTACATGAGTTTGCGCGCTTAGGGATGCCGATACCATTAAAAATAAAATTATTTTCTTCATAATGCGAATTAAATTGGTGTGATCAATGAGATTTTAAAGGTACAATAAGTAAGTTTACATAAAACAAATTTCGCACCTTTATGCTTTGAATTTTATGTCGGCGTTTTACCAGTCAAAAAAATATATACAATACAGGATGCGGGCCGGTAACGAGCACGGGCTGCATTCGCCATTTGTATATAAACTGTATACCGAAGTGATCAGCAACAAAAACAGGTATTACGCTTTTGATGAACTGGATAAAATCCGCAAGCAGCTTTTACAAAATGATCAAATCATCGAAGTAATTGATTTAGGTGCGGGATCGCAGAAAATGAATCATAGCCGCCAAATTTCTGAGATCGCGAAGTATAGTATTGTCTCCAAAAAGTATGGCGAATTATTGTTCAGGCTGCTACACTATTTTAATCCTGAAAATGTTTTAGAGCTAGGAACTTCGCTGGGCATCTCATCTTTATATATGGCTAAGGCTATGCCTAAATCAAGTATTACAACCATTGAAGGTTGCCCTAATACGCACTCATTTGCCAAAAAATTAATTGAAAGCTCAGGTGCGAAAAATATCAAAGCCGTAAATGCTTCTTTTGAAGATGCTTTTAAAACAGTTCTTCCGGATAAAAGATTTGATGTGGTATATATCGACGGAAATCATACTTGCGAAGCAACCCTGAATTATTTTAATTTATTGCTTAAGAATGCAAACGAAAACTCGGTTTTAATTTTTGACGATATTTACTGGACGCCACAAATGACGGCTGCCTGGGAAGAAATAAAAAAACATCCTTTTGTAACCATAACAATCGATCTGTATAAAATCGGCCTGGTCTTTTTCCGGAAAGAAAACAAGCAAAAGCAACATTTTTGCCTCCGGTATTAATTTAAATTCAGGCTGCCCAGGTCGGCAAAATAATCAGGGGTACAAAAATTAATAGAGATCAGTTTTCCTTTTTCAAAATACAGGTCGGCAAAGGCTTCATCAAAGCTCAAACGCCTTTCGCCCCAAGCATGCTGCTCGGTTTCGGTTAAAGGAAAAGCATTCTTTTTAAAGAGGTTTTTTATTTCTTCTTCTTTTAACAAAAATATTTTTTCACCTAAAACAACGGCTTCTTTGTTGTCAACTTCTACGCAATGCAAGCCTTTGTTTTCGTCATTTCTAAAAAAAAGTGAAAAACCTTGATCCCAATAATGGTAAACAGTGCTTTTTTCGCCTAACAATTCATCCACAAGTTCTTCCACTTCGGCAGGTTCTCCGAATAAAACAGTCGCTCTTTGCGGATTATCCCCAAAAAACAGGCCGCAAAAGCCTTTTAAAAGGTGTATGGTTATATCTTCCATTTTAGTACCTTTGCAAACTTATAAATGAAAGCCCATTTTTTGAAATATACTTTTGCAACATTCATTTGTGTTTTGCTTTTTTCCTGTGGCAATTTTAACAAGGTGTTAAAAAGCTCAGATTACGAGTTTAAATATACTAAAGCAGTTGAATATTACAATAAAACAAATTACACATCCGCGCAAACTTTATTCGAAGAGCTGATCCCTGTTTTTAAAGGGACTGATCGTGCAGAACAGGTATATTATTATTATACATATTGCCATTATTATTTAACAGACTATGCCCTGGCCGGGTTTCATTTCAGGACCTTTGTGCGCACATTTCCTAACAGCGAACATGCCGAAGAATGCGCTTATATGAATGCCTATTGCTATTGTTTAAGCTCTCCTAAATACAGCCTTGATCAAAGCGATACTAAAAATGCCATCCAGGAAATGCAAAATTTTTTGAACGAATACCCGGAAAGCAAACGCGTTGATACCTGCAATATTTTAATAGACAACCTGCGGGCTAAGCTGGAGAAAAAAGCATACGAAATAACAAAAGGCTACTTTTTCAGGGACGATTGGAAAGCAGCGGTGCCGGCCTGTGAGAATTTTATGAAAGATTTTGCCGAATCTAACCATAACGACGAAATGCTGTTAATGATTATCCAATCCTATTATTTACTGGCTAAAAACAGCGTAGAATCTAAAAAATACGATCGCATAGAAAAAGCTATTGTAAATTACTTTAAATTCGTAGATTTGTACCCCAAAAGCAAATATTTGCCTGAAGCTGAATTTGCCTATAAGGATTGTGAGAGAATAAAAACAGAACACTTTAAACAACTTAAAAATGGATTTTAAAAACGTAAAAGCAGACCCAACTACCGTTACACGTGATATCCGTCAGTTTGACGAAAAAACAGGTAATATATACGAAGCCGTTACTATCATTAGCCGCCGTGCAAACCAAATTGCTTTGCAAATGCGTGAAGAACTTCATGAAAAGCTGGAAGAGTTCAGCTCTCATTCAGATAATTTGGAAGAGATTTTTGAAAACCGCGAGCAAATTGAGGTTTCTAAATTCTACGAAAAATTGCCTAAACCAACCTTGATTGCTATCCAGGAGTTTTTGGATGAAAAAATTCACTATCGTAAACCAACAGAAGAAAAAGGACAATAAAATTTAATTTGTACGTTATTAAAGGCAGTAGGCATATAGCACGCTGCCTTTTCTTTTTATGCTAAACGGAAAAAAAATACTTTTGGGCGTAACCGCCGGTATAGCAGCTTATAAAGCAGCTACTTTAGTGCGTTTATTGGTTAAAAAAGGCGCAGAGGTAAAAGTAATTATGACTCCTGATGCCCAAAACTTTGTCAGCATACAAACCCTTTCCGTATTATCAAAAAATAAGGTAGAAATAGATTTTTTTACACCCGAAAAAGTGTGGAATAACCATGTTCACCTAGCTCTTTGGGCAGATGCTTTTGTCATTGCGCCCTGCACGGCAAATACACTGGCAAAAATGGCTACCGGTCTGTGCGATAATTTATTGCTGGCAACCTATCTTTCAGCAAGGTGCAAAGTGTATGTGGCTCCGGCTATGGATGTGGATATGTACCTGCATCCCGCCTCTAAAAATAATATTCAAAAAATTAGTTCATACGGAAACATCATTATTCCACCTGAAAATGGCGAATTGGCCAGCGGTCTGCATGGTGAAGGCAGAATGGCCGAACCCGAAAACATCCTTGCATTTTTAGAAAAAGAGCTTGAAACGCAGGGTTCTTTTAAAGGAAAAAAAGTATTGATAAGTGCTGGCCCCACCTATGAAGAAATAGATCCTGTGCGTTTTATAGGCAACCGTTCTAGCGGAAAAATGGGAATTGCTTTGGCAAATGCTTTTGCACACGAAGGTGCCGACGTTACACTGGTTTTAGGCCCAAGCCATCTTTCGCCTGATCCTACTGTAAAATGTATCCGCGTAGAATCTGCAAAGCAAATGTTTGAACAATGTACAGAGCTGTTTAAAACTACAAACATTGCCATAATGTCAGCGGCTGTTGCCGATTATAAAGTCGCAGAATACAGCACGCAGAAGATTAAAAAGAAAGAAGATAATTTTCAGTTAAACCTTACCAAAACGGTGGATATTTTAGCTGAATTGGGCAAGCAAAAAGTTAAGCAATGCCTGGTAGGTTTTGCCCTGGAAACTGAAAACGTAATTGAATATGCCACCAAAAAGATTGCAGCAAAGAACTTAGATTTTATCGTAGCAAACTCTTTGCAGGACAATGGCGCAGGCTTTGCTACAGATACCAACAAAGTCACAATAATTGATAAAAACGGGCACATTAATAACTTCGGACTGAAAAGCAAGGAAGAAGTTGCCAAAGATATTCTTAACTTTACATTGAATTATTTAAAGAAATAATGTTTAGAAAATTCATTCAAAATATATGCATTTTGTGCTTGCTTTTAGGGGTAAAAAGCTCTTTTTCGCAAGAATTGAACGCGCAGGTAATAGTTACCTCCCCCCAATTATCAGGTGCCGATAACCTGAAAATTTTTGCCGCTATGCAGGTTCAGGTGAGTGATTTTCTGAATAACCGTACCTGGACCAAAGATAAATTTGATGTAAACGAAAAGATAGATTGTGATGTTACCATTACCGTATCTACCGATATGGGAAGCGGAGTTTATCAAGGTACTATCCAGGTTGTTTCGCGTCGCCCGATATTTAAAGCCGGTATTGGTACAACCTTATTAGATCTTCAGGATAAACAATTTCAATTTCCCTATCAAATGGGGCAACCGATGATTTTTAACCTGCAGGGCTTTGATAATAATTTAACGCAAATTTTAGCATATTACGCTTATGTAATTATAGCTACCGATTATGATAGCTTTTCTTTACTGGGAGGTACAGAATTCTGGAAAAACGCTCAAACTATAGTAAACAATGCACAAAGTGCTACCGAGCCAGGTTGGCAATATGCCGATAACGGGCTAAAAAACAGGTACGTATATATTGATAATTTAATGAATTCGATGTTTCAGCCACTAAGAGAAACTATGTACAATTATCACCGTAAAGGAATGGATATGATGTATGATAATGTAGATGGTGCCCGCGCAAACGTTCTACAGGCACTTAATAGTATCAACGACGTGCATAAAAACCGCCCGGGTTCATATAACGTACAAACATTTTTTGAAGCAAAAAACCAGGAAATCGTACAGATATTCCAGGGCTCTACCAATACGGAAGAAAAAAACCAGCTTATCAACCTTTTAGGCACCATAGATGCCGCAAATACCAACATTTATTCTAAAATAACCTCACCGTAACGCCAATTTGGCAAGTATGGGTTTGTGGCATAGTTTTTTACATTCTTTTTAATATAATTTTTTACCATGACTAATTTATTCAACGATATGGACTTTAATAACATTAATGAGGAAGACGCAGAATTCATCCCTTTGTTATCGCAGGAAGACGAAGATCACATGAATAATGAAAAGCTTCCGGAATCTGTCTTTATCCTCCCTTTACGTAATACGGTTCTATTTCCGGGCGTTGTTATTCCTATTACGGTTGGCCGTGATAAATCTATCCAGCTTATCCGCGATGCTTATAAAGGCACTAAAATAATCGGTGTAGTATCTCAAAAGAACGACGCTATTGAAGAGCCAAAACCGGAAGATCTGAACCAGGTAGGAACCATTGCCCATATCATCAAACAATTGCGCATGCCCGACGGCAGCACTACGGTTATCCTTCAGGGAAAAAAACGCTTCAAAACAGGCGAATTTACTCAAACCGAACCTTATTTTAAAGCAACTGTTGTTCCATTTGAAGAAACAAAGCCCGTTAAGAACGACAAAGAATTTTCGGCACTGGTATCTTCTTTAAAAGATTTGTCTACACAAATCATCAAGCAATCGCCGCAAATGCCAAGCGAGGCCGCTTTTGCCATTAACAATATAGAAAGCGCTTCTTTCCTGATCAATTTTATTTCATCGCATGCAAATGTTTCTTCGGTAGAAAAACAAAAAATGCTTGAGCTGCCCGATCTTACCGAACGCGCAACTCTTGTGCTAAAGAATCTGACATCCGAGCTGCAGATGCTGCAATTGAAAAATGAAATCCAAAGTAAGGTAAAAGTTGACCTGGATAAACAGCAGCGTGAATACTTCTTAAACCAGCAGATAAAAACCATCCAGGAAGAACTTGGCGGAAACCAGCACGAGCAGGAGATAGTTGAGTTTAAAGAGAAAGCAAAAACCAAAAAGTGGGCTAAAGAAGTTCAGGACGTATTTGAAAAACAAGTATCCAAGCTTCAGCGTATGAATCCTAATGCCGCTGAGTATGCTATTCAATCAAACTATTTAGAATTATTGCTTGATCTTCCCTGGAACGAATACACAGCCGATAACTTCAATTTAAAAAATGCAGAGCGTATCTTAAATGAAGACCATCATGGCCTTGAAAAAGTAAAAGAACGCATCTTAGAGCACCTTGCCGTAATTAAATTAAAAGGAAACTTAAAGTCTCCTATCCTTTGCCTGTATGGCCCTCCGGGTGTTGGTAAAACATCTTTAGGCAAAAGCATTGCCAAAGCTTTGGGCAGAAAATATGTGCGCATGAGTCTGGGTGGATTAAAAGATGAAAGTGAAATCCGCGGGCACCGCAAAACCTATATTGGCGCTATGCCGGGACGTGTATTGCAAAATGTAAAAAAAGTGCAATCGTCTAACCCCGTTTTTGTGCTGGACGAAATAGATAAATTAGGGGCCGATTACCATGGCGATCCTTCTTCTGCTTTATTGGAAGTGCTAGACCCTGAACAAAACTCTACTTTTTATGATAACTACTTAGAGTTGGATTATGATTTAAGTAAAGTGTTATTTATTGCTACTGCAAACTCCTTAAGCAGCATACAACCTGCCTTGCGCGACAGGATGGAGATTATTGAGATGAATGGTTACACTACCGAAGAGAAGATACAAATTGCTCAAAAGCACATTCTTCCTAAAGTGACCGAAGATACCGGCTTAAAAAAATCGCAGCTAAAAATTTCAGACAGAGTTTTAGATAAGATCATTGAAGATTATACCCGCGAAAGCGGCGTTCGGTCACTTGAAAAACGCATCTCTAAAATTGCACGTTTCACAGCGAAAGAAATTGCGATCAATAAAAAGAACCTGACCAAAATTACCGAAGAAAACCTGGCGAAGATCTTAGGCCCAACGCACAGCAAAGATAAATACCAGGGCAACGATGTGCCAGGTGTGGTTACAGGCTTAGCCTGGACACAGGTTGGCGGAGATATCCTGTTTATCGAAACAAGTCTTTCAGAGGGCAGCGAACAAAAGCTTACGCTTACCGGAAACCTGGGTGATGTAATGAAAGAAAGCGCGGTAATTGCCTTAGAATTTTTAAAAGCGCATCCGCAAATTATAGATGCTAATGCAGAAACTTTTAAAGGAAAGAACATACACATACACGTGCCTGAAGGCGGTACACCAAAGGACGGCCCATCGGCAGGTATTGCCATGCTAACCAGCTTAGCATCTGCCTTTACAAAACGTAAGGTGCGCAAACACCTGGCTATGACCGGAGAAATAACCCTGCGTGGCAGAGTGCTTGCTATTGGTGGATTAAAAGAAAAACTACTGGCAGCCAAACGCGCAGGTATTAAAGAAATTATTTTGTGCGAAGAGAACCGTAAGGATGTGGATGATATAAAAGCAGATTATTTGAAAGGCTTAACCATTCATTACGTAACGCATATGCACCAGGTATTGGATATTGCTTTGCTTAAAGAGCGTGCTAAACCGGGTGTTTTGCACGGCGTTGAAAATTAATTTCTCCTGTTTTAAAATTTAACATATCTTTACCCCAATGGAACTGGGGCAACACCATATTGCATTGAACGTAAAGAATCTTCAAATCTCGAAAGATTTTTATACCAAGCTGGGATTTGTGATTGATGACCGCTTTAGCAATCCGCAGCGCAAATACCTTATTATGCGCAACGGGCTTTTGGTTGTTGGTTTGTATGAAGGCATTATTCCGCGCAATACAATAACATTTACACCTCAGGATATTATTGGCTTACAGAAAGAATTAAAACAAAAAGGTATTCCTTTTGTAATTGAAGCAAATGAAAACGCACAGGGACCTGCGCATTTTTTATTGCTTGATCCGGATGGTAATCCTTTGTTCTTCGAACAGCATTAATCAGTTATCGCTCCTTATTAAAATCAAACCTTAAAACACTTTCAACTTTGCCTTTCATAGCAAAAGCAGCTTTATAACCTTCTTCTGCTTCTAAACGTTTTAAGGTCCATAGTGTATTGTTATCGTAAGGAAATAAAACCGTTTCATTATTATAAAAACAAGACAGGTCGATCTTGCTGATATCAACACTTAAGCCCGTTCCGGTAGCTTTAATAAACGCTTCTTTAAATGCCCAGAAAGTAAACAGTACATCGGGGTTTAATTTTCCGTTGGCAAAGATCATGGCTTTTTCTTCTTCCGAAAAAGAATAATCAGAGAACGTAACAACATCCTGCAGGTCTTTTATATACTCAATATCAACGCCTACTTCTGTGTCTTTTGAAACAGCCAGCAAGCCGTATTTATTTCTATGCGAAAGGTTAAAGAACAAACCCGAATTGTGTACATAAGGCTTCCCTAATGGAGTATAAGAAAATACGATCTCTTTGGCAGGCATATCTAAATAAGCTCCTAAAACCTGCCGTAAAAAGCGATGGTTACAAATATACTTTATGCGGTCTTTTTCGTGTATAAAGCGCTTATGCTTTTCGGTTTCTTCTAAAGAAAGGATGGGGTTTTGTTTCTCGGCCTGGTAATCCTGTTCATCTATTGCATACTGCCAGATGTGTAATTCGCCGGCTTGTAATGTGTACGTGTTCAACAAAGAAAGATTAGTGGACTAAACGGCAACTAATTTTGCACGAAGGGCAGATACTTTGGTATTTATTTCAGTAAACACTTCGTCGCTCATCGTGGCGCCATCGGCTATCTTATCATAAGATAGCTTTAGGTCTTTCAGGCCGTCTAACACGTAGGCAACTCCGCCAACCTTTCCGCTTTCAACCAATTCTATTAAATCTGAAAGTGACTTTTTTTGCTGGCTCATTTTTTGAACCATGCGTTTGTTTTTCGATTTTTCGGCAACTTTAGCCGAGATGTACAATCCCTCGATCCAACCGCCGGCAACCATTAAGGCCGATGTGCCCCTGCGTTGGTTATCTCTTAAAAACTGGTCGGCTTTATTAAAAGATTGCGACACAATCGTTAAAAGCGAATCTTTATTTTCTTTATTGGCCTGCAGCCTGTCTGCCGTTTTATCGTCAAAAGAATTTGTAATGCCCAGGTTGCGGCACAATACGTTTAAGCATTTCAAAAACGACATGCTTTCCTGCGTTTGCTCATACACATTGGCGTATACCATATCGCCGCCATACACACCCAGGTTCAATGCTTTCGCATCGTCAGACGTGTACTTATTTAAATTCATCGGGTCGTTGGTAAGTGAAATATCATAATCCAAACCTGTTTGGCTTACAAGTTCGGATAACTCGCTTGGGCCGGGTATTGAATTAAAAACATTCTGGGCATTGATCTTTTGCTCTTCAATTGCTTTGGTAGTTTCTGTTGTTTCGGCAAGTGTTTCTTCGTCGTTATTTTTATTGGATGTACACGCCAGTAGTAAGGCACCTAAACTAAATTGTATAATAATATGTTTAAAGCTCATGCATCGCAAATATAACAAGAAAGTGTAAAGTTTCCACTATTTTTTTGTCGGTTTCCGTCATTAAAAATACTTACTTTTACGCCACATCACTTAAAGCATAAACATGACGAACAATTTATTACAAGGCAAAAGAGGTATTATTACCGGTGCATTAGATGAAAATTCATTAGCATGGAAAACCGCCATAAAAGCGCACGAGCAGGGCGCTAAATTTGTATTGACCAATGCACCCATTGCCATGCGCATGGGCGAAATAAAAAAACTGGCTGAACAAACGGGCAGCGAGATCATTCCGGCTGATGCTACCAACATGGATGAGCTTACCAACTTATTTATTAAATCACAAGAGGTGCTGGGCGGCAAGATAGATTTTGTTTTACACGCTATTGGTATGAGTACCAACATCCGCAAGAACCTGGCTTACCCTGAATTGAACTATGATTTTTATAACAAAACCATTGATGTATCGGCTCTTTCTTTGCACCGCATGTTGAGCGTTGCTTATAAAATGGACGCGATAAGTGAGTGGGGGAGTGTGGTTGCTCTTTCATACATTGCGGCGCAACGTACGTTTTCGTTTTATACCGATATGGCCGAAGCGAAGGCTATGCTGGAATCTATTGTGCGCAGCTACGGATACCACTATGGCAAATACCGCAAGGTGAGGGTGAACAGTGTATCGCAATCGCCTACCAAAACAACAGCCGGAGGCGGCATTAAAGGCTTTGGCGATTTTTATGACTTTGCCGATCTGAATTCTCCTTTAGGGAATGCAAGTGCTGATGCCTGCGCCGATTATTGTGTTACACTTTTTAGCGATTATACTAAAATGGTTACTATGCAAAACCTGTTTCATGATGGCGGATACTCTTACACCGGCATTACCGACGATTTGCTGAAAGCTTTTGCAAGGGAGTAAGGGATAGTAAAAATATATTTTATAAAAAAGGCTCCTGAAATGGAGCTTTTTTGTTTTGCGACCTCACCTCCAGCCCCTTTGATACTGTTTTTAGTTTTACGACCTCACCCCCGGCCCCTTTGATACTGTTTTTAGTTTTCCGACCTCACCCCCAACCCCTCTCCTGCAGGAGAGGGGAGTGAGCATCACTCATTACAACTTGAACATGACAGATCACAACTTGTACATGGCTCATCACAACTTGAACATGACAGATCACAACTTGAACATGACAGATCACAACTTGAACATGACAAATCACAACTTGAACATAGCTCATCACAACTTGAACATGACAGATCACAACTTGAACATGACAAATCACAACTTGAACATGACAGATCACAACTTGAACATAGCTCATCACAACTTGAACATGACAGATCACAACTTGAACATAGCTCATCACAACTTGAACATAGCTCATCACAACTTGAACATGACAGATCACAACTTGTACATGGCTCATCACAACTTAAACATGACAATTTTTACTTGTTGGTGAGGATATCGGTAGGGGTGGAAGAACTCGCCAGCAACTGCACAACCTCGCTCAAAAGCGCACAGGGCTTTTGCCGTCTTTTTCCTTGACGAAAAAGAAGCAAAAAGTCAAGGCAAAACGATTGCTGCCCGCCTCTCCAATTTCTTAACGGCCTTTCGGTTACATCCCGAAAGTCCTAAAATTGGTTCACTGCCACACGGCACCGCGTTTTTCTCATTCTTTGTTATTTTATAATGGCATTCGTGAATTTTCAATTTGCCAGTCCTGCCCGCTGCGCTGAATATTGCTTTTTCTTTTATTGGGTGTTTAATGCGCTGAGGGTGTTAGGTGCTTTTTAATTGAAGCTCCGATGAACTTGAATATGACGACCTTTGTTTGTTGGGGAGGATACTAATTGCAAAGCGACCTCACCCCCCGGCCCCGTCTCCTGCAGGAGACGGGGAGGGATGCATAAATTAATGCTGCACCACCAGCTTTTGAGTAGAAACGGGCTGCGAGTATTTATCTTTTACGCAAATAAAGTAAACTCCGTTGGCTAAGTGACTAAGGTCGATATTTGTTTTATCGCTTGCCTGGCTGTAAACCTCCTCGCCAATGGTGTTATATATAACAACCCGGCCAATTTCTACATTGCATTGCAAAGAAACCGTTTCATTAGCAGGGTTAGGATATACTATTAGTTGGTTTTGATTGCCTGCTACCGGGTTAATATTTGTGGTAATGCTATTTCCTTTTAAAACAAGGGCTGTTGTAGACAGGGCCGGCAAAGAAATGCTGAGCGTATTGCTGCTAACGGTTACGGTGCCGGTATGCAAGGCATTGTTTGTGTGCGATACAAAGGTTTCGGTGGATGGCAGGTTTTTGATCTGCAAGGTATTGTAGGTGCCGTTTGAAATTGAAAAATTAGAGAGCGCAACATTGGTAACATGCGCTGAGGTAAGATTGCGGTTTACAAGAATTACTGTCATAGAATCTCCAGTTGCATTAACAGAAGAGTAAGCAGAAACATCGGTTTCGTTAGATGAGGTAGATTGTACGCGGGTGCTTTTGCCATAGCGGCTAAACAGGTGCATGGTTTCCCACATGCCCGGAAACCAGCTCCAGGGAGAAAAGAAGGCCACGTTATTATCGGCAAAGGTGCCCAGTATAGATGCATAGCTGTTGGCTGTTACATCGGCGCTGTTATTGCTGGCCGGGTCGTATTCGGAAACTCCCAAGGTAACGCCATGATTAGGCCCCATATATTGAGTCAGCCATTTATTAACGCGTCCAAAAATATATTCTTTGGTAATGCTGTTGTCCCAGCCGGAAGGGCTGGTAGTTTTTACCCCGTTAGCGCCCGGGTACACATACGTAGTATCAAAATAGATACGGTGCCCCTGCACAATATCCGAGCTGTTGCTTTCATTGGGGTAATGATGTATATCAATTACATCAAGCAAGCGAATGCCGCTGGCAGTTTGTTCTTCAGCACAGCGCTTAATAAAAAACTCGATCCAGTTATAGCTTTGCCCTCCTACTGTAATTTTAGCATTGTTCCAGTTATACCATTGCCATTCTGATTCGGCAATAGGGCCTGTGAGCTTAATGTTTGGAAACTTGGCTCTTGCTTTTTTGGCAACGGCAAAATACAATTGCATATAATTTTCGGCAGTAGGCAAAGAGGGCATCACATCATCATGTGTGGCATCCCATCCATCGGGTTCATTATCCATGCTCCAGTATACTTTATTAGTATTCGTGTAACCTAATCCGCCGGAACCAAACCAATGGTCTAAAATGGCAACAGTGGAATCGTCGGTCCAGTTTTCTAAATACAAATTAGGATTGCCGCTAATAGATGCTGCACAACCTCCGCCGCCATTAGCTGTTCCTCCTCCGGCAAGATTCTGGCAGGTGCCGCTCCACCAGTTAGAACCGTTATAGGCATAGTCGTTAAAATTATTTGAAGTGTTTGAAGCCGAATAGCCAATAAGCTGAAAGGCCCACATGCCCTGTGTGTTAGGCATGCTATCCTGCAAGGTCTTAGCGGCATAATCCCAGTTATGAGGGTATACGTTATTATACCAATCGGGGTGAGATGATATCTTTTTTCTCCAGTTATACTTGGTGGCATTATTTCCGCCGTTCTCGCGGGTATAGCGCAAGCCCGCATCGCGCATCATTTTCCAGGTGGCCGATGTGGTTGGAGAACTCGGGTCATCTGATATGCTGTTATTTCTGCCATATATATACGGTGAAATGCTTTTTCTGCCCGCGTTGGCATCTACCTGTATGCTTACGGTTTGTGCCAAAGCCATATTACTGATTGCGAGGATGCATATAATTTTTTTCATATACCTATTTTGTCATACAAATCTAAGACTTCGTCGGGCAGAAAACAATAATAATCTTCGGGTTGTTAAATGCGTTTAACCGAAAACCTGGCAGGATATGATTAATTTTAGCAAATAATAACATGCCCGCACATGAAACAACTATTCGTACTTATTATGGTATTTATTGCGCTTGATTTTTTCGGACAGGAAAAGGTCATTCAATCCAATATCAAAAATGATACGGCTTATTATAATGAAGGTGTTTACAAAAATGAAAGTAAGAAGTATGAGGAAGCTATAAAGGCATACAACAAAGCCATTGATTTAAACCCCACGATAGCTATTTATTATTTAAACAGGGGTATTTCCAGGTTTCATTTAACCAAATATAAAAAAGCCATAAAAGATTTTGATAAGGCGATAGAATTGGATACCAAAAATGCTACAGCCCATTGTTATAAAGCTACGGCTGAATATGAATTGAAAAACTATAAAGAAGCTATTGAAGAATTTAGCACATCGATTGAATTAAATCCAAGCTATACAGAAGCTTTTCATAACAGGGGCGGGTGCAGGTACATTATGGGAGATAGGCAAGGGGCTTGTTCTGACTGGCAAAGATCGAGCGACTTGGGAGACATGAACGCGGAAGATCTGCTAAACAGAAATTGCAAATGATGTTGATAGGATGTGAAGTATACATGCGTATACTTACTTCGATGCATGATTAATAAGCCTGAAAAAATCTTTCTTATAGGTTTCGGAGATCGGAATGTATACATCTTTAATTTTAATGCGGTCCCTTTCCACCGATTCTATCTTATCAATAGCAACCATATAGGATTTATGCACGCGGCAAATGATGTTTTGCGGAATTTCCAGCTCAAGGTCTTTAAAGGTTTGCAGGGTCATAATTCTTTTGCCGGTAGTAAAGATGCTGCGGTAATCGCGCATGCCCTCGATGTATAGAATGTCGCTAAACAATACTTTCTCCAAACGGTATTCGGTCTTTATGAAGACGAATTTCTTTTCCTGTGTCGCTTCATTCTTCGTCAAATTGTTTTGCGCTTTGTCGACAGCCTGTATGAAGCGTTCAAAAGTAAAAGGCTTCAGGAGGTAATCGGTAACATTGAGGTCGAAGCCTTTCAGCGCGTATTCATTATAAGCTGTTGTGATAATAACCTGGCCGCTGAACTTTATTGTTTCTAATAGCTGGATGCCTGATAGCTCATCCATTTGTATATCTAAAAAGATGAGCTCGGTTTTGTTTTCTTTGAGAAAAGTAAGTGCATCGATGCCATTATCAAAAGTAGCCAGCAGGTTTAAAAAAGGAAGCTTTAGCACATAGGCTTTGGTTCGCTCAAGTGCCAAAGGCTCGTCTTCTACTATAATACAATTGATCTTCATGCGTGGGTAGCTTACCTATAAGCTAAGAACCAAATTTACGGTATAAACTTCGTTTTTATTAGTGATGCTGAACATATGTTTATTTGGGTATAAAAGAGCAAGGCGTCTTTCTATCAGCTCATTGCCAAGGCCGCCATATTCGGGCTTTAGTTGCGAGTTAGCCGAATAGCTGTTCTCGCAGTTGAAAATCAGTTTATCGTTCTCTATCTGTATAGAAACACGAATGGCGTTCTCCACCTTCTTGTTTTCGGCATGCTTAAAAGCGTTCTCTATAAAAGGAATGAAAAGCATGGGTTCGATTAAGATGTTGTTTGCATCGCCTTTAACTTCATACTTAATGTAATTAGCATTGGCGGTTCTTATTTTTTGAAGTGCTATGTATTTTTCAATATAAGCAAGCTCTTTGGCAAGTGCTATCTTTTCTGTTTTTGTTTCATAGAGCATAAAGCGCATCATATCAGATAGCTTGTTGAGGTATTCGGAAGCTTTGTCAGCATCTTTTTGGATCAGCACATCAATATTATTAATGGTGTTAAATAAAAAATGCGGGTTGATCTGTGCTTTCATCAAAGCAAGCTCGGTTTCGTGGTTCTTTTTGTTGAGCTCTTCTTTTAAGGTTATGTCGTTATAAGAGGTAATAAAGCCTTTTACCAATAAGCCCAATGCACCATGCCCGGTAGAAGTTATTGCTATTAAAAATAAGGCGACCATAATTTCTGAAGGCTCGTAATTAGGGAAGATCATTTTTCCTCTGCCGCCATCGCCAACACCACCAATTAAAACAGATAAAACAATTTCTCCTGCAATGGCACAAACAAGAATGGTTAAGAGGCTAAACATAAAAAAAAGAAGCAGCTTCTTTTTGCTCAGATAAGCAGGAAACAGGAAAAAATAAGAGCTGTAAAAGGCCATTATGCTTGGAATAACGGCAAAGCCCAAAGTCATATTAAAAAAGAGCAAAGAGGGGTTGATTCCTCCACCGGGCAGCATGCGCACTAAAGAGTAAACAAAGGATATGATCAAAAAATAGCCTATCCAATATCCTATGTGCAGTAAAAAAACAATTGATCTTTTCATGGTTAATTGATTAAGAATGGCTAAGTAAAAAAATTAAATAATAGAGCAAAGCTATCACAAGGTTTTTTATAAGTGTTCTCATCCTTTTTCTTTTTTAGTTATATATAAAACATAGCCTGCAACCGTAAACACAACAAAGTAGCATACGGCGCATATATGTATGTTAACCAATGCATCAACCTGCCCCTGGTTTTCTTTAAAATTAAGCGGACAATAGGTATAAGGTACAATGTAACCATATTTCCAGTTAAGCGCTAAGAGAGAAGCAACCAACAATGCAAACCCGCCCGCAATAGGAACCAGGTAGTTTTTGAACCGAAGGCTTATTAAATATTGAAGTGCTACAATGGGTAAACAATCTACAAAGAACTTAGCCGTGGCTTTTAGAAATACATGGTAGGGGTATGGAGTAATTGGATAATCGACAGCTTTTAAAAATAAAGAAGGAATAACTGCCGATAAATAGATGCCAATATTAAACAGTATAAAGAGCTGAACAAGCATAACCATCACTACGGTAAATTTTGCAAAGAAAATAGTGCTTAGCCTTTGCGGCGTGGTGTGTAGTTGTTTCCAGGTATTGTTTTTAAATTCAATATTGGTAATGAGGCTTGTAAATAAGATAATTGCCAGTGGCAAAAAAAACATGCCCATGGCTCCCCAGTTGCGTGTATAAACAATTTGCCATATATGTTTTGATTTGGATTCAAAATACGTTGTAGTGGGTGATATGATCCTGGCGAAAAGCACAATGCCGGGCATAAACAAGGCTGACAATACTACAAGCCAGGATGCGGCGCTTCTTCTTGTTTTAAGAAATTCACTTTGAAGGCTATGAATAAAAGAGATCATGATGGTTTAGTTTTTAATAAGGTCCATAAAAATAGATTCAAGGTCGTTTTTTAATAAAGTGATGCTGTAAACATCAACGTTATTATTTACAAGTTGTTTATTTAAGTCTGCTATTATTCTTTCTTCTGCAAGCGGAATAGTAACCCGGTTATCTGCTACAGACGGAATGAACCCATTCGCTGAAATAATACCTGCTGTTTTTGTCGGGTTGTTGGTTTCAAAACGTATAACAGAGCTTTGGCTTTGCCTGATATGCAGCTCTGCCAATGTGCCCTGGAATAGTATATTCCCCTTGTGAATAATGCCCGTGTGCGTTACCATCTTTTCAATTTCGGATAATAAATGACTTGAAACAACAATGGTCATGTTTTTCTCCTTGTTCAGCTGAATGAGTAATTCGCGTATTTCAATAATGCCGTTTGGGTCTAAGCCATTGGTGGGCTCATCGAGTATAAGCAAGGAAGGATTGTGCAATAAGGCAATGGCAATACTTAAGCGTTGTTTCATGCCAAGAGAAAACTTACCTGTTTTTTTATTTTTGGCAGTGGATAAGCCAACGGTATCAAGCACTTCGTAAATTCTTGTTTCAGGGCACTGGTAAACTTTTTGAAGGATCTTTAAATTCTCAACAGCCGTTAAGTGACTGTATAGAGAAGGAGATTCGATTAATGAGCCAATGTTTTTTAGGATATCGATCCTGTTTTCATTGAAGGGTTTATTAAAAATTCTGATCTCTCCTTCCTGTTTTTTTAAGAGGCCCAGTATAAGCCTTAGCGTGGTAGTTTTGCCCGCTCCGTTAGGGCCCAGAAATCCGTATATGGAACCTTGGGGAATTTGCAAATTAATATCATGCAATACGGTTTCGTTTGCGGAGAATTTGTGCGTTAAGTTTTTGGTTTCGATGCAATACATCTGTTTTGAATTTAATCAAAGGTAGATAGTTGTACAGCTAAGATAAATTGTAATATGCTAAACAGAAATGTTTGTCTGCAAACCGGTGGTTTTGTTCTGCAAAATGAAACGAGGAATTGTATAAATCATTAAATCAACAATACTGATTTAAGGCGTATCATCAATAAACTTAAGGCGGTGTTTTTTGTTTATTTTATAACGTTTAATAGCAAGAACCTTAAAGGCTCGTCCCACAACAACTAAACCAACTCCAATCTCTACATCCAACCAACGTAAAATAGGTGTATCGCTGTTTATGATATTATTGAAAGCGTCCAAGCCCATGTAACCAACGCCACAGCCACTGATAAATGTAGCAGCGGCGCGTGTAAGATGATTTGATTTGTCTACTAATATTTTGCGAATATTTTTTATTAAAAACGTTTTGGTACTATCCATAATAATGGATGAATCATTTACCCAAACCAAAGTGCCTTTATATTTATAGCGGCTGCCTTTTAGTTTAAATATTATCTGATCTCCTTCGTAAAACTTAATTCGCTTGGTATTTGACAGGTGTTCAATATCGAGCGACAAAAACCGGTTTGACTGCGCGCTTATTCCTGCCGAAAAAACAATTAATATGAAAAGTAGAATAACGCGCATATGCAATCAGGCAAAAATTTTGCCCGGGTTTAAGATGAGGTTAGGGTCGAATACCTTTTTAATTTGTTTTTGAAGGTCTATTTCTTTTTCACCAAACATAATAGGCATGTATTCTTTTTGTACCAATCCGATGCCATGTTCTCCGCTAATGGTGCCGCCTAATTTTTTACATAGGGCAAATATTTCTGCAATGGCTTTTTTGATGTGATCGCCGTTCCATTGTTCGTCAGGCATAGTATCTTTTATAATGCGGGTATGCAGGTTGCCGTCGCCGGCGTGCCCGTAACATACACTCCTAAAGTTATAACGTGCGCCAATTTCTTTAATGCCTTTTATAAGAGCGGGAAGCTCGGCACGCTTCACAACAGTATCCTGTTCTTTGCTGATAGCGGTAGCTTTTACAGCTTCATTAATTTTGCGGCGCAATTTCCACAGCTCATCCTTCTGAGCCTGGCTTTCAGCAAACAAAATTTCAGCAATATTAAATTTAGCGACAACTTCGCTAATGGCTTCCATATCTTGCATTAATACATCGGGGCTGTTTCCATCCACTTCAATCAACAAATGTGCCTGTATATCATCTTCTAATTTCACGACCGAGCTTTGTACATGCTTACTAACCCAATCTAAAGCATCGCGCTCCATAAACTCTAAAGCGCTTGGCGTATAACCTGCTTTAAATATTTCTGAAACTGCCTGGCAAGCCTCTTCTGTACTGCGAAAAGGAACCAGCATTAATAAATTATGCTTTGGCAAAGGAATTAGCTTTACAATGATTTTTGTAACAATGCCCAATGTGCCTTCGCTTCCAATCATTAATTGTGTAAGATGGTAACCGGTAGAATTTTTTAAGGTATTTGCCCCGGTAAAAATGATCTCGCCTGTTGGCAAAACAACTTCCAGGTTTAAAATATAATCTTTAGTAACGCCATATTTCACGCATTTAGGGCCACCGCTGTTTTCGGCCACATTACCGCCTAAAAAACAACTGCCTTTACTGGCAGGGTCAGGCGGATAGAATAGTTTTTTTTGTGCAACTGCATTCTGAAACACCTCGTTTATAACACCCGGTTCAACGGTTGCCTGTAAGTTGCGCTCATCAATGTCAAGTATCTTATTGAAACGTTCAACGGATAGAATGATGCCCCCCATAATAGGTAATGCCCCTCCGCTTAAACCTGTGCCGGCTGCGCGTGGCGTTACAGGAATTAAATGCTTGTTGGCTAGCTGTAAAATTTCTGAAACCTGTTGAGGTGTATTGGGCTTTACAACCACTTCGGGAATAAAAAGCAAATCTTCGGTCTCATCCCTTCCATATTGTTCCAATTGTTCCTGTCCGGTAAAAACAAACTCCTGTCCTACAATGCTTTTTAACTGATCTAATATCTGAGATGTAATTTTGTTATAAGTCATACCATTTTTTGATGAATTCAAAAGTAAGCAATTTCAAACTGCAAAAACTTTAGTTGCCGGGATATTGGGACGAAGAAACACGATTGATAATGCGTATAATTTTACTTCAAAATCATGGCTTTAAAAACTTAAACGCTTTAAAAAGCGCTTTTATCCCGAAAATAAGTTTGCTAATCACAGATTCGGGATGCTTCATCGTAAAAGGTACGATTCAGTCAGCAAAAAGAACCTTCCAGTAAAAAAAAGGACCCGTTCAGATAATAGTCGCTATCCGACTGATTTTCAGTTAATAATTCATCTAATTTAGCCTCATAATTTAAAGAATATACCAGATACAAAATGTGTGATGTTTACCGATTACTCAAGTAGTTTAACTACGTTTCCAAAAGCCACTCTATAAAACGGGTGGCTTTTTTTTATGATTTGTTTTTACAAATTAAAGTGCTAAAAACAAGCTTTTTTGCTTTAGATATTAGTAATCCTATTTTATTAACAACAGTCTTTAAACCCTTAATTCTTTCGTAAATTTAGAGGGTAATTTTTAGCACATGTTTTTAATATTTGATACCGAAACAACGGGCTTGCCCCGCAATTATAACGCCCCTTTAAGTGACAGCGATAACTGGCCCCGCGTGGTGCAGATTGCCTGGCAATTGCACGATGTAAAAGGTAATTTAATTTCGGCCAACAGCATTATAGTTAAACCTGTTGGGTTTACCATTCCTTTTAATGCAGCACAGGTACACGGCATTACTACCGAGCGTGCCTTAGCCGAAGGGCATGATTTACAAGCCGTAATGAATGAGTTTGTTGAAGCCGTAAAACAAACCAAATATCTATGCGGGCATAATATTGAGTTTGATTTAAGCATTGTCGGTGCAGAGTTCATTCGCCTGGGCATGTCTGATTTTTTTGCCGGCAAACCGGTTATTGATACAAAGAATGATGAGGTTACCGAGTTTTGCGCTATTCCGGGTGGAAGAGGTGGTAAGTTTAAATGGCCGAAACTAGAAGAGCTTTATACAAAATTATTTAATGAAGGTTTCGAGGCAGCTCACAACGCAGCATTCGATGTACAGGCTACCACCAAAGCATTCTTTGAATTATTAAAACGTGGCATTTTAAAAGTAAGCGAGCTTCCCTCTGCCGATCTACAAAGCATAAATTACATAGCTCCTGATTTGAGTGCTTTATTAGAACACGAAAGAGCTCTGAAAAATCAAAGTGCAAAAGGTAAAGAAGATGTTGCAAAGGAAACTACTAAAACGGAAACTCAATTAGCAGGAATAAAATTTTCGCATCTGCATAATCATACGCAATACTCAGTGCTACAAGCTACCAGCGATATTGATGATATGGTAAAACGTGCCATCAGCTTTGGTTCCCCTGCATTAGCCATTACCGACCATGGAAATATGTACGGCGCATTTTTGTTTTGGCAAAGTATAGACAAACAAAACAAAGGTATTAAAGCACACAACGAAGCTGTTGATAAAGGTGAAAAGCAAGAACCTAAAAAACAAGAATTGAAAGCCATCATAGGCTGCGAGCTTTATATTTGCAAAGACCGTTTAGATAAGTCGAAACAAGACAATGGTTTTACACAAGTTTTTTTAGCAAAAAATAAAATTGGTTATCAAAATCTTTCAAAGCTAAGCTCTATCGGTTTTACGGAGGGTTCTTATTATGTGCCCCGAATCGATAGAGAAGCATTATCCCGTCATAAAGATGGATTGATTTCAACAACCGGATCATTAAGCGGGGAGATACCAAATTTAATTCTGAACGTAGGTGAAACACAGGCGGAAGAAGTTTTTCTTTGGTGGAAAGAACAATTTGGCGAAGATTTTTATGTTGAATTAAACAACCATAATCTGCCGGAAGAGAGTGTAGTAAATGAAACTCTGCTTCGTTTTGCCAGAAAACATAACGTAACCTATTTTGCAGCTAACAACAATTATTACTTAGATAAAAAAAATGCAGCGGCACACGATGTATTGCTTTGTGTAAAAGATAACCAGCTGAAAGAAACTCCTATAGGGCGTGGGCGCGGCTTTCGCTATGGCTTCCCAAACCAGGAATTTTACTTTAAATCTCCTGCAGAAATGCAGAAGATCTTTAGTGATATGCCCGAAGCGCTTGAAAACACGAACCTTATCGTTGATAAGATAGAATCCTTTAAACTGGGCAGAGATGTATTGTTGCCTAAGTTTAATATACCGGATGAGTTTAAAGATGAACGCGATAACGATCCTACTGACGAAGGAAAAGGTATTCGCGGTGAGAATGCGTATTTAAAACATCTTACTTACGAGGGAGCAAAAAAACGCTATCCGGATATAACTCCGGAAATACAAGAGCGCATCGGTTTTGAATTGACCGTAATGGAACGCATGGGCTTTCCCGGATATTTCTTGATCGTATCTGATTTTACGACAGAAGCTCGCAGGTTAGGGGTAAGTGTTGGCCCGGGCCGTGGAAGTGCAGCAGGTTCGGTGGTTGCCTATTGTTTAGGAATTACCAACATCGATCCGATCAAATACGATTTGTTATTTGAGCGTTTCTTAAATCCGGATCGTATATCGATGCCCGATATAGACATCGACTTTGATGATGAAGGTCGTGATAAAGTTATTGATTATGTAATAAAAAAATATGGCAGCAACCAGGTAGCTCAGATTATTACTTATGGCACTATGGGTGGTAAATCAGCTATCCGTGATGCCGCGCGCGTATTGAACTTATCTTTACCCGATGCAACCTTACTCACAAAATCATATCCGGAATCTTTAGCTGCTTCACTAAAAGCCTTGCTTAGTCCGGAAGGAATTGACAAAAAATATTTAGAAGAAATTAAAGACAGGCGCGAGTTTGTCGAACAATCACATAATTTCAGGAAACTGGCAGAAGGAAAAAATCTGCAATCGGAAGTTTTAAAACAAGCTTATGATCTGGAAGGCTGTGTGCGTAATACGGGTATTCACGCTTGCGGCGTGATCATCACACCCGACGAGATGAGCAAATTTGTACCGGTTACAAAAGCTAAAGACAGCGATATGCTGGTTACACAATTTGATAATTCGGTGGCAGAATCAGCCGGTCTGTTAAAAATGGACTTCTTAGGTTTACGTACGCTCACCATCATTAAAGATGCGCTTAAACATGTTAAGTCTCGGCACAACGAAGACATCGATATTGATACCATTCCTTTAGACGATAAAAAAACATACGAGCTTTTTCAACGAGGAGAGACCAACGGTATCTTCCAGTTTGAGAGCGCGGGTATGCAGAAATACATGAAAGACCTGAAACCGGATTCTTTCACGGATTTAATTGCGATGAACGCTTTATATCGTCCGGGGCCGATTGCATACATTCCGAATTATATTAATCGTAAGCATGGCAGAGAGCCGATTGTATATGATTTAGAAGGCATGGACGAGTACTTACAGGAAACTTACGGTATTACGGTTTACCAGGAACAGGTAATGAGACTTTCTCAAAAGCTCGCTAACTTTAGCAAAGGCGATGCCGATGTACTGCGTAAAGCCATGGGTAAAAAACAAAAGGATGTGCTTGATAAAATGAAGAGCAAGTTTGTGGAAGGTTGCGCTAAAAACGGGCACGATACCAAAATTTGTGAAAAGGTTTGGACAGACTGGGAGGCTTTTGCATCTTATGCTTTCAACAAATCACACTCAACCTGTTACGCTTATTTAGCATTTCAAACAGCATATTTAAAAGCAAATTACCCGTCGGAGTTTATGGCTTCGGTACTTACTCATAATATGGGAGATATAACCAAGGTTACCTTCTTCATGGAAGAAAGTAAACGTATGGGCATTAAAGTGTTAGGTCCTGATGTGAATGAGAGTATCGGCGATTTTTCGGTAAACGAGAACGGAGATATACGCTTCGGAATGGCTGCTATTAAAGGTGTAGGCAGCAACGTGGTAGAAGGTATTGTTAATCAGCGCAGCGAGGCAGGAGGTTATATAAGCATTTTTGACCTTGCAAAAAGATTAGATACAAAAGCCATCAACAAAAAAAGTTTAGAAGCTTTATCGCTTGCAGGAGCCTTTGATTCATTTGAAGGAATTACACGTTCTATGTTCTTTGCACCAGATAAGGACGGACAAACTTTAGTAGAAAAATTAATACGATACGGAAACAGCTTTAACAGCGGTTCTGAAACCAATCAGGCTTCTTTATTCGGTGAGGACAGTGAAGCGCAAATTTCAGAACCTCCTTTACCGAAAGTAGAACCGTGGGGGCAGTTAGAGCAACTGGCAAAAGAAAAAGAAGTAGTTGGTTTTTATATTTCAGGACATCCGTTAGATCAATACAAACTGTTGATACAACACGTAGCAAAACAAACCTTACCTGAGCTGGCAGATTTAAAATTATTAGACGGTAAAGATGTAACAGTTGCAGGAATTATTACTACCGTGCAACATCGTACTTCTAAAACGGGCAAGCCTTTCGGTACCTTTGCCATGGAGGATTACATGGGCTCGTTTGAATTTATTTTGTTTGGGGATGATTATATAAAATTCAGAAATTACCTGAGCGAAGGCTTACAGGTTTGCGTGAGAGCTAAAGTACAAACACGCTTTGGACAAGCTGGAAACTTTGAATGTAAAATCCAAAAAATAGATTTGCTTTCTGAAATGAAAGACAAGACATTTAGTTCTATTAAATTAAAAGTCGGCGCAAGTGATGTGAGCAATGATTTTGTAGATAAGATAGAATTACTGATCAATACACACCCCGGGAAATGCGGTATTGAAATTCACGTAGAAGATAAAGTGGAAAATCTGTCGGTAAAAATGTTCTCTAAAACGAAGAAGATAGATATTAACGATGAGCTGATGAATGAACTGAACAGGCTTAGCGGCGTAGAGTGCGAATTGAAATAAGCAATAAATTTCATACCTTTGTTTTATGACAACTGCATTAAAAAAAGTAATAGCTAAACTGGATAAAATGCCTGTAGCAGAACAAAATGCTATTGCCTTATTATTAAATGAAGAGCTTGCTTGGGAAAAATCATTTGAATCAAGTCAGGATGAGCTTCAATTCTTAGCAGCAGAAGCCTTAGTTGAGTACAAAAAAGGTAAAACATCCCCTCTTAATCTTAAATGATTTCTGTCACCACTGAACGTTTTAAAAAAGCATATAACGAATTGCCTGAACAGGTAAAAGAATCTGCTCGTAAGGCTTACAAAAAGTGGAAAGAAAACCCAACTCATTCAAGCCTGCAGTTTAAGCAAATTCATAAAACGCAAGCTGTTTATTCTGTTAGAATAAATCTTTCATATAGGGCTCTTGGCATAAAACAGGCTAATACATTAATTTGGTTTTGGATCGGTTCTCATGCCGAATATGATAAATTAATTGCGTCCTTATAATATGCAAAAACCAAAGGCCATTGTCTCAGTTATAAATGATCTGGTAACCGACAGGAGGGTAGATAAAACTTGTGTGTTGCTTACCGAACAAGGCTATGAGGTAACTCTGGTCGGTCGTGTTTTGAAAAGCTCATTGCCTTTAGGTGAAAAAAAATATAAAACGCACCGAATGAAATTGTGGTTTGAAAAGGGTGTTGCTTTTTATGTGGAGTTTACCATTCGTTTGTTTTTCTTTTTATTTAAAAATAAAGCAAGCCTTTTAGTGGCAGATGATTTGGATACGTTGTTACCAAATTATTATTTCAGCAAACGGAGAAAAATTGCTTTAGTATACGACAGCCACGAAATTTTTTGTGAAGTGCCTGAACTGCAGGAAACACCATTTAAAAAGAAAATATGGGAACGTGTAGAAAAATCAATTGTTCCAAAATTAAAATATTGCATAACTGTAAACCAAAGCATTGCTAATTGGTTCAATCAAAAATATAAAACAGATTTTAAAGTTGTCAGAAATATACCTGACAAGATTAGTATAGATAAAATGAAAAAACGGGAAGAGCTGAATCTTCCGACAGATAAAAAAATAATCTTGCTGCAAGGTGCGGGCATTAATATACAGCGCGGCGCGGAAGAAGCTGTAGAAGCGATGCAATATGTAGACAATGCGATTTTATTGATTATCGGGGGCGGGGATGCATTTGAACAGTTGGCAATTATCAGTAAGCAGTTTTCATTAGAAAATAAAATTATTCTACTTCCTAAAATGAAACCGGAAGAATTATATCATTATACCTGCAATGCAGATATAGGCTTATCCTTAGATAAAGCTACTAACCTGAATTATCAATTAAGCTTACCCAATAAATTATTTGATTACATACATGCTGGAATTCCTGTATTGGCGAGCCCTTTAACGGAAATAAAATCGTTTATAGAAAAGTATAAAGTAGGCATTTGCATTGAAAATCATAGTGCAAAACATATTGCAGAGAAAATGAATTATATGCTTACCTCTGCTGATTATGCTTCATGGAAAGCCAATACGCAAATCGCTGCAAAAGAAAATAATTGGGAGAATGAAAAGAAAGTTTGGGTAGATATAATCAATAAAATAAAGTCTTCGACAAACTCAAACTGATAAATGGAAAAACACCTTCACATAATTTCTTTTGACGTACCATTTCCGGCCAACTACGGTGGTGTGATTGATGTGTTTTATAAGTTGAAAAACCTGCATAAAGCAGGCGTTAAAATTATTTTACATTGCTTTGAATATGGCCGGGGTGAGCAAAACGAATTAGAAAAATATTGTGAAAGGATTTATTATTACAAGCGAAACACATCTTTTTTTAATCAGCTTAGTTCAATTCCGTATATAGTAAAATCAAGGGCATCGAAAGAGTTAATGAATAATTTATTGAAAGATAATTATTCCATCTTATTTGAAGGTCTGCATACCTGTTTTTATATAAACGATGAACGCTTAGCAGACAGGTTTAAGATCTATCGCGAAAGTAATATTGAGCATCATTATTATTATCACCTGGCGCACTCAGAAACAAGCCTGTTAAAACGATTGTACTTTATTGCAGAGGCAAAAAAACTATATTCGTTTCAAAAGCAATTATTGCATGCAGATTTGATGCTGGTTGTTTCTACGGCTGATCAAGAGTATTTGCAGCAATACTTTCCTAAAAATAATATTCAATATTTACCCAGCTTTCATGCATTTGATGAGGTGAAAATAAAACCCGGTAAAGGAGAGTATATTTTATATCATGGTAACCTGCAGGTAGCTGAAAACGTAAAAGCTTTGGAGTACCTCACAGAACATGTTTTTTCTAAAATCAGGCAACTGGTTATTATTGCCGGCCTAAAGCCGGGTAAAGAAATTTACAGCTCCATTAAAAGTTTCGATCATATAAAAATTATAGCTGATCCCACTGACAACGAAATGCAATCACTGATTGAAAATGCTCATATACATTGCCTTTACACACATCAGCCTACAGGTTTAAAACTAAAGCTGCTGAATGTATTATACAGTGGACGTTTTTGTATTTGCAATGAAGATATGCTGGCAGGTACAAATTTGCAAGAGGCCTGTATCGTAAAAAGTTCACCGCAGGAAATGATCGAAGCTATTGAGAATACTTTTCAAAAAGAATTCACAGAAGGGTTGATTGCCTCCAGAACCCACGCTCTACAAGCATTTGATAATAAGTCTAAAACCGAGCAACTGATAAGTTATTTATAAAATATGCTTACTTTTGGATTCTGAATTTTATCACTCAAACTCAATCATATAAAATGAAATATTGCAAAAATATATTGGAAACTATTGGTAATACTCCTATGGTGAAAATCAATAGCATCACAAAAGATATACCTGCTTTGGTACTTGCTAAAGTAGAAACGTTTAACCCCGGCAATTCCATTAAAGACCGCATGGCTTTAAAAATGATTGAAGATGCTGAAAAAGACGGACGCTTGAAACCGGGCGCAACCATTATTGAAGGCACTTCGGGCAACACCGGTATGGGCCTGGCCATTGCCTCGGTGATCAAAGGTTATAAATGCGTTTTTACTTCTACAGATAAACAAAGCAAAGAAAAATTTGATGCGCTTCGTGCATTTGGCGCAGAGGTAGTTGTTTGCCCTACTAACGTAGAACCCGAAGATGAGCGTTCTTACTATTCTGTTTCATCCCGTTTGGTGAACGAAATTCCCAATGCATGGAAGCCCAATCAATACGATAATCTTTCAAACTCGGCAGCACATTACGAAAGTACAGGCCCTGAGATTTGGGAGCAAACCGATGGTAAAATTACCCATTTGGTAGTCGGTGTTGGTACAGGAGGCACTATCTGCGGTACAGGCAGGTATTTAAAAGAAAAAAATCCGAATATTAAAATACTGGGCATTGACACATACGGTTCTGTATTTAAAAAATATAAAGAAACCGGAATTTTTGATAAAAACGAGATTTATCCATATATCACGGAAGGTATCGGAGAAGATTTTTTACCGCAGAATGTAGATTTTAATATCATTGATCATTTTGAAAAAGTAACAGATAAAGATGCAGCAATTATGACACGCCGCATTGCCCGTGAAGAAGCTATTCTTGCCGGAAACTCTGCAGGCAGTGCCATGGCAGGCCTTTTGCAAATGAAAGATCAATTTAAAGCAGGCGATGTAGTGGTTGTTATTTTCCACGATCATGGAACACGTTACTTAGGTAAAATGTTTAATGACGATTGGATGCGCGATCGTGGCTTCCTGGAAGACAGCAAGCCTAAAGCTATTGATTTGATTGCTTCTCATAAAGATCAAAAATTGTTAACGGTTAATGTTGACGAAAAGATTGCTACAGCTGTTGCCTTAATGACCAAATACAACATTTCTCAAATCCCAGTTAAAAAAGGTACTGAATTTGTCGGTGCTTTAAATGATAGTCATGTTTTTGCTCAACTAATTACCAACGATAACCTGAAACAGGAAACTGTAGATAAAGTAATGCAAAAAGCATTTCCGTTTGTAAATATGAACGCCAGCATTGAAGATGTTTCTAAAATGATCACCAAAGAAAGTAATGCAGTATTAATGAAAGACAGGCTGGGCGAAGTGCATATTATTACGAAACACGATATTATCGAGTCTATCAGTAAATAATAATGGCAAATACGAAGTTGGTAGATTTTTTACGTTCATTAAAAGTAACGTATTCTGCCTACAATCTTTTGCATGCTTCTAAATTAGAACACAACAAAGCCCCGTATAAAAATGCAGGTTTGCGTAAGCAATTATTTCAAAGCATTTCTTCTAAAGATTTTGAGAATTTACCTTTAGGTGATATTCCCTGGATGGATAAAGACATTTCTTTAGATGAAATAAAACAAAAATTACAACAGACCAATTTCCCTGAAGAAATAAAGCAAGCCATTCTTTCCTGGAAAGAAAATGGGTACATTATTTTGAAAAATTTTTTCAGCAGCGAAGTTATCGACTCAATCAATAAAGAAATTGAAGATCTGTTAGCTGAGGAAAAAATTGAATTCACCCTGGGAAACAAAGTTATGTTTGCCAACAGGAAATCGCAGCTGATTCAAAATATTACGGTGCAAAAAAATATTACGGATATCCTTGATTTTATATTAGGTAAAAAAGTAATCCCTTTTCAAACGATTAATTTTATTACAGGGAGCCAGCAACATGCGCACAGTGATTCTATTCACATGACAACTTATCCACTGGGGTTCTTAACTGCTATTTGGGTAGCGTTGGAAGATGTGGATGATACAAACGGCCCGCTTTCTTATTATCCCGGCAGCCATAAATTACCGTATGTTTTAAATCATGCCTACGAGCGCGGCGGAAATACTCTAACGGTAGGTGCTGACAGCAATTATTTAAAGTACGAAGAGAAAATTGGTGAGGTAATCAGGACAACTAATTTCACGAAACAAATTTTTAAGGCTAATAAAGGCGACTTGCTTATTTGGCATGCCAACCTGATACATGGAGGAGAAAAAATTACGCGTGAAGATTCAACCCGTAAAAGTATGGTGGTGCATTACTTTGCCGAAGATGTGATAAAATATCATGAAATAACAGAGCGCCCTGCTTTGTTGGAATAGTTTTTTACTTTAAAACCAAAATACGTTGAAGGTTGCATTAAATGATGTCCGTTGCGGCTTTGTTTTTCCCAATCTGCGTCTTGGGTATAATGATATGAAGAAAAAAATGTTTTTGTTCCTGGATGGATGATTGGCCATGTACGCTAACAGAAAAGCCAAGAATGGAAATAAAAAGTATAAATTTTTTAATTTTTCTTATTTAGTATACCAAAAATAAGAAAAATGAATGAGCTTTTATTACCTCAAAAGCTCGATAAAACCTTTTAATGTTTTGGTTTCGTCGGTGTTTCCATCGGTATAGGAAATAATGTAAAAGTAAGTCCCTTCACTGCACATACTGCCTTCATATAAATTATGCCCGTTCCAGTTTTGGTTAATATTGGTGCTTTCAAAAACTATTTTTCCATTACGATTGTAAATAGTTGTTTTTAAATCAAAAATTTCAAGTCCGTTGGTTACGATCATGCTCCAAAAATCGTTTTTACCATCATTATTAGGTGTAAAAACATTGGGAATCGTTATTTTAACGCTATCGTTTTTTGAAATGTAAATGTTTTTATTTAATGCAACAGAATGGCTGTATCCTTTCACGAATAGAGAGCTTAATACAACCAGAAAGAAAAATACTTTATTCATTTTTTGCAATAATTGCGCCAAATGTAGTAAATAAACCCAGAAATAAAATGTTACTACTTTGTTAAATTTACGCGGCTTTTTTCCTGCCAAACATAGAGAATAGTTTGCCCATGCCATCCAGCACTTTCTTTAACAAATCGAAGTAAAGTGTCAGCATCATTAGCAAACTCATGCACCAGATCACACAAAGGTTAAACCAAAACGTTTGGTATAAATTGCCAAATAATCTTTTTTGCGGAGCAAAGAAATGCGCGCGTCCAAAATTATTATCGGGATCCAGGAAGATAGGATCTGTACGTTGTATTAAAACGCCATCTTTTTCCAGGCATTTTTCACCAAGGTCATTGGCATTTGTTAATTGGGCATTTAATGTTTCGTTGTCATAATCATTCATTAAGGCAATAAGCTTTTCGTGATCTGCCGGAGTTTTGCTGTACTGCGCATTGATCTTGTCTTTAGCATCACGCGCTGTTTTATCGCGGTTAATGTAGTATTGTTTCAACGAATTCGGATTTGCCTGTGTTAAGTAGTCTCTTAACGAAGCCAGTATTTTAGGCGTTACTTTGCCTAAATACAAGCTTTCTGTTCCGTCAAAAACAGGAAGATGTCCCTGGTGCTTGGCATATTCTTTATTCAATTCGTTTCTTAGCAAAGCAAGGTCTTTTTCTATTTCAGCAGTTTCAGCTGTATTATTTAACTCGCTTTCAATTTTAGAAGATTTATCAGCCATTTTCTGAGCCCAGTATGCTTTCTTGTAACCGGCTTCTGAAATCGCTTTATCGTATTTGTAAAATTGCTTTTCGTACTTATTTGTCTTGAACTGGTTAACAGCTAAAGCTTCATAAGCCCAGCGTGATGTCATCATTTCCCCGATTACAGGAACCCCGCCTTGCTTGGCGATAGCAGGATTTAGCTTATCAAATTTAACCATTACACCGCTCAGCAATAATTGCGGAATGATTAAGAACGGAATCATAATATAAATAGTTACTGCACTGTTAAAGGCAGACGATATATTTAAACCAAGCATATTGGCAAAACAAGAAGTGGTAAATAACACCAACCAATAATCTACCCACATGCCGTGTATACCAAGAACCGAATTACCAACTACAATAAAGGCAAGGGTTTGTATGGCAGATAAAAAGAACATAATACCAATCTTACTTAGTAAGTAACTGGAACGGCTAAGATTTAAAAACGACTCGCGTTTTAAAATTCTCCTGTCGCGAATGATCTCTTCGGCACTTACGGTAAGCCCTATAAATAAGGCTACCACAATACTCATGAACATATAAATAGGAATATTCTCATTATCATGATACACGTATCCACGACCGGTTTCAGCATCAGTGTTAAAGTAACGGATAACATAAGCCAGGATAAACGCCAATACGGGAGCTTCCAGTAAATTGATCAGTAAATATTGTGTATTGGTTAATTTGCTTTTTATATCACGGGTGGTAAAAATAATATACTGTTTTATTTTATTCGGTACCTTAAACGTGCTGGTCGGAATTTCGGTATGAGAGCCTCCTCTGCCAATATTGCTTTCAATCAGTTTCCTGTAATGAGCGCTCCACTCCACAGGAGAGAACTTACGTTTGCTGGTCAGGTTTCCAAACTCGTCTACAACTTTTGTCTCAATGATGTTGAAGATCTGCTCCGGGTTAACGTTACCGCAGGTAATACACTCGCTTTCTTCACTGTTTACGTGGTTAACCAAGCGTTTAAAATAAATAACCGCATCAACGGGGTTGCCATAATAAACAGGATAACCGCCTACATCCAGGATCATCAGCTTGTCAAACATTTTAAAGATGTCTGATGATGGCTGATGTATAACCACAAATACCAATTTGCCTTTTAAAGAAAGCTCTTTTAAAAGGTCCATAATATTCTCGCTGTCTCTTGATGAAAGCCCTGAGGTTGGCTCATCTACAAACAACACAGCCGGCTCACGGATCAGCTCCAAACCAATATTTAAACGCTTCCTTTGTCCACCCGAAATGGTTTTCTCTAAAGGAGAGCCCACTTTCAAATCGCGGGTTTGCTCAAGGCCAAGATCAGTAAGCGTTTTCATTACCATTTTAGAAATGGTATCGTCGTCTAAATTGCCAAAGCAAAGCTTTGCGTTATAAAAAAGGTTTTGATAAACAGTTAATTCTTCAATTAAAAGATCGTCTTGGGAAACCATGCCGATTACGCCTTCAATTTTATGTTTTTCGGTATGAATATTTACGCCATTAATTAAAACGGCACCTCCGCTTGGCACTTCATTACTGTTTAATACATTCAGCAGGGTTGATTTGCCGGCACCCGAACCGCCCATTATACCGATGAGCTTTCCGCTTTCTTCATTAATGTTTATACCGCGCAGGCCAAGCTTTCCGCTTGAAAATTTATACTCAAGGTCAACCGCCTGGAATGAAACCACCGCGCTTGATTTATCAGCCAAAAACTTGCTGATGATATCCGAATAATAAATTGGTTTAACCTTAGCGCTCCGTAAAGAAGAACCGGGAGTAAGAATGTAAACTTTGTTAGGCGTAATAGCCTGCCCGTTAAGCACAAGCTCTTGGTTGCCCACCAGCTTAAGCGCATACATGCCAACGCTGTGGATGGATATAACCCACACTTCCACATTTTCGTTAAACTGATCAATAAAAATATGCTTAAAAGATTTGGAATATTTTTCCTGGTCGTTTATAACTAATAATTCGTGTGGATTGATCAGGTCTTGTTTGCCTTCAACAAAATGTTTCAGGTTATTGAATTCTTCTATAGAGATATTAAATGTTTCGGCAACCGTAGTAACAAATTCATTTTCCTGTTCGGATATTTCGTTTGAAGAGTAGATAAACTCAAGCAAACGGATAAGCACTACTATTTTTTGGTTTTGTTCAAGCTCGCGATTAATCTCGGTACAGATCTTTAAAACTTTTACTGAGTTAAGCGAAGTACGTTTTTCGGTACCGTCTTTCTTTTTGGCAACCTGGTGATGCGATTCTAAAAATTCGTCAAATACGGCCAGATACTGATCTACCAATTCCTGGTTTAATTGTTGTTTTAAAAACAACTGCACAATATTGCGACCGGTATTTGTTACGCCATCTACTTTTGCAATGATGGCAAAGAGTTGCATTAAGGCTCGGAGTATTCGTTCACTCATATAAGCAGGGTTATGTTAATCAACCCGCAATTTAATTAATATTGCTAAAAAATGGTAATTTATTTTTTTGCTATGGGAACCGAATTTTTATTCCGATCAGCTGTTAAAATGACATTTCCAAGGTTGAATTACTCATTCCAGATCTTCCAGGCTTCATCTGCCTGAAAGCAAAGCATGTTATAGCCGTTGCTGATTAAAGCGCCCTGTTGCTTTGCTTTTTGCAGGAATAAAGTTTCAGCAGGATTATAAGTGAGGTCATACGCGAGGTGCTGTGGTGTAATGGCAGAGTAGGGTATAGGCAAACATTCATTTTCATTGGGATAAGTGCCCACGGGTGTAGTGTTTACAATTAGTTTACAGGCTGCCAGTATATCTTCATTCAGTTCCTGGTAGGTAAAGCTGTTAAGCAAAGCATTGTTTTTAGTTCGTGTAACAAACCAGATGTCTATGTTCAGTTTTTTTAGGACATAAGCTATTGCTTTGGATGCGCCTCCGTTGCCAAAAATCAGTGCCTTGGTATGATTAACATCTAAAAAAGGGCGCAGGCTTTGTTTAAAACCCATAGCGTCGGTATTGTATCCCTTTGTTTTTCCATTATGTATTTTAATGCAGTTAACCGCTCCGATTTCTCTTGCCGTCTCATCCAATTCATCCAGAAAGGGAATAATAGTTTCTTTATGAGGAAGGGTAACGCTTAAGCCTATGAGGTTTTTATTTTCTTGAAGTAAGGCAGGGAATTCATGGATGTTTTCCATAGGAAAAACATCAAAAACATGATTGGTAAGCCCTAGTTTTTGGAACTTTTCCTCGAAATATTTTTTAGAAAACGAATGCGAAAGCGGAAAGCCTATTAAACCCAGTTGTGGCATATTTTATTATTTAATGCCTTAACAAGGGCAAGTGTTGGTTAAGATTTTTTATTTGAAATTCTAAGCCTGGTGTTGAAGCAATGCCACTGGTTTCTAAAGAATGCGATAAGAAACCATTTTTAAAATCAACATAATACATATTAAATGTAATAGTAAATGATAAGGGTACACCTATCTGCGCAACCGATATGGCATCTGTAACTTGTATGCCAACAACCATAAACTGTTGTAGTTTGTACTTGTTTAAAATGGCAACTACTTCAGGGGCCAGTATTTTTAATGGTAAATTGACTTTTTCTATTTTTTCTATTTTGGAAGAGTAATCTTTTACCATATCAGACATGCCTGCAATTACATTAAGCATGGTATTTTTTTCGGCAGGAGTAAGTGTGTTTAAGTTAAAATAAGCGTAAGGTGATTCTAATCCTGTTTTTAAAAAACGACGGGATTGCCTCGGCAATGAATCTGTATTGAAATCGTTACGGGAAACAAAAGAAGCGCGGCCTGTATAATTAACCTCTGCCAAAATACAAGGTATAGCTATATTGCTTTCTGCTTTTTTATTGATAGTAAGGACATCATTTTTAATATCATTATACCTGTTTAAAAAACTTTCTGACGAATTTATCTCTACATCCTCTAAGCTGTTGGATGAACAATTTTTAACCCAACTCACCGAGCTCTGTTTTAATTTTTCCTGCTTAGCTGTAAAATAGCTGAAAGCATCCTTATTGGTAATAAACTCAAGCGTATCGGTTTGCGTTAATTCATTTAAAGGAAGTTTTATCAGCACTTTATCTTTATCGCCAAACTCTAAATACTCATAGTGATAAAAAACAGACTGACTAATACTAAAATCCCCCGGCTTAATTTGTGTGGAAGTACGAATGTAAACAGGCAATTTGTTTTTAGGAATATATTTTGGAGAAGTATAATATCGGCCGGTAATAAAAAACTTATCTTCTTCTTTTGGATTAACAATTAAATAACGCCTGAGCGCTTCATTTATATAAAACAAATAAAACTCGTCATTAGGATAAAAAAGCAATTGCTTGTAGCAAAGCTCAATGCAATCTTCAAATTCCTGTTGTTCTAAAAGCAAATTAATGCACTCATCCACAGCTTGTAGTTTCATTTTGTTGAATGCCGCCTCATCTACCTGAAAATATTTTGAATTAATGGTATCACTTTTATTAGCGGCTTTTTGTGCCACATCAATTCTTTCTGTGGTTGGCGGATGGTCTCTGAAATAAAAACCAAACCCAAAACCGTATCTGTAATCTTTAAAATGTAAGCCGCTTGGGCTTACATAACCTTTTTCTTTTTTGTCGTTATCTTCAATTGCTTTAAAGCGCTTTAATACATTTACCCAGGATAATAAATTGTAACCGGCATTTTTTGTGATATCAATACTGACATTATCGGCTTCTCGTTCCATGTCCCTAAAGTCCCCATACATATTTGATGTAGCAATAAGCCCATAAATACCTCCTCCATACCCAGCAAGCATATTACCTACTTTTTTGTGTTTCTCGTTTATTAGATAATCTTTAAACTGTTTGTAATGATCCAGGTGAATATGATGCCCGTATTCATGGCCAAGCGTGGCTGCAATTTCGGCTTCATTAAGCGCATTGGCTAAAAAACCTACCGTTATATAGGCTTGCCCTGTTGCCGTCATAAATGCATTGACGTCTGTAGAGCGGATTATTTTTATGTTAATGCTGTCTTTAGTGTTTGGAGTAATTTTTTGAACGATCTTATTTAAATAATCCTGCGCATAATTCCAGTTAGTATAAATATTTCCATTTTCAAACCTGTCACGCAAACCAGCTATTAAATACTTTGCAAACTTGTTGCTCTCTTCTTTATTATTAAAAAGCGTATCGTATTTTTTATGAATTTGCTGACGGTATAACTTATAGCTTGGCACAGAATTTTTGGCAACCGTATCAACCACATAATTTAAAAAACCATGTTTATAATCAACTTGAGAGAACAGGAAGACGTTATAGAAAAAGAAAATTACAAAGAAGGAATTATTTTTTCTCATAAAGCAATATAGGGAAATTACTTCCCGTCGCGTTCATCAACTATCTGATCGGCTTTAAAGCTTTTGGTATCAAACACAAAAACGTTATCAGCAAGCGGGGTGTTTGGTGTCAGGCTTTTAATCTCATAGGTCTGAGTACCGCCGTCTTTCATCAGCATTTTAATTTCATGGACTTGTTTTTTTACTTTATCCACATAAAGTTTAATGGTATGAAATTTCTTCTTTTCAGGTTTTACGGTAGGGTATAAATTAATTACATGATACGTGTTTGCACCAATCTTTTCTTCTTTTTCGTATTTGTATTTGTAGCCCGTTTCATACATGGTGAAAATGTTGGTGGGGTTTAAGCCATCTTCATTATTAGGCTCAAAGTTTTTAATGGTAACTTCCTGTGCATCTTTATTGTGCGTCCAAACGGTTTTGCCGTCGCATACAATAGTATTGCCCGGAATTTCTAATTTAAACTTATTGCCTTTAACCTGTATTTTTCCGCTTTGTTTATCAGTTTGTTTTTTTTCTTTATTTAAAAGAACAAGCTCATATTCAGCGGTAATGGTTTTATACGATTTGGTTGTTTTGCTCAAATCGTATAAAATGGCTTTTGCCTTTGGATCCTGCTCTGCAACCGGGGCCTGAGCTATACCTTTAGCAGTAAATAAAGTGCAGCAAACCGTTAAAATGGATAATATTTTTTTCATCATGTTGTTTTCTTGTTAAGGTTAAACAAATTTTATGCCATGTTAATTACACAGTCAGTTTTTTATAACGAACCCGCTTAGGTTCTACATTGCCCAAACGTTTCTTTTTATTCTCTTCATACTCGCTGTAGCCGCCTTCAAACCAATAAGCCGTGCTGTCTCCTTCAAAAGCTAAGATATGCGTACAAACACGGTCTAAGAACCACCTGTCGTGGCTAATAATTACCGCACAGCCTGCAAAATCGTTCAAGCCTTCTTCCAGGGCACGTAAGGTATTTACATCTAAATCGTTGGTAGGCTCATCCAGCAGAAGTACGTTGCCTTCTTCTTTTAAAGCTAAGGCTAAGTGCAAACGGTTACGCTCTCCACCCGATAGTACCGAACATTTTTTACCTTGGTCGGACCCTGCAAAGTTAAAGCGTGAAATATAAGCACGTGAGTTCATCGGTTTTCCTCCTAGTGTAATGTTATCCAATCCATCGCTGATAACATCATACACTGTTTTGTTCGGATCTATGGCTTTGTGGGTTTGATCTACATAGGCAATCTTAACGGTAGGGCCCACTTTAAAATCTCCGGTATTAGGTTTTTCCTGTCCCATGATCATACGGAACAAAGTTGTTTTACCCGCACCGTTCGGCCCGATAATACCTACAATCCCCGCAGGAGGTAATTTAAAGGTAAGGTTTTCATATAGCAGCCTGTCGCCAAAGCCTTTAGAGATATCCGTAGCTTCAATAACTTCGTTACCCAAACGCGGGCCATTAGGAATGAAGATCTCCAGTTTCTCTTCTTTCTCTTTCACATCCTCGTTCATCATTTTATCGTAGTTGGCCAAACGTGCTTTTTGTTTTACACCACGTCCTTTTACGCCCTGGCGAACCCAGTCTAACTCGCGCGCTAAAGTTTTCTGGCGCTTGCTTTCTGTTTTCTCTTCCTGTTTCAGGCGCTCGCCTTTTTGTTCCAGCCAGCTGCTGTAATTTCCTTTCCACGGAATACCTTCTCCACGGTCAAGCTCCAGGATCCAACCCGCTACGTTATCTAAGAAGTACCTATCGTGGGTTACGGCAATAATAGTTCCTTTATATTGTTGTAAATGCTGTTCTAACCAATCAACGCTTTCAGCATCCAAGTGGTTGGTAGGCTCATCCAGTAATAAAATATCAGGTTCCTGTAACAATAAACGGCATAAAGCGATACGGCGACGCTCACCACCCGATAAAACTTTTACAGGCGTGTTGCTTTCAGGGCAACGAAGCGCATCCATGGCCTGTTCCAAGCGATTATCTAAATTCCAAAGATCCAAACGATCAATCTCATCCTGTAAAACAGCCTGGCGATTGATCAGCTTATCCATTTCTTCCGGCGTCATCTCTTCAGCAAACTTGTTGTTTACCTCTTCGTATTCGGCAAGAATATCGGTATGTTTTTTTACGCCTTCGCGCACTACTTCTATACAGGTTTTGTTTTCATCCAGTTTTGGCTCCTGCTCAAGCATGCCAATAGAGTAACCGGGAGATTGGTGGATTTCGCCCAAGTAATCTTTATCCATGCCGGCCATAATGCGCAGCAGGGTAGATTTACCCGAACCGTTTAAACCCAGCACGCCTATTTTAGCGCCGTAGTAAAATGAAATATAAATATCTTTTAAAACCTGTTTTTGTGGCGGATGGATTTTACTCACATTCACCATACTATAAATTATTTGCCTTCCTTCTGTTGACATCTGTTATTTGGTTATTTTAATAAATAAGACAGCAAATATACAATTTGGCGCTGAGATTATTTGCGTAGCCGTATTTTATTATATTTGGATATTAATTCCTTAAGTATGCGAAAACTACTATTTATTTCACTTCTATTTTTGTTTCTAAATAAAAACCATGCTCAAAGTAACTTTAACTCCTTTAAACTTGATAATGTTGAGTGGTTTGAATTGGAAACAGTACCAAGTTTAACCGTTTCAAATTGGAGGGATTATTATTATAATTTTTATAAAATTTGTGGTGATAGTATATATAATGACACCTTATATAAAAAGGTCTATTTTGGAAAAGTATTTAGCCCAAATTATCAATTAGCTCCCTGGTTAGTACCAACTGCTCCGCCATCTTTTTCTTTTTATTGTTTTTTTAGGCAAGATACGCTTACCAAATCAAATTATTATCGGATGCCTAATTCGGTTGATTCATTATTATGTTCTTATAATTTACAAGTTGGAGATACTTTAAAACGAGGCTTATACGCTAATTCATATAAAGGTATGGGTGGGAAATTTCCGGTTATTATTAAAACAGATTCTATACCTGTAGAAGGGAAAAAGTTCAAAATATATTATACGGATACTCTTAATCAAGCTAATCCTAATTCTTCAGCGGCATATTATTGCAAACAAAGTTATCCGGGTGTTTTTTTAATAGAAGGATTGGGTACTTCTAATGGTTTTTTATATTGGTACTATAAAGGTTGGGCTGAGTATTCTTCTAATCAAGAAGATAGTTTAAGTTTTATTGCTACTTGTAGCCTAACAAATGGCATCTCTCAATACTCAAATCTCACTTCTCAAACCTCCATCTACCCCAACCCAAGCACCGGCATTTTTACGATAGAAACAAATGCAGGCACAAAACAAAACATGCAGATTTTTGATGTTAATGGCAAAATGGTTTTAACCCAAACTATAACAGGTAAAACAAACATCGATGCAAGTGCTCTGCCTGCTGGCGTCTACAATATAAGCCTTTCAAACAACGAAGGCGTTACAAATAAACGCTTGCTTATTGTAAGGTAATTATAGCCCTGTGATCCAATTACCTTTAAGTAAACTTTGCATTAAGTTTTTGTTAATTACCCATAACCCAAAAGAACTTAACTATACATTTGCCCTTCAATAATAATGTACCTATTTTATGAAAAAAAATTGCTTACTCGCCTTTGTACTTTCTGTGTTTTATACCGCTTGTTTTGCGCAGGTTGACACATTAAACATTATGACCTACAATGTGCTTCATTATGGCGATGGCTGCCAGGGTTCTAACGGTTACCTGCATGCAAAGCTTGAAACCATTGTGCAGTATGCAAAACCCGATGTGCTGGGCCTGGTAAAAGTGCAGGCCATTAAATTAAATGCAAGCGATCCGAACGGGATATCTCCTGTTGGCTTTGCAGATTCTATAGCAGCAGGCGGGCTTAATGCTGCCTATCCAAACACCTATACCTATTGCCCCTTAACCAATGTATCCAACGCGCCAGATGATGATATGGATATCTTGTTTTATAACCAGAACAAACTGGGCTTTGCATCGCTTGTAAATGTATGTGCCATACAGGAAGATTTTAATTTGTATAAACTGTATTACAAAAGCCCTTACCTAAGCACAACAAACGATACTACATTTTTGTATATAATTTTAAATCATACCATTTCGGGTAACTCACCAACCGGGCGAGACCACCAGGATTCTGTTATCGTGCAGGCTCTAAAGCAACGCTTTACGCATCTGCCTAACCTCATAGACATGGGTGATCTTAATACACACACCAGCACCGAAGCCGGTTATGAATTGCTGACCACTACCAGCGATACCAGCTTCCTATTCTATGATCCGCCTTTTCATCCCGATAATGCGTTAACTTATCCTATAAACTGGGGCTCAAATCCTTCGGCCTGTTCGGCTTATTTAAATGTATCAACCCGTAAATCGGGCTCGGTGCCCAACAATTGCGGCACTAATGGCGGCGCAGATATCTGGTATCTGCATATTCTTTTATCAAAGTGGATCATAAATAATTTTGATAACATAAAGTACGTCCCTCATTCCTATACCACCCTGGGCAACGATGGCCACCGCTTGAATATTGCCGTAAATGATAATACCACAAACGGCGTAAATACTTCAGCCCCCGCAAATGTATTGAACGCGCTATTCTATTTTTCGGATAAATATCCTGTACTGGTTAAGCTGGCGGTTACCTATAGCGCTACAACAAATTCAGTAGGTAAAATAATTAAGTCCGGCAATCAAATAGATATTTATCCTAACCCTAACAACGGCATATTTAACTTGTCTGTTAGCCCGCTTGACAATGAGGGGACAAACTATATAGAGATATACAACTCAGTAGGCTCATGCGTTCACCGGCAAATGCTTACCCCGCCTAATGGCAAGATTGATGTAAGCAGCCTGCCTGCCGGAGTTTACAACATAAGCCTTTCAAACAACAAAGGCCTTGCAAATAAACGTATGATCATCACCAGGTAAGAATTGCAAAAGCCCAAGCACTTTAAAGAGCCCCGGGAATAACCCGGGAAGACAAATAACTAATTTAAGGAGACCTCTGGATGATTTAAGGAGACCCTTGAGTGACTTAAGGAGAGGCTTGCGCCATTTTAGGAGACCCGAAACTCATCCAAGGAGAGGTCTACACCATTTTCGGAGACCCTTGAGCGACGTAAAGGTCTCCTAAATTGATTCAAGGAGACCTCTGCGTCATTTTCGGAGACCTCTGGATGATTTTCAGAGACCTTTGAGTGAGTTTCGGAGACCCGAAAATATCTTAAAGAGAGGCAAAAATGATGTAAAAAGATATAAATATGAAGCTTTTGAAACAGGTATTACATGAGAAAATGCTAACGGTATGATACATTAAATCTCAAATCTCTTACCTCAATACTACGATCTACTCAAAATTTTAACATTCCATAAAAATTCATCTTCATAAAACAGCGGTTAAGCTATAATAGTGCACCAACATTTTAAGAAATTGTTACATTTGTGCCGCTTAAAATTATGTCTAACTAAACCACAAAAAGTATGTCTGCAAAAACTACAAGTCCGCAAGTAGTACACGAAAGTATGTTCGATTCGGTTTTAGCGCGCCTAGATGCCGCTGCCAAAACAATGGGTCTTTCAGAAGATATCTCAACAGTGCTTAGAAATCCGCAAAAATTAATAAAAGTAAGCTTGCCCGTTACGATGGATAACGGCAAAGTAGAAGTATTTGAAGGCTACCGTTGCATCCACTCAACACACCTGGGCCCGTCTAAAGGCGGTATTCGTTATGCCATGGATGTTAGCCAGGATGAAGTGATGGCTCTTTCTGCCTGGATGAGCTTTAAATGTGCAGTTGCTAACCTGCCTTACGGTGGTGGCAAAGGCGGCGTAAAATGCGACCCTCGTAAATTAAGCGTTGGCGAATTAGAACGTATTACCCGTGCTTATGCAAAAGCAATGAGCGAAGTTTTTGGAACAGATAAAGATATTCCTGCACCTGATATGGGCACCAGCGGCCGCGAAATGGCCCGGATATTAGATGAATTTAATAAGATACACGGCGGTAACCATCCCGGCGTTATTACCGGTAAACCAATTGTTTTAGGTGGTTCTTTAGGCAGGGATGCCGCTACCGGGCGTGGTGTAATGATCACAACTTTGGCTGCTTTAGAAAGATTGAACATCAACCCTAAAAGCGCTACCGCTGCCGTACAAGGTTTTGGTAACGTAGGTTCTCATGCCGCGCGTTTACTGTCAAAACAAGGCATTAAAATTATTGCTATCAGCGATCATACCGGTGCTTTCTATAACGAGAACGGTATTGATATTAAAGCTGCGTTAGAATATGTGGCTAAAAACGACCGCGTTCTGAAAGGCTTTACCGGCGGTACTTTGTTTACCAACGAAGAATTGCTTGGCTGCAAATGCGATGTATTGGTGCCGGCTGCTTTACAAAACGTAATTACCGAAGAAATTGCACACAGCATTAAAGCAAAACTAATTGTAGAAGGTGCAAACGGGCCAACTACACCTGAAGCAGATATTATCTTAAAAGAAAAGAACATTACCGTAGTGCCTGATATTTTGGCAAACTCGGGTGGTGTAACGGTTTCTTATTTTGAGTGGGTACAAAACAAAATGGGCTACTACTGGAGTGAAGACGAAGTGAACCAAAAACACGACGCTAACTTAACCCTTGCGTTTAACAACGTTTGGCACAACGCCCAGGAGTTTAAAACCACCCTTAGATTAGGTGCTTATATTGCCGCGCTTAAAAAAATTGAAGAAGCGGCTAAACTAAAAGGTTTCTTTTAGTAGTTATATGATTGAAAGAGAAAGTCGCTTTGAAAAAGGGCGACTTTTCTTGTTTTAAAAAGGAAGTTTTCAATACGAAGTTGTTTTAAACAAATTGTTAAGAGTAAATTAATTCTTTAATAAATACGTATATTTGCTATTATGCTTAATAACGCTTTTGAAGTAGTTTTAATTCTTGCAGCTTATGTGGTTGGGTCTATGCCATTTTCGGTATGGGTTGGAAAGCTGTTTTACGGTATTGACGTACGCGAATTTGGCAGCGGAAATGCAGGGGCTACCAACACCTTTAGGGTTTTGGGTAAAAAAGCCGGTATTCCTGTACTGATCATGGATATTTTAAAGGGAGTTCTGGCGGTTGCCTTAGCCCATTTCAGCGCTTTTGCATCGCATTCAAACCCGCTTATCAATTACCAGATCGCTTTGGGTATTGCAGCTGTTATAGGCCATATATTTCCTGTGTTTGCCGGCTTTAGGGGCGGTAAAGGCGTTGCCACGCTGCTTGGTGTTGGTATGGCCATTACGCCTGTAGGTGCAGCTATAGCATTGGGGGTATTTTTGGCTGTGTTTTTTATGTTCAGGTACATTTCACTGGCATCTATGTGTGCAGGTTTATCTTTCCCGTTTGTGGTATTGGTAGTATTGCACAATAGCCCGGTTGCCTTAATACTGTTCTCGTTTATGGTAGCTGCTTTATTGATCATTACCCATAAAAAGAATATTCAGCGCCTGCTTAAAAAGCAGGAACCCAAAGTTGAATTGTTTAAAGTGAAAGCTAAATAAGATAACGTTTCAAGCCGTCCTGAATTTGTTGAAGGGTACAGATAATATTAAAAGCTCACATTTCCGTGAGCTTTTTTATTTATTAGAAGTTGATCGGGCTAAGTATTAAGCCCCTAAGATCTTCTCGATAGAAGTATCATAAAGATTCTTAAACTCTTTAATAGAGCCGTAAGGCTGTCCGTCTATTTTAACCTCGCTGTCTTTAATGAAACCAAGCTTACTGAATTTAACATTCAGTTTTTTAAGCTCGTCAACCAGGGCAATTTCGTTGTCTTTTTTAACGGTAACTACTACACGGCCTTGTCCTTCGCCAAACAAGAAAGCATCTTTACGGATGTTCTTATCGGTAGCAATGTCAAAGCCTAAGTCGCGTTGAAAAGCGCTTTCAGCCAGGCAAACAAACAAGCCGCCGTCAGAACAATCGTGAGCACTTTCTACCAATTTGTGTTTAATGATGGTTTTAACCGCATGCTGCATATTGAACTCTTCTTCCAAATTAAAGTAAGGAGCAGGCGTGTTTTTTAATTTGTGGTATGAGTAAACATATTCTGAAGAGGCAATATCATTTTTGCATTCGCCAATGATGTAAATGCAATCACCTTCTGTTTTAAAGCTTAGGGATGTCTGTGTAGATTTATCCTGTAATAAGCCTAACATACCAATCGTTGGAGTAGGGAAGACAGGGCCTTCAAAAGAAGACTGGTTATAAAAACTTACGTTACCTCCGGTAACCGGTGTTTGAAATTTAAGGCAGGCAGCGCTCATACCTTTGATAGCACCTACAAATTGCCAGTACACTTCTGGGTTATAAGGATTACCAAAATTTAAGCAGTTGGTAACCGCACTGGCTTCTCCGCCGCTGCAAACAATGTTACGCGATGCTTCGCTCACTGCAATGGCGCAGCCTATTTCAGGGTCTGCATTAACATAGCGGCTGTTGCAATCAACCGAAAGCGCCAGGGCTTTGTCAGTTTCTTTAATATTTACAATAGCAGCGTCGCTTGGGTTATTGGTACTTTGGTTAACCGTACCCACCATGCTGTCGTATTGATTATACACCCAACGCTTAGAAGCAATATTAGGATGCGAAATAAGATGTGTCATTACGGCTTTATAATCAGAAGGCTCTTTTACATCTTCAATTTTAAACTTTTTAGATTCGGCATAATAAGCCGGTTCTTTATACTCTCTTTTGTAAACCGGTGCGCCGCCGCCAAGTACAAGTGTTTCAGCAGGAACATCAGCAACCAGTTCTTCATACATATAATATTTTAAGCGCCCGCCTTTGGTAACCACGCCAATTTGCTCGCAGTTAAGATCCCATTTTTCAAATACTTTGTTCACCGCGGCTTCTTTTCCTTTTTCAACCACAATCAGCATACGCTCCTGCGATTCGGATAAGAGAATTTCAAAAGGTTTCATGCCCTGTTGGCGTGTTGGTACTTTGTGCAACCAGATATCCATACCGTGTTCGCCTTTGGCACTCATTTCAGAGGTTGAGCAGGTAATGCCTGCCGCGCCCATATCCTGCATGCCGATAACAGCGCCGGTTTTTATCACTTCTAAAGAAGCTTCCAATAATAATTTCTCCTGGAAAGGATCTCCAACTTGTACGGCAGGCAAATCATCCGCCGAATTTTCGGTGATATCCGTGCTGGCAAATGTTGCTCCGTGTATGCCATCTTTCCCGGTAGCAGAACCAACAATAAATACCGGGTTTCCTTCTCCGTAAGATGTAGCAGAAACTGTTTCGCCTTCTTTTACAATACCTACGCTCATGGCATTTACCAAAGGGTTTGTATTGTAGCATTCGTCAAAAAACACCTCACCGCCAACGGTTGGTATGCCAAATGCATTTCCGTAATTGCCAATTCCTTTTACCACGCCTTTCATGATCCATTGTGTTTTGGCTGAATTGATATCACCAAAACGCAGCGAATTTAATTGTGCAATAGGGCGGGCTCCCATGGTAAAAATATCGCGGTTAATGCCGCCTACACCTGTTGCAGCACCCTGGTAAGGTTCGATAGCACTTGGGTGGTTATGAGATTCTATTTTAAAAGCGCAGCCTAAGCCACCGCCAATATCAACCAGTCCGGCATTTTCTTCACCGGCTTTTGCCAACATATGCGGGCCGTCTTTAGGAAGGGTCTTTAACCAGGTAATGGAGTTTTTATAAGAACAGTGTTCGCTCCACATAACCGAGTAGATAGACAGCTCTGTAAAGTTGGGAGTACGGCCTAAAATCTCTTTTATCTTTTCAAACTCTTCCGGAAGAAGGCCTAATTTTTTAGCTGTATCTACGGTTGGTAATGCGTCTTGTTGCGTGTTTTGCATGGGCTTGATATTTTGCTCGAAATTAACATATTTTCAGCGCATATGAAAGATGGGTTTTGAACATTAGAGCAACAAAATCATGGAACGCAGATGATGCTGATTTGATATGATAAATTATGATGCTAATCCAAGTGAATCATAATTATCTGCGCTATCTGCGGAACTATCTATAAGAAGACCTAGCTAATTTTAAAAATAAAATTGTAATGTGCTTTATTTTTTGTAGGAAAAGTGCTTGTAAAATCCAATGAAGTGCCAAGGTCTTTAATGATAGATAAGCCCAGGCTCGATTTTTTGCTTTCTTCCATAAAATCAAAACCCGTTCCGTTATCCCCGATATGCAATTCGGCCAGGTTATTTTTTAATTGTTTCAGGCTGATGGATACCTCGTAATTGGAAGTTTCGGCAGCAGCGTATTTAATAGAGTTCAACAAGATCTCGGAGGTAATTAATCCCAGGTAAATGGCTTTTTTTGTGGAGATCATAATATCCTTGGCAGTGATATCCACCTTCAGGTTATGATTTATCTGTGGGTATGTTTCTTCATATTCAGCCATCAATGCTTTTAGGTATTCAGACAGGTTGATCTCGGCATACTGATTATTCCTGCTCAACATATCATGAATTTTAAGCATTGAAAAGATCCGCTGCTCATATTCATTCAAAAGCATTTTGGCGTCTCCGGTGCTTGCTCGTAGTTTGCTTAAGCGCATCAGGCTTATTAAGATGGAAAAATTATTCGTTACCCGGTGGTTGATCTCCTTTATCAGCAAGTCTTTTTCAAGCAATACTTTTTCCAGGTGATCCTGTGCAGCACGCCTGTGCCTGGTTTCTAAATTCGAAGCTAATACAAGCGATACGCTTAAGGCGAAGCTTATTTCATCTTTAGAGAATTTTTTTTGTGAGCCCGTTTTTTCATAACACATTACCCCGATCAACTGGCCGGAGATCCGGATAGGAATATCCAATAGAGAATAGATATCAAATGGCTTTGAATAAACTTCGTTAAATTCTTTTGTAAAAGGGTGCGTATAAATATCTTCTGCCAGGATGATCTTATTTTCATGCAGGGCATTAAAATAAATAGGAAAATCTGTTTGCTGAAGCGTACTGTTCTTGGTAAATTTTTTTGTTCTTCCGTCAAATTCGCCAATAGAGATAAGAGCTGTTTTTTCTTTGTTAAACAACCATACATTTACCCGTTCAATTTGCAAAGCAATTACTATTTGCTTGGCAATATCCGTCATCATGGTATCGATGTCAGACCTTTCTAAATAATGGATCTTCGATATATTATCTAATTCGTCTAACAGGTTGATTTCTTCGTTTAACATAGAAATAAATATGATTAAAGATATAATTATTTTCTGTTTAAGAAGCAATTATTATAAAAATTAGGAAAGTATATCAATAAAAAAGCCTGCTTAATTCTAAGCAGGCTTTTTAGTATTAGCAAAGCTAAAATCTATTTCAAATGTTTAGATAAATGTTTAGCCATTTCAAACATAGATACCTGGTTGTTGCCATTAAAAACTGGTTTTAATTTAGCATCAGCGTTGATCATACGTTTGTTTTTTGTGTCTTGTAATTTGTTTGATTTAATATAAACCCACAATTTTTTTACAACTTCAGAACGAGGTGCGGGTTTGCTTCCAACAATTTCAGCTAATGCTGCACTTGGTGTGTAAGGCTTCATTAAAGCAGGACTTGCTTTACGTTTTGTTTTTACTTTTTTAGCCGGAGCTTTTTTAGCAACTTTTTTAACTGCTTTTTTTACAGCTTTCTTAACTGCTTTTTTAGCCGGAGCTTTTTTTGCAGCTTTCTTAACTGCTTTTTTTGCGGATTTTTTTGCCATGTTGAGATTATTTTTTTAGGGTTAAACTATAAGTCAAATATATAAAATTCTATTACGCAATATACATTTTCAAATAATTTTTATACAATTTTATTAATTCTTCCCTTAGGAAAAATTGGTTTCAATAAAAAAATCGACTTAGCTTAGTGCTTTCTTAACAAGTCCGCAGATGAAAAAAATAAACTTTATATCTTGTTGTGTGGTGATTGCCTACGTTTGCCTGTTATACGGATTTGCGCCAAAACCCTTTGTATCAAAGGGAAGTGTAAAGATCAACCTTAAACATTATATAGATAATGAGCTTTTAAAATTAGATACGCTGAAGTATAAAAATACAGCGGGGCAAGTCTACGCTGTGACCAAGTTTAAATACTATATCGGCAATATTTGTTTGAAAAATATAGATGGAAAAGAGTTTATAAGTAAAGAATACTTCTTAATAAATGAAGAAGAAGAGGATACCAAGCAGCTTGTTTTAGAAAATATACCTGCGGGAAACTACGTTTCCATGAGCTTTATTATCGGGGTTGATAGCTTGCATAATTGTTCGGGCGTACAAAGTGGTGCCTTAGATCCGGTTAACGGCATGTTTTGGGCATGGAATACAGGCTATATATTTTTAAAGTTAGAAGGCAATTCTTCCTATTCCAAATCACCGGGCGGCGTTTTCGAATTTCACATAGGCGGATATAAACAACCTTCTAATTGCATACGAAAAGTAGAGCTGAAATTTAATTCGCAGGTATTGAACATTGCTGCAAAGTCGTCATCTGTAGATATAAAAGTTAATGCAGCCGAAATACTAAAAACACCAACCTCTATAGATTTCTCTGTTTTATCTTCTGTTACCACCCCGCAGTATGCACCGGTTATAGCCAATAATTATGCTGATATGTTTAGTGTTCTACTGGTAAGAAATGAAAATTAAGTGCATTTACATCAGCTGCTTTTTTCTATTACAAACTATTCTTTGGTTTGGCTTTACAGATGATCCCTATAACAAGATTGCAGCAAAAGATGTCGTGTTTACTATTCCCAAAGGCTTCCCAAAGCCAACTTATTCGTTTACCGGTAATAAATTAAGTCCGGATAAATTTATATTGGGCCGCACATTGTTTTATGATCCTATGCTGTCGAAAGATGGCACTGTTAGCTGTGGCACCTGTCACCAGCAGTTTGCCGCTTTTGCGCATATAGACCATAAACTAAGTCATGGTATATACGGTTTGATAGGCACAAGAAATGTCCCACCATTGCAAAATCTTTTGTGGAGCAATACCTATATGTGGGATGGTGGCGTTAGCAGCATAGAGTTTCAGCCTATCAATCCTATAACCAATCCCATTGAAATGAACGAGTCTATGGCGAACGTCATTTTAAAATTGCAGCAAAATGAAGCCTATAAAGGATTGTTTAAAAAAGCCTTTAACGATACCATTGTTACAGCTGATAAGATCCTGAAATGCCTTACTCAATTTACAGGATTAATGATCTCTTCAAATTCAAAGTATGACAAATATCTAAGTGATGAGAAAGTGTTTTCTCCCGCAGAAAAGAACGGCTTAAGCCTGTTTAAGCAAAAATGCGCCACTTGCCACAAAGAACCCCTCTTTACAGATCATACATATAAAAGCAATGGTTTGCCGGTAGATACCGTGTTAAAAGATCTTGGAAGAGGTATAATTACCAAAACAAAAAAAGATAACTATAAATTTAAAGTGCCAAGCCTGCGTAATGTAGAAATGACATACCCGTATATGCACGATGGCAGGTTTAGAAATTTGAAACAGGTTCTGGATTTCTACGGAACTATCAATAACACAAATTTAGTCGCCGACGATAAGATAAAACAGATAGGTACGCTTACGGAAACAGACAAAGAAGATCTTATAGCTTTTTTAAAAACACTTACCGATAAAACTTTTTTATACGACAGGCGCTTTGCCGAACCTTACAAATAGAGGTTTCTATCTTCCCAATGCACGCAACATCCTGACATGAGAGCCAATTGCATGAAAAAAAGTACGATTTTCATTATAACGCAACCCAAACTCTTTAGCTGTTTTTTCTACAATAGGCGAAATTGCCCTGTAATGAACGTGGCAAATATTGGGAAATAAATGGTGTTCTATCTGGTAATTCAACCCGCCTATCATCCAGCCAAACAGCCTGCTTTTGCGTGCAAAATTTGCCGTTGTTTCAAGCTCGTGTATTGTCCATTCATTAGCAATAATACCTTGTTCGTCCGGCATGGGCTGTTCTGCTTCTTCAACCAGATGCGCCATTTGAAAAACAGTGGTCATAAAGATGCCGGCAACAAAATGCATAATTAAAAAACCAAGTACAATCAACCACCAGCTGTATACCGAGAAAATTAAAGGCAGGCCGATAATGATAAGAAGATAAAGCATTTTCCCGAAGATCAGTTTAACCATTTCCTTCTTTGAGGTAGACCCTTGTTGCTTTGTAATGCCGGCCCTGTTGTAGCGTATAAGTTGTCCAAATTCATTTACAATTCTTGCTAAGGTCATTAAACAATATAAAAAGAACGCATAAATATGCTGGAAACGGTGCGCCTTTTTTAAATGAGTTTGTTTGGATAAACGTAAAACACCTTTTGGATTTATATCTTCATCAAAACCGCCAATATTGGTATAAGTATGGTGCAAAAGATTGTGCTGTATTTTCCAGTTAAAGGCATTTCCGCCAATGCCATACATAAAACTGCCAAACAAATTATTAAGCCACAATCTTTTTGAAAAAGAGCCATGTGCTGCGTCGTGCATCACGCTCATGCCCACACAAGCCATACCTATGCCCATTAAAACAGACAAAGGAAATATAGTCCATTTGCTTAACGGGGCTGTTATCATAACAACAAAAGGAGCCACATATAAGGCTATCATGGCAATTGATTTCAAAACCATTTTTAAATTTCCTTTGGTAGAAATTCCTTTTTCTTTAAAGTAATGGTTTACGTTCTTTCTTAAAGTTACGGTAAATAGGCTTCTGTCTTTTGTGACAAATTTTAAAGTCTTCATTGGCAGTCTGCTTGCACATAAGCATGCAAGACTTTTTTTAAACCGGAAAACTTTAATGAAATAAATGAGCCGATTGGTTAGTTATGTATAAAGATACGCATTTAATCTCTTTACCAGGATTATACTTGATGCCGGCTAACTATTTAACTTTCTTTAATTGCAGTGGGTAGTTTATATCGTTAAATTCATATGTAAATCAGGTAATATGGCATTCTTTTCTAACATTAAAAATGCATTTCGTTTGTTTAAGCAAATAGACATGCAGCAATTAAACAAGCTTTCTGAAAAAATAGATATAGCTGAGGTCATTAAAAATGTAAGCAGCTTAGATGATAAACAACTGGCAGGCTTAACAAAAATGCTGGGCGGGCATCATAAGAAAAAAGAATTGCCTGCTATTGACGGCGATTTTTATGATATAGGCCACACGCTTACCGATGAAGAACGTAAACTACAACTTTCTGTGCGAGCATTTATGGAAGCAGAGATTAAACCCATTGTAAATGATTATTGGCGACGGGCAGAATTTCCGCATCACATCATACCGAAGCTGGCGGAATTAAATATTTGCGGAATAACGTATGAAGGTTATAGCAACCCTTTGCGTTCTTGCTTGATGGAAGGCATTCTGGCTATGGAAATGGCCCGTGTAGATGTTTCTTTCGCTACATTTTTTGGTGTGCAAAGTGGTTTGGTAATGGGTTCTATTTATCTGTTAGGCTCCGAAGCACAAAAACAAGAATGGTTACCTGCTTTGAAAAGTTTTGAAAAAATGGGCGCGTTTGGTTTAACAGAACCCGAGGTTGGTTCAGCTGTTGCAGGTGGCTTAACCATGAAAGCAAAACGTACCGGTGATACCTGGGTTTTGAACGGGCAGAAAAAATGGATCGGCAACGCAACTTTTGCAGATGTTATTATTATTTGGGCCGAGGATGAAGATGACAAACAGGTAAAAGGTTTTTTAGTCAGGAAAAATACAGCAGGCTTGGCGGTTGAGAAAATAGAAGATAAAATGGCTTTGCGCATTGTGCAAAACGGAAAGATAACGCTTACAAATTGTAAAGTAGAAGAACGCGACCGCCTGCAAAAAGCAAATACCTTTAAAGATACCGCCAATGTTTTACGAATGACAAGAGCCGGTGTTGCCTGGCTTGCTGTGGGCTGTGCCAGGGGTGCTTACGAGGCTGCCTTAAAATATACGCGTGAAAGAAAACAATTCGGCAAGCCTATCGCTTCTTTTCAGCTGATACAAAATCATTTGGTTGAAATGCTTACCAATTTAACCGCTATGCAAACGATGGTAGCGCGTTTATCTCAATTGCAGGATCAGAAAAAGTTAACTGATGAACACGCTTCTCTTGCCAAAGTATTTTGCAGCCTGCGTACAAGAGATATTGTAAGTAAAGCCCGTGAGGTAATGGGAGGGAATGGCATTTTGCTGGAACATGATGTAGCCAGGTTTGTGGCCGATGCCGAGGCTATCTATTCGTATGAAGGCACTAAAGAGATCAACACTTTAATTGTAGGCAGAGCAATTACAGGATATAGTGCGTTTGTTTAATTTTTTGGCGTTCCAGCAGATTACTGCTGTCGGGCTTTACGCTACAAGTTTTGTTGATTACAACAAAAGCTTTTCGCTGCAATCCCTAACGCAAGCACATTTTACAAACCTAAAACAGTTTTCAATTTTGCATATCCCGTTTTGCTAAGCGGAATCTTTACGCCGGTTTTCAGCAAGGCAATATGGCTGTCTTTTTCCAGCATTTCTATTTTGGTGATTTGCTGCACCTGCACAATATAAGAACGATGTACGCGTACAAACTGATCTGCATTTAACGATTGCTCAAAATAGCTCATGGTTTTCTTTTTCAAAGAATAACCGTCTTTGGTAAATATTTTCACGTAATCGTCATAGGCTTCGATGTAGTGTATATCGTTAACAGGAATAATCTTAATGTTATTGCCGTTTTTTACCACAACCCTGTTTTGCTCTTCGGGTTGTTTATGCGTGTTCTCTAATAAAGCATTGGTATCAGGCTTTGTTTCAGCGCCGGCATGCTGCTCTTTCCATTTTTTTAATGCCTTATTAAAGCGCTCTTTACTGAACGGCTTTAACAGGTAATCAATGGCATGCGCTTCAAAAGCTTTGATTGCATATTCATCAAACGCTGTTGTAAATATCACAGATACAGGAGAATCAACCAACTCCAGCATTTCAAACCCGGTAATTTTTGGCATTTGTATATCTAGGAAAATAATATCCGGTTTATGCTGCATAATGGCCTTTACACCTTCAAAGCCATCACTGCACTCCTGCATAACTTCTATATCTGTATGCTCTTGCAAATATTCTTTTACAATAGAACGAGCCAATGGCTCATCATCTATAATTACACATTTGATCATATCTTTTGCGGTATAATAACGGTTGTTGTATATAAGTTTTGATGAATTTCTGTTTTTACCAGGTCGTTCCTGAAAAATAAAAGGTATAACCTGCGCTGTACTGATTTTAATCCGAACCCAGTTCCCTGCACCGGTTGCGAAGTTTCAGCATCAAACGGGTTACTGATAGTTACCAGTAGATGATTGTTTTCAATTTTTGAGGTAATTTGTATGGTAACATTTCCAATGGTATCGTATAAACCAAACTTAATGGCATTCTCTACAATAGGTTGTAGTAATAGGGGAGGGATCAGCATATGTAAACTTTCTTCTGAAGTATCTATATCCGTACTTAATCTGTGGCCGAAGCGTACTTTTTCAATATCTAAATAAAGCTGCAAATGGTTTAATTCTTCTTCCAGTGTCAGCATTTGGTTATCATCTTTCTTTAAGGTCCCGCGCAAAAAATCAGATAACTGTTGGATCATTTTGCGGGCCTCCTCGGGCTTAGAACCGGCTAAAGCGCTGATAGAATTTAGGCTGTTGAATAAAAAATGCGGTTGTAATTGCTGGCGTAAACCGGTAAGCTCTGCCTCACGTACTAAATTTTCAGCATCAGCCTTCCTGGCCTCATTTTCTTTTTGTTGGTTGGCCGCATTAAAGATCCAGCGCACGGCTGCTGTCCAGGTTATAACCAAAAGGGCAATACCAAAACGAATTAAAAAAGATTTATCAAATACCGAAACATAATTAACCTCTTTATTTAAAAAGGAAAATAAGATAATATTGGTAAGCTTGGCGCAAATAAAAGCCAGGCCAAGCAATGAACCCATAACTTTATAACCTGTTTTTCTATCCGGTGTGTACCAGCGTAGCATAGCACCCACACCATAACAGGCGGCAGCTAATAAAGCGTTGTTTACAAGACTATCTGCAAAAGCAACCTGCCAATCAAAACCCAGTTGATGAAACACCAGCACATGCAGGCCGCTCCAAATTAACCAGTAAATGCTAAAGGCAATCCCCAGCCTTTTATATGAAATTTCTTCGGCCAATGTTAAAATATATACACAAAGTTACTAAGCGTTTCAATTGTACGTTCTTTTTGTTTTACAATATTTATGTAATTGGTAGCGTCTTCAGCTTCTTCTGTAACCGAGTATATCTGCGCGCCATCAGCCATATCTTTCAACTCGATCAGTTCAAGTACGCCGATATATTTCCAGCTAACATTTTCCTGCCTGTCGTTTAAAAAAGAGGTTTCTTCTTCTTTGCCTTTAGTACGGGCTTTTGCAAGCGCTTCGTTTTCTGTGGCTGCTTCAAAAATTCTGAATTGTTCATCAAATTGCGGTGTGTGCTTTCCGTCGCCGCTAACAATTTGAAAGGCTATTTTTGCTATATATTTATTCATTTTGTTGTTTTTTATAGGTTTATCGTCACATATTTTAAACATCCTTTTCTTTTTTTCTAGGGTTATCATTTTCTTTTGTATTATGTACTATGTATGTTGTATTCAGTCGTTGTACAGAATACAACATACATAGTACGGTTTTTTAATAATTTCTAATATCAATCCCACCAAAAACAACACTGCCTTTAATTACCAATACTTTATTAGGATTGGTTTCTGTTTGATGTGCCCGTTTATCAGATACATCTCCACAAACAGCGCTCGTTTTATCTGTTTTCACTTCCCAGTTGGCAGGCACGATAATTTTTACGCCGCCAAAAACCTGGCTTATTTCAAGCGTTGCTTCACCATTAATATCAGCCTGGCTTAAGTTTAACTCGCCGCCGCCAAACACACAAGATATGGTGCCGCCTTTAAAATCTTTAGAGATAATATTCTTTCTAAACCCGCTAAAAACTAAATCGATATTTATGGTATCTTCTGATGAGCTTGATTTTTCATTTCCAAAAGCTGAAAAACGGCCTCTGTGGTGATACATATGTTTTGCCCATCTTTTATTAAAGCGCCCATACGGACGGAAAATCATTTTTAAGCCAAGCGCCATAATCAGGATAGGCCATAGATAAACTTTTACATGCATATCAGGCACAAACTCTTCTATCATAAAAGCACCGCCTATGCCAACTAAAACAATCCAGCCAAAATTTCTGAAAGAATGTTTTGCGCCCACAAATAAGCCAAATACAATTAAAAGCATTTGCCAGGTAAATAACCATGCAGGAAAAAGCACACCCATTTCTTTTGCTAAATAAGCCGCACCTGCCAGAAAAATGATAATTCCTCCGGCAATTTTGCCTTTTTTATGACGTTCCTGGTATTCTTTCATTCTCTCTTCCCAACCCGGCATTGTACTGTCGTATCTGTGGTGGTAGAAATTCTTGTAATTTCTGTTTTCCGGGTTTTGATCTTGTGTTTCCATTTTTGTTTTAAATTATATGCAAATATATGTTCGGCCTTGTCGCAAATACAATGGGTATTAGGTTAGCTAAAGGCCACGGTAGGTAAACCAACTCTTTTTGTCGGTGAAATAATGGGAAGAATTAACAGAAATATTCTAAAGCGAGCTTAGAATGAAATAGCTTAGATCAAATGATTGCTCAAAGCCAGTTTTACCAAGGCAGCTGTGTTTTTTACATCGTATTTGGTAAGCATATTCTTGCGATGAGAATTAATGGTAGTGACATCTAAAAAAAGCTTATCGGCAATTTCCTGGTTGGTTAAGCCGTTGGCAATCAGCTCCAGCACTTCTTTTTCACGGCGTGTAAGCATAGGTAGGCCTTCGGCAGGCATATTGTTTTTTAAAACCTGTGCAACCGAAAAGTTCATATAAGTTTTCCCCTTCACAACGGTGTGCAGCGCTTCTGTAATTTCATTTTTCGAAGCGTCTTTCAGCAAATAACCCGAGGCGCCGTTATCAATCATTCGCCTGATAACACTTGGCTGATCGGATGTGCTGAGGCCAATGATGTGTATGGCGGGGTATTTTAATTTGACTTCCTTGCATAACTCAAGCCCGCTCTTTTGCGGAAGGTTTATATCCATCAATAAAACATCAGGCTTTTGCGTTTTTAAAAACAGCATCAATTCATCCGGTGTTTTGGCGCTGCCCAGCCATTGTATATCTTTTTCGTTATCCAATAACGAATGAATGCCTTCAATAATTAATTGGTGGTCGTCGATGATAAAAACTTTAAGCATGCGTTATGTTGGGTATTTCAATGGTTACTGAGGTTCCTTTTCCTGCAATGGTTTCTATGTCCATTTTTCCGCCAATATAGGCAACCCTGTTTTGCAGGTTTAAATAACCTATACCTGTATTGTTTTTTAAAATAGTAATGTCAAAGCCAACACCATCATCCTCTACGGTAATGCTCAAAACGTCTTCTTTTTTTATCAATTGCACAAGCGCTGTTTTGGCATGTGCATGCTTTAAAATATTGTTGACAAGCTCCTGCACAATGCGGTAAATAGCCGAAGTTTTATTAGGAGGAATTGTATCATCATTTAACTCGAACGATTGATAGGTTAGCTGCAGGGCTTTGCTTTGGTAAATGCTACTGCAAAAATCGCGTAAAGCTGTATCCAGGCCAAATCTTACAAGCGCTTCAGGCATCATATTATGTGCAACGCGGCGAAGCTCCTGGATAGACTGGTCTAACATAGCAATGCTGCGTTCAAACGCTGCGGCATTTTCCGGGGTGATGGTCAGATTGTTTTTCATGCTGTTAAATGAGATTTTTGCACCTGATAAAATACTGCCTAAACCATCGTGCAAATCTTTGGCTAAACGCTTTCGTTCTTCTTCCTGTCCTTGTAAAACAGATTGCGTAGCTAATAACTGCTTTTCTGTTTCAAGCTCATTTATTTTTTGCTGCTGAAGTGTTGCATCTGCCAACAATAGTTTTCTTTTTTGCTGGTAGTTCTTATACACTAAAAAACTAATAATTAAAATACCCAAAATGCCTAGGGCCATACCGCCAATAAGTATTTGTTGTCTTTTTTCGGTTTGCTGCAACTGTAGTATCTGCTTTTCTTTTTTTTCTGTCTGGTATTTTATTTCCAGTTGTTCAACTTCTTTGGTTAATTCTTTTCCGTTTATACTGTCTTCCAGATTTTTAGCTATAAGTAAATTGTCGTATCCGGCTTTGTAGTTGCCGGTTTCTGCGTAGGCATAGCCAAGTAATTTATATACCTTAAATATATCAGAAACAATGTTGTTTTCTTTACCAAAGATTATTGTTTGTTCTCCGCAAACAATGGTTTCCTTCATGTCTTTTTTTAAATAATACGCACGGGTTAAAATTTTCAGCGCTTCCATTTCACTGTATTTCGAATTGATGCTCCGTGCGCTTTCCAAACCTTGAGTTGCATAAGAAATACTTTTATCTGATAAGTTTTGTTTTAAAAACACTTCCGCCAATGTTAGGTTTGCTTGTATCTGCAAATAAGTATTTTTAATTTTCAGGGCAATGTCTAATGTTATATTCAGGTATTTTTCGGCATCTTTTAATTTGTTCAGCTTGCTGTATTGAATGCCCGTATTAAGCGCTGCACTGGCAATCTCGGTGCTGTCGCCTACTTTGTTTGCCCTGTCAAATGCTTTTAAATGGTATTCAAGCCCTTTTTCATATTGTCCGATGTTTGAAAATATTCCGCCTATGTTATCGTACGCTACAGCCATGTTATAGCTAAGGCCCAGCTCTTCAAATATTTTCACAGCGTTCAGGTAGTAGCTAAGCGCAGTATCATACTTAGCCATATTATTATAGCTGGATCCTGTATTAAACAGGCAAATAGCAACCTGTTCAGATGTGCCTTTTCTTTTGGCCAGATCAACGCTTTCCAAATTCAGCTTCAGGCTTTTATCAAGCTTGCCCTGCTGGTTTAAAATGAACGTATAATTGCCATAATATTTCAGGTCTCCGGCCAGGTAATTGATCTTTTGAGAAAGCGTATGCATTTTTAAATAGCAAACAGCGGCGCTATCCATGCTGTAGGTTTCCCACCAACGGCCATATTTCATCAAAGCCAGCACCTTGTTAGAATCATCTTTCATGGCAGCCAGGTTACGAACAATACTATCGCGCTTGTTCACCCATTCTGCCTGGGCAAAACAGCCAACAACCAAAAAGAGGAAAACCACTATAAGTAAGCGTTTTATCATACAAGCAAGTTTATCGTAAATATAAATAGATAAACGATGTAACAATTATTTACACAAAAGTGTGCGTTTTTACTCAAACTTAAATTCCCCTTTTTAGAGGATAAAATTCTCCACCCGGTACAAATAACTTTGGTACATAATTAAACCGAAATTAAAACAATCATGAAAAAACAAATTACTTGTTTAATGGCCTTAGCAGTTTTTAGCCTGGCCAAATCACAAACACCAGCTATTAGTTTACTAAAAGATATTAATCCAAATAGCGCATCTACAGGTGGCACCAGGAATTTTACAACCTACAATGGTAAAATGTATTTTGTGGCAGACGACGGAACTTCGGGTGGTGAGCTTTGGGCAACCGACGGAACTCCTACAGGGACGCAAATGGTAAAAGATATTTATGTGGGTTCTACAGGGTCTTATCCTAACTACCTGGTAGTGTGCAATGGTAAATTATATTTTACGGCTGCAGATGGAATACACGGTAACGAGCTTTGGATAAGCGATGGAACTTCATCGGGCACACAAATGGTGAAAGACATAAAAACAGGATACAACGATTCGTACCCCACCCAACTGACGGTTATGAATAATAAAGTATACTTTGCCGCAGACGATAGTGTACATGCCATCGAACCGTGGGTATCTGACGGGACAGCAGGCGGCACACAATTACTGGCTGATATTAACCAGGATATGAGTTATCAGAATTCAGACCCCGAATACTTAACTGTTTATAACAACAAGCTTTATTTCCAGGCCAATAACCAAACCAATGGCACTGAATTATGGGTTACAGATGGCACAACAGGCGGCACGCTTATGTTGAAAGATATTATCCCGGGAAGCACGCCATCCGATCCGATGAATTTTTGTGTATATAATAACAAACTTTATTTTAAAGCCGATATGGGCGGAAGCGGTGTTAATGATGGCGGCTTATGGGTAACCGACGGAACTACAGCCGGAACGGTATCGGTAAAAAATATTTATCCTGCCGGCGATGCGCAGACGCATAATTTATTTGTGCTAAATGGCAACTTATATTTTGTAGCGGGCGATGGTACAAATGGCCAGGAATTATGGATATCTGATGGAACAACAAGTGGCACCATGCTATTGAAAGATATTTATCCCGGCAGCGGAAGTTCTTACGGAGATTTGTTTACGATGTTTCATAACAAATATTACTTTGAAGCGGATGATGGAACGCATGGCACTGAATTATGGGTTACAGACGGAACTGCCTCAGGTACAATGCTTTTAAAAGATATTAATAGCGGTTCGGGAGATTCTTATCCTACGAGTTTTGCAGCATTTGGAAGCCATATTTATTTTAGCGCTTACAGCGGAAGTGATGGAGGTGTTTTATTTGCATCAGACGGAACAACAGCTGGTACTTATAGCTTATCACCTACAAACCCTGACAGCGATCCGCTTTCATGCGACAATGGTAATGGCATGCATGCTTTTAATACAGCTTTGTATTTTAATGCAGACTATGATACACATGATTGTGAGGTTTGGAAGCTGGACACAACAGGCGCTACAGGAATTACCAAAATTACCGACAATAAATATAATGTAACTATTTACCCTAATCCTAACAGTGGTGTTTTTAACTTACAATTAAGTGAAAACGAAAACGCCAGCGTAGAAATTTACAATGCAATAGGGCAAAAAGTCTTAACACAGGCCTTGCAAAATAATATAACGCAATTAAACATCAATGATCTTAATAGCGGAATCTATAATATACGTGTTATTAAAAATAATGAATTGATTTATCAAACAAAGCTGGTTAAACTTTAAACTGAAAAATCATTTCCAATAAAAAACTCCTTACGATCAGTAAGGAGTTTTTTATTT
>Ga0134128_10000234_pt1 | contig 79243 bp, 60 predicted proteins | sample KB31754_FD_96462 | JGI IMG/M metagenome (GOLD analysis project Ga0134128, IMG submission 96462) | Terrestrial soil microbial communities with excess Nitrogen fertilizer from Kellogg Biological Station, Michigan, USA - KB3-175-4 | ecosystem: Environmental > Terrestrial > Soil > Unclassified ... | reverse complement strand
AGTCAGGCTCCTCCCAAACAGCGGATATTTATCCCCTCCTCTGCACATCCACAGAGGCAGCTCCGCGTCGGCCGTGTCGATCAATACTTCCCATACATGCTCGGGCTTGGTAGCGGGCAATGTGAATGGAATCTCCTCCCAGTGCGCATTAAGCAGTAAGAGCAGCGTATCGCCGACGATGGCCTCGCCGCGCTCGTCGACTTCGTTCATCACGTCGCCGGCAAATCGCACGCCCAGGCATCGAACGTAGGGTGCGTTCCATGCCTGGTCACTCATTTCGGTACCGTCGGGACTGAACCAGGAAATATCCTTGATCTCTGAGCCGCGGATCGATCTACCCAGGAAGAACTTGCGTCGTTGCAGCACCGGCTGCTCGCGCCAGATCCGCGCGCACTTACGGACGAATTCCAGAAAGCCTTTCTGTCGCTCGTCGAGCTCCCAGTTCACCCACGTGAGTTCGTTGTCCTGGCAGTAGGTATTGTTGTTGCCTTGCTTGGAATGACTCAATTCGTCGCCGCCGAAGATCATTGGAACGCCTTCGGAGAACATGAGCGTCGCCAGCAGATTGCGCTTCTGCCGCTCGCGAAGGGCGATGATATTTTGGTCGTCAGTGTGCCCCTCGGCCCCGCAGTTCCAGCTATTGTTGTCGTCGGCGCCATCGCGATTGTTTTCGCCGTTGGCTTCGTTGTGCTTGTGATCGTAGCTGACCAGGTCCTGCAGTGTGAAGCCATCATGGCAGGTGATGAAGTTGATACTCGCGTAAGGCTTTCGGCCATCTTCCTGATACAGGTCGCTGCTGCCGGCCAATCGCGTGGCAAATTCGCTGGCGAGGCCGCCATCACCTTTCCAGAACCTTCGCGTCGTGTCTCGATATTTGCCATTCCATTCCGTCCAGAGAACGGGGAAATTGCCGACCTGATACCCCCCCGGCCCGACATCCCAAGGCTCCGCGATCAGCTTGACCTGCGAGATGATTGGGTCCTGGTGAATGATGTCGAAGAACGCACCCAGGCGATTCACCTCATGAAGCTCGCGGGCCAGGGTGCTGGCCAGATCGAAGCGGAAACCATCGACATGCATTTCAGTGATCCAGTAGCGCAGGCTGTCCATGATGAACTGAAGCACGCGTGGGTGGATCATGTTCAGGGTGTTTCCGCAGCCGGTGAAATCGGTGTAATAGCGCTTGTCATCCGCGAGGCGGTAATAAGACGCATTATCGACGCCGCGAAATGAGAGCGTCGGCCCCATCTGGTTGCCTTCGCAGGTGTGGTTGTAAACCACGTCCAGAATCACCTCCATACCGGCGGCGTGCAGGGCCCGCACCAACATCTTGAATTCCTGTACGCTCTTTCGCGGCGAATGCTTGGAGGCATAAGCCAGGTGTGGCGCGAAAAATCCGAGTGTGTTGTATCCCCAGTAATTGGTCTGGCCGCGCTCGACGAGATGGCGATCGTTTAGATGAAAATGAACGGGCATCAGCTCGACTGCGGTCACTCCCAGACTCTGTAAGTGATTGATAAAGGGCTCCGAGGCGATGCTGGAATAGGTGCCACGGCGATCCTCTGGGATCTCGGGGTGGCGCATTGTGATGCCGCGCACGTGCGCTTCGTAAATCAGCGTCTTGTGCCAGGGAATTCGAGGCGGCCGGTCGTCGCCCCAGGTGAAGGCGGTGTCCAGAACAGCCCCAAGCGGGCAAACCGCCGCATTGTTGCGATCATCGAATGACAGATCGTCTTGACCGACTTTGTAGCCAAAGAGCGAATCGTCCCACTTCACATCGCGTCCAATTGCCTTCGCATAGGGGTCAAGCACGATCTTATTTGGATTGAAGCGGTGGCCGGCTTTAGGGTCATAAGGTCCATGGACGCGATACCCATAGAGCTGGGCTGGCTCGACATCGGGAAAATAGCCGTGCCACACGAAATCAGTCTGCTCCGGCAGGCGGATGCGATGACTTTCGGCCTCTGCATCGACTGAATCGAACAGGCATAATTCGACCTGCGTAGCGTGCTCGGAAAAGATGGCGAAGTTGACGCCGGCTCCGTCCCACGTAGCGCCAAGTGGATAGGGCCTTCCGGGCCAGACTCTCATAGGTTCTGCCTTTGCTTATGATGCCTGCCGGCCCCCGCTCCGCCGCGGAATGTCCGTCAGGCAACGGACTCAGGCAAAGCGAGTGCCGTAGCGAATCAGTCATTACACGGCAGCGGTTTTGCAACGGACGGGACGATTCATGGAGGAGAAAGCGGACAAATCGACGCCTTCGACTGCTTTTACGCGACGATCGTCAGGCATTCTCCTTCACATCAGTTCACTGCCGTCGCGATATGGAATTGGCGACTTCGGAGCAGCGCAGGGTTGGCTCAAGCAACTACACGAGGCTGGTCAATCCTGGTGGCAGATGTTGCCGCTCGGTCCACCCGGAGCGGGCGATTCACCCTATCAATGTTTCTCCGCCTTCGCGGGGAATCCTGATTTGATCAGTCCTGATCTGCTCATTGCCGATGGGCTTCTGCGTAAGTCGGATTTTCAAGTCCCGCGACTCCCAGAGTCGCGCGTCGATTACCTCCGAGTTCGGCAATTCAAACGGAAGGTTCTGGCAACCGCTTACGAACGATTTTCAAAAGATCGCGAGACGCGATTTCAAGATGAGTTCACCGCGTTCGCGTCAGCCAATGCGAATTGGCTGGAGGATTACGCGCTGTTCATGGCCATCAAAGAAGCACGGCCAACGGTCAGTTGGATGAATTGGCCAAAAAATCTTGCGCGCCGGAAAAAATCCGCCATCGCATCGGCGCAAAATGAGTTGCGAGATTCGGTCGAAAGATTGAAGTTCGAGCAGTTCATCTTTTTCAGGCAGCTCAAAGAGTTGCGAGATCGCGCGAAAGAAGCCGGCGTGGGCCTCATTGGCGATCTGCCGATCTTCATCTCGGCAGAATCAAGTGATGTGTGGGCGAATCCACATTTGTTTCTGCTCGATCAAAATCGCCGGCCCAAATTCGTCGCGGGCGTTCCGCCTGATTGCTTTTCCTGCACCGGCCAGCGCTGGGGAAATCCGGTCTACAACTGGCGGGCGATGAAGGCGGATGGGTTTCGATGGTGGATCGATCGAGCGCGCGGGGCTCTGGCGCAGGCCGATCTGGTCCGGCTCGACCACTTCCGGGGCTTTGCCGCTTATTGGCAGATTCCCGCTGAAAATCCGACAGCTGAATTTGGAAAGTGGGCGCGCTCGCCCGGCAGCGAGCTATTTGAGGAAATGAAGCAAGCGCTCAAGAGCTTGCCGTTCATCGCGGAGGATCTGGGGCTGATTACGCCTGATGTGGAACGCCTGCGCGATCGACTCGGTTTGCCCGGCATGCGCGTGTTGCAGTTTGGCTTCGGCTCCAGCGATAACCCGCACTCGCCGCATAATTACGTACGCAATTGCATCGCCTACACGGGGACGCACGATAACGACCCAACCGTCGGCTGGTGGAAATCGCTCGAGCGAGACAAACGCCGCGAGATCGAGCGTTACGCGCCGGGTGCCGTACGAGATATCGCACGGACGCTCATGCGACTGGCCTGGGCTTCGGTCGCCGGGATAGCGATTGCGCCGATGCAGGATATTCTGCGTCTTGGAAATAAAGCGAGAATGAATTTACCCGGTACACCGACCGACAACTGGCAATGGCGCATGCCGCCGACTTCGCTCAATGGTCGCTGGATGGAGGCACTGGGAGTACTGACAGAAACCTACGGACGCAGGCAATCAATGGTTGACGTGGAATGAAGAAGAGCGATGGGCCGCCCCCCCAGCGGCTCCACGCTTTGTTTCATTCAATACAGCGAGCTTCGATTCAACCTCGAACAGGGTGCGCTGCAGGCTCCCTCGCAATTCGCCGGAGATCGGCTCCATTTTTAAAATATCGAGCAGCCGCGCCCGACGATGGTCCAATGCCTCCACCTGATCCCTCAATGTTGCGTAAACCACGAACTCGCTCCTTCGTCCCGCATAGCGACAGCCTTTGATCGACATACGTCGGACGCGATGGTTCGGGTTCGCGCGATTTTGCTTGAAAAATCTTTAGATCAATTCCGACGTCGGCTGCGGCCAACATTTTCGTTCGATGAGCCCCTGCCGCGCTGCTTGATCGCAGAAGCGCTCTGCTCATCAGCGGGCTCGGCTGTTGAGAACGCCGCGCCTGTTTTTCCTTTCGCGAATTTGGGTGAAACGCGATCGTCAATCCGATCCTGTGCCGGAGCCGACTGTCCCGTTCGCCCGGTCCGGCCTGCCGCCCGCTGTTTCTTGTCGTTTAACGAGGCATTGCGATGCGAATTTGCTTGCTGTCCCATAGATGATGCTCCTGAAAACTGGTTGGTGTGGCATCCGCAATGCTCGGGCCGCGAGTCGAGCATTTGCGAACAATCGGATGAAGTGCGAATGAATCCGGTGACAGTGTTACTCTCGATGGACGCCTAAAATTCACCGTGGTGGCGACGCTTCAACAGTTTGCTCAAGTCAACGACGCAGTAGCGGCCACGGCTTCGAAGCTTCAGAAGCAGACGATACTCGCGGAGTATCTGACGAGTCTTGGCGAAAGTGATCTCCGGCTGGCGGTGCGTTTTGCCGAGGGGCGCGTTTTTGCGGCAACCGATGAGCGCGTGCTGTCGGTTGGCGGAGCGATGATTTGGGACATCGCACAAGCTGTTACAGGCGTGCGTGCTGATGTGCTGGGGCCGATGGTGGTCCGTCATGGCGAGATTGGTGAAGCATTGGCACAAGCCTGGACGGCGGATTTGAGTGCGGTGGCGTCAGCCCACGAAAAGGATGACGATCTGTTGGCGGCCGTGCAACGGATCAACAAACATTCAGTGTCATTGAATTTGACTGAAACGGTGACGCTGCAAGAGCTTTCCGATGCGTTTGATCGCATCGCCGATGCGCGGGGTGTCGAGCCGAAGCGGGCCATTCTTTTTGATTCATTCCTGCGCTGCCGGACCGGACGGGAAGCCGCTTATCTCACGAAGATTATCTTCGGCGATCTCCGTACCGGCGTTCAGGAGGGTGTGCTCCAGGCGGCCATCGCAAAGGCATCCGGAAAAACGCTGGCGCTAATCCGCCAATGTCAGTTTCTGGTGGGCGATCTGGATGAGGTGGCGGTGCTCGCGAGAAACAATGCGCTGGAGGCGGCGCAGTTTCGGCTCTTTCATCCGATCCAGTTCATGCTCGCCACGCCGCAGGAATCCGCCGACATTGCGGCACAGACAATGTCGGGCCGGGAGTATTTCGCTGAAGACAAGCTCGATGGAATTCGTGCCCAGGTGCACCGATCAGGGAGCCGCATCGCGATCTTCACGCGGACAATGGATCGAGCGGATGAGAGTTTTCCTGAAGTGGTCGAGGCGATGGAGAAAGTGCCGGGCGAGTTTCTTCTGGACGGCGAAATTGTTCCATTTCGTGATGGCAAAGTCCTGCCTTTCGCTCATCTTCAAAAGCGGCTCGGCCGAAAGAAAATCAGCACGCAGATGCGGCGCGATAATCCGTTGGCCTTCATCGCCTTCGACATCCTTTATCACGATGCTCAGCTTCTGGTCGATTGCCCGCTGCAAGATCGGCGTGCGCGCCTTGAGCAACTCGCTGAATCTGCGCCGAGCCTGTTGACGGTGACCCAGACTCAAGTTTCGACAGCAGCAGAAATTTCAACCGCATTTGATTCTGCGCGCTCTCGCCGCAACGAAGGAATCGTGCTGAAGGATCCACAGTCGCAATACGTGCCTGGCCGGCGCGGGCAGGCTTGGCTCAAGCTCAAGACTCACCTGCCGACGATCGATTGCGTGGTGACGGCAGCGGAGTATGGGAATGGGAAAAGGCGAAATGTGTTGAGCGATTATACCTTTGCCGTCTGGACGAGGGATCCCGCCGACCCAACTGCTCGTCTCGTGAATGTTGGCAAGGCTTACAACGGCGTGACCGATGCCGAGATTGCACAATTAACCGAGCTCTTCCTTTCCATAGCCACGGCTTCAAACGGGAGGGTGTTCGCCGTGCAACCCAAGATCGTACTGGAAATTGCGTGCGATCAGATTCAATGCAGTACCCGGCACGAAAGCGGGTTTGCTTTTCGATTTCCTCGGATCAAACGCATTCGGTGGGACAAACGGCCGGAGGATGCCGACCGGCTCTCACGAGTGCACGAGATTTATGAATCCACCCATAACTTCGGCTACTCCGCCGAGTTATCCAATGCGCAGCCTGTCCAGCCAACGCTTTTTGACTGAGAGATCCCCCCATCACTTTCATCGCGCGTCGTCAAATTGGCCGGCAGAGTCTGCGCCGTGCCATCCGCTGATGAGATCCGTGATTGGCACGCGGGTTGTTGTGTTCACTGCAGATAGCTGCTGCCGAAGTGTGAGCGAACTGCGTGGAGACGCGGCGCCGGCAGGCAGGGAAGGAAGGACCACCATGACTTTCTCATTGATCGCAATCGAAAATAACACACCCAAGGTTGTCGGCACGGTTTGGGCATCGGATGAGTCTTCGGCGCAGATGATTCCGCAAGTTCTGGGCGAATCCCAGGCGCGCGAGGTTTCATTGAGACGGGAAGAAGATCGGGAGATCCCGCTGCGCATCGTTCAGCGCGAGCCGTTCTGTTGTTAGATGTAAACACGGCGCGTATAGACCCACCACTCGATAATAAGTAGTGGCAGCGCGCCGAATGCGACAATCCACCACCACAATTCAAGGCGAGCCTTGGCTCCGCCGGCCGCTTCAACCGGCGCGTTGATGTCGCCGGGCGCGTGATCGGCCGGCAACAGATTGCTTTCGTTGGCATCGAGCAAATTGACCGCCATCTGCTCGTATTGCGGAATCGGCGGCGAAGTCGTGTAAAGCCCGACGCGATTCATCGCTGGCAGGGCAAAATCTCCATTCACAGGAACGGGGATTTTCTGCGGGCCTTCAGGTCCAGTGAGTGTGACGCTGGCCGGATTCCCGGCGCGCTGAAGATTAACGCGCGGAATGGTTGGCGTAGCGCCGGGCGCGAATGATTGCCGCACATCCATGTCGCTGCCGACGGCCAGGTATTGCATCGCGTTGTGCAGGAAGATTGGAAAGCTCACCTTGAGTGGCCAATTACTTTGTAAGCAATCGAAGGCGACGATCAGATTCGTGCCGCGGGCAGTGCGATTCATCACCAGCAATGGGCCCTTGAGCCCGTCGATTAGCACTTCCGCATCTTTCGGGACATCCAGCTTGGTCGCCTCGGCAATATAAAGTTTGGCCAGGTCAAGGTCCTTCAGGATTGGGTGATCGCGCTTCCAGTCGAGGATGCCGACGTCCTCCAGGTATGCCGTCTGACCCGAAGGAGTCTTGGCGATCTTCACCTTCGCGTCATCAGGCAGCTCGCCATGTTTCCCATTGAGAAAGTAAATGAAATTCCCCGAAGGCGGCAGCACTTTGGGGTTGTAGCGATCGAAGATATACACGTCGTAGCGATTGCGCTTGTCGGTCGAAAGTGATTCATAAACATCCGGATGTAGCACATCCGGATTCTTCAGGCCAAGCTGATTAATCGCCTTTTCGAGAAAGAAATTGCCTTCGGTCACCAGCAATACTGAGAGCGAACGAGGCGGCGGCACGACAACTTGCGCAATGTCATCGGCAAAGAGCCCATCGCCATCGCGCTTCATTTGCTCGATCTTCAGCACAGCCGAACTGGTTACATCCAGATTGAACGTGACGCTGTTCAACTCCGCTCGTCCGCCACCATGTTCGTATTTGTCGCGCTCGTCCCGATCCCAGCGATCGGGAAGAAGAAAGGTGCTCTGTGAACGATTCCCATTCACCTCGACCACTTCGTTATCCACACTGAGCTGCACCGGCACTTCAACAGGATCAGGACCAAAATTGGCGAGCCGCGCGAAGACCTGAACTTCGGTCGGCCGCTCATAATTTCGCTTGGCACTCAGCGCGACGATGCCGACGTTGGCCGTCTTGTCGGAACCCATTTTTTCAAAATGAAGCTTGCCGCGAAGAGTCACATCGTTGGCATCCGTGGCGCGCCCATCGGAATAAAGATAAACATCAGGCGGATCGATGCCGGGGCGATATTGCTCCGGATCGAAGTTCATCTGAGCATCCGCAAGCTGATAGCCAAGCTTGATGCGCGTGACGCGGTCGGTCGGCTGGATGCGGTCGATGGCTGTTTTCAGGGCAGCCTGGTCGTGCGTCAGCGGCTGAAGCGTTTCGGCCGAATCATCGAACGCGATCACCATCGCCGTTCCGTTTTTCGGCATGGAATCGACCAAGTCGCGCGCTTCGCGCTTGGCCAGTTCGAGACGAGTTTCCTTGGAGCCTGCATCCCTCGCATTCATTGAAGCCGAGCGGTCGATCAGGATCACATTCATCTTGCCCGGTGGCGGGCGATGGTTGGCAACCGGACGCGAAAAGGACAGCAGCAAAAGCATCAGCAGGATCAGTTGCAGCAGCAAAAGAAGATTGCGCCGCAGGCGCTGGAATGGCGAATTGACCTGAAGATCCTGAATCGCTTTTTTCCACAGGAAGGTGGAACTGACCGGCATCTCCCTGCGACGCAGTTTGAGGAAATAAAGGATCAGCAATGCCGGAATGACCAGCGCCGCCGCCCCGGCGGCGTACCATTTATTCAGAAATACCGGAAACCAGGACATGCTTTTCCAAAGCCTTCCAAATCTCCGCCAATATCAACCCAGCAATCCGCGCTCGCGCAGGTAATTCAGCACCAATGTGCTGAATGGCACCGCAGTGCTGGTGAACAGATACGTGCCTCCGCGGCGCGTGATGTAATCCTTCAGCGACAGACAATACGCGTTAAGATTCGCCTTGTATTGTTTGATGAGCGGCTGCGTGATCGACACCTCCGCCATGTCGTCGTCTTCCATGTCGCGCAGCTTCAGGTCGCCCTGAAGATCCGGATCGATTTCCTGTGGAGAAAGCACCTGCACGCAGAACAAATCGTATTTGCCGCCCGCTACATAGCGAAGTCCGTTTTCGTAGCCGCCCTTATCGAAGAAGTCGGACAGCACGACGCAAACACCCTTCTGGCGATGGGACAAGGCAAATTTCTTGCAGGCTTCAGCCAGGTGACTCGGCCCATTGGGCGTGAGCTTCTCGACAAAGTCGATCATCTGGGCGACGCGTCGCCGGCCGCGCATGGCGCCGGTCTCCCCCACAATGCCATCCGACATCGCGGCAATGGTCACACGGTTGTAATTGACCAAGCCAATGTATCCCAACGCCGCCGCCACCTGCTTCATGTAATAGGCTTTGTTGGGATTTCCATAATCGCAGCTTTTGCTGACATCGAGCAGCACATAAAGCGAAAGATCCTCTTCTTCCAGAAACAGCTTGAGGAACAGGCGATCGAGCCGCGCGTAGATGTTCCAGTCGATGAAGCGAAGGTCATCACCGACGACGTAGTTTCGGAAGTCGGCAAATTCAACGCTCTGGCCGCGGCGCTTCGATCGCCGCTCGCCCTTCATTTTCCCGGCCAGAAGTTTTCGCGACATGACATCCAGCTGGTCGAGCTGCGCCATGAAGCCGCTTTCCAGCAGGCTGCCGGGCTTGGAAGGAGTTGGAGTGGCTTGAACGGTCATGCAAATCAACTTCGGCTAAGAGTTTTCCCCGGCCGTCGCATCGCGGCACGAAGTTCCCATTGCTCGAGGAGTCGGACGAATCGGGTATCGGGATGGGATTTTCCAATTGCTGCCAGCGACTCGATTGCCTCGGCAACACTTCGGCCCGTATGCCAGAGATAGGCCACGGTCATCGCCGGCGCTCGAACTGAACCGGCCGAGCAATGGATCAAGACTTTTCCGGTCTTTCGTCCGGCATCGACAAAGGCACAGGCTCGCGCAACTTGTTTTCGAAACGCAGGATCGGGACTGATGCTCGGCAGTCGGAAGTAAGAAAAAAATCCCTCGAAGTAGCAATCGACTTCCGCCGCGCAATTCACCAGGTGCGTGATTCCGTGGCGACGCAGCTCGTCTAGATTGCTGGCGTCACGAGCATTCCCGACGAACAGATTTTCCAGACATTGAATCATCAAACATGGCCCCCGCTCTTGCCCACTGGGGGAGGGTAATATCGCCGCATTATTGTACGCCAAAGCAGGCATTGGGTGCCAGCATTCTAAAAGGCCTTACACTCAAATCGCCCCTCCTGAAGGTGGACGTTGCCGTTCGATGCGACTTGCAACGCCGGAAGTCTCATTTTTCGAATCGTGACACAAGCTCCAGGAACATTCGCATCCCCACCGCCAGCGTCGCATCGGTAAAGTCATAATGATCGCTGTGCAGCGGCGGATATTCATTACGGTCAGGCGGCTCCACGCCCACAAAAAAGAAGCAGCCCGGCACCTGCTCCAGGTAATAAGCGAAATCTTCGCCGCCCATCGATGGGCGCGGGACCATTAGAAAACGGTCCGAGCCAAAGACGCTTCGCGCCGTTGCTGCCACGTAATCGGCCATCGCTGGGTCGTTAACGGTTGGCGGATAGCCTTCGATCCAATTGAACTTCAGTTCGCAATTGTTGGCTTGTGCGATTCCACTGCACCGGCGTTCGATGCCGGCTTGGATCTTCTTGCGGGCCTCGCTGTTGAGCGTGCGCGCGGTCCCTTCGATGGTGGCCGTGTCGGGAATGACATTGACTGCCGTCCCTGCATGGAAGGAGCCGACGGTGACCACGGCACTGTCGGTTGGGTCGAACTCCCGGCTGACAAACTGCTGAAGATTCAACACCGCTTCCGAAGCGGTCACGATCGGATCGATTCCCAAATGCGGATAGGCGCCATGACAACCTCGCCCGGTAAATGTGGCGGAAAAAACGTCGGTTGCCGCCAGCAGGACGCCCGGTTTGGTCGCGACCATTCCGACTTTCAGCCCCGGCCAACCGTGGAGACCAAAGATGGCGCGCACCTTCGGCCCAAGCCGACCATCGAGGGCGCCCGCGCGAATGAGTCTTTCAGCTCCCCCGCCGCCTTCTTCGGCGGGCTGCCAGAGGAGCTTCACGCAAACGGGAAGCTCGCTGGCGATCGAGTTCAATATCCCCGCAACCCCGGCGAGGGTCGCGGTGTGTCCATCGTGTCCGCAGGCATGCATTCGCCCTTCGTGAGTGCTGGAATAAGGAACCCCAGTCTTTTCGAGGATCGGCAGCGCATCGATGTCGGCCCGCAGGGCAACACAGGGTTTCTTTGTGTCTCCAATGATGGCGATGGTTGCCGTCGGCGCATCAGGAACACCGTCCATATGGGCGATGCCCATCGCACTCAATTCCGCGCGCAACATCGCTGCGGTCTGAAATTCCTCGTAACCCAGTTCCGGGATTTGATGCAGCCGGTGGCGAAAATCCGCGACGCGCGGCAAGGATTTTTCAATTGAAGCTTGCAAGGTCATGCAATGAGGCTACGCCCCCGCCTGCTGGGCATCAAGCTCGAACGAAGCATAGTTTGACGGTGTCAGGAATCGCACGGGTCATTAGAATCTCGCCCGATGGTCTTCCATATCTTTGCCTATGTCTCAATTGCCATTGTCGTGTTTCTCCTGTTTTTGATTTTATTTGAGCCGAGCCTGCCCTATTCCGCTTCTCCGATCGATTGCGAGCTGTCTTCCAACCATTTCATCTGCCTGCTGAGTGCCGTCAGCGATGCGCAGCTTCATGAGCGAAGCTCAGTCGAGCCATTCGTCGGGGGCGAAGCTTTTTACGAGGCGGAGCTGGAGGCGATTCGCTCCGCGCAACAAAGCATTCATCTCGAAGCCTTCATTTTTCATCCCAGCCCAATCGGCGACCGATTTCTCGACGCGCTGTCGGAGCGGGCAAAGGCCGGCGTCGATGTTCGGCTCGTCATCGATTGGGTCGGCAGCCTTCCGACGCCCAATCGCTATTTCGACGGCCTGCGCCAAGCAGGAGGCAAAGTGTCCTGGTATCAGCCCTTGCGCTGGTACACCTTCAAGCGGTTCAACAACCGCACGCACCGTGAACTTCTGGTCGTCGATGGAAAAATTGGATTTATCGGAGGGGCCGGCATCGCATCGCACTGGCTCGGCGGAGACAATGGCAAGCCCCCCTGGCGCGACATGATGTGCCGGGTCAGGGGAGAACTGGTCATCGGGCTGCAAAGCTGCTTTGCCGAGAATTGGCTGGAGACGACGGGACAGATTCTGGACGTATCTCGCGAGTTTCCCGGTTGTGGTTGCGAAGAGCCGGACCCGGCACAAAAAGTTCAAAGCGATGATTCGCAGCCGGCTCGAGGGATGGTTGTCATCAGCACGCCGTCGGCGGCGCGTTCGTCTCGCGCGCGGGTGCTGTTTCAGGTGCTGATGGCATCGGCGCGCAAGACGGTTTACATCAATTCGCCCTATTTTTTGCCGGACCGCGCTGCCCGGCGGCAGATGATTAAAAGCGTGCGCGAGGGTGGAGTCAGGGTCGTCGTCGTTGCACCTAACAATTACAACAACCACTACATCGCCCGGACCGCCAGCCGGCGAGTCTATGGCCAACTCATAAGGGCTGGCGTCGAAATTCATGAATATCAGCCATCCATGATCCACAAGAAGGCCATGGTCGTGGACGGCGAGTGGAGCGTTATTGGCTCAACCAACTTCGATCACCGTTCCTTCGGTCTGAACGATGAAGTGAACTTGGCTGCTTACGACCCCACGCTGGCTCAATCATTGGAACGCGATTTTCAATATGAGCTGTCGCAGAGCCAGCGAATCACTTATGAAGCGTGGAAGCATCGTCCCCTGCATGAAAAGCTTTTCTCTTTCGTCGGTTTGTTGCTTCAACGGCAATCCTGACCAAAATCGCCTTAGGAAATCCCTTAGTACATCACAAGTAATTGACAACGGTATAAAGGCGGCAGGAGTTTCATGCTCGACTCAATTGATCACGTCAACATCGTTGTCACCGATCTCGATCGGATGGCCGATTTCTATACTCGGCTGCTGGGCATGAAGATCACCAAACGCGTGAGCATCAGCGGGCCGTGGATCGATCTGACAGTCGGGCTGAAAAACGTGCGGGCCGATGTGATCTATATGGATCTGCCGTCGGGGCCGCGCATCGAACTGATTCGCTACAATCGCCCATCTCATGAGCGGCCCGAAGGTCTTGGGGAATCGAATATGCCCGGCCTTCGACACCTGGCCTTTAAGGTCAGCAACATCGATTCGATCGTCGTATTGCTCAAGGGGGAAGGCATCCATTTCTTCAGCGACGTGCAGCGTGTCCCGGATTCCCAGGTGACTTATTCGGGCGGGGTGCGAAAATACCTGGTATACTTCCAGGACCCGGAAGGAAATCTGCTGGAACTGTGCGAATACAAATGAGCAGTTAAGGTCAACGTCCTTAGAGGAATTAGAGCCATGGCTCGTTTCCACCTCGCCGGCATCAATCCGTTTGGCCCCATCCTCGAGAAAGAAATGCGGGTGTCTGCGCGGCGAATGCGAACCTACCTGCTGCGGGTTGGATACCTCGGGTTTTTCCTGCTCCTATTGTTCATGGTGTATTCCGCAACGATGGACGACCGCGGCGCGGGGACGGCAAGGAACAGCCAGCGCGCCGCCGAGCTGGGGTTCGGGTTCTTCATTTGTTTCACCATGTTCAGCATCTGGTCGATGGGCATCATTGGGCCAGTGCTGACCAGCACCGCCATCGGCTCGGAACGCATGCAGAAAACCATGCACGTTTTGCTGATGACGCCTATCAACGCATGGCAGATTGTCGCCGGGAAGTTGTTCAGCCGATTACTGATCGCCTTGATGTTACTCGGACTGAGCCTGCCGGCGCTGGCAGTGGTGCGACTGCTCGGCGGAATCGAAATTGAGCAGATAGTGGCGGTGCTTTGTGTGGCGGCGGCACTGGCGCTGAGTTCCGCTGCGCTGGGACTGTTCTTTTCCACCATGATCAACCGCGCCTATGCGGTGATTCTTCTTTCGTATGCGGTTCAATTCATCATTTATATCATTCTGCCCGGTGTGATCACGTCGGTTGCCGTCGGAATGCGCGCGACCAGTTCGATTCGCATCATGGCGCTCATAACGGCGTTCGATCCCTACTTTCTAGCAACGATCCTGGCGCAGGGAAACGGCAGAATGGGCAGCATGATGTTTGGGGGGCAGATCTGGATCGAATGCGTGATCATCCAATGCAGCATGGCAGCCCTGCTTCTTCTGGCCAGCGCGTTGATCGTTCGCAGGCGATCGCGCAGCGAAGGCGAGGCCCCGGCGATGATGCCATCGGTGGCGCGGGTTTCGGCCGTGGCTCCGCCACCACTTCCGGCGGTTGCCGCGCCAGTAATCCCCGCCGCGCCAGCATTAAGTGTGCCCGTCATCGCGCGTGAGAGAGGACGAGCGGTGAGCAATAATCCCATTCTCTGGCGGGAGGTCCGCCGGCCGCTGATTCCCAAGTTGTGGCAGCGCCTGCTGGCGATCGTCGTGGCCGCGTTCGTGCTGTTACTCTGTTATGCCACCCTGGCCTACAACGACGCGCTCAAAGAGCCAGAGGCCCAGATCTTTTTTGCCAATGTTTTTAACGCTGGCGCCTGGGTGATCGTGGCGGTGCTGTCGGCGACAGTCATCGCCCAGGAAAAGGAAGGCGATACCTGGACGCTGCTGATGGCCACGCCCGTGAGCGGATCGGCCATCGTGTGGGGCAAGGCGCTTGGCACGATCCGCCGCCTCCAATGGCCGGCGGCGATCGTTCTCGTTCACTTGCTGATCTTCTGGATCGCAGGCGTCATTTCTTTATCGGTGGTGGGATTGATCCTCTGGATCGTTGTGACATTTAACAGCCTGTGGCTGGCAACAGGGATTTACTTCTCGCTGCGAATGCGGAGTACGACTTCGGCTGTCGTATACAATCTGCTCATGGCGCCGCTGCTTTACGGCTTGCCGTTCGGCATTCTCACGGTGATCTCGAATATGCACTATCCCCGGACTGGTTATGAGGAAAATGTCGGTTGGTATCTGCCCTATTACTATCTCAACAGCGGCGTGCATGGGTTGATTTACACTGGCCGCAACCTCTACTTTACCGATCCGTCGGGCCAAGGGACCACCATCAACGCCGTCTTGCGAACAGCGATGTCAGTTGGCGGTTTGTACGTGATGGTGTCTCTATTCATTCTGGTCCACATCAGCCGACGCCTGAATCGACTCGTTGGGCGCGCGGAACAGATTGAACCGGTGCGGCAACAGAAAATTCCGGCGAATAGCCCGGTAATAGCGTAAGCCTTGCAAGCATCCAGGTCTTAGACTCCCTTGACCATTTTCACTTCCACCTGATCGTTACGTGAAAGATCGGCCAGTGTGCGCTTCCCCACGATAGCCTTAATGAGGACCCGGCTGTCGGTGAATTGCCGATCATAAACGCGCGTATGGGATTCAATGAATGTCAGCAGTCGGCCATTGGAAATATCGGCTTCGAGCGTCACGTCGAGTTGCTGCCCGCGAACCGCGGCGATGACCGCCTCGGCTAGTTCCGCCATGCCCGTGCCATGGCGGGCGCTGATGGGGATAGCGCCTGGATGAAGCGTGCGCCACACCGGGTAGGCTTCCTGCCCTTCGTCGGTATCGATCTTGTTGAGCAAAAGAATCTCGGGCTTGTCTGATGCGCCGATATCTTTGAGCACTTCGTGGACGCTCTTGAATTGTTGCTCGGTATGCGGGTGGCCGACATCCAGCACATGCAGCAGCAGATCGGCATGCACCGCCTCTTCCAGCGTCGCTTTGAAACTGGCGACCAGATTGTGGGGCAGATCGCGGACAAATCCGACTGTATCTGAAAGCATCACTTCGCTGCCGCGTTCGATGCGCCAGGCGCGGGTCTTGGTGTCGAGTGTGGCAAAGAGCTTGTCATCGGCATAGGTGCCGGCGGAGGTGAGCGTGTTAAAGAGCGTGCTCTTGCCGGCATTGGTGTAGCCGACGATGCAGACGGTGAAATGGGCGCGATTGCGATCTTCAACCAGCCGGCTCTTGCGCGCCTGGATCACAGAGATTTCAGATTTGAGATTTGAAATCCGTTTGCGGACCAGTCGCCGGTCGGTTTCGAGCTGCGTTTCACCAGGGCCGCGCGTTCCGATGCCCAGTCCCGATCCGCTGCCGGCGATGCGCTCCAAGTGGCCCCACATGCGCGCGAGGCGTGGATACGTATATTGCATCTGCGCCAGCTCCACCTGGAGCTTGGCTTCGTGAGTTTGGGCGCGGGTGGCGAAGATATCGAGTATCAGCTCGGAGCGGTCGAGGATCTTCACGCCTTCGCCGCGCTCGGCGTCGATTTCCTTGTTGATGAGGCGTTCGAGCCCGCCGATCTGCCCGGGTGAAAGGTCATTGTCGAAGATGACCACATCAGCATTATTCTTTTTCGCCAGCTCGGCAATTTCTTTTGCCTTGCCGCTCCCGACGTAAGTGCCGGCATCGGGCTTTTGGCGGCGCTGAAGGATCGTGCCGACGACCTTTCCCCCGGCTGTTTTCACCAGCGATTCCAGCTCGCCCAGCGGCTCGCGCGGGTCGGCGGTCGAATCAGGGAGAATGACCCCCACAAGCACCGCTCGCTCCTGCCGAACCGACAATTCCGTTCGCTTTAGATCAGACAAAGAATCTCCTGCACCTGGCCGCTTATTTGCCTCAATAAAATGACCGGATTGCATTATAGCACTGGGGATTTGTGTCGTGCCGCCCTATCCCCGGATGATCTGCGCCATGGCCTCGGCCAATTTTTCAGGCGTGCAGGAAAGAATATCCATGCCGACCTTTCGGCATTTGCCGGCAGTGGTCTTGTTGTATTCCGGCCGGGCTTCATAACCCAGCGAGCCCAGGCCGATCATGCGGATTCCGGATGCGGACATATCGCGAACCTGCGCGACCAGGTCGCTTTCTGATCTGCCCTCATAAAAATCGGTGATTAACACGACGATCGTCCGCGAAGGCTGGCTGACCAGCTGATGGGCATATTGCAGGGCGCGAGTGATATCGGTTCCGCCGCCAAGTTGAATCGACAGCAGTACATCGACCGGCTGGCCCACCTTGTCGCTCAGGTCGGCAACATCCGTGTCGAACAGAAACAGGCTCGTTCGCACCGATGGAAGCTCGGCAAAAATGGAGGCCATGACCGCGGAAAAGATTGCCGAGTCGAGCATCGACCCGGATTGATCCACCGCGACGATGACGTGCCAAGGCCGGCTGCGCCGCTCCGCCGCATGGAAATAAAGCCGATCGACCAGCAGCTTGCCCGTTTCGGCATCATAATTGTGAAGATTCCGCCGAAGCGTGCGGTTGAGATCGAGATTGCGATAGACGCGGCGGGGCGAATGTTTATCTCTGCGAATCGCGCCGACAATCGCCGGCTCGATCTGCACCTTGAGCTTCTTTTTCAGTTCCTGCACGACTTTGTCGATGATCTTGCGTGCCAGCGCCCGCGTCTTTTCATTCAGCAGATCGCGATGGGTCAGCAGTGTTTTGACCAGCTCCTGATTGGGCTCGATCCGCTCGAGAATTTCCGGCTTTTCCATCAGCTCGCGCAGGCCACGACGATTGACCAGCTCGCGCTCCATCACTTCCTTGGCCTGCCGCGGAAAAAGCTCGCTGACCTCATCCACCCAGCGCGGCACATTCATCGCATGGCCCGGCCCATGGCCACCCGTTCGATCCCCGGGCTTTTGCTTCCCGCCGGGCGTTCCAAAGAGAAACCCCACGAGCGCCTCGATTCGCTGCATTTTTTCGTCATCTCCGAGGCCGATGCCGTGCTCCTCGGCGGCCTTGCCAAGGACCAGCCGCCAGCGGGTCAGCGTTTTTCTCTGGGCGTGCGTCAGATCAGGCACGAAAGTTTCTCCTATGCATCATTGCCCAGCCATTCTTTCATGATGGCCGCGACTTGGGCATCGAGCGACGCCATCAACTGCGCGGCTCCCACGCTCGCGGTAAGGGTTCGCAGCGATTCGTCTTCCTTCAGGCCATATAGTTTGGCGACGTGCAACGCGACATTGTCGCGCTGGCGATCGTGAAGCGTCTCGAAGGCTCCTCGCAGGCGCGGAATCATGTTCAAAAACGTCTCGTCTTCGGCGACGGAAAGCAGCTCGTTGATCGCTTCAACAATGGAGCGTGCGCCAAGCAGGATTGCGGTTCGCGATACGCGCAGCATGCCATGGAGAAAATCGCCCGCCACGACCTGTTGCTCGACGCTGCCGCGCGCATAGGCCCGTAGCTCAGCGGCCAATTGATCGGGCTTCATCCGCCGCATTTCTGTCAGGACACCAAGAAAAGCGCCGCGAAGGAATGGCATCGTGGAAATCGACGCGGCGCGCGCGACATGCGTCGCAAACAGATCGGCATCCAGATCCTGACGGATGACGACCGGCTCGGCCAGCGCAAGCAAACCCGCGATGACCTCTTCCCATTGCTCGGGCGGGACCGATGCCGCATCGGGTACGGCAAAGCAGGCGCGGTCGAAGCAGCGCGAAATCAGATCGGCCAGGCGCTGCGGGCCGAGGTTCCGGTAGACCGCGTATCGCTCCAGCAGCATCAGAGACACCAGTGCATCGGCCAGCGAATGAAACCGCGAATCCTGATCGATCGCATGCCCTGTCGCCTGCTCGGCCTGATCGACAAGCTGTGGCAGATCCATATCCACCGCCTGCACCAGCATCCGGCAAGCGGGGCCGGCTTCGTAAGCTTTGCTGCCTAGGCTCTCGCGTAGCAGCGTCGTCGCGGCCGATTCAATCGTGTCGCCGTGCAGACTGCGCTCCATGAGTGAAGCTTCAATCTGCGGGCTCCATCGAAGCTTCCAATGTTCCTTGAAAATCGATTGACCGAATGGAGCCGCTTCGCGCTGTACGTCTCCGATCTTGACGCCTAGAAAAATGAGGCGATGTAAAAAGGCAGAACGAGCGGAATCTTCTGGCTTGCGCTTGTCCAGCTCATAATTCTGGACGCGCTCGTGAGCGGCGATATCTTCCAGATTGAGCCGATCAAGCTGCTCGTAAAAATCATTGATAATCGGCAGTCGGCCGATGCGATCGGTGACATGGCCGAGTCGCGTGCCGATGTTGATCTCGTCGATGGCTTCCAGCAGGTTGCCGGCGTCGTTGTTCGGATTGCCTTTGCAGCAGCAGGTGATCAGGGCGTCGCGGATGTCGTCGAGGACCGGATCATTCTTGCCGCGCAGACGCGCGAGCAGCAATGCATGCTGTGTCGTGGCGATGGCGTCGGCTGACGAGCAGCGGTCGCCGCGTTTTCGCGCTTCTTTGATGACGTCGATCACGTAATCGATCACCAACTGCTCCTGCCCGCGCCCGCCGCTGTGATGATTGTGGCAAAGCTCGTAATAGCGCGGTGCGCGATTGCCGGCGCCATAGCCGGAGAGTTCGGAGATGCGGAAATAGGAATAGGGCGCGACGGTGACGCTGAGGGTTCCCTCCGGAAGCGACGGAGGCGGCTGTGGATCGTTGCGATCGAGAAAAATATGGAAGCCGCCGCAGACGACCATCGCGTCATTTGGCTTGATCTTCTTGTCGGCAAGCGTCTGGCGAATCGTCTGCCACATGAATCGCTCACGCGGCAGCGTACCATCCGTCTCAAGCGATTGCGGCGGCGTGGTGGCGCGAACGGCGGCGCAAAAGAGGGCAATTTCCCGGCGAAATTGCTCGAATGTTTGCCCTTCGCGCGGAAGCTCAAAGAGCCGATCCCACGTTTCCTCCCAGCTTCGATACCCCGCCGCTTGCGACAGGAGCTGATAGAACCGGCTCATCGGCGCGATTTGATCGAGATGGCGCCAGATGGGCGGCTTTTCCTTTACCGCGCCGTCCCCCGCTTGCCCGATCGCATAGTGCGGCAGATCGATGAACATCGCCTCGGCGCCGATTCGTCGCGCAATGGTCATCGCCACGAATTCCGGTGAATAGCTCAACATCGGATACCACACCGAACTCCGCGGCGGAGTCAGATCAGGCTCGGCATCAGCTGGAAGCGCATGGCGGAAGCTCGAATAAATTGCCACCGGCGGGCGCGTTTTCGCATCCACCAGGAACTCGATCATCGCCTGTGCTTCGTGGGGGCCCTCGATGAATATTATCTTCGGCTTGCGCTGCCGAATGCACTCGGCAAGATTGCGAGCAACGGCCGGCGAATGATGCCGAACGGGAAACCAGTAGAGCGACTCATCCAAAACCCGATCCGCCTGCGCAACCAGATCCTCCACATTGATCGCGGAGGCTTCTGCCGCTTCGCGGATTTGGCTCGCGGGTTGGGTTAAAGGCTCGCTCATGAAAAAAATTCAATCGACATCCAGCGCCTTGCGTGCCTCATCGTGAAACGCCTGCCAGTGCTTGTCGGTCATGCCGCGCTTCTTGGCGATGATGGAGACATATTCCTTCAGCGCGGCCAGGTCCTGCGGATCTTCCTTGACGATCGAGCCGACCAGGTTCCGCGCGATCGAGGCGGCGGAGACTTTTCCATCGCCGAAGAATCGCGTGTGCAGAGCCGCATCGACTGCCGTTCCGATCGCTTCCGCGGTGGAGAGCGTCGTGGTCGGCGTTTTGACGCTGATCCCTTCGGCCGACCGTCCATCCCGCAGCTCGCGAAAAGCGGTGGCCAAAAGATCGAGAATCGCCGGCTCAATTGAGATGGGGATGTCATAGCGCGAAAGCAGATCGGCCGAGCGCTGGCGAACAATTTCCACTTCGGTTTTTCGATCAGCGACGATCGGAATATGAACGTAGTTGAATCGTCGCTTGAGCGCGGCTGACAAATCATTGACGCCCTGATCGCGGGAATTGGCTGTCGCGATGACATTAAAGCCGGGCTTGGCGAAAACCGCGTTGGCTTCGGGCAGTTCGGGAATGGCGATGTTCTTTTCCGAGAGAATCGACACCAGCGCATCCTGCACATCCGGCACGCATCGGGTGATTTCCTCAAATCGCAGCAGGCCGCCACTTCTCATGGCCACCATCGTCGGCGAAGGAATCAGATTCCCCATATTGGGTCCCTCGGCAATCACGCGGGCGATGTTCCAGGAATATTTGATGTGCTCTTCGGTTGTGCCGGCGGTTCCCTGAATGACCAGCGTTGAATTCCCAGTGATCGCTGCTGCCAGGTGTTCGCTCAGCCAGCTTTTGCCGGTGCCCGGATCACCGACCAACAGCAGCGCGCGATCGGAGGCGAGCGTGACGATCGCGCGCTCGACGATGGAGGTCTCGCCAAAGAATTTGCGGGTGATTTCGACCTTCTGCTTCTTTCCGCCAATGGTCGCATCGAGCGGCTTGCCGCCGATGATGTAGGTCAAGACCGAGCGCGGCGAGAGCTTCCAGGATGAAGGCGGCTTGTCCGTCTCATTTTGCCGAAGCGCCTCAAGCTGGTCGGCGTAAATGATCTCCGCCGGGAGGCGCAGGGCTTTGCCTTTGTCTGAATCTCCTGCGGGCGTCTCGGTTACTGCATCGGCTTTCTTTGCCATGGTGGATGCTCCGTTGTCAGATGCACGTCAAGTGAATTTCATCGCTTTGATCAGCGCCGCCTGGCTGATTTTGTCCGGCGAGAGGGTCAGATACTGCGGTCCATCCTTTTCCAGCACCGACAGCGGCTGAAAAATCAGCCGGCAGGATTCATAATGGGCCACGCCAAATAGCGGCGGCCGGGTGCGCTTCTGCGCCAGTTTTGTAAAAAGGTCGTGGAGTGGAGTCCCTGATGGACCTCGGTCCAATCGCGCCTCCAGTTGTAGCGCATTCGCGGTGATCGGAAGCAGATCGTACCCCTCATCGCTCGATTCAAGTTTTCCCGCCTCCCACTCGTCCAGAAACACCTCTTCCTGGAATTCGATTTCCAGCGCCAATGGCGTCGGTTGATATTGAGCCAAGCGCTGCGAAGCCGCGGCAATGTCCCACTTCCAAAAAGATTTCCAATCGCCAAATGTATCCAGGATTTTTACTTCACTCGTATCCCCAAGAGTGACTCGCGTTGCGTTGTTGGGCTGCGCACTTACTCGACAACTGCTGATCTGCACGACCTTCTTTTCCAACAGCACCGACGGCTTGAATTTCTGCTTCTGCGGCAGATGCAAAAAAGCCTCCGCCGGCAGATCGAGATCGGCACGCATTGGAAACACACACGACCACACCAGCGATTCCCCTGCCGCGATCGGAGCTGCGGCTTCAACCGCGCGCATCCGAAAATCAAAACTGGCGAACGCCCCTGGCACCGATCGCTTGGTTACGCCAAGGACTACCGCGTTGACTGATCCGACCGCGGCGCTCTGCGGCGTCGCGAGCAATCGATCGATCGTCGCGGTATCTCCAGCAGTAAGCGCTTGCCGCATGCTCGTGGCCAGCACCCATGCCCTTCCCAGGAAAAATGAAAAGCGCTTTGCCGAAAACAGCGTCGATCCACTGGTGAATCGGCTGATCTCTTCATTGGCGATGCGCAACGTCGAGCCAAGTCGAAGCAGCTTGCGTCGCGAGGCTTCCTTGAAACTCACATCGAGCCGCTCAACGGTGGATTTGGAGGCGGCCGTCAGCCCGGCCAGCAGCAGCTCTTCGACTGCCTTGCAAAGCTCGTCGAGCAGGTTGATGAGCTGTTTGGCCTCGGCTGCTTCCACCGCTCATTCCTCCTCGTCGGCCTCGTCATCATCCGATGGAACATCACCCGCCTGCTCATCCGATGGCGCGAGTCCCATGGCGGCCAATGCAAATTCGTATCGTCCACCTGCGATGCGAAGGGTCAACAGCCGTTCCAGCAGAAGCACCGCTGTCTGTGCCCGCAGAAGCGTTTTGGGCGAAGTCCGATCGTCAGTCTGTATCTTGCCATGCAGATCGGTCAGGATGGAGGCCACATGCCCCGCGCCGGCCTGCTCCAAATATTCGGCAATCGATTTGAGTTGCAGCAGCTCATCGGGGCCGCAGGCGCGCAGACCGCGGACGGTCAACGCATCCAGCAGCTTGCGCAGCCGCTCGATGGCCAGACGCAGTTCCTCGAATTCCGGTGAAGCGACCATCATAAGGCGTAATAATCTTCCGGCATGGTTTCGGTCGGCCGCCAATCCACTTCGCCGGCTTCGGCGCCTTTGTAGCGGATGAAAATTTCGCCCATCGTCTCCTTGTTCAACTCCGCCTTGACGTCCAGTGATTTAGCCACCCATTCGTCGATGGTTTGCGGATCGAGCTTGCCGGCCTGCACGAGGCCGATGATGAGCACGAGCAGGTGTTTGCAGATCGAGCCGCGCAAGCCGCCGCAGATGTTCAGGTTCTGCGTGCAGCAGGCATACTTGCCGTCCGCCTCAATCCGGCAGGCATAAACCAGATCCGCATCGGTCTGGCTCTTCACCACGCCATTGAGATGCGCATCGGTCACGTCATTAAAGAGCTGGAATCGCTCGGCCCGCAGCATCTTCGTCGCCTTCTTGATCTTCTCGACGTCAACCCGCAGCTCGAGGGCTTTGAGGAACGTCGCCACGTCGGTGACCTTGCCAACTTCTTTCTCGATCTTCTTCGCCAGCTTTTTCTTCTCGGCAGCCTTGGCCTTTTCCTCTTTCTCCTTGGCCAGCTTCCTTGCCTCGCGCTCTTTTGATGTGGCCTTGTTGATGCCCTCGCGCCATTCCTTGGTTGCCTTGGCTAGTTCCTCCGCCGGTGGCAATGGCTGCGCGAAAGCTTCCGAAATCGCGTTGAGCACGATCTCGCGGAGCTCCTTGCCGGATTTGGGGGATTTGGTGCTGGAGACTTCGAGTGTTTCGTAATGAACCTTCCAGCCGCGCAGGCGGGAAGCCATCTTCAACATCGCGTCTGAAGCGGTCAATTGAGTTCGCTGGCCATAAATCGGCGCGAGCATAGAGGGAAGCCGGATTCCCCAGCCATATTTCAGAGCACCGGTATTGATTCCCGCCGTCTCGATGTCGTCGCGGTTCGCGCGCTTGACCTTGAATTCGAAATCGATCCGCTTTGCCTGCTGAACGATCGAATCGAGTTCGGTCAGCGCAGTACCCACTGCTCCTGTGGCGGTCGATGCGGCGGCGTAATTCTTTGCTTTAGAAAAGTCGGCGCGATCAGTTTTTGCCGAAGCAAAATCAGCCTTCGACAACTCCGCGTTGTCAAACTTTGCGCCTTCGATTTCCGTGTCCTCGAACACCACATCGCTAACATTTGCGTCGGAGAAATCAGCATCAGGAAGACGACAATTCGAAAAGTTCGCGGATTGAAGATTGGCTCCGCGAAATGATGCCGATGGCATATCGCAGCCTATGAACGAGGCCGATTGCAGTTCCGCCTGTTCAAAATTCGCGTTTTTGATCGACGGGCCGCGGAACAGCGCGCCAGTTAACACTGCCTGTTTAAAGATCGCCGATTTCGATGCGGCTTTTCCCGGATTTCGCCAGAAGACGGCCATCTGTGAGTCGAACTGGCAGCGTCGCATGATAGCGCCTGTAAAGTCGCATCCACCTAGTCGCTCGCCAAGCCTTGCCGCATTCAGGTTAGTCTTATGGAATCGACTTGCCTCAATATCCCAGAGATGAGACTGTTCGAGGTCAGCCCTCGTGAAGTCGCAATCGATAGCCGCCGCGAAAAACATTCGCGTTCCAATCATGTTTTTGAACGAGCAATGTTCAAAACGGATTTGCCGGAAGTGGACGCCTGAAAGGTCAACTCCATCGAAATTCTCGCCACGTATGGTAAGTGCCGGCCCGGCAACGGTCAGTCCGCGAAATATCCGCCGACTCATGGCCTTGGTCAGTAACTCATTATTGATCTTGCCACCACGGATGAGCAGTGCGATCTGTTGGTCGGTTGGGTCTGCGATTTTATCGAAGGCCGGGATGTCCAGTACCTGAATGCTCGCACCGTTTGCGTTTAGAGCCCGAGCTTTTTTCTGGGCAGGCGTCCCTGATGACAAGTCCGCAACCAGCAGGTAATCAACCGATTTGTTGAGGTCTTCAACTATGTCACCCTGCTGAATCTCAATCATCGCCTTGAGGCTCTTCCGCTCCTCGCGATCAAACTTCCCCTGCAGCGTGATCTTTTTACCTTTCAACGAACTGAATATCGCTGGCGAATTGGCCATGGCTCCCGTCCCTGTTTATATCGATTCCCATTCTTCTCGCGTTGTTACGCCGGTGCCCATCCTTTGACGATATTTTCCGCTTTCATCTGCGCGTAAAGCTGTTCGATCTGCTCGCGCGAGTTGCTCACGCGAATGTCGCGCTCGAGCGGCGTGGCGCGATTGGGGCTGAAATCGGTGAAGTAGGCGACGTATGCGGGGAAATTGCCATCGGCTTCCTTGTTGGTTTTCCACAGCAGCAGCTTGCGGACCATCTGGTTGCCCTTGAGCGTTTTGACGAAGACCTCGCGCAGGAGAACTTCGCTTTTGGGCTGGGCAAGCTGGCGGGCGTCGCGGTCGATCATCGCCACTTCGACCACTTCATGCACCTGATGGAGCCGAAGGTCGGCATGGCGGATGGTCTTGTCCTCCCGGCGGCGCACGAAGCACGGCGAGATCGGGCTGGCCAGCGGAAGCCGGCGAATCGCGTGATAGGAATTGCTCTTGCCTTCATATCCCAGCACCATGCGGTCGATGCTGCCGCCGCGCGTGTTATGGCTGATCAGATCGAGGCAGGAGACTTCTATCACCCATTCCGGTCGGACCATCTGATAAGCGACGGCATCATTCACCTCGGCATAATCGCTCTGGGCGGCCATGTCCTTCAGATCACTGAGCCAGGCGCGGCGTTCCTCTTCGCTGAAGCCGCCGCCGACCCGGCCAAGGATGTGAAAGGTGTTGTCATTGCGCATCAGGCCAATCAGCACGTCGTGAATCATGCCGGCGCGATCATCGACGCCTTCGGTGAAGCCGAGCACGGCGACATCGAGCGAAACGCGCGGCTTGATCTTGAAATGGCCGCCGGTGTCGGAGCGGGCGACGACCCCCTCGGCCCCCTGCCCTTCCACCCAGCTCTCAAAATGCTTGAAGACGTCATCGGACGTTTTGGATCGGATCGTCTCGACGGCGTGAATGCGCTTGCCGTCTTTGAAGATCGTTTCGATTTTTTTATAGACCTCGGCATACGCCAGCGGCGCCGGCTTTTCGTCGATGTCGAGAATATCGAAGACCGCAAAATGAAGCTGATCCAGATCGGCCTGCGATTCAGGCTGGCGCGCGACACGCGAAACATCGTGCACGCGCGGCCGACGATCATTTCGGCACACATACAGTTCGCCGGCCAGCAGCATCTGCTTGTGTTTTGTTTTGCCCAGCAGCTCGATCGCTTCCAGCATCAAAGGCAGGCCGACGCGCACGACGCCACCGGGGTTGATGGAGCAGCATTGGCCGTCTTTGATCAGCAGGAGCGTATGCTCGCCATCGATCTTCCGGCTCACGAAATAGTCGCAGGCCGGCAACTTCTCTTTCATCGACGCCTTATCCAGCGGCTGCATCCGCGCGCCCAGGTTCCGGCGATATTCCTGCGCCCGCAGGGCCACGAAAGGATCGCTCATGCAGGCAGCTTTGCCGATGCCATAAGAGCCCAGCACAATTTGCAATCGCGATGAATCGACCAGGGCGCTTGGCATGAGACGCTCCTCACTCAATTAATTTGCAACGGATGGCCCGGAAAATTCATTTTTACCGCAGAGGACGCAGAGGATCGCAGAGGAAAAACGGAGCACACTTGGTGAGTTCCGCAATCTGCGCGTTCAATCAAGAATAGAGATGATGTCACAACCATTTGTCTCTGAATTCCTCTGCGTCTGCGGTGAATAAATCTGGTCAAGCGCTTGCCGGCGCGGCTTTCAGTTCCATGTTGGACAGGTGAAGGATCAGGCAGTATTGGTCGCCGCGCGTGCGCCCTTCGAGAAAGCCGCGGAATTGCTGTCCGCCGCGCGTCAGCACCAGCGGCAGATTTCCTTTCGGCCCCGCGCCCACCAGCATGAAGCTCTGCGATTCTTCCAGTTCTTTGGCCATGTTGAAGAGGAAGTCATAAGTAAGACCATTGACGTGCAGGATCTGCCTTTTGCTGGCAAAAACGAATTTGTTGTACACGTCCTTCTTCTTCATCAACTTCCCAGACCATTTGAGCGGCGTCTCTGTGGAGGCATTAGGTTGGGCAACTTTGCGGGGGCGACGCTCGCGCTCGGAGCCGTCGGGATTGCGAAGGACTTCGAATTGCCGGACGCGGTGAACGATTTTGCCATCGGGATCGATGAACACCCGGCTGGTTTCCTTCTGGATCGAGCCGAAGTTTTCCAGGTCGATCTCCGCGTCGCAGGCGATCAGCAGCTCCGCGATTTTCTCGCGCCCGCCGGCCTGGAGTTCGAGCGAAGAAAGATCGTGGGCGACGTGCGATTTCATGAGGCGGGCCGACTGGCATTGGCGCCCCTGCTCATCGACCCAGCGCACTTTGGTGGTCTTCAGGCAGCTTTGCGCGCCGACCACCGCGTCGCGTCCCTTGCTGTTGGCCAGATTGATCGTTGCCAAGGGTTACTCCCTCCTTTTCACGAGACATCATCACATCATGCCAAAGTCAAGCGATTCCTCTTCCTCAGCGGCTTCCTCTTCGTCCGGCGTCACGCCCGCCGTATTTTGGAATGCGACAAACTCCAGCTTCGCGGGTGAACCGATGGCAAGAAAGGGCGTTCCATCGGATGCCAGGAGCAGGAATGCCGCGTCCGGCTCCAAGCCACCGCGATAGGAATAGGGGAATTTGAAAATCGTGCCCTTTTTCAGCTCATTTGTCAGCGGCGAAAGATCGGCTTCGCTGCTGATCTGATAGACGGCCCGAACATTGTGCTCGAGATATTCATCGATCGTTGCCGTCTGCGTCAGCGGGACCGGAGCGGCATAAGACGACCCAACCGGCGTGATTTTCTGTCCGTTTTGATCGGTAGCGATCAGCGCCTTTCGCTCCATCCATTGGCCATCGGGAGAAAGCGAAGCCAGAGCGATTCCGCCTGTCGCCATGACGCATTTGCCATCGTTGGCGAGCGTGGCCATGGCACATTTGCGCCCCTGCTCGTCGAGCGTTTCGATTTCGACGTAGCCGTACAGGTCCGATCGCTCGACCTTGGCCAATGCGAGCGGCAAGTCAGCTCCGCCAAAATTCAGCACGAGAGGCTTTGCCATGGGATCGCATTGAACCGAAGGATTGGTGGATCGTCAATGGCAAGAAATGAAAAATTTTAGGGGGAAGTTCGGGACGATGTCGAGCGTTCAGGTCGTTCAAGTACGCGATGAGTTCCGTTGGACGATGAGCAACGTACGACGCGAGTTTAGCGGTCGCGCTTGCGCGACGTTGCGCGCATTTTTCTTCGCATCCTGCATGCCGTGGGAAGGGGTGATTTTTTTGAAACAAGAAAAGGCGCGCACAACGTCGCGCAAGCGCGACCGCTAAACGTTGTGACTTTGCAAGCGAAATCTGCGGTGTTGTTTGCTCCACGCTTCGAGCGGGTATCCTATTGTCATCATGAATCTCGCCGCTTTGGCACAGGGCATTGGATCGACGGGGTTGTTCGCATCGCGCGTTTTTCTGCCGGCGTTGCTGACGGCTCTAATGCTGCGCTTCGGGCCGGATTTTCCAGTCCTGCATCACCTGGGGCTTCTCCATCATCTTCAGCATGGCAAGCCGACCTGGTTCACCAGCGATCCATCCATCATCGTGCTGGCGATTCTGTCGGCGGTTGAAATCGTCGCACAGAAAAATGCCGAGGCCCGGCAGGTATTGCACGAGATCGACGTCTGGGGAAAGACGATCGTCGCTGCTTTGACTTCATTTGGCGTCATCACATCCACCGATTCAAAGTTTGTTCAGGACACGCTGCAGCATGCGGGTTACCTGGATGCTCTGATCCCGCTGATCGTCGCGATCGGTACCTTCCGCATCAGCAGAACGCGCAACGCGGTGGCCCGAGCCTACTTCGATCACATCGATGGCACCCCACCTGGCGAGCATGACAAGCTGGCTGGAAGAGCTTTGGGTCATCTTCGGCGCATTTCTTCTGGTGCTGTTTCCGGTCCTGATGCTGCTGCTGATCGCCGTCGCGACAGGCGTGCTTTTTCTGCTGCGCAAGCGGATGGCGGTTCAGGAGGAGCATCGGAAAACAGCTTGCGTTTCGTGTGGGACGATGATCTATCCGTGTGCGATGGCATGTCCTTCATGCCGGACCGCGGTCGCTGAACCGGCGGCAGTTGGATTCCTCGGCCAATCGAAGCCGTGGCCAACGGAAGACCGGGACAATCAGCCGTATCGACTCGCGGAAAAACGCCGCTGTCCGGTCTGCGCTTCGCGGCTGGTTCTGCGTCGGCCCTTTGAAGCATGCGCAGCCTGCGGACAGGCCGCGTTTACGGACCCGGATTTTGCGGATGCTTATGTCGCTTCGATCGCACGAAGATTGCCGATCGTTTTGATGATCTGCTTTCTGATGAGCCTCGTGCCGGTGTTTGGGCTGATCGTCGGCGCGATTTATTACCGCATGGAGCTGGTGCTGCCTTTCAGTCAGTATCTTCCGATGGGCAGGCGGTTTCTACTGCGATGGATGATCCGGGTGCTCTTTCTGGTGATGATACTACTGCAAGTAGTGCCGCTTCTGGGCGGGCTAGTTGTGCCACTGATGGCGATGATTAATTTCAGTGCCTATCGCAAATCGTTTCGCGATTTCATGCTGGAACCGCGGGCATCTGCTCATGCTGCTGCGGGTCCTCCGCCGCTGCCGGCGATGTGATGCCGCATTTGGACCGCGATTACTTTTTCAATTTCAGATCGGAGCGGACGCCGACGTAGCTGGGAAATCGAGGCACGCCACCTTCTGAAAGCTCCTGGTAACGGAAGGTGATCGTTTCGCCGACCGGCGGCGGCGTGCTTCTTTCCTTGTCACTGAACCCCGTGCCAACGGCAAATTCCGTCCCATCAGGCAGGCGCACGAGCAGCGCGCCGAGTCTCCCCTTGTGCTTCCCGGCACCGGCCTGGTGACCGATCACAATGGCCTCGGCGTCGCGGAAATTCTTGACTTTCAACAACGTCGAGGACCGGCCTGCCTCATATTTTGAGCCGGGCTCGCGAAGCATAAGCCCTTCGCCACCCAGCGCCTCGATCCGCGCCAGTTCCGCGCGAAGGCACGCGACATCCTTGCAAATCTGCTGGGGGTGCGCGACTGCATATTTTGCGATCTTGCGTGCGAGTAATTCTTCGACCGATTTGAAACGATCTTCAAATCCGCCATGCGCGGCAGGTGCATCGAAAACCAAGAACCGAACCTCTTTCCACAGATCGTTCTTATCCTGTCGGCGAACGATGCTGACCGTGCGCTGGAATTTTTTGCGGTCGATCCAGAGTTCGCCATCGAGCGCCTGGTCCGGCAACCCTTCGATGAACCAATTGGGCGCGTGGAAAAGATTGCCCTGCCGCGACAGGAATTGCTTGCCATCCCAATAGGCGCGCACGCCGTCCAGCTTTTCGCTCATCCACCAGCCCGACAGGTCGGCTGCATTGTCCCAGCTCATCGCCAGCAAAAGCGGCGGCCCGCCTGCTTCTTCACCCTCGGCCTTTGCCTTGACGGGTTTTTGAGGTAACGCGCCACCGATGCGCGCCTCCTCGGCGGCGTCGCCGCGAAGTTTGCGAAGGTGCTTGCAGGTACGGCGCTCGATCGCAATCGATTGATTTCTCCACGCGGGGCAGGAGCAAGAGTAGACGCCGCCGGTGTTTTTCAGGACGTAGGGCTTGGCACCCGAGCCTTTCATTTCCGTCGAATCGCCGTCGGCAAGGTCTGGCATGGCTCCCTCTTTTAATTCATTTCGCTACTGTTTTGGCCGGTCGTTCCTCAGCGCGATCGGTCGGCAATGCTCCAAGCGCACAGCAAAATGCGCCGATCGTGAAGAAATAATAATTGCAAAAGGCCTGCTTATTGAACGCGAAGAAGACCAGGAAGACCAGCCCGAGTGACAGGGCAAATCCAGCCGCGGAACGCGGGGCTTTTCGCAAGGCGAGGAGTATTGCCGGGATCAGCGCGACCGGCACCAGCCAGGTCCAGGTGATGTATCTGGAATTATGCAAGCCGAGCATCACAAGGTAGCTGAGCGCGTCCCAGCGGAAGGGCGCATATTTCTGAACGGATACCGTAGAAAACCAGAATTCATGCCAGTTCCACAGGGCGAGCGGAAGCGAGACGATGGCTGCAACGATCGCGGATTTGATTAGCAGCCATCCCCATTTTTTCCAGTTGTCAACTGAATTGAAATTAAATGGCTCCTCAAGCAGAAGAAACGTGAACGGAATTGCGAGCGCGAGATACTGCTTTGATGCAAGGAATAATCCCAGCGCAATCGGCAGCAATTTCCAAAGCCTTCGACAGCCGCAGAAAATGGTCGCCGCGAGCAGCATCACGACGAACGGCTCGGTCCATCCCCGTCCCAGCACGAACCAGATTCGTGGCGTCATGAGGAACAATGCCGCGGCGAGCTTGGGGAATCGTCCTGATCGCGCGTAGCTGATGAACAAGCCCGAGAGAGTGATGGCGATGGCCTGCGCGTAGCGATGATCGCCAGCGATTGCGTAACCGATTGTCGCCAGGAGCAGACTCAAAGGCGGATAGGGAAAGCCGAATTGCAGGTGATCGTCTTTGGAAAGGCCGGAACCATAGACTTCCTGCGCGCCGGGGCGCGTGCTGTGGTAGATGTCGGGAAAATTGGCTTGGTGATAATCGTATGGATTGTGCCCTTCAAGCAGCGTTTGCGGACCCTGCTGCTGGAAAACCCAAACATCAATATGTGGATCCGGCGAGGCGTGGATCATCCAGAATCCGGTCGCCAGATTCAGAATGAGGAGTGCGGGGAACCACCATTGCCGCGCCCATTTCACGTTGGAAAAGCCGACGGCGATCATGAGCGCGCAGCCGGCAAGCAACGCGAGGAATTGCGAATGTGCCGCTCCCCCAATCCTTTTCTGATCGACACTGATAGGCCAGCTTCGGAAAAGGGCCAATACCTCGATCGCCAATCCGATGCCGATTGCAAAGTTCAGCGTGCGACCGGAAACCGCATTCGCAATCCGCCGCGGTCGCAGAATCGTGAGCACTGCCGCGATCAGCGCGATAGTGATCATCACCATCGCCATCGGCGTGTATTCGCCATCGTGGTTCTGAATCGCCAGGCCGATGAAGACTGCGGCAATGCATGTGAAAAAAGCCGAGGCGCGATCCGCCCCCACTTTGCGAGATTGATCCAGCATCGGAGATGTTGAAGCGATGCCGCTCATGGCCCCAGATTCAGTTCTGACTATTTCGTCGCGCGACCATAATCCATTGGAAACCAAACAATCGCGGCGCGACCGCGAGTGCCGCGTGTTGCGTTTTGATCATCGCGCCAAAGAGCGATTTGCCCTCGCCGTTTTTCCAGACTTCATCGAGGGGCACGCCGGTCGCGCTGAATCGCTCGATCTTCAATCCCGCGCTTTCCAGCATCTCCCGCGCAGTATCCTTCGTGAAAAAATGCAAATGCGTGCGATCCAGCGGGCCGCGTTCCATCTTCGGAAATCGCCCCGCCAAAAGCATCAATCTGACCGCGAGATGCGCCACATTCGGTACCGAGATGATAAAAGTCGCATCCTCCGTCGCGGCTTCTTTAAGCTGATGCAAAACCGCCTGCGGATTGGCCGTATGCTCCAGCACATCGGCGCAGACGACAACGCGATATTCTTTCGCCGGCAGCTTTGCGCCTTCGATCGTCGATGAAAAAACCTGCCGATAATGCGGCCGTGCAAGCTCAGCCCATTCGGGATTGGCCTCGACCGCATCCAGCACAATGCCCGACCCGGCCAGCGATTGCGCCAGCATCCCCTGAGCCGCGCCGACATCCAGCACGGGGCTCTGGCCCAGTTCGCGCACGATCCGGCTGATCTGCTGGTGGCTACTCCTGGGGTCGCGGTGCGAGCGATAGTGAATCGCCATTCGGCACCCTCCAGCGATCGATCAGCGCGTACTTGAAGGTTTCCATGATGCAGTTCATCGCGTAAGGAATGCCGTTCACATAGCAGATTTCATCGCCGTAATAAGTGGGGATCGGCACTTCGCGCACGCGATACCCCTTCTTCAAAAATTCTAAAATGATTTGCGTATCGAAGTGCCAGTTATGCGTCATCGAGTCGAGCGGGATATTGCGCATCGCCTGCACGCTATAGGCGCGATAGCCTGAATGAAATTCGGTAAATCGCGTGCCGGCCAGCGAATTCTCGATGCCGGTGAGGATCTTGTTGCCGACGAATTTATACATCGGCATCTTCCCGCGCCGAGCCGCGCCCGGCAGCATCATGCGCGATCCCATCACCATTTCCGCGGAGCCATCTTCTAAGGGATTCAATAGATCCTGCATGATTTCCGGGGCATATTGCCCATCGCCGTGCAGCAGCACGACGATGTCCAGCCCGCGATCGATGGCGTATTGATATCCCTTGCGCTGGTTGCCGCCATACATCAGATTGACGGGATTGCGGAACACCCGCAGCTTGTGGCCGAAAGGCTCGCCCTTGCAGGCCTCGGCCGTCTCAAATGTGCGGTCCTGGCTGGCATCGTCAAAAACAAAGACCTCTTCGATCTTCTCCCAGATCGCGCCTGGAATGCGCCCCAGCACGCTGCGCAGCGTCGTCTGCGCGTTATACGCGACCACCAGAATCCCGATTTTCGGCTTCCCTGACATAAGTCTCACGGTTTTAACCGAATCGCAAACAAAAGGCGATTGCTCATTGCGCCCGCCTAAATATCAGTGTAAAAGTCCGCATGCGCGACGGATGGATGAGACAGCGGGGCGCGCGATGCGCACGCGCGCCCCGCTCAAGACGAATTTCGCCCGCGTCGCAAGTCCAGCTTAATCAACCGGATACGATAGTACGTCCCCGTACATGGAACAAAAACGGGGCGCAACGGGGCGCGCATTGACGTTTTTTGACCCTCGAAAACAGACAACTTTTGATATAAGTCGTTATCGAAAGGAAAGTTATGATCATGTCAATTTATTGCTAGAGCGGATACGCGCGCCCCGCTCGTTCATCAAGTTATTTTACTTTTTTCTCGGATCTTACGGCGCGCCGTCTCGATCGCATCTCCATGCCTTTAAAACACATACATTAAGAGTGCAAGTCACCCGTCGCCTCGGATTGCTGAATTTGGGTCGCCGACGTGTTTTTCGGCGCGCCCCGCGATTGTCTCGGGAGCGCGGTGAGGTATGCCCCGAACGCGATCAGCGCGATCCCCAGCCAATTCATCCCAGAAGGTCGATCGCGGAGGATCAGAAACGCCAGGATGGCCGCGAGCGGCACACTGAGTTTGTCGATCGGCCCCACCTGCGTCACCTGCCCGCCGACGGCCAGCGCCTTGAACCCGAAAAGCCACGACAGCGCCCCCGCGAGTCCTGACAGGGCGATCATGAGCAGCGCCTTGGAATGAATCGCGCTCAGGTTTCCCCACAGCTCCTGTCCGAAGCAGACCGCCGCGAGAAACACCAGCATGATCGCGGCCCGCACGGTCGTCGCCAGCGTCGGGTCGATTCCTTCCATCCCCACCTTGGCAAAAATATTGACAAGCGACGCCGACACGGCGGCGAAGATCGCGTACAGCAACCATTTTTGTTGAACCATGCGGTCATCTTAGTCTTCGAACCGCTCTGGATCAGTCCCCGAGCATGCGTTAGCTTCTCGATCTGCGCGATCGATTGATTTGTTGATCGCGAATAGTTCTTGCAAAAGAAGGAAATGTGCAACATCCGAATCCGTCGCCCACGTCGCTCGCGCCTTCGCGACCGGGAGCGCTGAAATCCGATCGCTGATCCGTTCGCGAAGGCGCAAGCGAGTATCCATGATGACCGGCGTCCCGGATGCGTGACCCTGCGAATGGATGGGCCCTGTGGTAAATAGCGTCGCTATCCTTCTCGAACGGTCGCAGAGTTGAATGCGTAGAATTATGCTTGCGGACGAGACAGATCGCGCGAGATTGCGTCGCGGATAAAGTCGGTGAGCATTGTGCATCGAGCGACGAGACGCTTGTGACGCCCCGGTTAGCCGCGACGCGAAGCGGAGCGCTTCCCCGCAGCGCCTGGAGAAAGCGCTCCGCTTCGCGTCGCGGTTAACCACGGAAAAGGCACGTACAACGGTATAGGCACGGACGGTAGTGAAAGGCATCGCGATGAAGGAATTGGACGGGCTGGACAACAATATCGAGCAATCGCAGGAGAGCAGCGAAGCGCCGCATGTGGTGAGCCGGGAGGAACTGGGCGAGGTCCATGAGCTGGCGTCGAAGTTGATCGAAGAGCTGCGCGAAGTGCCAGAGGGCGATCTCGTTGGCGAGATCCTGGCCAACGCCCTCAAGCTCCTCCGCGACCACACCAACCGTGGCGATGTCAAACTCATCGACAAATCCTTCAAAGAACTGCGCTACGCCCTCAAAATCTTCTCCCCCTACCGCGACGTGCGGAAGGTCAGCATCTTCGGCTCCGCGCGCACGCCCGAAACCAATCCCGATTACCGCCAGGCGGCGGATTTTGCCAAGGCGATGGTCGCCGCGGGATGGATGGTCATCACCGGGGCCGGCGGCGGGATCATGGCCGCGGGGCATGGCGGAGCCGGGGCCGATCCGTCGTTTGGCCTGGCGATTCGCCTGCCGTTCGAGCAGCTCACCAATCGCTTCATCGCCAACGATCCGAAGCTGATTAATTTCCGATACTTCTTCACGCGAAAATTGATGTTCGTCCGCTCCAGCCATGCCATCGCCCTGTTCCCCGGCGGCTTCGGGACGATGGATGAAGGCTTCGAAGTGCTCACACTGGTGCAGACCGGAAAATCGGTTCCCATGCCGATCGTCTTCATCGACGCCCCCGGCGGCGATTACTGGGCCAGCTGGCAGGATTACATCAAGAAGCAACTTCTGGCCCGCAAACTCATCAGCGAAAACGATCTTCGCCTCTACAAGATCACCGACGACGTCCAGGAAGCCATCCGCGAAATCCAGAATTTCTATTCCAATTATCACAGCCTGCGCTACGTGCGCGATGACCTGGTCATGCGGCTCCTTCGCCGCCCGACCGATGCGCAGATGGCCCACATCGACCGCGAATACTCCGACATCAAAGCCCGCGGCTCCTTCACCCTCTCCGGCCCCCTGCCCGCCGAGCGCGACGAACCCGCCCTCGCCGAGCTGACGCGATTGGTTTTCACCTTCAATCGCCGGGATCATGGGAGATTAAGGATGATGATCGATTATCTGAATGGGACGGCGGGGGTGTGAGTCGCATTTCCCAAAGAGCCGCGCACGAAGTAAGCGGTTGGAATGCGCTGCGCGGAGCCACATTGTTCGTTCACACGTCACAGAAGGATGCGCGTATCACGAAATGGTCCATTTCCGAAATCTGCGCCCGATCCTATAGCGCGGCAATTTTCTGCGCCGTCCATTATGATGCGAAACGATGCCCTTCCCGGACCTGGAACACGTTTTTGATCTGGAAAAGCTTCGCGAGGGAGCCGCGCATATAGAGGGGGATATCGAGGTCATTCGACATTTTTTGGACGATAAGTCCGGATGGATGCACGACGAAAGCGTGAAGCGTATTGCTTTTCTCGAAACCGTATTGACCAAGGTTAGACGGAGAATCGCGGAGCTTGAGAATCCCGCGGGAAAAAGCCCTCGACTTTACAATAAACCCTGAAATCGCCGTCTTGATCACTGATGCTCCGCAACACCCGTTTACTACTCAGCTTACGTCGCCTTCCTCCACGCGCTTAGCTTGCCCGCGAGGTTTCTTCTCCTTCGGCGTAACGTGACGGACCCGGTACACCAACTCGCCATGTCCCTGGACGTACCTCACCGGGATCTTCGGATTGTTAATGTCCCGAAACTCGCTGGTTCGCCCCTCATTCATCTTGTGCCACTTCGCCTCCCAGGGCGCAAAGAACGTTTGTTCTAAAGCGGCGGGCGTCATACGAAATATCTCTACCAGCTCAATTCCTTCGTAGATGCTGAAGTACCAAGCATGCACTTTGCGATACTTGGCCAAGATCGTCGGATTCAAATGGTGGTGCGTGGAGAATGAACTGGTCAGCAGCACGTTGACCGTCTTCAGTTCGTATTCGTTGCCTGCATCGTCGCGGGCGTCGTTGCCTTCACGGCTGGCAAGGCCCTGCAAGTTGAGGATCAAGAGGGTTTGAAGGAGCTTACCGCCGTTGTCCTGAAAGATGTCGCCGATGCCGTGCTTGGTCGCCAGCGCCTGATAGGCCTGGACGGCGGGAAACAGCTCCTCGAGCTTTGCCGCGTCGGGATGGCTTTTGACCTTGCTCAACATGATCCTTAACGTCCGCGAGGCGAGGTAAAAGATCGGCCGGCTCGCAACGCAGCGCTATTGACAGCCGAAGCAGCGTTTCGATCCTGATCTTGCGGCGGTTTTGCTCGATAAGATTGATTTGCGTTCGATGCAGGCCCGCCGCCGTTGCAAGTGCCTCCTGCGATAATCCCAGCGCCATCCGTTTCTCGCGGACCCTTTGCCCAATGAGCCGCATGAATTCGCTGCTGTTCATTTTTGTTGGCGAAATCATGCCGGAGCGTTAAAATCGCTCAACAGACAATCCGTAACACCTGAAGACGACGACGCGGACGTTAGTTGGAGCGTTGAATGGCAACAAATGGGAAATCGAAAGAGTTCTACCCGGCATTTCGCACCGAACATGGGGAAGCCATGGTCGGCGATTCGATGGATGTGTTACGCGACCTGCCAGCGGAATCTGTTGACGTTGTCATCACTTCACCGCCATTTGCGCTCTTGCGGGAAAAAGCATACGGCAATCTCGATCAGAGCAAGTACGTTGATTGGCTCATGGGATTTGCGCCGCTTGTGCATCGCGTGTTGAAGGCGACCGGGAGCTATGTGATCGATCTGGGCGGCGCCTATCAGCGCGGCGTGCCGGTGCGGTCGGTCTATCAATTTCGCGTTTTGCTCCGTCACATCGACGAACACGGGTTTCATCTTGCCGAAGAGTTTTACTGGCACAATCCGAGCAAATTGCCCTCGCCGATCGAGTGGGTGAACAAGCGAAAGCTGCGCGCAAAGGATTCGGTGAACACGGTCTGGTGGCTGAGCAAGACCGAATGGCCAAAGGCCAATGTTTCCAACGTACTCGCTCCATACAGCGAGCGAATGAAGAAGCTATTGGAAGACCCAGAGGCATTCTACCAACCCAAAGAGCGACCGAGCGGCCACGACATCAGTAAAGGATTCGGCAAGGACAATGGAGGGGCGATCCCGCCTAACCTGCTGCAATTTCCAAACTCGGAGAGCAACGGCAATTACCAGCGGCTGTGCAAGCTGTTTGATTTGCCCGCGCACCCCGCGCGCTTCCCGCGCGCTCTTCCCGAATTCTTCGTCAAGTTTCTGACCGATCCAGGCGATATGGTCCTCGACATTTTCGGCGGCAGCGGAACGACCGCAGAAGTCTGCGAGCAGCTTGGCCGGAAGTGGAAGACAATCGATGTTGAACGCGAATACGTGAAAGCCTCCCTATTCCGATTCGTTTCCGATCGATCAGACGCAGACATATCCGCACTTGTGAATGAGCTTGATCGCGATGTAGTGCCGACGGTCACGCCACGACAGATGTTGCTGGCATAGGCTCCTGAGTGTCCCGCGGTGAGCGGGAGATCAACTACGGAGTATTGAGAAGTTTTGAAACGACCAGTCCGCTTTTTTCGACTATCCCCTGGCGCCCACACAGGTTCCATCACACCGAATCTCCAACACCATGGCCCTTATTCTTCGCAATCGGCAGCTAAAGAGCGTGTTCCAATTGCTCGGCAAGAACGAGAATGACATCACATACAGCTTGGGGTGGGTCCTTTCGCAGTCCCCTGCATTCTGCTCGCCGGTTGTGAGTCACGTCTGCCGCACATCTATCGGCAAAGACTATGATGTTCGGTTGGCTGCGCACTCCGCACGCCTTCATCGCGTTTCCAATCGTCCCCCCAGCTCTCCCCTCGGCGTTCGGAGCCGGGGCCGCGGGTTGGCGGCTGCCAGGTGGTCGTCATAGCGTTGACGGAACGCGGCCACACGAGGTCCGCAGCCTTGAAGAATCTTGTGTCGCGCTTAAGATCGCGATCCTTCAAATCTCGGAGGTTTCTCGATGCGAAATGTTCTTGCTGCCGCTTCTGTTTCGTTCCTCTTTCTCGCTTGCGGATGTCATCATGGCCAGAATATGACTGGCATGAACGGCCATGGCTCGATGAAGGGGCCTGCACCGGCCCTCAGGGCGGTGCATATCGCGCACGTCAATTCGGCGGATGATGCTCAAGGCGAGGACGCCGACGACAACACGATCAGCACGACCAAGACCTATGCCGGCGATTGGCTTGATGTAAGGACAACTGAAGACGGGTACGGCAAGAACGAGCACGGTAAGCTCAACGGCACAGATGGAAAATTGAAATCGAAAGAGGAAATTGTCGATTCCAGCGGAAACGTCGTCGGCTGGAAGCTCGTGTGGGAATTTACCAAGCCGTGGTCGGGCGGCCGATTCGTTTTTACTGCCGATTCAGCGAACGGCGGCCAAGAAAAGTCCACATACCTGATCATCAAAGGTGGTAGCACAGACAAATAAGCGCCCAAGAATCGATAGTGCGACGTCTTCAAGATCGAGTGCATCGTCGATCACGAGGAGACGTGACTATTCAGTTTAGATTTTCCTCCGCGATCCTCTGCGTCCTCAGCGGTTAATTCTTCTTCAAGACAGTTTTACCGCAGAGGAAACGGAGGATCGCGGTTGAGGGAAAATGGCACTTTGCAGAAATTTGGCAATTTAGAGAAATTTTGCTTGACTCCGATTTTCCTGAGGAATAGGTTGTATTTCCTGAGTTACACACCGAGTTGCACACCTGTTTTGGAGTAGGGGCGGGGAGAAATTGCTAGAGGGCCGGTTCGTTTTTCACAATCCGGAGGTACTGAATATCCCGTCGAATGCGCCGGGTCATATAGGCAGCGGTGCGCGCCGGGGTCTGGGGTCAATTGTCATTTTTCTAGCGAGGGCTCTATGGCGGTTATCATTTTGTTGGGCGGAGCTACGAGCGACGGCTTCCTGATCGCTCCGTTGGGTTCGAACTATGATGCCGAGCTGTCGCTTGCAACGGACAGCGGCACGCTGGCCGTCACCCTTCAGGCGGCGGCGCCCAACCCGGCGGGTCTGGCTTTCTCGACGGTGGGACCGATCACGCTTTCGACGACGCCGACCATCGTACAAGTTCACTCGACGGTGCAGAGCGCGCATCGCGGCGATACCACCATCCAGGTGCTCGATGGGACGATGGCTGTCGTCGCGAGCATCGCCGTCACCTCGATCAAGCATCCACAGGTGAATTTCAGCGGCCGGTTTGAAGCGAGATTCGCCACCGACATCGACCTTCCCTACATCAATCCGATTTACACCGACACGGTCAGCCACACGGCCAACGACGACCCGGTTCCACTCTCGAGCGGGAGGACCTTTGGGCTCGAAGGGGAGCCGAATTTTGTGCCCACTAGCCCCGGGGTGCCCACGAACCTCGACATGACCGGCGTTGGCCGGAACGTTCGGCTGAACAACCCGGTTGCACTGCGCTCGCACGCGCCGCCCGTCGTCTCGAAAGTCGCGTCCATCAGCGGACAGACGAGCAGCGGGATTGAAACGTTCACGTCGGGCGATCCTTTGATCGGGCAATTGGTTAACTTCGGGCCGGACACCTACCTGGCAGGCAATAATAACGGCTCGGATACACCCGGGTCCCCTATCCCTGGCTCACCAAAGCCAGAGGAGTGCTGGAGCGCTGGGACGGAGCCCATGGCGCTGTTTGAGATTAACATTGGTACAACATTCTCTCCGCCCGCGATCTATTTCCGGGGAAAATCAAACGTCGGTCCCTTTGTCGCAAAAGCAACCAGCGTAGACCAACCGACACGCAGCCCGGATTCGCGGCCGTTCGCCACGTTTGTTTCCTCCCCTGCTTCTGGCTATGCCGCGTTCGGCATTCCGACGGATCTGAAAACATTCATGAAGAACCGCCTGAATGATCTGCTGACGGAATACGCTGCATTGCCGCCCGGCACCTCGCAGAATCGTCGGAACGTGGTGCGCCGTATCGACCATGTGCTGGGCTGTCTTTACTACTGCCAGCATTTCGCGCCTCCTCCGGATGGTCCCGATGCTTCGCTCGGGGCGGTAATCTCGAGCGCGCAATCCAAAGCCGTATCGCCGGATGTCTTCACCACCAGCCGGGCGGGAAGCGATCCAGTGGATTGGGAAGGCATGGAGCAGTATGCGGGGAAGGTGGATGCCGACCTCCATACCTGGCCCGGCGGGTCGCTGGGAGCATCGAGCGTTATCGTTTACATGACACAGTTCTTTTCTTTCAACTTTCAGTGGAATCCATTTGCCTTCAATACGGACGAAAACGACGGCTACCACACCGGATTCCTGAGCGGCGACTTGACGATGACGGGCAACCACATCGGCGACCCGCACGTGCACACGGTCGATGGAACTGCGTATGATTTTCAGGCCGTTGGCGAATTCACGCTGCTGCGCGATGGCGAGCGCATGGAAGTCCAGGTTCGTCAATGGCCCGTGCCGACAGCACACCCCGCCACCGACGGCCATACCGGCTTGACCGAGTGTGTCAGCATCAACGTTGCGGTTGCCGTTCGCATGGGCAAACACCGCATCTCTCTTCAACAGACGCCGGAGCGGCAGCGGCTGGAGTTTTATGTGGACGGAAAGCCGGCGGAGATGCCGGCCAATGGGATTGATCTCGGCGGCAATCGCGTCTCGGCGTTTGCCGCTCCAAGTGGTGAGAACGGTATTCGTGCCGATTTCGAGGATGGGACGGTGGTGCTCATTACGCCCTATTACTGGGGCGCCAACAATGTCTGGTACCTCGACGTGAGTGTATCGAACACCAGCGCGGACGAGGGTGTCATGGGCTACATTCCCAAAGACAGCTGGCTGCCCCGGCTGCGCGATGGTGTTGACTTGGGCGCCATGCCCGCGAGTCTGCACGACCGGCACGTCACGCTCTATAAGAAGTTTGCCGACTCCTGGCGCATCACCGACAAAACCAGCCTGTTTGTCTATGCGCCGGGAACATCGACCAAGACGTTCACGGACGTGGATTGGCCGGCGGAGAAGCCGCCTTGCAAGCTCAAGCCCGAGTTCCAGATTCCCGGAGTCAAGGTGCACCCGGGCATGCCCATTGAACGTGCGCAAGCGATTTGCCGGATCGTCACCGATAAGAAGCTCTATCAGAACTGCGTGTTCGACGTGGCGACCACCGGCGACGAGACCTTTGCCAAAGGCTACGTCTTCGCGGAAGAAATCCGGCTGTACAGCACGCGCGTCAGAATCATGGTTCAAACGCCACCGAGTGGCCGGCCCTATCGCCCGTCACCCAGGGGTGATGCACAAGTACAACAAAGGGTGCAGTCGGTGGTTGTCACCGCTACGGTGTCGCCGCTGGATCCGAAGAGACCCACCCCGACGGGCACCGTGACCGTCTTCGTTGATAATGTGCCGACGAACCGGCCCGCGCAACTGGACAGCCGAGGCCGGGCGCGCGTCAGAATAGCGGGTCTCAAGCCCGGCAAATACAACATCCGGGCGACTTACTCGGGCGGTGGAACGTACGACTATCATTCAAGCGCCAGCCCGAGTCTGACTTACGCGGTTGGAGCTAAGCCTTAAATGAGCGAATCCATTGCGCGCTACGCAACATCCGCACTTAGCCGAGTAATAGGCATTCCACATTCCGGACAGCGTTGCGTGCTGGCGCGGAGGTCGTATCCGCAGTTGGGACATTGGCCGGATCGGATGCGGACGGCTCGCTTTCGGGCACGTGAAAATAGTAAAAGCCACCATGCAGGGAGAATGGCTCCGAGGAGCACGAAGAGCCAGAGCGGTGCGCTGCGTTGCCAATGGCGCCAGGTATAGCGGCCGGACTCCCACGTCTGCCGGGTGACATGCCAGGAGTAGCCGTGGAACGTTGGATCGCGATTGAGCCCTTGAAGATCGTTGTGGCTCAAGATGCGATGCTCATCCACGAACGGCCGGCCGGCCAGATATGCATCCGAGGACTCTTCGCCCATGTCATACAAAATTCCCTTAGAGGCGATCAGATAATGATTGTGGGTCGTCGCGGCTTTCTCGAATAAGCCCCTCGACCAATGGTTATGGCTGGAGGTCCAACCGAAGGTGGTCAGACGACTGGCCACGTCGGCCACCGCTGCCGAGATGCAGATGAGCAGCGAAAACGCGGACGCGACAGCAAAGAGGCGGCGCATCACGGGAGGTTCCTTGCTTAGGCCGGCCCGCGTCATGCAGTCGACCGCGAAGTCCGACGGCTAACGCCGGGGCCAAAAGAGCCATACCATGAATGCAACAGCGATCCATCCCACGAAGATGAAGAACCAAAACTGAAATGGTTGATCATCGCGCGAAATGGGAACTTTGACCGGCCGCCAAGTCGGACCAGGTCGATTCGAATCGCACCAAATGATGCCTGTGAAAAGGGCCTTGAGCAAAATGTATGCAATGATGATCGGGACGAGAAGGCGGAGGTCTCGCGGTTTCATTGCTTATTCCAGCATGCATGCGGCAATTCAGCGCTTGATGCACCAAGTTAATATCTCGGTGGATGGCAAACCACGAAATAGAGCAGCCCGACTACCGCGGGCGCAGTCATGCCCCATACGAACAGGGCGCAACGACGCAGTTCGCTTCGGCTATTTTTCGCAGCAATGCCAAATGCGAAGCTGCAAACGAACGCCAACAATATTGAGAGATATGCACCCACGATGAGTCGATCGCGCCAATGCCAGGCTGTTGCGCATGAGCTGAGCAGCACGAATTCCATCACGCCTGTATATGCGGCGAGGACGAGCGAAACGAGCGCAAGTTTCGTTCCTCTGCGTTCGATCACGGCAGGACGAGCATAAGAAAGTGTTGGCCTGGTCTGCCTCATCGGTTGTTCCGTCTACAGCTCATCATAGTAGCAGACGATCCACAAGGGCTCGCTGCTTCAATGCACGCGGAAATCAGACAATTCAATTGTTGATGCTCCGCATCATCCTTTTCCCCATTTAGCCGCTCCTTCCGTGGAGCGCGTCCAAAGGGGCGCAGAGCGCAGATGAAATCCTCGAGAACCAGGTAGCGCTGCTCGTCGCTCTTGAAGCGCGATGACTTCCCGCGCCGCTAGACTCGCCCCACAAAGGGGCGGCTAAAGTGGCGCGATGGAGGTGGGACCGGTGTTCGTGAGCAAATTGAAACCGTTCCTGTCGTGTCCCCTTCAATCTAATCGCTGTGTCGCTAAAATAAATGCATGGGACGCTATTTGTTCACGTTCCTCGCGGCGCTATCGCTGCTGCTCTGCGTGGTGAGCTGGCAGCTGTATAACCGGGATATCCGCAGGCGCAACGCAATTTTCGAGGATTATTACTCACGCCTAGAAGCCCTGTCACGCCTTGAGGACCAGAAGCGCGAGCAACTGAACGATTACCACGTGAACAACCACGTCCTTGAGACTTTGATCGACTCCGTTCTGAGGACGCGCGGACGGACGCAGCAGGAGACGGATGCGAGGATTGCCGAGGGTAATCGGCTGTTGCAGGAAATGAAGGCCAGGAGTGCTGAGGAGAATCGAAGTATTCAGGAGATCAGCAGGCTGAATGCCGAGCAAATAAAGCTGGTCACAGCTCAACTGGCTCATTCCACAAAGCCGCAGTTTTACGATCGAATTGCGGCGATCGCCTTCGTCCTTCCATGGCTCTGGTCGTTTTACGCATACTGGCTGTGGAAGCGGACCTCAAAGCGCATCGGAAAGAATCAGTGCATCGCATGCGGCTACGATCTTCGCGCGACGCCCGACCGCTGTCCCGAATGCGGGCGGGAAAACACGAAGCTCACGTTCGCGCGTCGGATTTGGGGGAACCTGAAGTTGGAAATATAAAGCGGCGAACTCGCTTTCTCCGAATGGCGTAATGCGATCTAACCTCTTGTCATTGCTCATCCCGTCCTGTTGACGTCGGTTGGCCTGTTGACAGCGCTGGGCAAATGGTGGACAAGCTAACTAACTGGCGATGATCATGCCGATGTTCATTGTCAAGTGGGATGCAAAATTCAGTGATGGGGGCTATGGGGATCAATCTGGACAGAGCGAAGTACCATGACCGAAGTGGAAGCGATCGAGGAATTGAAACAGGCGCTCAAGAAGACGGCGGATGCTAAGAAGACGATGGGCGGGGTGTGCATCGAAGAATTTGTCTTGAAGCATGGCAAGAGCTTTCGCCGGCGGGTTTTGCCGCCGGGCATTCGCAGGGGCGGAATCGCGCAGCCCTTCGCCAATGCGTTTTCGCTTGCGCGGGAGAATCCGGAAACCTACACCTACGTCGAAGGTTACGCGGCCGGCAGCATGCCGACGCTGCATGCCTGGTGCGTGGACAAGGACGGGTTTGTCATCGACCCGACCTGGGCGTGCGATCTGAAGAAAGGCTCCGACATTCCCGGCAGAAATGTGCTCGTCCACGGGCAGATGGTGCGAACGGAAGGAAAAGCCTACTTCGGCATCCCCTTCGAGCTCGACTACGTGATCGCCACCTTCGAAAAGCGAAAAGCGCCCGGCATCCTCGACAACTGGGAACAAAACTGGCCCCTGGTGAGCGGGAAAGAAGATCTGAGCAAGATGAAAGTCTTTAAGTGATGCGGAGCGCATAGGGGATCGCTGATCCCGCAGCATCTGCTCCTCACTTTAGCCGCTCCACCTGTGGAGCGCGTCCAGGGCGCGTTGAGCGCGAGAACACTTTTCGAAGAACCAGTCAGCGCTGCTCGTCGTTCGCATATCGGTTCTGCTCACCACACCGCTATACGTGCTCCACAGGTGGGGCGGCTAACGTGGGAGAAGAAACGCGTTCGCGCGATCGGGCGCAATCGCGTCTAACCATAACGCAACACTTTGGGCACCGCGCCGATACTGTTGTGCAGGTACGGAATCGGTTTCACGAGGGAAACAGAAAATGCGTTTTTCATCTGGGCGCCAGAATCGTTTGAAGCGTGGCGCGCCGCTCTTTATCTCCTTCGTGATGCTTCTGTCGGGTAACTGCTTTGCGGACAGTGCCCCCGTCCCCAAGCTCTCGGCAAAGCAGATCGCGCAGCTCCGCAGCTTCGCCTTGATGCACCAGGGCGATGTGATTCGCGGAAAGACGCTGTTTGAAGATCAGCAGAAGCTGGCTTGCTCGAAATGTCACGTCGTCAATGGCCAGGGCGGGCGCGTGGGGCCGGACCTGTCGTCGGCGGGTGATAAGTTTGGCCGGCAGGAGCTGATCGAGGCGATTATGTCGCCGTCGAAAACGATTGCGGTGGGATTCAGCACGACGGTCGTGAAGATGAAGGATGGGCAGGTTCGCGAGGGAATCATCAAAGATGATTCGGCGGCCGGCCTGGTGCTGATGGGTGCGGATGGGCAGTTGATGACGCTGCCGAAGGATCAGATCGCGCAGCAGCGCACGACTGATACGTCGCTGATGCCTGAGGGACTGTTTGCGGGGCTAAAGCCAGCCGAGTTTGCGGATTTGATTGCGTATCTTTCGAGCCTGAAGACGCAGCAGACGGCGTCGGTGCTGCATCATGGAATGCCGGCGGAGATTCAGCTGCTGCGGCAGACAATTCAGTTGACGCCGATCAATGAGGGGCTGCGCTTCCAGCATCCGGTCTGGTTCTCGCCGGTGCCGGGCGTGGCGAATGGTTATGCAGTGGTCGAGCACGAGACTGGACAGATCTGGCTGATGGATCGATCGACATCGGCTCCCACTCGATCGCTTTTCCTACAGACCGGAAAATATATGACTGGAACACGGGGATTGCTGGGCATGGTATTCCATCCCGACTACGCCCATAACCGGCGATATTTCATCGTCAAGCATTTAAGCGAGAACGGAAAATTCGCGTCGATCTTGTTTGAAGGAAAGGCCGCGCCGGACCTTCGGAAGGATTCGGGCGAGCCGCTGCGGCCGGTGCTCCATCTTGCGGCCGTTACCAACGTGCATTACGGCGGCTGCCTGCAGTTCGGCCCGGATCACATGCTCTACATTGGCATGGGCGACACGGGGCCGCAGGGTGACCCGGAGGGGCATGCCCAGAATCTTTCGCTGCTGCTCGGAAAGATGCTGCGAATCGATGTCGATCATCCGGAGCCGGGGAAAGCTTACTCTGTCCCACGCGACAATCCTTTTGTCGGCCGGCCCAACGTGCGGCCCGAAATCTGGGCCTATGGCCTTCGCGAACCTTGGCGATTCAGCTTCGATCCGGTGACCGGCGATTTGTGGGTGGGCGATGTCGGGCAGGACCTGTATGAGGAAGTCGATATCGTCCGCAAAGGCGAGAACTATGGCTGGAATGTCTATGAAGGCTTCGAGCCATATTCGAATAAATATCGGCGCGAGGGCGAGCATTTTGTACAGCCGATTTTTGCGTGGACGCGGAAATATGGCGCTTCTTCCACGGGCGGGTTCGTCTATCGCGGCAAGCAATCGCCCTCCTTCTATGGCGTTTATATTTTTGGCGACTATCAGAACAGCCGGATTTTTGCCCTGACGCAGGAGAATCGGGTGCTGAAAAAAGTGCGACTGCTGGCCACCGCCCCGCAGCATGTGGTTTCGTTTGGGCAGGACAATGACGGGGAGCTTTATCCGGTGGGATATGAGGGGACGATCTATCACATCGATCTAAGCCGGGCGAAATTCGAGTGAAGCGGGAATAGTCTCGCAACCGACGCGTCGATTGGAAACATGGAGGGCGGCAGTCCTCTGCCGCCGCGAATCTTAGAGAATTGCAGTTTCCGAAGTTCGCGGCGTCGCAGGAGCGACGCCCTCCAATGCGGGGTTGGTCGGCCCTAAGTTCCAAGTCGCAAAACATTTTGAGCGCCATGGCTTGTTTGGCGGTAAAAGAGAGGTAGCCTTTAGACGCACTTATCGGGGGATCGAAGCCAAAGGAGAATCGCCATGCTCCCCTCCCACCCTTCAAGCTCATGTCCGGATTGCTCGTCTTCGCAAATGAATGATCTTACGCGACGCGGGTTTTTGAAAACCGCGGCCATCGGCGCGGCATCCGCAGCCGCGGCGTCCGCCGGTTTGATCACAGCTGGCGCATTTCCGAAATTCGCGAGCGCCGCGCCCGCTGCCGCATCGACCGATGCGGGGCAGACGCTCGCGGGCGCCTTGTATGAGTCGCTCAGTGAAGGACAGCGCAAATTAATTTGTTTCCCATTCGATCATCCGCTTCGGCTCAAGGTCGATAACAACTGGCACATCGTCAACAGCCCGATTTCGGATGTGCTCAACCGGAATCAGCGGCAAATGGTCCGAGATCTGTTCATGGACCTGCATAGCGATGAATACGCGGGGCGCGTGCTGCATCAGGTGGACGACGACAATAAGGAGGATGGAAAGGGATTCGATAGCTGCGCGATCGCCCTGTTTGGGCAGCCGGGCCAGAAATTTGAATTTGTCTTTACCGGCAGGCACGTGACGCGCCGCTGCGACGGCAACAGCGTCGAGGGCGAAGCATTCGGCGGGCCGATCTTCTACGGACACGCCGCCGAGGGATTCAACGAAAGCGCGAACCATCGCGGGAACATCTACTGGTACCAGGCACTGGCCGCGAATGAAGTCTTCAAGGCGCTCGATGGAAAACAGCGCAAGATCGCACTTCGCGGCGACGCGCGTCCGGAGCAGAAGACCAAGACCGTCGCCCTTCGCGGAACCACACAGGGAATCGAAGGCATTCCGATGGCCGAGCTGTCGGCCGACCAGAAGGGGCTCGTGCGGAAGGTGATGGCCGATCTGCTTGCCCCCTTCCGCAAGCCTGACGCAGACAAGTGCCTGAAGCTGATTGAGGACGGCGGCTTCGATAACCTGCGGATGGCCTTCTACAACGGCAAAGGCATGGACATCGGCAACGACGGCGTCTGGGACGTCTGGCAGATCGAAGGGCCGTCGATGGTCTGGTATTTCCGCGGCGCGCCGCACGTGCATACGTGGGTCCATGTTCGCGATCCCAAAGCGCCGGCGGATGTCGCGACGGCGCCTGCGTAAGAGCGCTTGAAACAAGAAACGTGAAAGAGGTCGGTCCTTCGAGCGCTGTATCCTGCACGTTTAGCGGGCTCGCTTGCGAGCCGTTGACCGCGCCTTTTCGGTTCGCGGATGATCTATAACCCCCGCGGTCACGCGCGGTTGCTGAAAGCGCGCACAACGTCGGGCAAGCCCGACCGCTAAACGAAATGAAGTCGCGGAGCACCTGAAACAGCTGCGCACGCATTCGCGTTTATTGATCATTTTCCCCCGATTTGTTCCCCATCGCCCCACCCGCTAAGATGCCCGCCCTTTGTGGGAGGACTCATTGGCGGTGCCCGAGGCATCAACCATTCAGGCGAATGCGGGCGTTCAAACGGTGCATTCGCCCGCGTCGCAAACGCGTTCCCGTCTGTTGCGCGCTCGAACCAGTGCGCCCCTGCGGCTCGAGAAGCATCGTCGGCCAAGTCACCAGGCCTTGTGGCTTCGCGTCGCGATCGTCGCCTTGCTGGCGGCCGCTTATACCTCGGTGGTGATCCACTATTCCATGAGGAGAGGTCGGCTCATCGTTTTCCCGACCTACGACGACGTTTCTTACATCAACAATGGCTTGTGGCGATTGCAGACATTTTATGATGCGGGGCCGGCAACCGTGCTTCACATGTATCGCGAGCAACCGCCGCACTCGCCCTATTCAACGGTCATTTCTTTCTTCGCCTTTGCGATATTTGGCGTCCATGACTGGGCGCCGTATGCAGCCAATGTTTTGCTGATCCTGGGATACTTTGGGTTTGCCGATTATCTGCTAAGAGGCTGTCCGCTCTGGCAGAAGCTGGTGGTGTTTCTGCTGCTGGCTTCATTTCCGCTGCTTTCATGGTCGGTGCAGGAATTTCGCGCGGACCATGTTTCGGCCCTGCTGCTGGCGATGGGGCTGATCATGGTTCTCAAAGAGCCTTGGGTGAATTCCTCACGGCGGCATCAGGTGATGGCGGGTGTCTGGTGCGGGCTTGCGATCGCGAGCAAGCCTCACATGTTCGGAAGCGTCGGACTTTTGCTGGGCACAGCACTTGTGCTGGCGACGTTATGCGATCGATTTGGCAGCCGGCTGCGGGCCAGCGCGCGGCAGATCGCTCAAAGCTGGGCGTACTGCCTGATTCCTGTCATTCTCATTCCGCTGCCTCATTTTCTGGTCGGCGCGCACGAGGTGTTGTCTTACATCGATGAGAACGTATTTGGCGCCAACAAAGACATCTGGCAGACCAAAGGCACGCTCGCCTATCACCTGCTTTTCTATCTCACGGGACTCGGCGGGCATGCCGCGTTTGGCGGGACGATCAATCCATCGCCCACCTGGCCGCCGGCGGGCATTCCCAGCCATCTTCTTTTGATCATCATCATTCTGGCGGCAGCCGTCGTTCGCATTCTATGGCGCAGGCGTCGCACAGAAATTGTTCGAGCCGGCTGCTTTGCGGTGTTGTTGCTCGGGGCGTATCTGATTCCGACGGTATTAAAGACCAAAAGCTATTTCTTCGGGCTCGGATTCCAGACGCCGCTGTTATTGGTGACGATTTTGGCGCTGGGCGACTTGCTGCGATCGGAGCGGCTAAGCTTTCGTCGTATTCCCGCTGCCGCAGTGGGATTGATCTGCATCACCTGTTTCGCGGTGGCGGCCTGGGGCTGGCCGCCCGCTAATGGCGATTTCGGAGCCGACTGGGTGCGCAATCGGCGTGAGATTGCCTATGGGATTTACGACGGCATTCGCGATAACCCCGACTACATTGACCCCCATGTTTATGTGCCCTGCGCCGGCGAAGTGAACGATGATCTGCTGAACTATCTGGCCCGCAAAGACGGGCGCGAGCTGGTCGCTTACGGACCCAAGACAACGCCAGAAGACCCGGCAACATCACTTGCCGAGTTCAATCAAGCACAGTTTGTTGTGAGTGCCGATCAGGGCAGCGCGCTCATTGCCGATTTTCTTCCGCAATTCAAGATTCAGGATCAACTGAATCAGATCCTTAAATCCAAGACCGATTACGCGCTGGTCGGCCGATATATCTATCACCAGACCGGGCTGGGCTACTACCTCTTCGAGCACATCGGCCCCTTCTTTGGCTGGCATCCGACTACGGGCATGGGATATCTGGAAGGTCCTTATCCGCAAAACGTGCTGCCGCCCTATGTTCGATGGGGTTATGGTCCATCATCGACCATCAGCATGAATGACCAGAGCGGCGGACATTTCAATTTGAGCTTGAGCGCGCGAAATATTTTTCCGGATCAGGTGATGACCATCAAACTCGATGGGCAGGTTCTGCGCGAAGTTCCCATGGAGGCTTCGCAGGAATTTAAGCCGGTTGAAATCTCGTTCGATGCGAAACGGGGCCCGCACACCATTGAGATGGACTATTCGAAATGGGAACAGGTCCAGTCCCGTCCCATGGCCGTTCTTTATTCAAGAATCGTGATCCGCGCTGCAAAGTGACAACCGAGCGTTTCATCGTGAACGACACGCGACAATCGCGCCAGAGCGGCGCTCGGCTGATGCGCCGAAATGATTCCGCGCACCTGGGCAGCATTGGCCGGCGGCCAGTCAATCAGCGATTACCCCTTCGCGTTGCATTGATCGTCGTGCTGGCGGCCGCGTATACCGCGCTGGTCATCCATTACTCGATGCGTCGCGGCCGACTGATCGTGTTTCCAACCTACGACGACGTTTCCTACATGACCGACGGATTGAAGCGATTGCAGGCATTTTACACCGGTGGCGCGAAAGCTGTGTATGACCTGTACCGCCATGTGCCGCCGCACGCGCCGTATTCGACAATCGTTGCATTTTTCTCGTTTGCAATATTCGGTGTACATGACTGGGCGCCCTATGCCGGTAATGTACTGCTAGTCCTGGGCTACTTCGGCTTTGCCGATTACCTCCTGCGTGGGCTCCCGCTTTGGCAGAAGCTGGCCGTCTTTGCACTGCTGGCTTCATTTCCGTTGCTGACTTGGTCGGTCCAGGAATTTCGCCCGGATCATGCGGCAGCCCTTCTGCTGGTGATGGGACTGATCATGATTCTCAAGCAGCCATGGATCACCTCATCCTGGCGGCACCAGATCATGGCGGGCGTCTGGTGCGGATTGTCGATCGCGGGCAAGCCGCAGACGTTCGCCAGCGTTGGGCTGCTTCTTGGGATGACGCTGGTGCTGGCAACCCTGTGCGATCGGATCGGTTATCGATTGCGCGCTTCACCGCGCCAAATTGCGCAAAGCTGGGCGCGATGCGTGCTGCCGGCCATTCTCATTCCGCTGCCCCACTTCCTGGTGGCGTGGCACGATGTATGGGCCTACATCGAAATGAATGTCTTTGGGGCCTACAAGGACGTCTGGCAGACTAAGGGAACGTTGACGTTCCATCTTCTTTATTATTTGACTGGGCCAGGCGGGCAGTCTGCATTTGGAGGGACGATCAACCCAACCAATTGGCCGCCGCACCGAATTCCAAGCCACCTGATTCTGCTCGCGATCATTCTGGGGGCGGCGGTTATCCGCATCTTTTGGAGACGCCGACGCTCCGAAATGATCCAAGCCGCCTGCTTCGCGATTCTGATCTTCGCGGCTTATGCGATTTCCACGGGGTTGAAAAACAAGAGCTACTTTTTCGGGCTCGGTTTCCAGACCTTGCTCGTCCTCGTCGCGGTGCTTGCTCTTCGCGGTCTACTTCTTGGCGAGCGACTGAAAGCGCGGCCATTTCCAGTCGCCGCGGTCGCATTCCTTTTTCTGACCTGCGCCGGCGTCGCTGCATGGGGATGGCCGCCGAAGAACGGTGATTTTGGCGCCGATTGGGTGCGCAATCGCAAGGAGATCGCTTACGGCATCTATAATGACATCCGCGACAATCCCGATTATTCCGATCCGGTCGTATTCATTCCCGCGCCGGGCGAGATCAACAGAGACCTGATCAGTTACCTTGCGATGAAAGAGGGACGGTCGATAGAGCCCTATGAGCCGCCCGATCTTTCGGCAGATCCGACTTACTCACTGGCGCAATTCAATAAAGTTCAGTTTGTCATCATCGCCGATCAGGGCAGCGGACTGATTGCAGACTTCCTTCCGCAGTACACAATTCAGGACAAGCTGATCAAGATCCTGCAATCGCGCCGGGATTATGCGCAAGTGGGCCGATATGTCTTTCATAAAACCGGCTTAGGGTATTACCTCTTCGAGCACATCGGCGCCTTCTATTGTTGGCGGCCGACATCGGGGATGGGATTCTTGGAAGGTCCTTATCCCCAAAACGTGCTGCCGACGTATGTACGTTGGGGCTATGGACCTTCATCGACAATCAGCATGAATGACCAGAGTGGCGGGCATTTCAATTTGAGCTTGAGCGCGCGAAATATTTTTCCGAATCAGTTGATTACCATCAAGCTCGATGGGCAGGTGGTGCGCGAAGTTCCCATGGCGGCTTCGCAGGAGTTCAAGAGCTTTGAAATTTCGTTTGATGCAAGTCCCGGCCCGCACACAATTGAGATGGACTATTCGAAGTGGGAACAGGTCATGCCCCGCCCAACGGCCGTGCTCTTCTCCAGCATCGTGATCCGCGCAGCACGATAAAATCCTGACGCTCATTTTTTATTCAGATTCGTGCCTGCCGGCGATATAACTGCGCTTATGAAAATCGCCTCACCCCTGGCGGCGTTCCTGCTTTTAATAGCAGTTTCAGTTCCAGTCGATGCGAAGGATGCGACTCCCCGAAAACTGATCGAGTTTGGATGGGACGAGCCTGACACAGCATTCATGCGTGCCCACATCGCCGAGATGGAGAAGACGCCATTCGATGGCTGTGTGTTTCACGCGCGCTGCATCGGCGCGGATGGCAAGCCCGCCAATATGCTGTGGGACGATTGGGGCAAGCGCGCTTACACGCAAGCCCAGATCAAGCCGGCGATTGATGACCTGAAAGGCACGCCCTTCCACCGATTCACCCATAACTTTTTGAGATTCAATGTCTCGCCCGGAGACGTGGACTGGTTCGACGATTACGCAGCCATCGTGAACAATGCCGAGCTTGCGGCACGAATCGCGCGCGAGGGACATTGCGCGGGAATTCTGTTCGACACCGAGCAATATGACCATCGGCTCTTCGATTACCGCGCGCAGCGCGATACGGGAAAGAAATCGTGGGACGAATATGCCCGCCAGGCCCGGCAGCGCGGTCGCGAGGTCATGGAGGCATTTCAGAAAGGATATCCCGGCATCAAATTGCTGCTGACTTTCAGTTTCTCGCTCCCCTATCAAGAAACCCGCGGTGATGCATCGAAATTGCCGACTGCCAGGTATGGATTGCTTGCGCCGTTCCTGAACGGGATGGTCGATGTAGCGGGTGATAAGGTGCAGATCATCGACGGATTCGAAAGCTCGTATGGTTACAAGGATACCACGCGATTCGATACCGCCAGTGATCTGATGCGAAATCGCGTCAAGTCGTTCGTGGATGACAAGGAGAAATACCAGAAGGTTTGCCGAACGGGATTCGGCGTCTGGATCGACGAAGACTGGCGCAAGACCGGCTGGAATGCGGAGGATGTGTCGAAGAATTTTTATTCGCCTGATGCGCTGGAGAAGACGATGGGCAAGGCACTGGAGACGAGCGACGAATATGTCTGGATCTATACCGAGCAGCCGAGGTGGTGGTCGGATGCGGGCGGTCCGGTCAAGCTTCCGGCGGCTTACGAGCAAGCACTTCGAAAAGCGAAAGCACAGCCTTGAAGCCAGCCTAATTCAGTGCTGATGATGCGCGTGCTCATGCGCTTCCCCGGCATGGAGTGGGCGAAGCGTGCAATACATGTCTTTGGGATCGCAGCCTTCCACTTCGATCTGCACTGTCGTGTGCGTGATGTGAAAATGATGCTCAAGTTCCTCGACCACCGCGCGCAGAACCTGCTGCCCTTCCCGAATACTTTGCTCGGCAACGACGACGTGGCAACTGCATGCGATGACGCCTGACCCAAGCGTCCAGACGTGCAGATCATGAACATCCAGTACACCGCTCACGCCCGCGATGGCCTGCTGGACTTTGGCCATGTCCATGCCTTGCGGAACGCCTTCGAGAAGAACATTGGTCGATTCGCGAAGGATCGACCAGCAACTGGCGAGGATAAGCAGGCCGATCAGAATTGAGCAGATCGGATCCGCAAGCGGGCTACCGGTTAAAACGACGATGACACCCGCGATCACTACGCCGAACGCGGCCAATGCATCGCCGAGCATGTGGAGATAGGCGCTGCGGATGTTGAGATCATTTTTGGCAGAGTGATGCAGCCACATCGCGATCAAGCCATTGACGAGAATCGCAGCAAGAGCCACGACGATCATCGCCAGCCCATGCACCGTCGCGTGCGGGTGCATAAGCCGTTCGGCGGCTTCCCATAGAATTATGGCAGCAATGCCCACGAGCGCTGCTGAATTGACCAGTGCCGCGAGGATTCCGACACGGTGATAGCCAAACGTGCGATTGGCCGAGCTTGGCCAACTTGCTGCACGCAAGCCATACCACGACAGAAGAAGCGCCAGCGCATCGGCAAAGTTGTGTCCCGCATCGGAAACCAGCGACAAACTATGCGACCAAAGGCCGCTGGCCAGTTCAGCGATCACAAAAAGAAGCGTTAGCCCCAACGACAGCGCGAGGCGACGACCCGCGAACTGGTGTGCGTGAGAATGGCCGTGGGAATGCGACATCGTTTTTCTCAATCAAGAAATCATGAACATTAGGAGAAGTCAATTCGCGCATTCATCGCGAGCTTCATTAGGAACGATTAGAGCCAGCAGGACCGGTAAAAAGTTAAATTCGGTAAAAAAATTCATCAGCCCGCTTGCATTCAGGCGATACGAAGCTAGGATGAATTCGTGGTTTATTGCTTCGGGCAGCGAACGATGGGGTTCGGTGACCGAGATTACAGGAGCCATGACGGCCCCGGACGACAACATTGTCGGCGGGGTTATTTTTTTGACTTAAAACGCGGTTCCCCTTAAGGAGCCGACGTAAAAATCTTCTCTCTCAACCGTCCGGCCTCCCCTCCGGACGCATCCCCAAAGTTGAGAGCCCTCAGCCGCGGATCCCCCCGTCCGCGGCCTTTTTTTGCGCTAAGAATTCCCGCCCACCATGGCCAGCGCCTGCACTTGATCCACCTCGGCAGGCGTGGAGCTGGAGCCCTGCCAGCGGAAGGCGATGACTTTCACAGCGAAGATTTGGCCGGGCATACTTAACCCATCTAGTTCCGCTGCGGTGACGGTGCATGAAGTTGAATTAGGCGGCAACTGCGCGGGAATCATCACATCACCGTTGTTCGACGTGAAGCTGACGGAGTAGCCATCTTCATCCGAGGAATTATCGTCCCAAGTCAGGCTGAATGAGCCGCCCGCCAGCGGAGTCACGACAAGATTGGTCGGCGCGTTCGGAGCAACGACGGCGCTCGTGGAATTGCTATAGGGGCTGTTTCCGCCGCTGCCCAGGGCCATCACGCGATAGTACATCGTCGCGCCCTCGGCCAATCTATTTTGCACATAGCTGGTCAAATTGGCGCCGAGCGGAGCAAGATCGTTGAAATGAACACCATCGGTCGAGGATTGGAGCTCATAGCCGGTTTCGTCGCCGACATCCGACCAGTTGATGGTGATCTGGCCATCGCCGGTTGAAGTGGCGCTGATCTGCGCGGGGGCGGCAAAGCCGTTAGTGACCTGCACCCACTGCGATGAGCCGAAAGTGGGGATATCGCCGGTCGGCTCGAGATAGAACCAATACGTCGCGCCGGCCGTCAGTGGCGTGCCATCGGCAAATTGCGTGACGGCATATTGCGTCGCCGTTGGGCTGACCGAGCCATCCAAGAGTATCGGGTTGAAACTGCTATCGGTGGCGTAAAGCTGCAAGCCCGTGGCAAGCGTCGAAACGTTGGTCCAGGTGAGATTGACCGTGCCGGTTGTGGTCACGGTTGCAGCAAGGTTGATCGGATTGGCCAGGAATTCGGTCGCCGAGGCACTGGCTGATGTTGCGCCGTCGCCTGAGGGGGTGATCGTTTGCAGGCGATAGTAGTAGGTCCCTTCGACCACGGATGGATCGTCGTAGCTCGTCCAGGTAGCCGGCACATCTTCGACAGTCGTGAAGTGAATGTTGTCGGTGGAACGCTGGACATGAAAGCCGATCGCATCGGAGGCGACGTTGGTCCAGGAGACGCTCAGATAAAGCGGGTTGTCTTCGCTAATCTGCGCCGCCACGTTGATCGGAGCGGCTCCGGGCGAGCCGGCCATCGTGTCCACTTCGGTGACGACGCCGGCCGATTCGGACGTTCCATCGGTGGCAGTTACTTTGAGCCAGTAGTGTGTCGAAGGAAGCAGATCGGGAAGCAGCAGCATGCTCGCCTGCTGATAGGTCGGCGAATAGAGCGAGTAATTGCTTCCATCGGTGGAGAGATAGACGTTGTAGTGAGTTGCCGCGCCGGAGTTGGGCTCCCATGAAAGCGATGCGGAAGTTGCGGAGAGCGCCGTGGCGGCGACATCTTCCGGGTCGATGATGCCGGTGGATCCGGTGGCGATGTTGGATGGCGCGGAATCCGCACCGTCCACGTTTTGCGCGACCAGGCGAAATCCGTAAGCAGTATTGGCGGCCAGTGCGCTTCCATCGGGAGCGAGCGTGACCAGATCGCTAATCTGGTCGGCAGTGAGCGTATCGATCGTCGAAAATGCGTTATTCGTTCCCGCCAGCCGCTCCTGCACAAGCAGATTCGTCGCGGAACTGCTGATCTGCGGCCAGATGAGCTCAAACTCGGTCGCTCCCTCGGCAAAGACTTTCAATCCCGAAGGCGCAGCCGGCGCGGTATGGACCAGCAGAGGCGCTGTGGCCGGTCCATCGCCCAACACATTGAAAGGAACGACACGATAGTAAAACGTCTGATCGACCTGCGCACCCATGTCGTCGAACTGCAACACCGAAGTGCTGGTCTGGCCGGTGGTGGCAAAGCTGACGCCATCGGTCGAGATCTCAATTCGGAAACCGGTCACGTTGGTTGATGATTCCTGCCAGGTGAGGTGGACGCTGCCATCGGCATTGGCGACGGCCTGCAGATTCGTCGGCGCATTGAGCGATGTCGGAGCGCCGGCCAACGTCCCGAAGCTGTTGGTCAGTGGATCGCGGGCGAGCGAAAGGTTCGAGCCGGTGCCGAGCGAAACTGTGTTCCATGAGCCATTGCTGCTGCTGGCGAGATTGAGCGAGCCGGTGGAGGTATCGATGTATGCAACTTGTGGCAATCCGGTCGTCGGATCGAAGGAGAGGAGCGATTGTGCGCCGATGGTGCCGGTGGCGACGGTTTGCACGGTCCAAGTCCCCGCAACGCTCGCAAGTTTGAGTGCGTTGGTCGCCGGATCGAAGAAGCTCACCGCGGGCGCGCCGCTGGTCGAAAAGGCCAGCGATGGATCGGAACTCCAGGCCTTGGTCTTTCCTAAAGTGGCCAACGTCGTGTGCTGTCCCGCTTGCGTGGCCAGCTTCACCTGCCGTTTGTTGGTTTGGTCGTAGGCGATGGCCCAGGATCCGTCTGCGGGATTGATGGCGATGCTGCTGAACTGGCCGGCGGTTCCTTTGCGGTCAATGACGCTCGTGATCCAGCGCGAGCCGTTGAATTCCGCGAGCTTCAGGTCGCCGGCGCTCTTGTTGAAATAGCTGATCAGCGGATGGTTGGACAGATCGAATGTCAGCGAGGGATTCTGCCCGACGTTGCCGGCGGCATCGACGCGCGAAATGCTCCAGGAATTGCCGTTGAAGTAGGCGTATTTCAGATCTGCCTTCTTCGCGTCGTAATAGGCAATCCCCGTATGTCCGAGTGAGTCGATAGCGAGGGACAAACTAGTTCCCGTATCTCGACCCGCGTCAAGGGTGATCGTCGTTGACCAGACCCCAGCGGCATTTCGCTCGGCATAATTCAACGTAGTGGTTGCGGTGTCGTAGTAGGCAACGTGCAAGGTGCCTGAACCATCGTACGCCATCGCAGTTGCGCCGGCATTGGGAAATGATCCTGAGAGCAGCTGTCGCCCTTCCAGCGGCTCAAACACGGCGCGGCGAAGAAACGGGTGTGCAGAACGTGCGATGCCAGTTATCGGCTTCATGATTCCTTTCCAAATCAGCAATCCAATTGGAGAAATCGGATCGCTGTCGCAGAAGGTTGCTCACGAAGGTGACGGCAGTAAGGGATAAGACGTGATTTATCGGCCGCAATGGGTCGGATTAATCGTTGCGGGCGGTAAAAACGGAATAGCTTGATAATTGAGTTGACCGCCCGACATGGCGACGATCTTATCGCAACGGGGCTACCGGCAATTTGCTTAGCTGCTCGCGCTGATAGTTCATGAGGGTGACATGGGTGCCCGGATCGGTGTCGGGGCCGGTTCGCTGGACGTAAGAACCATCGGGTCGCATGTCCCAGGCTTGGCGATGGTCCTGCATCATGGTCTGCAGGATCATCCAGAGCCGTTCGCGCAGGTTGCGCTGTTCGACGGGAACGACGGCTTCCACGCGCGCCAGTAAATTGCGCGACATCCAGTCGGCGGAGCCAATGTAAAACTCGCCGTCAATCGGATCTGCGGCGCCGTTGCGGAAGTAGAAGATGCGCGAGTGCTCAAGGAATCGGCCAATCACCGACATCACGCGGATGTTCTCGCTCAGGCCCGGCACACCAGGGCGAAGCGTGCAGATGCCGCGGACTATCAGGTCGATCGACAGGCCTTCACCCGAAGCCCCATAGAGATCGTGGCAGATGTCCGCTTCATCCAGACCGTTCATCTTCGCGATCAATTGCGCGGGCCGCCCGGCTTTGTGATGTGCCACTTCGCGGGCGATCATTTCGCGGATGCGGGTTTTCATGTTCACCGGAGCGACCAGCAGCTTGTGATAATCGCTCTTGAGGGAGCGGCCGGTGAGGTAGTGGAAAAGCTCGATAATGTCTTCGGTGATGACTGGATCACAGGTGAAGAGGCCAAGATCGGTGTAGAGGCGGGCGGTCTGGACGTTGTAATTTCCGGTGCCGATGTGGGCGTAGCAGCGGATGCCATCAGGATCCTGACGGACGACCAGCGCGAGCTTAGTGTGTGTCTTTAATCCCACCACGCCATACACGACGTGAACACCGGCGTTTTCCAGCGCCTGGGCGAGCACGATGTTGCGCTCCTCGTCAAAGCGCGCTTTGAGCTCGACGATGCAGACGACCTGCTTGCGCGCCTCGGCTGCGCGAATGAGCGTGTGGATGAACGGGCTGTCATCGCCGGTGCGGTAGACCGTCATCTTAATCGCCAGCACCTTCGGGTCTTCAGCAGCCGCCTTGATGAATCGCTCGACGCTGGCGTTGAAGCTTTCGTAGGGATGATGAACCAGAAGATCGCCGCCGCGAATGACGCCGAAGATGTCGGCATCTTCATCGGCCAGCGCGGGCGGAACGACCGGCACCCAAGGATCGAAACGAAGCTTGGGCAGGAGCAGATCGGCAACGGGACGAAGATCGCCGTAGTCCAATTCGCCCGGGACTTCGTAGACATCCTCGGCAGTTAAGCCGAGTTCCTGCCGGAGGAATTGGATGATCCAGGGATTGGGGTTGGGGCCATGCTCAAGCCGCACCGCGCGGGCGAATCGGCGCTGGCGCAATTCCTCTTCCACCACTTCCAGCAGATCGTCGGCATCCTCTTCATCATGCTGCACGTCCGCATTGCGCGTCAGGCGGAAGGGCATGACATCGAGGATCGTCATGTTTGCAAACAGGTCCTGGAGATTATGGCGGATGATGTCCACCAGGCGCACGAAACGGAATTGGCCGTCCGATTCGCCGCTGCCCAGGCGTATCCAGCGCGGCAAGGTTTCGGGAACCTTGACCCGCGCGAACATTTGCTCCGCCCGGCCCGGCTGCGTCAGCACGATGCCGAGCGAATCGGAAAGATTGGAGATGAACGGGAAGGGATGGCCCGGATCGACCGCGAGCGGCGTCAGGATCGGGAAAATGTTGGACCGGAAAAACCTTCGGGCGGCTGCTTTGGCCGCTTCGGGCATTTGATCCCATTCCAGCAGATGAATGCCCTGCTCGGCCAGCGCTGGCCGAATGATTCGCTTGAAGCAGTCGGCCTGCTCGGCGAGCATCGGAATCACCGCCCGCCGAATCATCAGAAGCTGCTGATGGGGGCTGGGCGAGTCGGGGGCTTGCGAAACCACGCCGGCCACGATCTGGCGGCGCAGCCCGCCAACGCGTTTCATGAAAAATTCGTCGAGATTCGAAGTGAAGATCTCGAGGAACCGCACGCGCTCGAGCAGCGGCGTGCGCGGATCCATCGCCTCGTGGAGAACGCGACGGTTGAATTGAAGCCAGCTCAGCTCCCGATTGAGAAATTCACCGCTGATCGGTTGCGCGGTCGTCGTCGCCGAATCGGCTGCGACAGACGGCCCCCCTGCACGGTCAGGCCGTGTGGTTTGACTGGTCAAGGGTAAGATCATGGGAAACGGATCCCTCAGGCCCTCAGGTTCTGCGCCCAGGCGCGGAACCCGTAATTCTCCATCGGCGTGGCGTGTCACGTGCTTGAAGGATTAACCGTCGCAGCCCATGGGCCGCAAGTAGCCCCCATTACAATTCATGCACTCTAAACCAGATCTTAACGCAACTGCAACGGGATTTTAGGCGCGTTTGGGCTCGGGCAGCTCAAACGATACGCTCCGCTGGAATACGTCCGTAAATAAGCGCATTTTTCGCCGGGCGGCCCAAAGCTCCAGTTCCAGATCCCCCCGCCCATCGATGCGCAAGCGGATCTTATTCTTTCCGATTTTGGCTCGGATGCCATGTACGACGCCGCAATGCGTTCGGTCCAGACCGTCGGCGATTCTAAGAATCGCCGCCCCCACGCGCACCACTTTTCGTGCCGCAGTTGAAAGAGAAGCAAACGATTCATGACTCACCGACGGCGGAGACTTTCGGTGATAGCGCGCGATGTTGCCGATGATCGCCAGCTCTTCCTGAGTGAATCCTTTCAGGCCTCCGTGGAGGATCAGATACATGCTGTGCTTGTGATGCCCCTTGGCGGCGACGTGCCAGCCGATGTCGTGCAGCAATGCTGCGAACTCCAGAAGCGATCGCTGACGCGGCCCGAGGTGATGAATCGGCCGAAGGGAATCAAAGAGCTGCCGGCAGAGCATCGCCACGTGCTCGGAATGTTCCTGATTCCAATTGCAGCGGCGGGCTAAATCAAGCACAGCGCGGCGGCGCGGATCGGGCACTTCTCGGCGGATTTTCAGATCGGGAATGTGGCGCGACATGTAATCGGCCAGGATGCCTTCGCGCATCGCGCCATTGCTTAGCGCCATTCGATTCAGATCAAGTCGGCGGAACAGTTCGTGGACGAGTAGCGCGCCGGCGACGATCTGGTCCTGTCGCTTTTCATCGAGCCCTTCAATGTGCCGACGATCCTTTGAGTTGCTTTCGACCAGCCGACTGACGAGTCGCGAGAGCGCATCTTTTTCAATCCACCCTGCGGATCCAAGCTTGTGATGATCGCTCGACTGCCCATCGGCCGATCGCGCGCTGGCCCATTTAAGCGACATGGCTGCGAGGTTTTCCATCGTCCCGCTGGTGCCGATGGCATGCCGCGGCTTGAGCGCGAGAATTTTTTCGCAAAGAGGCCCGACCTCGGCGTCGTAAGTGCGCAGAAGTGTTTTGAGATCGTCGGGGCTGATCGGGTCGGACTTGATGTATCGCGCGGTCATTCGCGCTGCGCCGAGCTTGCGACTTTCAAGCAGCAAGGGACGCGTCGCGTCGGCGACGATGAACTCAACGCTGCCTCCACCCACGTCCACGATTAGCACCGGTCCGTCGCGGATGTGCTCCAGATCGACCGCATGGCGGACACCGAGGTAAATCAGCCTTGCCTCTTCACGCGCGCTAATGACGCGCAAGGGAAGGCGAAGCTCGCGCCGAACACGCTCGACAAAATCGCCGCCGTTTTCTGCTTCGCGCACCGCACTGGTGGCGACGGCAATCACCTTTTCGCATTGCCGGCGTTGGGTTTCCTGTTGAAATCGACGGAGCGTTGCGACCGCGCGATCCATCGCCTCCATCGAGAGCCGGCGTGATGGAAAGCTGATACGCCCCAGTCCCACCATTTCCTTCATCCGCCAGAGCGTGGTGACGCCGCCATCGCCATCCACCTGAGCGATGACCATGTGGATGCTGTTGGAACCAACGTCGATGGCGGCAAGGCGCAAATCGGAAGGCGGCTCGGGGGCTTTAGGAGCCGGCCGCGCCTTGCGAGCGGCTTTCAGCGCGGAAGTTGATTTGGCCATGCGATGCAAAGAGGGCTCCACAATGAATTTCAGATATCTAAGACTACCGGACAAGAGATCGGATCACCACGAAAAGCGTAAGTGCTAACAGAATCTTCACTTTTCTGGTGGAACAGGCTTCTTCAGATTCCGCCGATAAATCGTCCGGGTGCCAGAATATTGTTCTTATCAAACTGCGCTTTGATTCGTTTCATCAGCGCAAGCGAGTCGCCGGCTGGTCCCCAGACGTCCAACTGATTTTTGACCACGGGCGGAGATTTCAGAACGACAGCCGATCCGCCTTTAGCCGAGAGATTGCTGCGCAATTCGTTGATTATATTGACAATCGAATTTGTGGGGCCGGTAACAGCCAGTAAGCCGCCCCCAGCCGCCTGGGCAATCAGCCTTCCCTGGATTTGATGCTCGGCGTTCCATTGCATGAGCGTCGCGTAGAGATCCGGCCATTGACTGGCGAGCAAGCCGAGTCTGCATACCGTTGCATCAGACAGATCGAACAGTTTTTCGCGCGCTTCCCAGCAGTTATCCGCGCCTTCCCGCACCTGAATTCCAAGTGTTTCGATCGCCTGCCGGACGCTTCTGCACTTGTGATCGATTGCCTCCGGCACGCTCTCGACCCGAAGCGCCAACTCGATCGAAGCGCTGCCGTCGATGTTGATTTGCGCCGAGACCAGAAGGAGGGACAGTTCGTTCAATACGCTTGTGAGTTGATCGAGACAACGACTTGGAACAGTGCATTGCAGGTTGCGGAAGGCTAACGGAATCGGATGAAGACGAAACGTGGCTTCGACGATCACGGCAAGGGTTCCAAACGAGCCGATCATGAGCTTTTGCAGGTCGTAACCCGCCACATTTTTCACGACTTTTCCGCCGCTTCGCGCCCGCGTGCCGTCCGGCAGAGCGATAGTGGCACCGATGAGCAGGTCGCGCAAGGTTCCATAGCCGCCGCGGAGTGAGCCAAAATCGTTGGTGGCGAGAATGCCGCCGATGGTCGCGCGGTCTGGCCACAGTGGATCGAGCGCCAGTCGCTGGTTTTGCGCGGCTAATGCATGTTGAAAACATTCAACGGTGCAGCCGGCTTGAACGGTTGCGGTCATGTCCGCCGCTGCATGTTCAATGACGCGGTTCAGACGAGCCGTGGAAAGAATGAAATCCAGCGATCGCGGCGGCGGCGCGCCCCAACTCAATTTTGTGCCGCCGCCACGAGCAACAACGTGCATGCCTGATTCGTTCGCGTAGGCCAATGCCTTTGCAACACCAGCCGCATCTTCTGGCTCAACGACCCACCGCGGCCGAATTCCATCGACGGCATCTTTTCCAGTGGCCGCGCGGATTCGATCCGAGCCGACGATGGCGGCCAGGCGCTGCTGCGCGACATCGGCTGAATCGGTCACAGGACGTTTTTCTCCAGTGAAGTGCGATTGGAGTTATTTCGCCACATTCGATTTGAGAGGCACAGAATTGCGATCTGGCAGCGGCCAGCGACCCCAGTGCCCGTGGAAAGTCAATGACGACAGCAGCACGATGGCAACCAACGCCAGCCCGGCCAGATAGCTAATGCGATCCTTGATTGCAAAGACGATCGGATCCTGATGCAAAGCCCGCCTTCGAGCGAGGAACCAGATGCGCGTGATCCAATAGAGCAGAATCGGAGTCGCGAGCCACAGCAACTCAGAACGAAGATAGAGGCTTTGTACAACCGCGCTGTCGAGATAGAGGCAGAAGACCAGTACCGACATATACCCGCTGGCCGGCCCGACGCTTTCGATGATGCGCAGATCATTGAGCGTGTAACTCCGTCCATGCGCTTCGAAGCCCCCCGCGGCTTCCAGATCCAACAATTCCGAATACCGCTTTGCGAATGCGAGACTGACAAAGAAGAACAATGAAAATGCGAGTAGCCACATGGTGAGCGGAACGCTCACTGCCGCCGCCCCGGCGACAATGCGAAGGGTATAGAGGACGGCAAGCGTGATGACGTCGACCAGTAACAGCCGCTTGATCCACATCGAATAAACAAGCGTCAAAACGAGATAGATCAGCAGGATCGCTGTGAAGCCGCCCGGCAGCAACGCAGCCGACAGCCCTACGCCGCCAATCAATAACAGGCCGTGAAGCAGCATCCCCTCCACCGGCATCAACTGGCCCGATGGAAGTGGTCGGCGGCGCTTAGTTGGATGGCGACGATCCGACTCCAGGTCCAGCAGGTCATTGAGGAGGTAAACCGAGGAGGCAGCCATGCACATCGCGCAAAACGCGATGATGGCCATGGCCAGCAATTTGATCTCGCCCATGCGATGCGACAGTAGTAATGGCACGAAGATCAGAAAATTCTTCACCCACTGGTGCGGCCGCAGCGCGCGAAGACCTGCCATCCAACCGCCCGGGTAATGAAAGACCCGGGCCGGTTTGCGACTGAGGTGGGCCTTGCGAAGAACGTGACCGGGAGCATCGACGACATAAGCCTCCCCACACGCATCCCACAGGCACAGGTCCGCACTGGAGTTGCCCATGTAATCGAAACCGCGCGGGCCATAGCGCCGCTCAAGTTCCGCCAGTTTGTTATGTCGCGTCAGATTGGTGTGGCCGTCGGTGGCAATCACGTCGTCAAAAATGCCAAGATGATCGGCAACGGCACGGGCCATGCGCTGATCGGAACCCGTCGCCAGGACCAGCTTGCGGCCGAGGCGCTTCTGCTCATGAAGGAATTCAAGGACATCGGTGCGGTAAGGCAGCAAAGCCGCATTGGGCATCGCATGCACAAAAAGCTGCTCTTTAAGATAAGGTCGGCCGTGGGTCCACCAGGACAACAGCCGTAAGATATTGAATGGGCTGGATTTGATCAGCAGCAGTGCCGCTTCCTGCATGGAATCGGTTGCAATCAGCGTCCCATCCAGATCGACGCATAAAACCCGTTCCGCTGCATTCTGGGCAGGGATTTGGGGCTGCTTTTCGGATTGAGCGGCTAGGCCTTGAGACATCATCTATTATTGTGGCGGCAATCCTATCATCGTCCAATTCCTTGTACTTGGATACGATTGCCCAGTTCACCGGGCGGGATGCCGGCCAAACGGGATTAAATAAAATTCTTAGAAAGATACCCATCCCGCTGCTGCCCGGTTCGCTGTACATTCTTGGCCGGTCGTCAGCCATATGCACGGTGCCGAGGCACTTGGGCAAATGCTGCGTAACCCAAATAAAGATAAAGGTTTGCCTGCGGCACTCGAAAATATGCCCATGGCTGAGACTGGCGTGCCTGACGGGATTGTGCCGATTTAACTGTGCCCTCAAAATGGCTCGCCTGGTGATAATGGCAAGACGCTTTGAACTGGACTGCTAAATCCTGACGCGCCAAAGCAATTTGAAATAAGCATGATGACGACGTTGACAACGCCTTCACCCCGTTTGCGCCTGGTCATTCAGCCGACCCGCGGTTGGTCTGCGCTGAATCTTTTTGACATTTGGGTCTTTCGCGACCTTCTTCAATCGCTGGCTAAGCGCGACGTAAAGTTGCGCTATCGACAGACGGCGCTGGGCGTGAGCTGGGTGATCATTCAGCCTTTGCTGGCGGCAGGAATTTTCACCTTTGTCTTTGGCAGCGTCGCCAAACTTTCCAGCGGCTCGACGCCCTATTTTGTCTTTTCCTATTGCGGGCTGCTGGCGTGGAACCTTTTCAGCGGAACCTTGACGCGTTCCAGCACCTGCCTGGTGCAGAATTCGCAACTGATTTCCAAAGTCTATTTTCCGCGACTGGTGCTGCCGCTATCGACGGTGTTTTCAGCATTGATCGACTTTGCCGTCGGCCTTGGCCTGATGATCGTGCTGATGGTGAAGTATCACGTTGCGCCAGGCATGGGCGTGATCCTCGCGCCGGTCTGCCTGCTGGCAATCATCCTGATGGCGCTGGGCATCGGCCTTTATTTTGCGGGACTCAGCGCCACTTACCGCGACGTGCAATATATCGTCCCCGTCCTGACGCAACTGCTTTTGTACGCCAGCCCAATCGCCTATCGGCTCGAAAGCGTGCCGGCGCGATTCCTGCGCATCTATCAACTCAACCCGCTGGCCAGCCTGTTCGAAACCTTTCGATGGGCGACGATTCAAAACGGCCAGGTCCACTGGGGCTTTTTCGTGTATGCACTGGTATGCTCGGTTGTGGTCTTTATGATCGGCGTCATCGAGTTCAAAAGAATGGAGCGGAAGTTCGCTGATGTCATCTAGCGACATGGCCATCACGGTTCGCGGCCTATCGAAGGTCTACAAAATCGCGCACCAGGGCGCGCATACGACGCTTGGAGAAGCGTTCATGGCCCGCCTGCGCAATCCGTTCCGCCGCTCCGGAAGCTCCGAGCAGTTCTGGGCGCTGCGGGATGTCGAGTTTGACGTAAAGCAAGGGGAAGTGATTGGCGTAATTGGCCGAAACGGCGCCGGCAAAAGCACGCTTCTGAAAATCCTGAGCCGGATTACGGAGCCAACCAAGGGGCGCATCGAACTGTTTGGACGAGTTGGCAGTTTGTTAGAAGTCGGCACCGGTTTTCATCCGGAATTGACGGGGCGCGAAAATATTTTTCTCAATGGCTCGATCCTTGGAATGCGGACAAGGGAAATCGAACGCCAGTTCGATGCCATCGTTGATTTTGCGGGTGTCGAGCAGTTTCTCGATACGCCGGTCAAGCGATATTCATCGGGCATGTACGTTCGGCTGGCGTTTGCCGTGGCAGCGCATCTGAATCCGGAAATCCTGGTGGTGGATGAAGTGCTGTCGGTGGGCGACGGCGAATTTCAGAAAAAGTGCCTGGGGAAAATGAAAGATGTGGCCACCAGCGGCCGCACGGTGCTGTTTGTCAGCCATAACATGGCTGCCGTCAGCAACCTTTGCACCTCCTGCATCGTGATGGAGGCGGGGAAGCTAAGCTTCCAGGGGCCAACGGATCAGGGAATTGACCGCTATCTGACGCTCAACGCGCCGGACAAGGATCAACAGCGCGACATGGCCCGATTTCGCCCTTCTTGGGCAAAGGAATTTATTGTCGATGCGCGAATGCTCGGGCCGGGCGGTCGGGAGCAATATAATTTCCCGATGGGCTCCGATCTGACGATCGAAATGACTTTCCGGTGCCCCGACAATCGAAAATTGCGTCGCCCGGTGATGGGCGTTGTAATCAACCATACGACTTTGGGCGTTGTCGGCGGCGTTAACATGCGAATGACCGGCTTCGAATTGAATGATGGGCCGTATGCGTCGGCGACACTTTCCTGTACGCTAAGCCATCTGCCCCTGCTCCAGGGACGCTATACTGTGGAGCTTTGGCTAGGCGATGGACCAGAAGATGTGGACTGCCTGATTAACTTCCTGGCGTTCCACATTGAGCCAGCCGACGTTTATGGATCGGGCCAGACGCCCTTTGGTCATCTGGGTGCGATTTACCTCGATCCCCAGTGGCGTGTGAGCAGCAATCGGTTTGAATCATCGCCCCACCATCGCGTGGCGATGACGCATGGACAGGCATCGGCGCTGGCGACGACGAGCGAATCGTAGGAACCGCAATGGCTGACAGCTATACAACCTATACCAGCGGGTTCTACGAGACCCAACGCGACGGCTCTCTGCTGTCGGCGCGGCGGATTGTCCCCGAGGTATTACGCCTTGCAGGCAATTGCCGAAGCGTCGTCGATGTAGGCTGCGGCGTGGGAACCTGGCTCAAAGTCTTCCAGGAAAATGGAATCACCGATTATCTGGGCATCGACGGTGAATATGTTGAGCGGCAGATGCTCGAAATCCCCGCGGACCATTTCCTGGCCCATGATCTTCGTGAGCCGCTGAAAGTCGATCGAACGTTTGATATTGTCGTTTCCCTCGAAGTGGCCGAGCATCTTCCGCCATCCTCGGCGGAAACGTTCGTCAATACATTGACGAGCCTCGGGCCAGTGGTCCTTTTCTCGGCGGCCGTCCCGTTCCAGAACGGCAACAACCACATCAACGAACAATGGCCCGATTACTGGGCCGGCCAATTTGCCAAACGCGGATTCGTAGCGGTTGATGCGGTTCGCAAGGCGGTGTGGAGCGACACCAACGTCGAGCCGTGGTACGCGCAGAACACGATTGTTTATGTGAAGGAAGATCGGCTGGCCGACTTCCCCCGGCTTGCCGAGATCCGCGCCTGCATGCCACCGGGTTTCCTTTCCATCATCCATCCCAAGACCTATCTCCTGGTGCGCGAAGAAGCGCAGCTTAGCGTGACGGTTTCCAATCGCCTGGACAACATCCCGCTCAAGCGCATTCTCACCGCCCTTCCCCATCGCGTGGTCCGCTCGCTCAAGGAACGCCTGTGGCGCGGGACCAACGGACAGGACCGCCACGCCCTTCAATGAAGCGTCCCGCCAACTTTTGATAAGCAAGAAAAATGATCAGCAGTGCCGTCGCCGCTACTGATCCAATGGCCAGCGGTCGATCGGGCGGAATGGATCCGTGATTTTTAAGATTGAAGCGCCCAGCGATCATCTTCCTTTGGCCGGGATAGCCCGCTGTCGCAATGATCTGGCCGTGACGGTCAACGAGCTGCGAGACGCCGGAACTCCAGACGCCGAAGACCGGAATTCCGTATTCCGCCGCTCGCACTGGAGCGAGCCTGCCGTGCAGCATGCGCCGCTCATACTCTCCCCATTTCACCGGGTCCATCGTCGGCATGATGATGCCCTGGGCACCCTGCCGCACAAAATCATCCATGACCGGCGCGTAGCTGATGTCATAGCAAACGCCGATGCCAATTTTTCCCCATGGTGAATTCCAGACATGACGATCGGGTGCGGGCAAACCATCGTCCATCAACTGCACTGGCACCGATTTGGCTTGCTCAAAGATGTCGCGCCCGTCGGGGCCGATGACGAATGCGGTATCAAAGAACTTTCCGCCTGGCAGCAACCTCATTCCTCCGGCTACTAGGTATCTCTGATGTTTTCGCACGACCTCTCGAACTCTCTGGGGCACCGGACCGAGGAAGGAGTACTCGCTGAGCACCAGGATCTGAGCTTCAGGATGAGCGATGGCCAATCGATCCAGTGTGGTCGCAACTCGTTGTTCGTCAGGCTCCTCCAGTTGCACGCCTGCTACATGAAGCGAGGTAGGTTCTGTGGAGCGCGCCGGCGCCGGCAAATACATCATCGCGGCGAGCAACATGCTGGCAGCTACGCCAGCGAATCGGACTTTCTTTGACTCGTAAACAAGCATCGTGGCCGCCGCGACGTAGAAAAATCCCAGTCCATAGGTGCCGACTCTTTCGAATCTCACACCCGGAAGAAATGCCGTCGCCTGACCCGGCAGAAGCCAGGCAAATTTCAGGTAGTAGCATTCGCTACGGAAATACTCGATGCCGGTCCAGAGAATCGGTGTGAGCCAGGCGGCGTAAACGGCGCCCCAATTCCTCCGCGTCAGGTAAAGGAGCAAGATGAATGCCGCGATCGGCCATCCAGCGACAAGCCAAAGCGCGATCGCGGCATATTTGAAAATGGACCAGAAGAAAAGCAGGTGAGGAACATAGATCGCGAGGCCGGCGACGAGACCGGTGTAGAACGCATGCCGGGGCGAGCGAGCTTTGGCCAAAGGGAGGATGCATGGCAGCGCGACCAAAATTGCCGCCGCGCCCCATGTCGTGCCAAACGCCAAACCATATCCAATTATCGCGACAGCAATCAGTCCGGCTGCCGACCGATTCGAAAGCGGTGGATCCGGCGTTCTTGTGGCCAACCGATCCCCTTTATTTTGCGCACTCATTTCGAGCTACGACTATCACCCGGTAGTCGTCCAAAGAGTTGCGGTGGCGGATCGATTTTGAATTGCATCACTCGATGCGGAGCCCACGCGGCAGGCTTTCTCCGAAGACGATGCGCTGTTCCTGGCTTTCCAGTTGGCCGCCTTCGCGCACGAGCTGCACATAGTGCTCGGGAGCGCCGCGATGGGTCAGCCATTCGATGATTGTCTGGCGCACGTTTTCGGGCAGGTCGCGATATCGATCGCCGGTGAGTCTGGCCAGTTGAACCATCGCAAACGTGGATTTTTCCTCTTTCGGATCGAGGGCCATCAGCTTCTGCGCCCACTCCTGAGCTGTTTCGATCGGCACCAGGTCATTGAGCGGACCATAAACCGGTACCCGCGCGCCCATCCGCCCGATCGCAAATAGCTGGGCTTCGCGCACATTGGGCGCGGCATTTCGATGGAGCAATTCCAATAGCATCTGCCCCAGCTCAAGTTTAGTAGCCGGCGGCAGGAGCTCCAGGGATCCCAAGAGTCTCCACACTTCTGCGGTTTCATGTGCGCCGAACTGAAATGTCGGCCAGCGACCTTTCACGTTGACGCCGCCTTTGCGAATCCAGTTTCGCCAATCGGCAATCAAAGGTTCGGCCAAAGTCTGTTGCTGACCTGCGCCCAAGCCACCCGCGAGCCGGCGCCACAGGATCCACCACTCCGCCCGGCAAAGTTCATTTCTGGAATGGATAATTGCCGACGGCAGAAGCTTCCATGTTTGGGCGATTCTCCAATCGTCGGCTGCAAGACCGTAGCCGGGCCGCAGGCAAAACCCGGCGAGATTCAGCCAGCGTGCCTCATGAACATCACTGATCTGTCGGCCGGCTTCGACCTCCATCAAGGTTTGCCAAAAGGATCGCATCAGTGTCGGTGGCCAATCATTGCGCGAAAGACCGCTCGCCTGCTCGAGCTGCTTCACCAGAGATTGCGGGTTGGAGGACGGGCCGCGCGAGAAGGCGGCAAGGATCAGTTTCGAGCAGGCTGCGATTGCCTCGTCATCGATGATGCCCAACGATTCGCCTTCACCTTCATGGACGACGGCATCGGAGCGCGTCGCCGCGCGCACGTCAAACTGAAGCCGCCATTGTCGATCTCCCTGAACCTCGGCACACCAGATGTCGAGTGTGCCGATCGGTGTCAGCTTGGCTCCGAGCCGGACCGATACTGTTTCGGCGGCGCTCTTTTTTCCCGATTGAAGAACGGTGCGAATCGGAGGAATCGCCCTCAACTCAAGCGGATCGACTGCGATGAGCGCACCGGGTGCATCGGTCGTTCGCGTGCTTGATGTGTACAACGGGAATTCAGCGGGCTGGCGGATCAGAAGATTGAATATTCGATCCGGCATCTGCACCGATTGCCCCTCTTCAACTCCAGCGGGCAGCAGACAGACTGCCATGGATCGGGAGTTTTGATTGGGGGAATCCGCAGCGGCGGCGCCTTCAACACCAATATAGTAGGAATGAGCCAAGCCGCCGCTGATGCGTGTGCCCTTGCCGCGCCGAACAAGTCCGAAATACGCAGCTCCGCGGGCAACGGCCAGATCGAGACGATCCGATTTCAAAACGGTCGGCTTCCACGGGCGCTTGGTCGTCGTCGCAAACCAGTCGGAGATGCTTTCCAGTAGACGCTTTCGCAATACCGGTGATTCGAAAAGCCCGCCGTTGAATAGCACGAGGTCTGGCCGAGCCGGATCATGTTTTCCTGAGATTGGCTGCCCTTCTTCCAATCCTGAATTACGGTGCGCGACGAGAAATCGGGCCAGATGACGGGTGATGGCCGGATCAGACGCGTAAGGAAGACCAAATTCCTGGAATCCAGATCGTCGCGTAATGGATATCTCTTCAAGCTCAACAGAGGGAAGAAATCCGTTCAGCACCACCTCCACGATTTGCTCGCGCGTGATCTGAATTTGCGTCGAACCACCAATCAGTTTCGATCCGCCGGCCGAGACATGAACCGTTGCTTTCTCCGGAGCATCATCGCCCAGAAGTGTCTCTTTGATCTGCCGACAGCTTCGTACCAACGGCCCCCATTGGCGCGGCGTAAGTGCTCGATCTCCACTCAACTTCTTTTCAATGTAATGAGCGATCGCCAGGTCGATATTGTCGCCGCCGAGGATGAGGTGCTCTCCCACCGCGATGCGATGAAACAGAATTGAGTCATCAGTTGCAGGCCGCACGCGAATGAGCGTGAAGTCGGAGGTTCCTCCTCCCACGTCGCAAACCAGAATCTTTTGCCCCGCCTTGACGCGTTTGTCCCAATTCGACTGCTGCGAATCGATCCACGCATAGAAAGCAGCCTGCGGCTCTTCAAGCAAGACGACATGTGCCAGCCCCGCATCGCGGGCCGCTTGCAGGGTCAATTCGCGCGCCACTTCATCAAACGATGCCGGCACACAAAGAACCACCTCCTGCGACGTCATGTCGGCGTCTGGAAAATGACTATTCCATGCCGCGCGAACGTGCGACAAGTACCGCGCACTCACCTGCACAGGTGATAGACGTTGTGTATCGGATGCGCCATGCCATGGGAGTAAGCCAGCGGTGCGGTCTACGCCCGAATGTGAGAGCCACGATTTGGCGGATACCACGAGCCGGCCCGGAACTGATGACCCGTGATCGCGTGCCAACGTTCCGACCACGAAATCGGGATCTTCCAAGCTCCACGGCAGCCGCAAAGCACCCGCCGGGAATTCACCTTTTGCCGCTTCGTAATGAAAGGATGGCAGTGTAGCGCGCGATTCGACGACTCCGGGTGCCGTCAGTTGCGGAATTGGGAAATCCCTTACTTCATGCTTTCCTTGAGCTGTATCAACGTACGCCACCGCCGAATTGGTCGTGCCCAAATCGATGCCGATAAGATACCGGCTCTGAATTTCGTCTTCGGCTTTCACGCAATTACTTTAGGCAGGAGCGTTGAAACGAATGGCAATCAACTTCGCAAGCGATCAAGCGGGCAGCAGCTTCTCCTGACGCATCCACTCGATGAATCGGGCAAGGCCTTGCTCGATGTTTACTGTGGGATTGTAGTTCAGCAGCTTTCGTGCTTTGGTGATGTCGGCATAGGTAATCAATGGCTCACTGGGAGGCGTAGGAACTTCAACAATCTTCGCACGTTTGGACAAAAGTTTTTCCAGCGTTTGGACAAACGTCAGATTATCAACCGGCGAACTGCAGCCGAGGTTGATGATCTCATATCCAAAACCGGCATCGAGCGCGGCAATGAACCCGGAAACGATATCGTCGATGTAGGTCCAGTCGCGCTGAAGTCGGCCGCCGTTGTAGAGCGACAAAGTCTCGCCAGCCAAAATCATCTGCGACCATTTCCATGGCATCATGTCGGGGCGGCCATGAGGACCGTAGACGTTGAAGAATCGCACGACCGTGATCGGCAATTTCCAAATATGATGGTAAGCATGAGCCATTACTTCCATGGCTCTCTTGCTTGCGGGATAGGGAGCCAGCGGTCGATCGGCCGGTGCGGTCTCTACAAAAGGCACAGGTGTATCCGCGCCATAGAGAGAACCGGTCGAGGCAAGAACCATTCGCGGATTACCCGCCTGCCGGGCGGCATCCATCAGGTTCATGGTTCCCTGAACGTTTACCGTACCATAAATGAGCGGATGCTCGACGCTGTAGCGCACGGCGGCCATCGCCGCCAGATGGGCAATGCCACCAGCTTTTGACTCCCTCACAATTTTCAATATCGCGTCAGCGTCGCGCAGATCGGCTTCAACGAAAGTAAAGTCTGGATGAGGTCGCAGGTCCGCGAGATGGCGGTGTTTGTGAACGATCGGGTAATAATCATTGAGATTATCGATTCCGATGACGCGGTCCCCGCGCGCGAGCAGCGCGCGAGACAAGCGACTCCCAATGAAGCCTGCTGCTCCAGTGACCAATATAGACTGCTTCGACATTTAATCTCTCCAGCGCATTGCCGCCCGAACTTGGCGCCGATGCGTTCACGCAGGGCGTGAGTCTATGAGCGCCCGCGCGCTCATTCAAGACAGCTTGAGATGGTTTGGTGCCGACCCACCAGCGGAAGAGTCTTACTAAGAAAAATGAGAGGGACATTGCACTTTCTAACAGTCCTCCCTTATAACAAGCCCAGGTAAGGGGTAGCTCGTTTCATATTAGGACAGGAGTCTCTTTCATGCTCGCAAGTGCATCATCACTTAATCTCGTACAGCTTATTGAAGCGCTCCAGGAGCAGGAGCAGCGGTATCAAGAGGCGTCGGACGCCATCAATAGGACGTTGCGCGACCAGGCCGATCAGCAACGCGCGGTCGGTTCCGAAATCTCCCGCACGCTCAATCAGATCAGCGGGATGCTCGCTGGGTTAGTGGGCGGCGTATCGTCTCAACCTTCACGAATCGCACCGCCCGCGGCACGCCGCCCGGGACGTCCGCCTAAATCGGCGTCGACTTCGGCTTCGGCACCTGCAGCGTCGGCTGCCCCCCGTCGTCGCGGCCGTCGAAGCAGGTTTGGCACCACCGGAAATGAGTCGGTGCTGGCCTTTGTCAAGTCGCACGGCAATCCAACGTCGGCCGAACTGACTGCGCACTGGAATTCTGAAGGGCGCGGCGGCAAGGTTGAGAATACGCTCGGGCCTTTGGTCCGCGCCAAGAAGCTCAAGCGATCACCCAATCCGAATGGTCGCGGAAGCCGGTATACCATCGCCTGATTAGGCCGATTGGCTTTGACAATCGAATCTTGATGGAGCCCCGCCACGGTAGTCTCTCGACCTATCGTGGCGGGTGTGTTTCCAGAACCAGCACCCAATCTGAATTCCCTGGGCCATCAGCGTTATCGCTGGGCGTGGTGAATTGCCGCGTGCCCGTGTTCGCAAGCGCTGCATCGCCAATGGGCTGAAACCTTCCATTTGACGGGTCATACCAGCGGGCGAGCGCCGGTCCTGAAAGCCTGGTGAGATCGATCGTGATCGTGCGCGCACTGGGGATGTAAGCCATCGCAAGCGAACCATCGGGCGTTCGCGCTGCGCTGACGTAGTCAAATTTTCCAAAGGTGCCGATCCCGTCGGTCACAAACGTGTGGTCCTGATCCGGCACCAGTTCATACCATTTGCGCGGCTCAAACAGGGCCTGGACATATTTCATCTGGATCGCGCCGGGCGTGTCGAGCTGTTTCTTCCAATCGGTCAGGAAGGGCCACGTATATTTGTTGCCGTAGAGTTGCCCGGTTGCGCCGCATAGGTCTGATGTATATTCCTGCATTCGCAACTGATGCGGCGTGCCGAGCTGCGCGCCGCTCAAGTGCTCGAATTCGTAACTCGATTCCATCATAAAAGCCGGAACTCGGTGATCGGTCTTGCGGTTGTAGTCTTTCAAGACCGGGAGATAGACGGGGTTGTAGGTGTAGTCGCCGCTCAGACCGACATAGGGAACCCATCGCGGATCATCTAACGATGTGGACATCGTCCGGTCCCAATCCAGCTCGATCGTGTGGAGATGTCGATTGTCGAATTCGCGAATGCCGGCTGCGATGGCCGTGGCGAGTGCATCATTGGGTTCATTGTGCTGGGCGTAGTCGTTGCCATGAAACCAGAGAATGTTGTCGAACGCCGCATATCGGTTGCCAAGGTATTGGCCATATTGTCGGCACTTTTCGACGCCGTTTTTCTGCATGACCGCCAGGTAGCTTCCTGTCTCAGCCGGGTCGAGCATCACCAGCATGTCGTATTTGCCAGCGAGCCGAATGACGCGATCGCAATGCGCGAAATAGGCTTCGCTGGGCGTCGAGAAATCATCCTGCTTTTCAAACGGATGCAGTCCATCAATCGTGCTGCTGTCGGCGCGGCCGCCGGTGTATTTGGCGCAGATCAAATTGATCCAAACGGTGTTGAAACCGTGCGATTTGCGATTCGCAAAGAAAAGCTCTGCGTCCGCCTCGGAGACATTCACGATCATTGCCTGCGGTGACTCGCCGGCGATGAGGAAAGGTTTGCCGGTCTGATCGACGAGGTAACGGCCAGTCGGGCCGATCTTCACCGGATACTTCGCAGCTCCGAATGAAGAGATCGCCGCCACCCCGACCAAAACGATGAAGGCCGATGCAAATTCTTTCAACATGATCCTTTCCCTTCGTTGCGCGCTCGATCAAGATTTTCCACGAGCGCAACTTCTTACGACAAGAAAGAAATGGAGCTAAGTGCAGATGAGAAAATGAGCCGGCTGGGACTCGAACCCAGGACCCTCGCATTAAAAGTGCGATGCTCTACCTACTGAGCTACCGGCTCAAATGCGCCAGTTTGGCGGCGCGCGGATGAAGGACTATAGGCATTTCGCCGCCCCGCTCAAGACCGGCCATCTGTGCCCGGGAGATCATGACTTGAGCTTAGCCCGCTCCTATCATGCCACGTCCATGGCGATGGTTCGCGATCACTGCATCTGCGTCGGCAAGGTCGAATACAGCGAAACGTCGCAGATTTTGAATCTTTTCTCCCGCGATCATGGCCTCGTGCGGGTTATCGCCAAGGGCGCTCACCGTCGAACCAAGGCCGGCGCGAGCAAATTCGATGGCGGCATCGATCTGCTCGATGGCGGCGATGCGGTCTTCAGCTTCGATCCCGCGCGCGAGCTGGTGCCCTTGACCGAATGGAGCCTCACGGAAGGCCGGCTCGACCTCCGCAAAAATTTACGGGCGATCTATCTCGGGCTCTATTCGGCTGAGCTGGTGAGCCGGCTGTTTGAAGAGCACGATCCACATCGCGAACTGTTCGATCGGCTTTCCGGCATTCTGGTGGAACTCAGCACCGCGCGCCTTGAAGAAGCTTTTCTGTCCTTTGAATTAGATCTGCTGAAGGAAAGCGGCTATCTGCCGGAACTGTTTGGGTGCGTCGAATGTGGCGTCAGAATGGACGGGACAGGACCGTCCTATTTTTCCCCCGACCGCGGCGGCGTGATTTGCGGGCGCTGCGAAAGTGCAGTTCCCGACCGACAGCAACTGGACGGCCGGTTGCTCCGATTGCTCCAGGGAATTCTTCGACTCCCGCGCGGAGAGATGTCGGTTCTTCGGCTGCCTCGACTCACACGCCATCAGACCGATCCGATCAACTCAATGCTGGTTGCGCATATCGAGCACCGGCTGGGCAAGCGCCTTCGCCTTCCCAAATATATGCTCGGCCGATAATTCAGGGTCGTTGTGGGGCGCGCGCGAATCAATACAATCCGCCAGTCATGGCACGATGCCTTTTGCTGATCTCGGCATTTCTCGGGCTTTTTGTCTGCACGACGTTTGGGCAATCTCAAACGTGGGAATATCGCCACGGCCAATGGATTCAAACACAAACGCGCCAGCCGACTGTCCGCCCATCCACGAGACCGGTTGCGAATGCGATTCTGGATCGGGCTCAGCAACTGCTGGATGCTCGCAACGGGGAAAAGGCGCACGATCTTGTTCTCGATTGGCTCAAATCCCATCCGAATGCGCCTGATCGTGATCGTGGGCTGCTGATGCTGGCAGAATGCTATTTCCTCGATGGCGATCGAATTTGGAGCTTTTATCAGTGCGATGAACTGCTGGATAAGTATCCCGACAGCCGTCTGTTTTTTCCCGCACTCGAGCTTCAATATCGCGTCGCAGACGACTTTTTGAACGGCTACAAGAAGAAGTTCCTCGGTCTGCCTGTCATGTCGATGGAGGATGAGGCGATCGAAATGCTTTTTCGAATTCAGGAGCGGTCGCCGGGCTCTCCGATTGCCGAGCAGGCTCTTCTTCGCACTGCCGATTATTATTACCACACATCGCAATTCGATCTGGCAGCCGACGCTTACGGCGCATTCGCCAGGAGTTACACGCGAAGCCCGCAAGTGCCTCGCGTTCTTCTTCAGCAGGCGTTTGCTACGCTGGCGCAGTTTCGTGGCGCTCGTTATGATTCCACACCCCTGATTGACGCGCGGGCGATGTTTCGTGACATCATCGAGCGGTATCCGCGAATGGCGCAGGATGAAGCCTTGCCGGCATTCATCGATCGCATCGACAATACGCTGTCCGCCAAGATGT
>Ga0134128_10000233_pt1 | contig 79438 bp, 64 predicted proteins | sample KB31754_FD_96462 | JGI IMG/M metagenome (GOLD analysis project Ga0134128, IMG submission 96462) | Terrestrial soil microbial communities with excess Nitrogen fertilizer from Kellogg Biological Station, Michigan, USA - KB3-175-4 | ecosystem: Environmental > Terrestrial > Soil > Unclassified ... | reverse complement strand
CGGTCAGGGCCGCGACGAGCAGCAGGGAGTCGGTGTCCTACAGGCCGTCGCGTCGCTGGAGTCGGACCTGCTCACGCACGGCGCGCGCGCGTTCGTGTTCGCAAGTGGAGACAAGGCGCGTGCCGCCGCCGTGACGGCCGAGCGGCAGGAAGTCGACGCGGCGATGAGTCACCTCTCGGAGAGCACCGCGCGGCTGGGCGAGCGCTACGGCATCAGCGAGGATGTGGCTGACCTGGGCTCGCAGTGGCGCGCCCAGGCTGCCGCGACCGCCTCCCAGTCCCCCTCGCAGATCGCAGATGCGAATGCCGCGCTGACCGGTCGCGTGGATCGGATCGCCTCCGCCGTGGCCGTCGGGTCGGGCATCGCCTCCGACCCCTATCAGACGACCCGCACGCTGCTCGAGATCGGCTCCGAATACGCGCCCGCCGCGCTCGCCCAACTCGACGACATGCGCCGTTTCGCGGTCGACGCCGCCGCCAAGAGTTACCTCGGCGGAGATGACCAGATGGGCGTCGCGATCTACCGCAGTCGGGTCCTGTCGAAGCTCGACCAGATCAAAGCCGGTCTCGCAGCGCTGCCGCCGAACGTGCGCGCGCCCCTGCAGGCGGACTTCGACACGGCAACGCAGCTCTTCGGACAGTTCGGCGGCGTCGTCGATTCCCAGGTCATCAATGCCGCCAGCCTCAAGATCACCGCCGGCGCGCTCTACGATGCCGGCATTCCGGTGAGCCATGCGCTGCAGAAGCTTTCCGCCGACAGCCTGGCTGCCGCGAGATCCGCCCTCGCCGCGCGGGCGTCCGCAACAGCCACCCACCGTGACTTCACGGCGCTCCTTGCGCTGATCGCGCTCGGGGCGGCGCTGGCGCTCACGAGGCTCGTGAGGCTCTCCCTGTCGCGGCCCCTCACCCGTGCGATCCGTGTCTTCGAGCGCATCTCCGCAGGCCGTTACGACAACGAGATCGAGACGCGCCGCGACGATGAAGCCGGCCTGGTACTGCAGGCGCTCGCCGCCATGCAGGAGAAGCTGCACGCCCAGATCGAGAACGAGCGGGCCGTCGCCGCGGAGAACTCGCGCGTCCGTCATGCGCTCGACAAGGCCTCGACCTGTGTGGTGCTCGCCGACGCCGAGCAGCGGATCATCTACCTCAACGACGCCGCCCGCACGACCTTCGAGCGGCACGCGGCGGAGATCCGCGGCTCGCTGCCGGCCTTCGATGCGGCCAGGCTACGGGACTCGAGCCTCGAGGCCCTGTCCGCCGATCCGGCCGCGGAGCGGCGGATCCTCGATGCGCTCAGCGGCGAGCGGGTCGAGGAGCGCATCCTCGGCGGGCTCTGCTTCCGCACCGTCACCAACCGCGTGAGCGGCGAGCATGGTGAGCGGCTGGGCACGGTGATGGAATGGACCCAACGCACCCAGGAAGTGCGCGTGGAAGAAGAGCTGCAGGGCGTGCTCGGCGCGGTGAACGGCGGCGACCTCAGCCGGCGCATCGACCTCGCCCACAAGTCGGGATTCTTCGAGGCGCTGGGAGCGGGCGTGAACCGCCTCGCCGAGAGCCTGGTCGAGATCGTCTCGCGGGTGAAGAGCGCCGGGAGCGAGATCGCCTTGGGGGCCGAGGAGATCACCGCCGGCAACTCGAACCTGTCGCTGCGCACCGAAGAGCAGGCTTCCTCCCTGGAGGAGACCGCTTCCTCCATGGAGGAGATGACCACCACCGTCAAGCAGAACGCAGACAACGCCGCGCAGGCCAACCAGCTCGCCCTCGCCGCGCGCGACCAGGCGGAGCAGGGCGGCGCCGTGGTCGGCAAAGCCGTCGACGCGATGGCCGGCATCAACGAGTCGGCGAAGAAGATCGCCGACATCATCGGGGTCATCGACGAGATCGCGTTCCAGACCAACCTGCTCGCGCTCAACGCGGCGGTCGAGGCGGCGCGCGCCGGCGAGCAGGGCCGCGGCTTCGCGGTCGTGGCGAGCGAGGTGCGCAGCCTCGCCGGCCGCTCGGCCACGGCCGCGAAGGAGATCAAGAGCCTGATCGAGGACAGCGTGCGCAAGGTCGAGGACGGCTCGGGTCTCGTGACCCAGTCGGGACGCACGCTCGGGGAAATCGTGACTTCGGTGAAGAAGGTCTCCGACATCGTCGCCGAGATCGCCGCCGCCTCGCGCGAGCAGTCCTTGGGAATCGAGCAGGTCAACCGCGCGGTAGTGCAGATGGACGAGCTCACGCAGCAGAACGCCGCGCTGGTCGAGGAGGCGACTGCCGCCTCGCAATCCATGGGCGGCCAGGTGCACGAGCTCAACGACATGCTGGCACGCTACGAGCTCGGCGCGCAGCACGCGGCGCCCGTCGCGGCGCGGTCGCGCGCGCCGGCCGCGGCCCCTGACGGCACCGCCCCGCAGGCGCCGAAGAAGGCGCGGCCGGAGCCGCGCCGCGCCGCCGGTGCCGGTGGCGAATGGATAGAGGCGTAGAGGTAATTCCATGCAACTTCTCAACCGTTTGAAGCTCTGGCAGAAACTGGCGCTGCTCGTGGCGGCGATGGCCGCGCCGACGGCGCTGCTCGGAGTCTTCTACCTGAGCGCCGCCAACGGCGAGGTCGCGCAAGCCCGCAACGAGCTCGCGGGCGCCGGCTACGCCCACCGGGTGGGCGCGATGCTGGCGGAAGTCGCCAATCACCGCAGTCTCCTCTTCGCGGTGCTCACCGGCGACACCTCCCGCCGCGATGAGCTCGCCGCCTCCGAAACCGCGATCGACAAGGCCATCGCCGACATCGATGCGGGCGACTCCGCCACCGGCGAGCGCCTGGGGCTGGGTGAGCAGTGGCAGAGCATCAAGTCCGACTGGGAGCAGTTGCAGTCGGCCGAGTCGAAGCTCACCGCCGACGATGCGGTGTCGCGCCACGATGCCCTCATCGCGGACATCGTGAAGCTCGGCAACCTGGCGGTGACGCGCTCGGCGCTCAATGTCGATCCTTCGCCCCAGACCGCCGCGCTGATTCAGATCGCCACCCGCGACGTGCCGGGGGCGCTCATCGCCTCGGGCAATGTGCAGTGGTATGCGACGCGCGCAAGCATCAAGGGCTATCTCGGCGGCGATGACCAGATGGCGCTGCACCTCTATCACGATGAAGTCGTCGGTGACTTTGCGGCGGCGACGCGCGATCTGAACGGCGCGACCGCGGCGGGGCGGGCGAAGATCGGGCCGGCCCTGCGGACGGCGCAGGACGCGTTCAACAGCTCCTACGGCATCGTCGAGTCGCGGATCATCAACGCGCAGAAGATGACCATCACGACCTCAGAGCTCTTCGCCGACTCGCGGGCGATCCGCTCGAGCCTGCAGCGTCTCTCCGACCTCGGCTATTCCGAGATGGACAGCGCGGTGCGGCAGCGCCTGTCGCAGGTAACGACCTGGCGCAATCTGACAGCCGGCATCACTGCCCTCGCGCTCGCCGTGGCGCTCGCCCTCTCATGGCTCATCACGCGCTCCCTGGCCACGCCCCTCGGGCAGGCGATCGAGGTGTTCGGGCGCATCGCGGCCGGCAGGTACGACAGCACGATCGACCTCAGCGGATCGGATGAAGCCGGCCGGGTGCTGCGCGCTCTGGATGACATGCAGGGCAAGCTCCGCACCCAGATCGAGAACGAGCGGCTGGTGGCTGCGGAGAATGCGCGCGTGCGCCAGGCGCTCGACAAGGTGTCGACCTCCGTGGTGCTCGCCGACTCGCAGCACCGGATCATCTACCTCAACGACACGGCGAACGCCACCTTCGCGCGCAACCAGGATCAGGTCCGCCTCAGCCTCCCGGGCTTCGAGGCGCAGAAGCTGCGCGGCTTCGGCCTCGAGGCGCTGTCCACCGATCCGCCGGGCGAGCGGCGCGAGCTCGACAGCCTCGCCGGCTCGCGCGCGGCCGAGCGGCACCTCGGGGGCTGCACGTTCCACACGGTCACCAATCCGGTGCTCGATGAGCACGGCTCCCGCATCGGCACGGTCATGGAATGGACCGACCGGACCCAGGAGGTCGCGGTCGAGAAGGAGATGCAGGACATGCTGGCGGCAGTGGTCGCGGGCGACCTCGGCAGCCGCATCAACCTCGCCGGCAAGACCGGCTTCTTCGAGGCCATGAGCCGGGGCGTCAATCAGCTCGCCGACAACATGGCCGAGGTGGTCTCGCGCGTGAAGCGTGTCGCCGCCGACGTGCACCGCGGCGCCGACGAGATCTCCGCCGGCAACGCCAACCTGTCGCAGCGCACCGAGGAGCAGTCTTCCTCGCTGGAGGAGACCGCCTCCTCCATGGAGGAGATGACCACCACGGTCAAGCAGAACGCCGACAACGCCGCCCAGGCCAACCAGCTGGCGCTCGCGGCCCGGGATCAGGCGGAAAAGGGCGGGACGGTGGTGAGCCAGGCGGTGACCGCCATGGCCGGCATCAACGAGTCCTCCAAGAAGATCGCTGACATCATCGGCGTCATCGACGACATCGCCTTCCAGACCAACCTGCTGGCGTTGAACGCGGCGGTCGAGGCCGCCCGCGCCGGCGAGCAGGGCCGCGGATTCGCGGTGGTAGCGAGCGAGGTGCGCAGCCTCGCCGGCCGCTCCGCCACCGCCGCCAAGGAGATCAAGGAGCTGATCCAGGACTCGGTGCGCCGGGTCGAGGGCGGGTCGGTGCTCGTCACCCAATCCGGCCAGACCCTGGAGAAGATCGTCGCCGCGGTGAAGAAGGTCTCCGACATCGTCGCCGAGATCGCCGCCGCCTCGCGCGAGCAGTCCTCCGGCATCGAGCAGGTCAACCGCGCGGTCATGCAGATGGATGAGCTCACCCAGCAGAACGCTGCCCTCGTCGAAGAGGCCACCGCCGCCTCCCAGGCGATGGCCGAGCAGGTGCGCGGACTCAACGACATGCTGGCACGGTTCCAGGTCGCCACGGGGGACATGGGCATGCCGGCACCGGCGCGTGTGGCCACGGCATCGAAGCCGGCGGCGACCGCCGCCCCGGGACGCGCCGAGCGCCGCGGAGGGAATCGGCCGTGGGCCGAACGGGGCGCGACGAAATCGCGGGGAGCGATTTTGGCCGGCGGCAGCCGGCCCGAAGGGCTCGGCGCAGGGACGGAGCCGAGCAACCACCGGGCGACCGGACAGGATGTCCGGGCTGGGGCGTCTGCCGCCAAGGATGGCCAGTCGCACGGCCCCAAGCCGGGCGCGGACCCCGCGCGCACGACTGCACCGGCCGCCGCACCCCGCGGCAATGGCACGCTCGGGGCCGCCGACTCCGGCGATTCCGACTGGCAGGAGTTCTAAGGTCATGTCAACACATCAATCGATACGCGGAGCGCCGTGATGGCCCGGATACTTGCAGTAGACGACTCGGCGGCGATGCGCCAGATGGTCGGCATCACCCTGACGGGCGCGGGTCACGACGTGCAGCAGGCCGCCGACGGCGCCGAGGCGCTCGAGATCGCGGAGCGGCAGCGGTTCGATCTCGTGATCACCGACGTCAACATGCCGAAGATGGACGGCATCACCCTGGTCCGTGAGCTGCGCAGCCGCGCCAGCTACCGTTACGTGCCGCTGCTGGTGCTGACCACCGAGGCGACGCTCGAGCGCAAGCAGCAGGGCAAGGCTGCCGGCGCCACCGGATGGCTGGTCAAGCCATTCAATCCCGAGCGGCTGCTCGCGACCATCGCGAAGGTGCTCGGCTGATTCTCCGCCTCACTGTTTTTCGATTCATTATGGCGATAACGAGGAATGCACCCATGAAGTCCCCGAAGCGAATTCTTGCCCTGGCCGTCCTGTCGGCCGCCTGCGCCGTGGGCCTCCAAGCCCACGCGGACCAGTGCAGGCTGCCACCGGCACCGAGCAAGATTCCCGACGGCAGCACGGCCAGTCAACAGGAGATGGTCACGGCCATGGAAACCATCAAGCAGTACAACAACGACGTGCAGACGTATCTGAAGTGCCTGGACTTCGAGGCGCGGCAGAATCAGCTGAGCCCCGGCGACCAGACGAGCCTGCACAACGCGGCGGTCGATCAGCTCACGCACGTCGCCGCCGAGTTCAACACGCAGGTGCGGACCTTCAAGGCGAAGCACGGCTGAGGCACGCGTGTCGCCGCCGGCACGGGGCTCACGCGCGGCGAGCCCCGTCAACTCCGAGTACGATCTGGCGTGCGCGGCGGCCACCGCCGCGGCGCTGATCGAGCTCGCGCTCGGCGAATCGCTACGGCCCATGAGCGAGCTGGGCGAGGCGCTGTCGCGCGTCAGCGCGGCGGCCGCCGCCGGCTCCGCCCCCGATGCCGGCGACCTCGAGACGTGCGTGGAATGCCTGCAGTTTCACGACCGGATGACGCAACAGCTCTCGCAGGTGCGCGATCTGCTGGCCGCGGTGGCCGCCGCCGGCTCCGCCGCCACGGCACCCGGCGGCAAGCAGAGCTGGCCGGTGCTGATGGAGAATCTGCGCGCGCGCTTCACCTCCGAGTCGCACCGCATCCTCTTCAATCTGCTGATGCCGGACGCTGACGGCCACACTCACACCCCTTCGCTCCACGCCAGCGAAGGCAGCGTGGAGCTTTTCTGACCACCCTGCCCGTGCAAGCCGCCGCCATGCGCGACATCACCAACATCCTGCGCCTGCGGGAGTTCGCCTTCGGCGACGAGGACTTCCAGGCGCTGCGGGTCCTCGTCAAATCGCTGACCGGCATCCATCTGTCGGAACAGAAACGGGAGCTCGTCTACGGGCGCCTCACGCGCCGGCTGCGCGCCCTGCAGCTGCGTACCTTCGCGGAATACCGCGAGCGTCTCAAGGGCGACAGCCAGGAGGTCGCCGAGCTCTGCAACGCGATCACGACCAACCTCACTTCCTTCTTCCGCGAGCCGCACCATTTCCAGTATCTGCGCGACCACCTGCTCGCGCCCCTCGTTGCCGGCCGTCATGGCGAACGGCTGCGGATCTGGTCGGCAGGGTGCTCGACCGGCGAGGAGCCCTACTCCATCGCCATGACCGTGCTCGAGGCCCTGCCGGACCCCAGCCGCTGGGACGTGCGCATCCTCGCCACCGATCTTGATTCGGAGGTCCTGCAGCGCGCGCGCCGCGGAATTTATCCCGCGGAGCGGATGGGGAATCTCTCGCCGGAGCGCCTGCAGCGGTTCTTCAACCCGCGGCAGGAGGCGGGGGGCTTGAGCCAGCAGATCAGGCCGGAGGTCGCGGCCCTCGTCACGTTCAAGCAGCTCAATCTCATCCATGCCCTGCCGATGAAAGGACCGCTGGACGCGATCTTCTGCCGGAACGTCGTCATCTATTTCGACAAGGATACCCAGAGGGAGCTCTTTGCGCGCATCGCCCGGCTGCAGCGCCCCGGCGATCTGCTCTTCCTCGGCCACTCCGAGAGCCTCTTCAAGGTCTGCGACAACTATGGCCTCATCGGTAAGACCATTCACCGGCGCATCTGAAGGAGGCACGGGTGGGGCGGGACCCGTGTCGTCCGCGGATGCCGCTCGCACGCAGCCCGCGGCGTTGCCCGGCTTCGAGCATTTCCAGCGCTTCTGGGACCGCGAGAACGAGTGCTGGATGGTCAAGATCCTCCCCGGCGAGTACTACGTGAGCCGCGCCGAGGAGGCGATCTCCACCGTCCTGGGTTCCTGCGTATCGGCTTGCGTGCGCGATCCGGTGCGCGGGGTCGGCGGCATGAATCACTTCATGCTGCCCGAGGACGCCACGCCGGGTCCGAACGACTGGCTCGACCCGGTGGCCGGCCTCGCCACCCGTTACGGCTCCTACGCCATGGAAAGCCTGATCAACGATCTGCTGAAGCTCGGCGCAGTGCGTGAGCGCCTGGAGATCAAGCTCTTCGGCGGCGGGCGGATCCTCGCCGCCATGACGGACGTCGGCGGGCGCAACATCAGGTTCATCCGCGACTACATGACCCTGGAGGGCTACCGCGTCGCGGCCGAGGATCTCGGCGGCACCCAGCCGCGCAAAGTCGTCTACTTCCCCGCGAGCGGCCGCGCGCGGCTGCGCAAGCTCCGTCCGGTCGAGAACCGGATCATCAGCCATCATGAGCAGCTCTATCTCGCCAGCCTCGGCAAGCAGGCCGCCGGCGGCGAAGTCGAGCTGTTTGAATGAGAGATGCGACCATGATTCCCACCGCGCAACCGAAGGCGGCGCCCGGCCCGAGACGGCCCATCCGAGTCCTCATCGTGGACGACTCGGCGCTGGTGCGCAGCCTCCTCAGCGACATCCTCAAGGCCGCGCCGGGAATCGAAGTCGTCGGAGTCGCCGCCGACGCCCATGCCGCCCGCGAGAAGATCAAGCAGCTCAACCCGGATGTGCTGACGTTGGATGTCGAGATGCCGAAGATGGACGGCATCACCTTCCTGCGCAACCTGATGCGGCTGCGCCCGATGCCGGTGGTGATGGTCTCCTCGCTGACCGAGCGCGGCGCCGACGTGACGCTCGATGCGCTGGCGCTCGGCGCGGTGGATTATCTCTCCAAGCCCAGGATCGACCTCGCCGCGACCCTGAAGGATTATGCCGAGGAACTGGTCGAGAAGGTCCGGATCGCCGCGCGCGCGAGCGTCCGTGCGCTCGACCCGAGGCAGGCGCGCGCGCCTGGAGTGCCGGGGCCGGCCCACAGCGCCGATGCCGTGCTGCCCAAGGCCCCGCCGCGCACCCGGCCGCTGCGTACGACCGACCGCGTCATCGCGATCGGCGCCTCCACCGGCGGCACGGAGGCGATCAAGGAAGTGCTGATGCGGCTGCCGCCGGACTGCCCCGGTGTGGTCATCGCCCAGCACATCCCCAAGGCATTCAGCACGCCATTCGCGCGGCGGATGAACGATTGCTGTCCGATGATCACCGTCTGTGAAGCGCAGGACGGCCAGCACGTGCTGCCCGGCCATGCCTACATCGCTCCGGGCGATCAGCATCTCATGCTCGTGCGCGACGGCACACGCTACGTCTGCCGCCTGGACGACGGCGTGCCGGTCAACCGCCACAAGCCGTCCGTCGATGTGCTCTTCCGCTCGGTCGCGCAGAACGCGGGCCGCAACGCCATTGGAGTGCTGCTCACCGGAATGGGCAAGGATGGCGCGCGGGGCCTCAAGGAGATGCTCGACAGCGGCAGTCGCACTCTGGCGCAGGACGAGGCGACCAGCGTCGTCTGGGGCATGCCCGGGGAAGCCGTGACGCTCGGTGCCGCGGAGCACGTCGTGGCCCTCGAGAGCGTCGCGGGCAGGGTTCTCGCGCTCGCGGATGCGATGGACATCACGCGAGAGTCGAAAGTGCTCGCCGATGCCGGCGATCCGTGAACCAATTTGACGACTCAGGTCTCAATTCCGGGCAGGATGCGCCGATACGGCAGGATGAGGGTGTATTGATGAAGAGCTCCGTGGCAGAGAATCCCCAGGCAGCCGTCGGCGACCCGGAGGCCTTTGCGTTCGTCCAGGCGCTGGCGGCGGAGCTGTCGAAGGGCAAGGTGGACCTGCCCAGCTTCCCCGACATCGCCCTGCGCGTGCGCCAGGTGCTCGCCGACGAGGAAGTCTCGCAGGAGAAAGTCGTGCGCGTCGTGGGATCGGAGCCCGCCCTCGCCGCCCGACTCATGCAGATCGCCAACTCCGCGGCCATCAACTTCACCGGCAAGCCCATCGCGGAGCTGCGCACGGCCATCGCGCGCATGGGCTTCAACATGGTGCGCAGCGCCGCCATCGCGTTTGCGATGTCCCAGTTGAAGAAAGTGGACTCGCTGAAGGGCCTGGAGCAACCGCTCGATGAGCTGTGGCATCGCAGTGCAGCGGTGGCAGCGATGTCGCATGCCGTGGCTCGCCGTTTCAGCCGCGTCAATCCCGATACCGCCATGCTCACCGGCCTGCTGCACGGCATCGGCAAGCTCTACATCCTCACGCGCTCGACCCGGCACCCGGCGCTCTTCCAGAACCAGGCGGCCTACAACACGATCGTGCGGGACTGGCACGCGCCGGTCGCCAGGGCACTGCTCGAGAACTGGGACATGGCCGAGGAGATCATCGCCGCCGTCAGCGATTACGAGGATTTCGGTCGCGAGCACGACGGCCCGCCGGACCTCACCGACGCCCTGACCGTCGGGCACCTGCTCACCGCCTTCAAGGAACACCCGGATACCCTGGAGCTCAACATGCACGACGTCGCCGCGTGCAAGCGGATGAAGATCGACCGCGGGAGCTACGAGAAGCTGATCGATGAGTCGGAGAGCGAGATCGAGGCCCTGCGTCACGCTCTCGGCGTGTGACCCCGCAACCGCCCGGCAAGCCGCCATGCACGCCCAACCTTCTCCCAACAAAGCCGGCCACGATGGCGCCGAGCGCGACATCGCATTCACCTTCGTACAGGCGCTGGCCGCGGAGCTCTCCGGCGGCAAGGTGGAGCTGCCCGGATTTCCGCATATCGTCATGCGCGTGCAGCGGGTGTTGAGCGACGAGAAGACCGACGCCAGCAAGATCGTGCGCGTCCTCGGCAGCGAGCCGGTGCTCGCCACCCAGCTCATTCGGATGGCCAACTCCGCCGCCCTGAATCCCGGGGGCACGCCGGTCATCGACCTTCGCGCGGCGGTGACGCGTGTGGGTGTCGACACGGTGCGCACTGCGACGATCGCCTTCGCCATGCGTCAGTTGCGCGAGGCTGCGACGCTGCGCGGCCTCGAGATGCAGCTCGGCGTGCTCTGGCGCCGCAGCGTGCAGGTCGCAAGCCTGTGCTGCATCGTCGCACGCCGCCTGACGAGCACCAATCCCGACACGGCGCTGCTCGCCGGCCTGCTGCAAGGCATCGGCCGCCTCTACATCCTGACGCGCGCCAGCCGCCACCGCTCGCTCTTCTGCGATGCGGCCGCCTACCAGGCCATCGAGCAGGACTGGCATCTCAGCATCGCCGCGGCGCTGCTCGAGAACTGGGGCATCGCGGATGAGATCGTCCAGGCGGTGCACGAGTCGGAGAACCTGGATCGGGACTCGCGCGGCACGCCGGGACTCCCGGATGTCCTCGTAGTCGGCACGCTGCTCGCGGAAGTCAACGGCGACGCGAGCGCCCTTGCCGCCCAGGTCCAGTGCGCGAAGCCGCTGCAGCGGCTGCGGCTCGATCAGCTCGCATGTGAGCGGTTTCTCGCCGAATCGGCACAGGAAGTGGCGGCGCTGCGCGACGCCTTGGGTTAAATCGCGACGCCCGTCAAGGAGGGACCCGGGCGCCCGTGATGACGTTCCCGCCAGTTGACGGGCCGCGGCTCGGTTACCTCTCGCTGGACTGCTCGACGTTCATGCTCCGCTGAACTTTACGCGGCGCCGAGCACTCGTCCGGGACGGGTGTTGGAAGCGGCATAGCCTTTCGGCCCGTAGGTATCGGAGCGCTTCGGACGGCCCGTCAGCGCATCGAGCATGCCTTCGACGCGCTTCAGGCGCGCGGCGACGACGATGCCGTTGCGATCATTGAGATCACGGCACCTGACGGCGCGCTCGGCGCACTCGCGCAGTCGCGAGAGCAGTTTGCCCTCGCCGTCGCACCAGCCCATCAGGCCTTCGAGCCCCGCCCGGTCGGCCGAGAAGCCGTGTAGCGCACAGAGCGAGCGGCGCTGCTCCTCGATGCGGGCGAGCGCGCCCATGCGCTCCTGGCGGTCGCGAGTCGTCGCCTCGAGGGCCGGGATGTCGGAAGTCTCCAGCACGCGCGACTCGCGCGCGAGCAGCTCTTCCAACTGCCCGAGGAGCTCGGATTCCTCGCGCAGCAGGGTCGCCAGGTGATCGCGGCAGACGCCCCGGTCCACGGATCACTCCTCGGGAAGCTGGCCGAGCGCCTGCTCGAGCTGCAGCAGCGAATCGGCGATCTGCTGCGGCTGAACCGTGTACGTCCCCTGCTCGATGGCGGTGGTGAACTGCGCCACCCGCGCGGGGTCGACCGCCGGGAGGCTGCGGACCTGCTGCTCGAGCGAGGCGAGCTGGCTCGCGGAGTCGGTGATGTGAACATCGCCCGTGGCCGGCGACGGGCTGGCCTGCGACGATGCGCCGCCGCCGGTCATCGCGTCGCGGGTCTTTCCCGCAGGACTGCCCGCGCCGACGGACGCCGCCGGGTTATCACTCAAACCACTGATTTTATTTGCCATTAGGATCTCCTTGAGGTCCTTCGGCTGCTGTATCGGCCGGCACGGATATTTCTTTAGGGTGTGACGTCGACCACACGATCGCTCTCCACCACCCCCTGCACCACTTTGTCGGAAGTTGCATTCTGCACCCTGACCAAGGCTCCCTGGCGGCCGTCCTGGAGGGCGAGGCCCGCGGCCTGCACCTCGATGCCGTCCGCGGAGGCGATCAGTGTCACCTGCTCGCCCTGGCGCACCATGAAGTCCGGCAGCAGGTCATTCGAGGTCAGGACCGTACCCGCGGGGAGCTGATGCCGGAGAGTGCTGTGCGCCAACTGTGAGAGGTCCGTCACATATCCGGCGGCGAGCCCACTCACGAGCCGCGTCTCCGCGACGACATCCGCGGCTCCGAGCCGCACACCCTGCGCACGCGGCGCGGTCAGCGCCCAGACGCGGATGCGCGACTGCACCGTGACGGAAACATAGACGGTCCACTCCGCCGCCGCCCGGCAGCCCACGGCGACGGACACCTGGGCCTGCAGACGCTCCCCGGAGAGAAACGATACCGCGAGCGGTCCGCCGCAGCGCGCGAGCCGCAGGCGCGGATCGAGCCTGCCCGCGGTCACGACGAACGCGGACTGCCCGGAAGGCATCTGGGAGCGAACGAACGCTTCCGCGGCGCTCCTGATGGACTGCACGGGTTGGATCGTGGCGGCCGAAGCGGATGCGGCTGCGAGGCAGAGCGCCATGGAGAGCAGCGCGGCGGCGGCGTGAGACTCACGCGGGCCGCGACGGATTTCCGACGCAAGGAATTTCATGAAAGACATGCTTGCAAGCGCCGCGCCAGATCTCTCGCCGCCGCGAACCCTCAAGTGACGCGCCGATCTGCCGATGAATCCCCGGTGCGGCCAGGCGGCATTCCCCGCCCGCGCCGCCTCCTCCCCATTGCCGCGGCGGCAAGAGCTTGCCGCGCGCCCGTGACCTGACTCACAGTCCATCGCCTCCGCCACCCGCCTCGCGCGCGTCAGGGAGCGCGAAACCAACTTGGCATGCGTCTTGCTCAATGTCCGGCAGGCCCATTGACCGCCGGAATTCCGACATGCCGCTCAACCTCAACGCATACCTCGGCATCGAGCCCGATGCTCTCCAGGTCTATGCGAAACGCGCGGAAGTGCTGGCGGCCAACCTTGCCAACGCCGACACGCCGGGCTACGTCGCGCGCGACATCGATTTTCGCGCTGCCCTGGCCGCCGCCGGCTCGCAGGCCGGCGGCCTGCAGCAGGCGACGACCAGCGCCGACGACCTCACCGCAGCCTCCCCCACCGGCGAGAGCGTCTCCACCGAGCAGTTCCTCAAGTACCGCGTGCCGCTCGCCCCCTCGCTCGACGGCAATACGGTCGACTCGCAGATGGAGGAAGGGAAGTTCGCGCAGAACACCGTGCGCTTCCAGGCCGCGCTCACCTTCCTCGAGAACCGGTTCAGCGAGCTCACCACCGCCATCGTCGGTCAATAGATCGGCCAACAGGTCACCGGGCAGCACCATCATGGCATTCTTCAACATCTTCAATATCGCGGGCTCCGGCATGTCGGCCGAGTCCGTGCGCCTCAACACCGTCGCCAGCAACCTCGCCAATGCCGACAGCGTGAGCAGCAACGCCGCCACCGCCTACAAGGCGCGCTATCCGGTCTTCCAGGCGGTGCAGGCTTCGCTGATGTCCGCCGGCGCGGGCACCGATCCGACGACGCAGGCCGATGCCGCCGTGCAGGTGCGCGATATCGTGCAGAGCACGGCCGCCGGAACCGCTCGCTACGAGCCCGGCAATCCGCTGGCGGACGGCAACGGCTATGTCTACTCCTCGAACGTCAACGTGGTCGAGCAGATGGCGGACATGATCTCCGCCTCGCGCTCCTACCAGAACGACGCCCAGGTGCTCGAGACCTCCAAGTCCCTCATGCTCGACACCCTGAAGCTCGCCCAGGGCTGATACATCTCCGAACGGCAGGAACCAATTTATGTCAGTGGATTCCATCGGCGCCTACGCCGCCCAGACCGCCGCCGCGGCGGCCGCCACCAGCGCGAGCGGCTCATCCGGCTCCTCGGCCGCGATGCCGCAGATCACCCAGAGCGACTTTCTCTCGCTGATCATCGCGCAGATGAAGAGCCAGGATCCGACCCAGCCGGCGGACCCCAACCAGTTCGTGAACGAGCTCGCGTCCCTGAGCGAGGTGAGCGGCATCAACAACATGGACGGCTCGATGGGTAGTCTGTCGAGCAGCATGCAGGCCTCGCAGCTCCTCTCGGGCACGAGTCTCATCGGTCGTCAGGTGCTGGCGGCCGGAACGTCGGCCACGTTGGCGGCCGGGGGCGCGGTGAGCGGCGCCGTGCTGGCTCCCTCCGGGTCCGCCAGCGTCACGATCCAGGTGACCGACCCGTCCGGCGCGCTCGTGCGCACCCTGCAGGTCCCCGCCCGGGCATCGGGTCTTACCGGCTTCACGTGGGACGGAACCACCAATGCCGGGACCGCGGCGCCCTCGGGCACCTACACCTTCTCGGCGGCCGCCGTCAGCGGCGGCGGCCAGACCTCGCTCGCGCCCTACCTGAACAGCACCGTCAACAGCGTGACCATCGATCCGAGCACCCAGACTCTTTCGCTGAATACCAATTCCGGGACGCTGTCGCTCAACGACGTCGTCCAGGTGAACTGAGGAGCCAGACCCCATGTCATTCGATCTCGCCCTGTCGGGCATCAATGCCGCCAATACGGATCTCAACGTCACGTCGAACAATCTCGCGAACGTCGACACCACCGGCTTCAAGGAATCGCGCGCGGAGTTCGCCGACCTGTTCGCGCAGACCCAGGAGGGTGTCTCCCGGACGGCGGTCGGCAACGGCGTGCAGGTGGCCGCGGTCGCCCAGCAGTTCGCCCAGGGGAACATCACCTCGACCGGCAACAATCTCGATCTGGCGCTGAGCGGCTCCGGCTTTTTCGTCGTGAGCAACAACGGCGGCCTCAACTACACCCGTAACGGCGCCTTCCAGGTCAACCAGGACGGCTTTCTCGTCACCTCCTCCGGCGAGCAGGTGCAGGGCTATGCCGCGCTCGCGAACGGCACCTTCAATACCGGCGGCCTGACGTCCATGCAGCTGACGACCGCGGAGAGCGCGCCGCAGGCGACCACCACCGCGGGCATGTCCCTCAACCTGCCCGCGAACGCGACCCCGCCGGCCAACACCCCGCTGAACCCCGCCGACCCGACCACCTACACGAATACGACTTCGCTGACCGTGTACGACTCCCTCGGCTCGGCGCACACGGCGCAGCTCTACTTCAGCAAGCAGGGCGCGCCCGCGAACACCTGGACCTCGAACCTCTACATCGACGGCAACGCGGTGGGCGCGGCCCAGACGCTCACCTTCTCGCCCACCGGCGCGCTCAGTGCCCCCGCCAACGGCCAGGTAAACTACGGCTCCTACACTCCGACGACCGGAGCTGCCGCGATGAGCATCGCGTTCAACTTCGGCCAGTCCACCCAGGACGGCGATTCCTTCGGCGTCGACTCCGTCACGCCGGACGGCTACACGACCGGCAGTCTCACCGGTATCAGCATCAGCTCGAGCGGCATCGTGCAGGCGAACTTCACCAACGGCCAGTCGAAGACCCTCGGTCAGGTCGCCCTCGCCAACTTCGCCAACCCGCAGGGGCTGCAGCAGGAAGGCAACAGCGAGTGGCAGCAGAGCTTCGACTCCGGCGCGGCGGTGCATGGCGTGGCGGGCGGCTCCGGGTTCGGCACGATCCAGTCGGGCGCCCTGGAGAGCTCCAACGTCGACATGACTGCGCAGCTGGTCAACATGATCACGGCCGAGCGCGCGTTCCAGGCGAATGCGCAGATGATCTCGGCGACCGACCAGGTCACGCAGTCCATCATCAACATCCCGAACGGCTGATCGCCCATGATCGCTGGAGACTGAAGTGGACAGGTCCCTCTATGTTGCCATGACGGGCGCCAAGGACATCCTCGATGCCCAGGCCGTCAACAACTTCAACCTCGCCAACGCGAGCACGACCGGCTTCAAGGCCAACCTGGCCGCATTCCAGAGCCAGGCGGTGGTCGGCACCGGCTACGCCTCGCGCGTCTATGCGACCGATTCCATCGCCGGCTGGGACCAGTCCGAGGGCGCCCTCACCACCACGGGCCGCCCTCTCGATGTGGCGATCCACGGCCAGGGCTTCATCGCCGTGCAGGGGCCGAATGGCGAGGAAGCGTACACGCGCAACGGCGATCTGCACGTCACTCCGGAGGGGTTGCTCGTCACCAGCGGCGGCCAGGTGGTGCTGGGCGACAATGGGCCGCTCAGCGTGCCCCCGAGCTCCTCGATCAAGATCGGCGATGACGGCACCGTGTCCGTCCTGCCCCTCGGCCAGCCGGCGGAGTCGCTTGCCGCCATCGGCCGCATCAAGCTGGTCAACCCCGCCCCCGATACGCTGGTGCGTGAGAGCGGCGGTCTCTTTCAGCTCGCGAGCGCCGGCCCGGCTCCGGCCGATGCCTCGGTGAAGCTCGCTTCCGGCGTGCTCGAGTCGAGCAATGTCGATCTCGCGGACGCCATGGTCAACATGATCGATCTGTCGCGTAACTTCGAGCTGCAGGTGAAGGCGATGAAGAGCGCCGACGAAAACGCCTCGGCCTCTTCGCAGCTCCTGCAGGCCACATGAACGAGAGGATGCGCCGATGAATGCAGCATTGTGGGCCGCCAAGACCGGGCTCGACGCCCAGCAGACGGAGATGGCCGTCATCTCGAACAATCTCGCCAATGTCAACACGACGGGGTTCAAGCAGGACCGGGCGGTGTTCGAGGACCTGCTCTACCAGAACCAGACCCAGGCGGGCGCGAACACCTCGCAGACGACGGAGTCGCCATCCGGCATGTCGGTCGGCACCGGCGTGCAGGTGGTCGCTACCGAGAAGGACTACAGCCAGGGCAGCCTCACGCATACCGGCAACCCGCTCGACGTCGCCATCCAGGGGCAGGGATTTTTCCAGATCCAGATGCCGGACGGCACCATCGCGTACACCCGCGACGGCACCTTCCAGAGCAATGCCCAGGGGCAGCTCGTCAACTCGAGCGGCTACCTGGTGCAGCCGGGCGTCACCATCCCCCAGGGCGCGCAGAGCGTCACGATCGGCAGCGACGGCACGGTGAGCGTGACCATCGCCGGCCAATCCGCGCCGACCCAGATCGGCCAGATCCAGCTCGCCAATTTCATCAACCCGCCGGGACTGACGCCGATCGGCCAGAACCTTCTCGAGCAGTCGGCCGCGAGCGGCTCGCCGCAGACCGGCTCACCGGGCACCAACGGGTTCGGCACCCTCACGCAGGGAGAGCTCGAGAGCTCCAACGTCAACGTCGTCGAGGAGCTCGTCAACATGATCCAGACACAGCGCGCCTACGAGATGAACTCGAAGGCGATCAACACCGTCGACCAGATGCTGCAGTATGCGACCCAGAACACTTGAGCGCCGCCGGCGGCTGCACCGCGCCCTGCCCGCCGCCGCCTGCCTGCTGCTCGCCGCCTGCGCCACGCACCGCGTGGGCGACGAGCAGAAGGCCCTCACCCTGCCGCAATTCACGGCACCGCCGGCGGACGGCGCCATCTTTCACACCGGCTACAGCCAGCCGCTCTTCGGCAACACGACCGCCCACAACGTCGGCGACACCGTGACCGTGGTGCTGCAGGAATCGACCATCGCGCAGAAGAGCTCACAGACGGACACCGCCAAGACCACCAAGGACTCGCTCGCCGCGCCGACCGTGCTCGGCAACCAGGTGACGATCCACGGTACGCCGATCCTCAGCGGCAGCCTCAACAACGCCAATTCGTTCAGCGGTTCCGGCGACAGCAAACAGAGCGACAGCCTGGTCGGCGACATCACCGTGACGGTCGTGCAGCGGCTGGCGAACGGCAATCTCGTCGTCCAGGGCGAGAAGTACATCGATATCAATCAGGGGAGCGAGTACGTGCGCCTCGAGGGGATCATCCGGCCGATCGACATCGCTTCGGACAACACCATTCCCTCCTCCGAGGTCGCCGACGCCCGCATCGCCTACGGCGAGAAGGGCGCGCTGAGCGACGCGAACAGGCCGGGCCTGCTGTCGCGCTTCTTCAACAGCCCGTGGATGCCTTTTTAAATGCGCTGGATCCGAACATTGCGCTGCGCAATCCATGCTCCGCGCAAGCCCGGGGTGTCCATCCATGGCCACCCGTGCGACGCATGCGTCGCACCCCTGTCCGGCCCAGCGCCGTCTCAGTCCCTGTGCCTCAGGTGCGGTCTCGTGCTGCTTTCGCTGGCACTGTTCCTCGCGGCCGGGACGGCGCGCGCCGAGCGGGTGGAAGATCTTGCAACGGTTGCCGGGGTGCGCAGCAATCAGCTCATCGGCTACGGCCTGGTCGTGGGCCTCGACGGCACCGGCGACCAGACCAGCCAGACTCCGTTCACCATTCAGAGCATCGAGAACATGCTGGCGAAGTTCGGCGTCACCGTGCCCGCCAATACCAATCCGATGCTGAAGAACGTCGCGGCGGTGACGGTGCACGCGACGCTGCCGCCCTTTTCCAAGCCTGGGCAGACGATCGACGTCACCGTATCCTCGATCGGTAACGCCACGAGCCTCAGGGGCGGCAGCCTCATCATGTCGCCGCTGCGGGGCGCCGACGGCCAGGTGTACGCCATGGCGCAGGGAAGCGTTCTCGTCAGCGGATTCGGCGTGGAGGGCAAGGACGGCTCGAGCATCACGGTCAACATCCCGAGCAGCGGACGGATCCCGAATGGAGCGACGGTCGAGCAGGCGGTGCCCAGCAACTTCGACAGCAGTCCGTTCGTCACCCTGAACCTGAATACGCCCGACTTCACCACCGCGGCACGCCTGACCGAGGCGATCAACAAGCTTCTCGGCGCCGGCACCGCCGCGGCGGTCGATGCGGTATCGGTGCGCGTGCGCGCCCCGCAGGACCCGAGCCAGCGCATCGCCTACGTCTCGACGCTCGAGACGCTGAACGTCGATCCCGCCTCGCCGCCCGCGCGTGTCATCATCAATTCCCGCACGGGCACGGTCGTGATCAGCTCCGAGGTCCGTGTCATGGCGGCCGCCGTGGCGAGCGGCTCCCTCACCGTCACGATCACCGAGCGCCAGGACGTCAGTCAGCCGGGCGCCTTCAGCAACGGCACCACGACCGTCACGCCGCGCAGCGCGATCGACGTGAAGCAGGACAAGGCTCACATGTTCCAATTTCCCGCCGGCGTCAATTTGAATGAGATCGTGCGCGCGGTGAATTCGGTCGGCGCCGCGCCCGGAGACCTGGTCGCGATCCTGGAGGCTTTGAAGGAGGCCGGGGCGCTGCGCGCCCAGCTGATCGTCATATGACGCTGCCGACCCTGCCGCCGCTCGCCGATTCCAGCCAGCTCGTCGACGCGGGAAACCTCGCCGCACTGAAGCAGGCGGCCGCGAAGAACAGCCCCCAGGCGTTGCGCGCGGCCGCGAAGCAGTTCGAGAGCCTGTTCGTCAGCATGGTGCTGAAGAGCATGCAGCAGGCGAACTTCAAGGATCCGCTCTTCGGCTCGGATCAGGGCGATCTCTATCAGGAGATGTACGACGATCAGATGGCCGGCGAGATCACCAAGGGCAAGGGGCTCGGGCTCGCGGACATGCTGGTGCAGCAGTTGGCTCGGGAGGGCGCAGACGGAGCGAGCCCCTCGAGCAGTGCCCAGCCCGCGAGCGGGACGGCTCGAGCCGCGATCGGACGCTCCACGACGAGCAGCTCAGCCACGGCAAACGCTGCATCGGCGACGGTCGCAACAGCATCAACGCACACGGCAGCGAGCGACCGCTCGCCGACCGCTTGCGCAACGAGCGCCCAGCAAGCCAGCTTCGCGCGCGCTCTCTGGCCGGATGCCCAGCAGGCGGCCCGCCAGCTCGGCGTCAGCCCGGTCACCCTGCTCGCTCAGGCTGCTCTCGAGACGGACTGGGGCCGCAACATGCCGCAGGACGCGCGCGGCGGAGCCAGCAACAATCTCTTCGGTATCAAGGCCACGCCCGCGTGGGGCGGAGCGGCGGTCGAGAGCAGCACCCTGGAATACAGCGGCGGCACCGCGAGCGCGGTGAAGGCGCAATTCCGCTCCTACGGCTCCACGAGCCGGTGCTTCCAGGATTATGTCGCGCTGCTCAGCGACAATCCCCGCTACGCGGCGGCCCTCGGGACCGGCAGCGACGTGCAGGCGTTCGGCACGGCCCTGCAGCAGGGAGGCTATGCGACCGATCCGGCTTATGCCAGCAAGCTGAGCGCCGTGGCCGGCACGCTCACCCATGCCCTAAAGTTCGCCGCCGATCAGCCGACAACTGCCGGCAGCGGCACGCTGCAAAGGCGATAACGGATGGCCGATCTCCTCTCCAATGCCGTCTCCGGGCTGCTTGCCTTCCAGCAGGCGCTCGACGTCACGAGCAACAACATCGCGAACGCCTCGACGCCGGGATACAGCGTCGAGAACGCCAATCTGGCCGAGGCGCTCGGCCAGCAGACCGGCTCGGGTTACGTCGGCAGCGGCGTGGATGTCCAGAGCATCACGCGCACTTACAATGAGTTCCTGGCGCAGCAGGTGCGCAGCTCCCAGGCGAGCTATTCGAGCTCCAATGCGCTCGCGACGCAGGCCGCGCAGATCGACAACCTGCTGAGCGACTCGAGCAGCGGGCTCACCGCGACCCTGCAGAGCTTCGTCAATTCGCTGCAGAGCGTCGCCAGCGCCCCGAGCTCGAGCGCGGCCCGCCAGGCCCTGCTCAGCCAGGCGCAGGCGCTCGCGCAGCAGCTCACCTCCTACGACTCGCAGATCTCGCAGTTCGGCTCGCAGCTCGAATCGCAGTTGAGCGTCGACGTGTCGCAGATCAACACGATCACCGCCAACATCGCCTCGCTCAATCAGCAGATCGCCACCGGGTCGAGCGCCGGGCAGACGCCGAATCAGCTCATGGACCAGCGCGACCAGCTCATCACGCAGTTGAGCCAGTACGTGTCCGTCCAGACCAACACCGAGACGAACGGCGAGGTGGACGTCTATGTCGGCAGCGGGCAGGCGCTGGTCACCGGCGCCACGGCCTCGAAACTGACCACCATCGCCGGCGCCTACGACTCCTCGCAGCTCGACATCGGGCTCGTAGGCGGCGGCGGCTCCACGGCGGACATCACTACCGAGATCGCCGGCGGCGAGCTCGGCGGCCTGCTCAGCGCCCGCAGCCAGGTGCTCGATCCGGCGCGCAACGCCATCGGCCAGGTGAGCGTCGCCGTGGCCGCCATCGTCAACCAGCAGCAGCAGTCCGGCATGGATCTCACCGGCGCCCAGGGCCAGCCGATGTTCTCGGTCGGCGGCGTGCAGGTCCTGCCGGACTCCGGCAACACCGGCAGCGCCTCGCTGACCGTCACCCGCGGGTCCTTGAGCGCCCTGACCACGGACGACTACCGGCTGCAGTACTCGGCCGGCGCCTGGCAGCTCACGGATGTCACCACGGGCCAGTCGGTCGCGATGACCGGCAACGGCTCGAACGCAACTCCGTTTCAGGCGGCGGGACTTTCCATCGTCACGGGCGGCACGCCCGCGGCCGGCGACAGCTTCCTGATTCAGCCTACCGCTGCGGCCACGGCCGGATTCGGGGTGGAGCTGACGAGCCCGTCGCAGATCGCCGCCGCCTCGCTGGTGCAGGGCACCGCAGCCTCGGCGAACACAGGCACCGGCGCGGTAACTTCCGCCAGCGTCACGGACCCGGCTGCGTGGGCAGCGGGCGGCGGTTCGCTGACCGTCAGCTTCACCGGCGCGAGCTCGTACACGGTCACGGACGGCAACGGGAACACCACGACGGGGACGTACACGAGCGGCAGCCCCATCACCTTCGACGGCGCCCAGCTCACCCTCACCGGCTCGCCGGCAAGCGGCGACACGTTCACGGTCGGCCCGAACAACCCGGCGAACACCGGCGACAACAGCAACCTCCTCGCCATGGCCAGCGCGTTGTCGGCGGCCGCACTGAACGGCGGCACCAGCTCGGTCACCGGGGCCGCCAACACCCTGGTCACCCGGGTCGGCCTGATCACGCAGCAGGCCCAGGGCAACGCCACAGCGCAGCAGACCGCGCATCAGGACGCGACCACGGCTTTGAACAACGTCTCCGGGGTCAACCTCGACCAGCAGGCGGCGAGCATGCTGCAGTTCCAACAGGCTTATCAGGCGATGGCGCAGATGATCCAGGCCTCGCAGCAAATGTTCACGTCCCTCATCAGCGCCATCGGCAACGGGTGACCGCCGTGTCCATCTCAACCCTCACCTTCCGGACCAACGCGCTCGATTCGATGGAGTCGCTCGAGACCGCCATCTCGGCGACCCAGGAGCAGCTCTCGACCGGCAAGAGCTTCCAGAGCGCGGCGGGCAATCCGACCGGAATGGCCGAGGTCAATCAGCTCGACATGGAGCTGTCGGCCTCCGGGCAATACGTCAAGAACGGCACCCTCGCCGGTGCCAACCTCAATCTCGAGACCCAGGCGCTCAGCGACGCCACGAACCTCCTGCAGAGCGCCCGCGATCTCGCGGTCGAAGCCAACAACGCGGCTCTCTCGGCCACGCAGCGGCAGGACATCGCCACCCAGCTCGATCAGCAGCTGCAGCAGCTCGTGGCGATCGGCAACCGCACCGACGGCAGCGGCAACTACCTCTTCGGCGGTTATGCCTCGAGCACGCAGCCGTTCATCCAGAACGGCAATTCGGTCAGCTACGTGGGCGCCGATCAGGTGAGCCAGGTCCAGATCAGCGCCAATCAGCGGATCTCCTCCGGCGACACCGGCAGCTCGGTGTTCATGAGCGTGCCCGCGGGCAACGGCACGTTCACCACTGCAGTCGGCGCCTCGAACACCGGCACCGCCTCGATCGGCCCCGGGACCGTGACGAATCCCTCACAGTGGGTGCCGGACACCTATGCGATCACCTTCACGGACGCCACCGACTACACGGTCACGGACCAAAAGACCGGCGCCACCGTGACATCCGGCACTTACGACGCCACCACCGGCGGCACGATCTCCTTCAATGGGATCCAGGTCACATTGAGCGGCAGTCCCGCGGCCAACGACACGTTCACCGTCGCCCCGGCAGGCCAATCGAGCGCATTTGCCACCCTCTCCGGCCTGATCACGACGCTGAATTCGACCTCGCTCAACGCCGGGCAGACCGCGACCCAGATCGGCCAGGCCATCGAGCAGATCGACGGCGCGCTCAACACCCTCAGCAACGTCTCCGCGTCGGTCGGCGCGCGTAGCGACGCTGTGACGGCTTCGCAATCGACCGCTCAGAGCCAGCAGACCCAGCTCCAGACCTCGGTCTCGAGCATCACCGATACCGATTACGCCGCGGCCACGACCCAATTGAGCAGCGAGGAAGTGGCCCTGCAGGCCGCCGAGGAGTCTTATGCCTCGCTCTCCAAGCTCTCGCTGTTCAATTATGTCTCCTGAGCCGCAATTCCCGGCCGCGCCCCCTGTGACCCGTTCGGCACTTTTCTCCTCTCCGCCCCGAGGCATTCAAGTTCCCTCCCGACGCACCGATAACCTGCCTGACCGGAGACGGGCGACCGCCTCCCCCCAGACAGCGCGACGGACGGGTGTCCGGCGCCTGAAACTTCAGGAGTCTTGACACATGTCACTCGTCCTAAACACGAACATTGATGCGCTCGTCGCGCAGAACAGTCTGACATCGTCGGGCAGCCAGCTGGCCAGCGCCCTGCAGCAGCTCTCTTCCGGCCTGCGCATCAATACCGCCGCCGACGACGCGGCCGGCTATGCGATCGCCCAGGGCATGACCTCGCAGATCAACGGCCTCAACCAGGCCGCCCAGAACGCGAACGACGGCGTGTCGCTCGCCCAGACCGCCTCGGGCGCGATGCAGGAGATCACCAATGACCTGCAGTCGATGCGCGATCTCGCGGTCGAATCGCTGAACGCATCCAACAGCGCCCAGGACCGCACGGACCTCAACGCGCAGTTTTCGCAGCTGACGAACGACATCAACAGCGTCGCCTCGCAGACCCAGTTCAACGGCGTGAACCTTCTCGACGGCACGTTCCAGGGCGCGACCTTCCAGGTCGGTGCCAATGCCGGTCAGTCGATCACGATCGGCGCGATCTCCAGCGCGAGCTCGGGCGCCATCGGCAACTACTATACGGGCGTGACCACTGCCGCCACCGCGTCGGTGAACCTCGCGTCTGGCTCGACGTACGCCAGCACCGCCGCCTCGACGGCCGGCGTGTATAGCGCCGCCGGTCTTTCCGGCTCTGCCGACCTCAACACGGCTGTGGACGGATCATCCGTGACGCTGAGCGTCAACGTCGATGGAACCTCCTACACGACCAACTCCATCTCGCTCACCGGAACCGCCGCGACCGACCTCAAGAGCATCGCCGCCGGGATCAACCAGGCGCTGAGCTCCGCCGGCGGTATCGTCGCCACGGTCAACAGCAACGGCACGGGCATCACTCTGAGCGGCACCGCCGCGGCGGGTGACGGCCATATCGTGAGCTTCTCCGTTGCAAGTGCCACGGATGCGTCGGGCAACGACATCGCCGCCGCGAAGAACAACGCCGGCTTGCTGACAGACCTCGGAGTAGACAGCAACGACGTGATCGGAAACTACACATCGGGTGGGACCACCACGACCGCCACGACGAATTACCTGAGCGGGCTCAACGTCAAGACGGTCGATAACTCCAATCTCACCCTGATATCCATCGACAACGCGCTGCAGCAGCTTGCGACCAGCAGCGCGGGCCTCGGTGCGTATCAGAACCGGTTCCAGGCGGCCATCACGGGTTTGAACACGGATGCGACCAACCTCAGCGCCGCCAAGAGCGGAATCGTGGACGCCGACTACGCCCAGGCGACCTCGAACCTCTCGAAGGCGCAGATCCTGCAGCAGGCGAGCACGGCGATGGTGGCGCAGGCCAATACCATCCCGCAGAACATTCTCACGCTGCTGCAGAAGCTGCCGTAAGGAGGGCCGCTGAGCAGGACGATTCAGCAAGTGAAGACGGTCTCGAGGGTGGGCGCCGCAAGGCCCCGCCCTCGAGGCGTTCCGCAGCCGGAGTAAGCGAATGTCGAGCAGCTCTATCGTATCGGTGGCGAGCAATACCAGCGCGGGCGCGGCCGGAGGATCGGTCATCAACGTGTCGAGCCTGGTATCGCAGCTCGTGGCCGCGACGCAGGGCCCGCAGCAATCCCTCATCACCAGCAAGACGCAGGCGGTTACGGCTCAGATCTCGTCGGTGGGAACGCTGAAGAGCGCCCTGACGACTTTCCAGTCCTCGCTCGCGGCGCTCGATACCCCGAGCGCATTCGGCGCCGAGACTGCCACCAGCAGCGACCCGACGGCCTTCACGGCCACCGCGGATTCCAGTGCGACGCTCGGCAGCTACGGCGTCTCGATCACACAGCTCGCGCAGGCGGAGCAGCTCGTCTCCAAAGCCTTCGCGGGCGGCAGCTCCGCGACCGTCGGCACGGGCACGCTGCAACTGACCCTCGGAGCCTCGAGCTTCTCGCTCACGATCGACAGCAGCAACGACACGGTGGCCGGTATCGCCGCCGCGATCAATGCGGCGAGCGGCAACCCGGGAATCGAAGCGAGCGTGGTCACCGGCTCGGACGGCGCGCATCTCGTCCTCAGCTCTTCGTTGACCGGCAAAACCAATACCATCCAGGTCGCCGAGACGGATAGCGGCAGCGCCCTCGCGTCGGTGACGTACAGCAGCACCAACACCGGGAACTACACTCAGGAAGCCGTCGGGCAGGATGCGCAATTCAGCATCGCAGGCGTTCCTTACACCAGCGCAAGCAATACGGTGACCGGAGCGCTGAGCGGCATTACGCTCAATCTCCTGACCACGACGAGCGCGGCCACGCTTTCCGTCTCAACGGACAACACGACGGTCGAGGGAAATATCCAGTCCCTCGTCTCGGCCTATAATGCCCTGCAGACGACGTTCAGCTCCCTCGGCAGCTTTGACGCGACGACGGGTAAGGCGGCCCCGATGATGGGCGACGCCATGCTGTCCAGCATCCAGAGCCAGGTCCGCTCAGCCCTGTACAGCCTGGTGAACACGGGCTCCTCGACGTATGACTCGCTGGCGAGCATCGGCATCACGACGAACAGCGACGGCACGCTGAGCGTCAACAGCACGACCCTTTCATCGGCGCTGTCGTCCGACTTCAGCGCGGTCAGCCAGCTCTTCAGCGGATCGAGCGGCGTCGCCACGGCGCTGAACACTCAGATCAATTCCGACCTCGTTGCGGGCGGCCCGATCGACTCGCGCAGCAAGACGCTCGTTCAGCAGGAGAACGCGCTCACGCAGCAGAGCAATCAGCTCCAGCAGCAGATGAACGCGCTCTCGGCCAGCCTGACCCAGCAGTATTCGGCCCTCAACACCCTGCTCTCTTCGCTCCAAAGCACCTCCTCCTACCTGACTCAGGCGTTCGCCAGCCTGCCGCAGGTACAGAGCACCCAGTCCGCCTGAGCCGCGGGGCCGCTCAAGTTCCGGGCGGTGAGGCCGCTATCTGCGGTATCGGGAATCGACGGAGTGTTGCCTCGTGGGCCTTTATTCGCCGCAATCGAAGCTTGCAGCTTACCGCAGCATCAGCGCGCACGGCGCCGTGGCGGACGCCGATCCGCACGCGCTCGTTCTCACCCTGTTCGATGCGACCCTCGAGCGGATCGCCGCGGCGCGCGCCTGCATCGAGCGGCATGAGACCCGGCGCATGGCGGGCCTGTTACACAGCGCGGTCATTCTGGTCGCCGAGCTGCGCGGGAGCCTCGACCTGGAAAGAGGAGGCTCGCTGGCTCGGAATCTCAGCGATCTGTATGAGTACGTGACCCGCCGGCTGATTCAGGCGAATTCGAGCAGCGACCCCGCGGCAATCGCCGAGGTGTCGAGCCTGCTCGGCGAGATCCGCAGCGCCTGGGTGGCGATCGGGCCGCAGGTGAGGAAAGCCGGCCCGCAGGCCGCCACCGCGGCCTGAAGCGACCTTCCAGGGGCGGGAGGGGCGCAAACCGCCCGCCGTTGGCGGCGAAATGCGACATATTTCGCTGCGATTCCTGCGCCGTCCTGCCAAGGTTGCGGGATGAGCAGACGCCACGCACGGGCCGTGTTCAGGCCGCATTCCCCGGTTCGATCGCCCGCCGTGGCGGCCGGATCCCAGGCGGCCGCCAGGACTCTTCAGCAGGCCTGGGCGCTGTATGCCAAGGGGACGGCGGGAGAGGCGGAAGCTCTCTGCCGCTCGATCCTGCTCGAGCGGACCGAGGACCCGGGCGCCATGGCGCTGCTCGGGATCATTCTGGCCCAGTCCGGGCGGGCGAAGGAAGCGGCGGTCCTCCTCGAGCGGTTGGTCACGGCGACTCCAGGGGACGCAACGGCCCACAACAACTACGGCAACGTCCTCAGGTCCCTCGGAAGATATGGCAAGGCGCTGAGCTGCTACGAGCGCGCGATCGCGATACAGGCGGACTATGCCGACGCCCATTACAACCGCGGCATCACGCTGCACGATCTACGCCGGCACGAGGCAGCCCTGGCGAGCTATGACCGGGCGGCGCAACTGCGACCCGATCATGCCTCCACCTGGAACAACCGCGGGGCAACTCTGCGCGCTCTCGGGCGCACCGCAGAAGCCCTCGAGAGCTACGATCGCGCCCTTGCGCTCCGAGCCGACCACGCCGAGGCGCACAACAACCGCGGCGTCGCGCTGCAGGAGCTCGGGCGCACGCAAGAGGCGCTCGGCAGCTACCAGAGCGCGGTCACCCTCAGGCCGAATTACGCCGAGGCATATAACAACCTCGGCGTGACGCTGCAGAAGCTCGAGCGCCGCGACGAGGCGTTGGCAAGCTACGATCGCGCGCTGGCCCTCAACGCCGACTACGCCGAGGCGCACAACGGCCGGGGCGTCGTCCTCAAGGAACTCGAGCGCTTCGAGGAAGCGCTGGCGAGCTACGAGCGCGCCCTTGCCATCAAGCCCGATTGCGCCGAGGCTTACTGCAATCGCGGCGGCGCGCTGCGCGCGCTCAAGCGCTACCCGGAAGCGCTCGCCAGTTTCAGGCGGGCCCTCGAGATGGATCCTGGTTGTGTCGACGCGCTCATCAGCCAGGGGGCCGTCTTCGTCGACCTCAAGAGCTTCGAGGAAGCGCTGGCGAGCTACGAGCGTGCGCTCACGCTGAGAAAGGACATAGGCAGCTACGCGTCGCAGGGCGCGGTGCTCTACGAGCTGAAGCGCCCCGAGGAAGCCATCGAGAGCTATCGCTGCGCCCTTGCCCTCGATCCGGGCGCCAGCTTCATCCCGGGAATCCTGCAACATCTGAAGATGCAGATTTGCGACTGGACCGACTTCGACAGCGCAGCGGCGGCCATCGCCTCGGGCATCGAGGACGGCCGGCCGGTGATCAGGCCCTTCAACGTGCTCTCGCTCACCGACAACCCGGCGCTGCACCGCAAAGCAAGCGAGATTGCCGCGCGGACGGAATACGCGCCGCGGCGGACTCTGCCGCCGCTCGCGCGCCATGGGCGCCATGAGCGGATTCGCGTCGGCTATTTCTCGGCCGATCTGCACAATCACGCTGTCACGGTGCTCACCGCGGAGCTGTTCGAGACCCATGACCGCTCGCGATTCGAGACCATCGCCTTCTCCTTGGGCGCGAACGTCCGGGATGAGACCCGCACGCGGATCGAGCCGGCGTTCGACCGCTTTCTGTGGGTGGGTGACCGGTCCGATCACGAGATCGCCGAGTTGTCGCGGCAGCTCGAGATCGACATCGCCGTGGACCTCGGCGGCTATACCGGTGACGCCCGGCCGCGCATCATGGCGCTGCGGGCCGCACCCATCCAGGTGAGCTATCTCGGCTACCTCGGCACGATGGGCGGTGACTTCATGGACTATCTCATCGCCGACTCGATCATCGTTCCGCGGCAGGCGCGCGCGGCTTACGCGGAGAAGATCGCGTATCTTCCGAGCTACCAGGCCAACGACACGAAGCGGCCCGTTGCCGACAAGGTATTCACGCGCGCCGAGCTTGGCCTGCCGCCCGAGGGGTTCGTGTTCTGCTGCTGCAATGCCAGCTACAAGATCACGCCGGAAGTGTTTACGAGCTGGATGCGGATACTGGCCGCGGTGCCGGGTAGCGTGCTCTTCCTCGTTGGCGGAAGCCCGATCATGGAGCAGAACCTGCGCCGCGAGGCGCAGCAGCGCGGGGTATCGCCGCAACGACTCGTATTCGGCGGCAGGGTGGCCACCGGGGCGTACCTGGCGCGGTACCGCACGGCCGATCTGTTCCTGGACACGTCGCCTTATAACGCCGGCACGACAGCCAGCGATGCACTGTGGGTCGGCCTGCCGGTGCTGACGTGTATCGGCAAGTCCTTTGCCGCGCGGGTCGCCGCCAGCGTGCTCACCAGCGCCGGCCTCCCTGAGCTCGTCGCGAACGATCGCGCCGAGTACGAGCAGCTGGCAATCGAGCTGGCCACGCGGCCCGGGCGGCTCGCCGCCATCCGGGACAGGCTGGCGGACAACCGCTCGACCTGCGCGCTCTTCGACACCCGCAAGCTCACCGGAAGTATCGAGGGGCTCTACTCCCGGATGTACGAGCGGCACCTGGCAGAGCTGCCGCCCGACCATCTGGAGCCCGGCTGAGCGGCGCGCAGCATGGCCCAATCTTCTTCCCAGCCGCCGGTCAACCCGGAACTCGTCGTGCTCGAGGCACTGCAGATCGCTCATGCCAGCACCGGGTCGACGCGATACTCGCAAGTCCATGCGCAGCTCCTGCAGCGATTCAGTCAGCGGATCACCCCCGCCGAGCTCGCCGTGCGGGCCGCCGTAGACGCATCGCAGGCGCCCGGCCGCATCCGTGTCGTCTGTGCGACCCGCAAGGACCGGGAGGATTTCTTCACGCAGACGGCACTGGGGCGCTCGCTGTCGCTTTACCGGCCGCCAGGAGTCGAGCTGCGGCTCTTCCCGCGCAACTGTCGCGGATTGCCGGCGCTCTACAACACCGCCATAGCGGAGTCGCTCCATGAAGAGGTCACGTTTCTCTTCATTCATGACGATGTCCATCTGTGCGACTTCCATTGGGCCGACAGGCTCGCCAACGGCCTGACCGTCTTCGATCTGGTCGGACTCGCGGGCAACCGCCGGCGCGTTCCCGCGCAACCGAGCTGGCTGTTCCTCGACGAGAAACTGACCCGGGACAACCGCGAAAACCTGAGCGGCATCGTCGGTTACGGTCGCGGGCCGGTGGCGGAAGGGATCGACGTCCTGGGACCGGCCGGCAAGGCGGTGAAGCTCCTCGACGGGCTGTTCCTGGCGGTCAGGAGCACCACGTTGCGCGCAACCTCCCTGCGGTTCGACGAGCGCTTCGATTTCCATTTCCATGACCTCGACTTCTGCCGCCAGGCGGAGCAGAACGGGATCAGGCTAGGGACGTGGCCGATATCGGTGATCCACGAAAGTCGGGCGAATTGCGCGGGCGACTCCTGGCAGCAGGGCTACGAGCGATATCTCGAGAAGTGGGGCGACTGAGCCGCATCGCCGCCCCCCCGCCCTCATGAGCTACAAATACATCATATACGCGCATCCGTACGACGAGAATTCCGGCGGCATCATCGCACTGCACAGGCTGTGCCACCTGATCAATACATGTGGCGGCGAAGCCTACCTGTACCCGTTGGTTCCCAGCTTCGATCTTCATCTCTACAACGCCGCGCAAATCGGCTACTACGCGAAGGCGATCTACGAGGCCACCAACCTCGCCAATTACCGCATCAACAGTGCGTTCAAAACGCCGGTTCTCCCGCCCAAGGAGAGCTTCATCCCCGGAAACGATTGCATCGTCGTCTATCCGGAAGTCACCTTCGGCAACCCACTGCGTGCAAACAACGTAGTGCGGTGGCTACTCCACAATCCCGGCCATCACAGCGGCAAGATCTACTACGGCTGCAGGGAGATCTATTACCGCTACGCCGATCACTTCCGCGGTGACTTCACGTTCCCGGGATCGGAGATGGCCGACCTGATCCTGCGCATTCAATACTCCCCTTTCGAGCTGTATCGCGAGCAAGCGGGCGAGCCGAAGCGGGAACGAACGGGCACGGCCTATTGCATCCGGAAGGGCAAAGGCAGAGCCATCGTGCACGACACCGCGAATTCCATGCTCATCGACGGGAAATCCCACGGGGAGATCTCGACGATATTCAAGTCGGTGAAGCGATTCATCAGCTATGACCCGCAGACCCATTACTCGTACCTGGCGGCAGTCGCCGGATGCGAATCCGTCGTGGTGCCCGTCGATGGCACGACGAAGGAGCAATGGAAGCCGACCGCGGAGGATCGTTATGGCCTCGCCTACGGCTTCGATGATATCGAGTCCGCCCGCGCGACCCGACATCTGGCCTTGGAGCGCCAGATATCACTCGATCTCGAGTCAGAGCGCAATGCCAGGGACTTCATGAACGACATCGAAAACAGGATGCGCAAACGCACGAGCTGAGCATTGCACATGACGAACAGTAATCCCTTCTGCCCCGCAAGGCCATCCAATGAGCGCCTGCTGATCTTCGGCGCCGGCGGATTCGGGCGCGAGGTCGCGTGGCTGGCGCAGCAGTGCCGGGGCGAGCACGCCGATATCGTCTTCTGTGTGGACCAACCCGGCTACCTGTCTGCTCCGGTCAACGGTATTCCCGTCAGATTGCTCGAGGAAATCGCCGCCGAAGCCGGTCGCGGACTGGAGTACGTCGTCGCCCTCGGCGACCCCGCGCAGCGCGCGCGGATTTCCGCGCTGTACCAGGCCATGGGAATACGTGCGACAACGCTGGTTCACCCGCGCGTCGAGGCGTCACGCTGGATCGAGATCGGTCCCGGTTCCATTCTGTGCGCCGGAGTGATTGCGACGACCAACATCGGCATAGGCTCCCATGTGCACATCAACCTCGACTGCACCATTGGACACGACGTGACGATCGGCGATTTTGCGACATTGTGCCCCGGGGTCCACGTCTCCGGCAACGTGACCATCGGCAGCCGGGCATTCATCGGGACCGGCGCCACGATCATCAATGGCAGCGCCAAATCGCCGCTGTCGATAGGAGACGGTGCGGTGGTCGCCGCAGGCGCATGCGTGACCCGGCCGGTCGAGCCTGGAGCGCTGGTAGCCGGGATTCCGGCCATACGGAAGCGGTAGGCCTTATTCCGCCCGGTACAGACGACAAGGTTCCTCCTCATGGCAGCGAAACCCAAATCCGAATCCATGCATGCCCGCCAGCAGGCCAGGCCTGACGCCCGATCCACGCGGCAGTCCGGCCAAACAGGCGGCCGCAAGGCCGGCGGGCCGATCCATGTCACTCGGCCTCTGCTGCCTCCACTAGAGCAGTTTCTCCCGTATCTGGAAGAGATCTGGGAAAGCGGGTGGCTGACCAACGCCGGCCCGTTTCATCAGAAGCTCGAGAAAGCGCTGTCAGAGTACCTCGGCGTGCAGCATCTCTCGCTGTTTACCAACGGCACCATCGCGCTGGTGACCGCCCTGCAATGCCTGCGCATCACCGGCCAGGTGATCACGACTCCCTATTCCTTCGTCGCCACTTCGCACGCGCTGCTGTGGAATGGCATCGAGCCGGTGTTCGTGGACATCGACGCCGCGACCTGCAATCTCGATCCCGAGCGGATCGAAGCGGCGATCACGCCGCGCACGACGGCCATCCTGCCGGTTCATTGCTACGGCAACCCGTGCGATGTCGATCGCATCCAGAAGATAGCCGACACGTATGGCCTCAAGGTCATTTATGACGCCGCGCACGCCTTCGGGGTTGCCCACAAGGGAATGAGCCTGCTCAATTTCGGCGATCTGTCGGTGCTCAGTTTTCACGCCACCAAGGCCTTCAATACGTTCGAAGGCGGCGCAATCGTATGCCCGGATGCGAAGACCAAGCAGCGCATCGATTACCTGAAGAACTTCGGGTTCGCCGACGAGGTCACGGTGGTGGCTCCCGGCATCAATGGCAAGATGAACGAGGTACAGGCCGCTTTCGGGCTCCTGCAGTTGCAGCACATCGATGCGTCGCTACTCAGGCGGCGCGAGATAGATCAGCGCTACCGCGCCCAATTGCGCGATGTCGACGGGATCCGCTGCCTGCCGTTGCCTGCTGACACGACGCCCAACTGCTCGTATTTCCCGATCCTGGTCGAGCGGGAATATCCGATCACGCGCGACGAGCTCTACCAAGTCATGAGGCAGGCGGGGGTATTCGCGCGCCGTTACTTCTTCCCGCTGATCACCGACTTCCCGATGTACCGGGGCTTGGCATCCGCGGCGCCCGATCTCCTGCCGACCGCCAGGAGGGTCTCCTCGGGCATTCTCTGCCTGCCGATCTATCCGACGCTCTCACGCGATGAGGTCGACCGGATCGTCGATCTGATAAAGGGCGCCGGCCCGTCGGCACTTCTCGGCGATCTGCGGCTCGAGTGAGCGCGCCATAGCACGGGTATCCCGCTACCCGGCCACCGTCTCTCCGTCGTAGATCTGCGCCAGCGGCAACGCGAGGTCGATGGAGCGCAGCTCCAGCATCGAGTCGCGGGAATCGAGGACAACGGCCGCCCACTCCTCCTCGCGCCGAAACACCGTCGCCTCCATCGAGTCCTGGGCGACGATGACGTACTCCTGCAGCGCCGCGATCCTCCGGTACGCAATCCGCTTCTCATGCCGATCCACGCTCGCAGTCGTGGGCGAAAGGACTTCCACGATGAGCTTCGGATCGGTGAAGAATCGCTCCCCTGCCTTTTCCCGCCCGCAAACGACCATGACATCCGGATAGTAGGCGTAATCGTCACGACTGATGCGCAACTTCACCGCGACGTCGCTGATGTACGATTCGCACGGACCTCCCTTCAGGTGATCGCGAAAGGCGCCATGAAGCCGACCCGCGATCCGATTGTGGCGAGGGGTCACGCCGCACATCCCGAAGACTTCGCCCGCGAGGTATTCGTGACGGATCCGCGAGTTCGCCTCGAGCTCGAGATACTCCTCGAACGTCATCGGAACCTGCGGTTCGGCTCTGTACCTGGCCGCCGACTCGCAGACCCGCGATCGATCCCGCCGGAGCGTCTCCAGCCATTCGGCCAGACGGTCGCATTCCACCTGCGACAGCCTCAGAACCCCACCTTCGACTTCGGCCAGCGTAGTCATCCCGCTACGCCTGGTAGATCCGGACCAAGGGAAGCCGCAGATCGATGGAGCGCAGCTCGAGAAGAGCCTCGAGTGACTCGAGAATGACCGGCCGCCACTCCTCCGCCCGGCGGAAAATCGTCGCCTCCACTCTTTCCTGCGCAACGACTACATACTCCTCGAGCGCCGCAATCCACCGGTAGTTGACCCGCTTCTCGTGACGATCGACACCGTCGGTGGAGGTCGAGAGGACTTCGACGATGAGCTTGGGGTCGGCTGCGTATCTGTCCTCCTGCAGGTCGCGACCGCAGACGACCATCACATCCGGGTAGTAGACGTAATTGTCCCGATTGACCTGGAGTTTGACCTTGACGTCCGACATGAATACCTCGCAGGGGCCGCCCTTCAGGTGATTCGCGAGCGCGAGATAGGTGCGGCCGGCGATACGGTTGTGCTCCTTGGTCACGCCGTTCATCGCGAAAATCTCGCCCGCGAGGTATTCGTGGCGGACGCGTGACTGCTCCTCGTATTCCAGATACTCCTCGAGCGTCAGCGGGAAGTCCTGTACCGCGGCATACGCTTTGGCGGGCTCGGCCACGCGACGAGGGGTTTGCATCAGGCCCGACAGCCACTCGGCCAGCCGCACGCACTCGGCAGGAGGCAATCTCAGGATAGATTGCTCGATTTGCGCAACGGTATCCATCTCGGCGGCCTCACCGACAACGATGATGGACTCATTGTATGGATCGGGCGGTCGAATGCCAGTGAGAAGGGCCATTTCTGTACGAACACGTCAGAAATGGCAATGCCTGTTGGTGCGTCCAAAACGGACGCAGGCACGGACGTGCGCAGCGCTAGTCGATGAAGCGCCTCGCGTTCCTGAACAACCGCATCCAACCGCTGTACTCGCCCGAGTCCCGCGGGCGCCAGGAGTTCTGCACGTAGCGGAAGGATCGCTCCGGATGCGGCATCGTGATGGTCACACGGCCATCGAGATTGCTGAGCGCTGCGATTCCGAGCGGCGAGCCGCTGGGATTGAAGGGATAGCGGTTGGCGACGCTGCGGTCGTGATTGACGTAGCGGAATCCGACCAGACCCCGCTTCGCGCAATCCTCGGAGGCGGCACGGGAGTCGAACTCCGCATGGCCCTCACCGTGCGCCACGGCGATCGGCAGGAAGGAGCCCTCCATGCCGGCGAGCAGCACGGACGGAGAGTGCAGCACCTCGACCAGCGAGAAGCGCGACTCGTACTGCTCGCTGCGGTTGCGGACGAACCGCGGCCAGTGCGCGGTCCCCGGGATGATGCTCTTCAGCGCCGCAAACATCTGACAGCCGTTGCACACCCCGAGAGCGAAGGTCTCCGGCTTTTCGAAGAACCGCTGGAATTCATCCCGCAGCGCTGCGTTGAAGAGGATCGACTTCGCCCAGCCCTCGCCCGCTCCGAGCACATCGCCATACGAGAACCCGCCGCAGGCGACGATGCCGGCAAATTCCGCCAACCCTTGCCGGCCGGACACGATGTCGGTCATGTGCACGTCGTAGGGCGCGAAGCCCGCCTGCTCGAATGCCGCTGCCGTTTCCGTGTGGCTGTTGACGCCCTGATCCCGGAGGATGGCGACTTTCGGCCGTACGCCGCTCGAGATGTAGGGCGCCGCGATATCCTCTTCGGGATCGAAGCTCAACGCGACGTCGAGCCCCGGGTCGGCCGCGGCGGTGTGCGCCGCGTACTCCTCATCGGCGCACTGCGGATCGTCGCGCAGCCGCCGCATCCGCCAGGAAGTCTCCGACCAGGCGGCGCGCAGATCCGTCCAGGACTCATCGAGCACCCGCTCCGTGCCGACATGGATCCGGACACGAAGCTCCTGCAGCGGCGCACCGACCCGCGTGGCGAGGTCGGCGAGCCCGTGGCGCGCCAGGATGGCGTGCACCTTCCTCTCGTCGGCGGCCGCGATCTGCAGCACCACTCCCAACTCCTCGGCGAAGAGTTGCGCCGCCGGCGATCCGCCGTCGCCTGTGCCCGGCCCCTCGCCGTGCTGCGGCAACCGGATGTCGAGGCCGCAGTGGCCGGCGAACGCCATTTCCAACAGCGTCGCGAGCAATCCGCCGTCGGAGCGATCGTGATAAGCGAGCACGAGTCCCGCCTGCCTGAGCTCCGCCAGCGCCGCCGTGAGCCGCAGCAGCCGCTGGCTGTCGTCGAGGTCGGGGGGATGCGCGCCGAGCTCGCCGTACACCTGAGCGAGCGCGGAGCCGCCGAGCCGATTGCGGCCGGCGCCGAGGTCGATCAGCCAGAGCGCCGTGGGACGCTCCCTGACGGAGAGCGCCGGCGTCCAGGTCCGCCGTACATCGTCGACCGGCGCGAACGCCGACACGATGAGCGATACCGGCGCCACCACGCTGCGCTGCGCCCCCCCCTCCTGCCAGCTCGTGCGCATCGACAGCGAATCCTTGCCCACGGGGATGGCAATGCCGAGCGCGGGACACAACTCCTTGCCGACCGAGTACACCGTCTCGTAGAGCGCCGCATCCTCTCCCGGCTCCCCGCAGGCCGCCATCCAGTTGGCCGACAGGCGGATGCGGCTGAGCGACGGGACGTCGGCCGCCAGGATGTTGGTGATCGCCTCGCCGACCGCGAGCCGTCCCGAGGCAGGCGCATCGAGCACGGCCACCGGCGTGCGCTCGCCCATCGCCATCGCCTCGCCCGCGCGGCCGCGATAATCGGCGACCGTCACCGCCACGTCGCTCACCTGGACCTGCCAGGGACCCACGAGCGGATCGCGGCTCACCATGCCGCTCACGGTACGATCGCCTATGGTGATGAGGAAGGTCTTATCGGCCACCGCGGGCAGGCGCAGCACTCGATACGCGGCTTCGCGCAGCTCGATGCGCTGCAGATCGAGTGGTCGCGCCTCCGGTACCGCGCTGCGCACCTCGCGCACCATCCGCGGCGGGTTGCCGAGCAGAACCTCGAGCGGCATGTCCACCGGCTCACCGCCGAGGAGCGGATCGGCCACCGTCAGCCGGCCGGTGGCGTCGATCTCCCCGATGACCGCGTAGGGACAGCGCTCCCGCGTCGCGATGGCGCCGAAACTCTCGAGCGCCGGCGGCGCCACGACCACGACATAACGCTCCTGCGCCTCGTTGCACCAGAGCTCGAGCGGCGACATGCCGGGCTCCGCGCTCGGGATCGCGCGCAGGTCGACTCGCGCGCCCCGGTGGCTGTGCGCCACGGCTTCCGGCACGGCATTCGACAATCCGCCCGCGCCGACATCGTGGATGAGGAGAATCGGGTTGGCCTCGCCGAGCGCCCAGCAGCCGTCGATCGTCTCCTGCGCGCGGCGTTGGATCTCGGCGTTGCCACGCTGCACCGAGGCGAAGTCGAGGTCGGCGCTCGAGGCGCCGCTGCCGACCGATGAGGCCGCCCCGCCGCCGAGGCCGATGAGCATGGCGGGCCCCCCGAGCACGATGAGCTTCGCACCGACGGGCACGTCGGACTTCTCGACATGCGGCCGGCGGATGTTGCCGAGGCCGCCCGCGATCATGATCGGCTTGTGATAGCCGCGCACCCGGCCGTGCCGGTCCCCCGGAGCGGCGAGCTCGAACGTGCGGAAGTAGCCGCAGATGGCCGGCCGGCCGAACTCGTTGTTGAAGGAAGCGGCGCCGATCGGCCCGTCGAGCATGATGTCGAGCGCCGAGGCGATGCGCGCCGGGATGGCGGGTGGCCGCTCCCAGGGCCGCTCGTAGCCCGGGATGCGCAGGTTCGACACCGAGAAGCCCGTGAGGCCGGCTTTCGGGCGCGCGCCGCGGCCGGTGGCGCCCTCATCCCGGATCTCCCCGCCCGAGCCGGTCGCGGCTCCCGGGAAAGGGGAGATCGCGGTGGGATGATTGTGCGTCTCGACCTTCATCAGGATATCGATCGGCTCGCGGCTCTCACGGTAGGCGCCGCTGCCCGGGTCGGGGAAATACCGCAATCCTTCCGTGCCCGCGATGACCGCCGCGTTGTCGCGATAGGCCGAGAGCACGCCCTGTGGATGGCACGCGTGCGTGTGCCGGATCATCGCAAAGAGCGACTCCTCCCGCTCGCGGCCGTCGATGATCCAGCGCGCGTTGAAGATCTTGTGCCGGCAGTGCTCGGAGTTGGCCTGCGCAAACATCATGAGCTCGGCGTCGGTCGGATCGCGTCCGATGTGCCGGAAGCTCGCCAGCAGGTAGTCGATCTCGTCCGCCGAGAGCGCCAGCCCCATCGCGCGGTTCGCCTCCTCCAGGGCGGTGCGGCCGCCCGCGAGCTCGATCCGCCGCACCGGCCGCGGCGCCGAATGGCCAAACAACCTGTGCGCTTCGGCGGCATCGAGCAGCGCCATCTCGGTCATGCGATCGAGCAGCGCCGGCGCGATCTGCGTCAGCCGCTCGGCCCCGAGTGGCCGCCGCGCCGTGATCCGATACTCGATGCCGCGCTCGATGCGCTCCACGGCGGCGAGCCCGCAGACGTGCGCGATGTCCGTCGCCTTGCTCGACCAGGGAGAGATCGTCCCCGTGCGGGGCACGACGAGCAAACGCTCGCCCTCGACGGCTTGCGTTCCCATTGCCGCACGGGGTCCGTAGGTCAGAAGCAGCTGCAGGATTCGCTGCTCATCATCGGTGAGCGCCCGCGCGAGCGCCGCGAAATGCACGAACCGGGCAACCAGGTCGCAGATCGCCGGCTCCACCGCGGCGAGACGGGCGAGCAGCTTCTCGATGCGAAAGCCGGAGAGGGCCGGGGCGCCGGGAAGGACCAGCAGCCGCATCACTTCTTCTCGCCCGAGGGGGGCGAATACATCCCCATGGGGAACTGCGCCACATTGGCGGCGCCCTCGAGCGCGGTGATCTTGCTCACCCCCTGCTTCTTGACCTCGTCGATCCGCAGGACGGAATGCAGCGGCAGGAAGGTGCGCTTGACGCCCATGAACTCGCTCTTGATGCGCTCCTCCGAGGGGTCCAGGACCACCGAGGAGCGCTCCCCGAAGACCAGCTCCTCGACCTCGATGAACCCGAACAGGTCGCCATGGCCCACCTTGCGGGCGTAAACCTCGTAAACCTTGCCCTGATTCACGAACATAATGCGGAAAATGTGACTGGCTGCCATGGCTCGGGTCAGGCCCGCTGCTAGTTTGGTGGCGACATTATATTGCCGGGCGTGCCTGGGAAGCTGCCGCGTCCGCGCAATGGGCCCCTATGGGCCCGATGGACAGGGTTTCGCAGCCAAAGGCCACTTGACTTCAAGGCATCATGTCGCTTCGCCTGCGTGTCGTCAGCGATCATCGGCGGCAGCTCGCTGAGCAGCATACCGTCGTTTTCGGTGTGAGCGGCGGCTCGATCGGACGCTCCGGCGACAACGACTGGGTGCTGCCGGACCCTTTGCGTTACGTATCCGCGCACCATGCCCGAGTGGTCTTCCGCGACGGCCATTTCTACCTCGAGGATCTGAGCACCAACGGGGTGTTCGTCAATGAGCTGCCCGAGGCGGTCGCGAAGCTCGGCTCGAGCGGCTATCGGCTGAAGAACGGCGATGTGCTGCGGATCGGCGACTATCAGATCGTTGCCGCGCTGGAAACCGAGACCGCATCCGAGATCCCCGAGCTCGATTCAGCCGCGGCCGTCCCGACGAGCATTCACGCGCTGCATCCGCTCGGACGCGCGGCGCAGACGGATATCGGCGCGATGCTCGACCTCGAAGAGCTGCTGGTCAGCGACTCCGGAGGCTCGGGCAGCTTTCAGCCGGTGAATGCGTACGGTCAGGCCGTCGCCCCGGCGCGAGCGCCCGCCCTGGCGGCAAAGGCCACGCCCGCTGTCGACCCGAACGAAGACTCCATTGGCCGCCGCATCGCGCGGCTCGCCAAAGCGGCCGGCCGGGACTCCCGCGGCGCCAGCTCACCGGCGCTCTATGACGTGCACTCGGGGCTGCAGGCCTTCTGTCGCGGCGCGGGGATCGATCCCGAGAAGCTGCCGGCGGAAGCCCAAACGCGGCTCCTGCACCTCACCGGGCAACTGCTGCGGGAGGCGCTGGTCGGCCTGAAGGACCTCGAGCGCTCGCGCAACGAGATTCGGGACCGTTTCCGCATCGAGCTGCCGCCGCCCGAGCCCGATGATCCGCGGCCCTCGCTCGGGCGCTCGACCGTCGATGAGCTGCTGCTCGAGCTCCTGGTGCAGCACGAGAGCCGCAGCATCGATGCCGTGCAGTGGCTGCGGGAAGCGGTGGGTGAGGCGAAGGCTCACGAGCAGGCGAGCGGTCAGGCGATGCGCGCCGCGCTCATCGAATTCCTCGACCGGCTGGACCCGGCGGAGCTGGAGGCCCGTTTCGAGCGGGCCGCCCGTCGCGGCAAGGCGCGCTCCGCCGACAAGGCGCAGTACTGGGAGCTCTTCACGACCTTCTACCGCAATCTCATCGAGATGCCGGCGGACCATCTGCCCCATACTTTCGTCGAGGCGTTTGCCGCGGCGTATTGCGAAGCCGTCAAGAAGAAGTAGAGCGAACCACCCCCGTTTGTTCGGCACCCGCCTCAGCGGTTGGCTTTCCGGCGCACCGCGGCCGCGCGGGTAAATCTTCCGGATCGGCCGCAGAGCTCAATGAAGCCGGCCGCCATGAAGCTCGCCAGACGATCCTTGACGGCCTCGAAGTCCTCCGATTTGCAGGCGCCGCTCGAGAGGCGATCGATGCGGCCCGTGCGGCCGAGCACGTGCATGAACGCGCCGGTCACGAAATCGTAGCCCCAGAAGATGTCCGCGTCCGCGCAGCCGGGCAGGGCCCGCTTCAGGATCCCGATCAGTTTCAGCACCACGGGGTCGAAATGCAGGTCCATCATCGCAGCTCCCTCCGGGGAGTTGCTCACCTGCGAGGCGAAGGCGGCGAAATTGCGCCAACCCTCGCCGCCGTTGATATACAGGTCCAGGTCCGTGTCCAGAAACGCGCGCAACGCGCCCTCGACGGTCGGCGAGCCGTCGCATTCCCGCTCGTAGTGATCCAGAGCGTCCAGCCGGCGGCTGCTGGTCGTGCCGGCGCGCCGCGTGAACACCGCCTCGAACAGCCGGCGCTTGTCGGTGAAGTAGTAGTGCATCAGGGAGGTATGCACTCCGACTTTCAGCGCGACATCGCGCAGCGTCACGCCGTTCAAGCCATGCTTGGAGAACAGGTACTCGGCGGCGTCCAGCATCTGCTCGAGGGTTTCGGCGCGCTGCTGCGCCTTCGTGCGGGGTCTGCGCCTGTTCGTGAGACGCCGTGCCATCGTCGCAACCTTCCACTCAAAGCGGCTCCGGGAGCGCGAAGATTAGCACCATTCGCATTCCGCCTAGCCCCCATCGAGCTGCGCCCGAAGGCGCTGTTTGTCGATCTTGCCCGTCGCGGCCAGCGGCATTTTCTCGACGAACACGATCTGCTCCGGCAGCCACCAGTCCGGCACCTTGCCGCGCAATGCCGCCAGGAGTGTCTGCCGCTCGATCGTATGCTCCCGTTGCAGCTCCACGATGAGAACGGGCCGCTCTCCCCATTTGGGATCCGGCCGCCCCACCACGGCCGCCAGGCCGACTTCGGGCAGGCTGCTGATGATGTCCTCGACTTCGCGCGGATTGATCCACTCGCCGCCGGATTTGATGAGGTCCTTGGCCCGCCCGGTGATCGTCAGATTGCCGCTCTCGTCGATCAGCGCGAGATCGCCGGTGTCGAAATAGCCCTCGGCATCGAGCCGCGGCTCGGATTGTCTGAAGTAGCGCTCGGCAACGCTCGCCCCCTTGACCATCAGCCGCCCGACGCGCATGCGCTGCTGCGGCAGCGCCGTTCCGTCGGCGTCCACCAGCTTCAGATCGAGGCCCATCGGCGGTCGTCCCGAGGTGCGCGGTCCCGGTCGAGGCGCGACATTCGGCGGCTCGATCGTCCCGAGCGGCGACAGCTCCGTCATGCCCCAGCTCGTCTGCACGCGAACATCGAGACGCTTCTCGATGCGCCGCAACAGCGCTTCGGGACAATGCGAGCCGCCGATGACGATGCGACGCAGAGTCGGCAACTCGCCGCCCGTTCTCTCGAGATGCTCCACGAGCCCGAGCCATACGGTCTGCACTGCGGCCGCGACGGTCACTCCCTCGCCGACGATCAGGTCGTGGAGGTGAGTTGGATCGGTACTCCTGCCCGGCAGCACCATCGTTGCGCCCGCGGCCGGGGCGGCAAACGGGAATCCCCAGCCGTTGGCGTGAAACATCGGCACCGCCACCAGCACGGTCTCCTCCGCGGTGAGCGCCATCGCATCCGCCTGCAGCGAGCGAAGGGTGTGCAGGTAATTGGAGCGATGCGTGTAGAGAATGCCACGCGGCTTGCCGACCGTGCCTGACGTATAGCAGAGTCCGGCGGGCGTCTCCTCGCCGAAATCGCCCCACCGGGCCGCACGCCCGAAGAGTCGCAGCAGATCCTCGAGAGGCCACTCGCGCGCGCGTCCCTGCAGACTCCCCTCGCTCCTCTCGCCGTCGAGGAGGACCACCGTCTGCAGCGTCGGGCAGCTCGCCAGCAGCCGGCCCGCCAGGGACTGCAGGCCCGCGCCGACCGCGATCCAGCGGTCCTCGGCTTCGTTGACCATGTCCGCGAGATGGGCGACGCTCAGCCGTGGATTCAACGTGTGGCACACCAGCCCGGCGCCCATCGCGGCGTAATACAGGGTCAGGTGGTCCTGCGTGTTCCAGGCGAGCGTCGCGACGCGGTCGCCTTGCCGCAGCCCCTGATCGAGCATCGCTCCGGAAACCAACTGGCAGCGCTCGCGCAGCTGCCGGTAGGTGATCCGGTCAGCCTCGTCTCCGATGCCGGTCGATACCACGCGTGAGTTTCCGTGCCATTTGGCCGCATGATCCAGAAACTTGTCCACAGTCAAGCCGTATCGCTGCATCTTCTCAGTCCGCATCCTCACGCTGAGCGAGCTCGAAATCCACTCTACCTTTCAACGAAGGCGTATAAATATTCGGCAAATCGACCGGGCAGGACGTTAGAACACCTTGGTGACACGGATGCCGAACTGACGGGGCGGTCCGGCATAGAGCCCGCCCGAGTTGTTGGACGCCACATACTGCTCATCCGTCAAATTGTCGCCATACAGCGTGACGAGCCAGCTGCCGGTCTGGTACGCGAGTTGACCGCCCAGGAGCGCGCGGGCGCCCAGACGGTCTCCAAGGGCCGGATTGTCGAAAATCGAGGCCCATTGCGGCCCCACGTCGGCAAAGTTGATGCGCGGCGTCAGCGAGCTGCCATGGGGAAGCGGGAACCGGTATTGGATGCCAAAATTGTAGGTGACGCTCGGCGCGTAGGTCATCGGATGGCCTTTGACGTTGACGCAATAGGGATCGGTGCCGCCGACCGCCGGATTGCAGGTGCCGTGCGCGAGCAGACTGTATCTGGGATCGGCCGTCCAGAAACTTGCCAGCGAGCTCTTCAGGAGGCCGAAGCTGCCGGTGATGGACAATCGTCCAAAGGAGGCCTGAGCCTCGCCTTCGAGACCGTATATCCGGGTCGTGCTGGGAAGGTTGATCTCGTAGCTGTTGAGGGGAACTTCCGGATCAGAAAGCGTGATCTGGAAGTGATCATACTCGGTGTAGAAGGCGTTGACCTGGGTCCTCAGATGACCGTCAAACCAGGCGCTATTCTTCCAGCCCATCTCATAGTCCGTGTCGGTCACCTTGCCGAATGGAGTAGGACCGCCGCTGGCCGAGGTGAAGGTGTTGAGGCCTCCGCCCGTATAGCCGGTGGCGACGAAGGCATAGAGGAAGTTGCCACTGTTGACCGTCCAGTCGAGCGCGGCCTTATAGGTGATGTCGGAGGACTCCTGGGTCTGAATATCCCGAAAGGCCGAGGGCGAGAGCGTGGTCACGCCGAACCCGTTGCCGTAATCCCATAGATCCACGTCATTGTGCGACCGGGTTTCAGTCCAGCGGGCACCGAGCGAAGCCTTGAAGCCGTCGGCGAGTTTGACATCGATCTGGCCGAAGCCTGCGACGTCGCGGTTGGTGGTTTTGCCCTGGATGGTCCAGGAGGTGTACTGGTATAGATTGGCGAGGTCAGGTGTAGGCCCGCCGGCAAAGCGCGGACCGACCGCAATCCAGAACTGGTAGGGCGGGCGCCAGTCGTAATCGTTTTCCTGGGCGTAGAGGCCACCCACCCAGGTGATGCGCTGCTGGCTCGGCGAGATCAGGTCCAGCTCTTCGGAATAAAGAGTCTCGCCGACGGAATCGTAGAAAGTCCAGTTGCTGGTGCTGCCAAAGTACGGAAAATCGCCGGGATTTCCGTAGTCCGTCAGGTCCAGATCGCTCAGCCACACGGTCTTGCCGACATTGTAGTCCGAGATCGACTGCAGCTTGGTGCCACCGGCGAAGGTGTAGGAGACGTTGAGGATTCCCCGCTGCTCGCGGTCCATACGCTGCTGAGGAGCATTGGCCGTCACATCGAAGAGATTGCTGTCGTGGTAGGGGTTGGGATAGCCGTATGGGGCCACCGGAGCACCCACCGGCAGAAGCTGCGAATACGGTACCGCTGGCGCAGCGCCAAAGTTCTGGTCGAGCACATCGTATTTGAGGCTGACGGTCAGGTTTTGCAGAGGCTTCCACAGCACGCTCACGCGGCCGGCCGCCTCCCGAAGATTGCCCGGATTGTAGCCCGGCTTGCAGCCCGCATATCGGTCGCCCGGGCAGTTGTCGGCCGGATCGCGGTCGATGATGTGATAGAAGCTGTCGCGCCGTTCGCCGAAGCCGGCAACGCGTATGGCGAGCGTGTCGGTGATTGGGATGTTGATGGCGCCCTGAAGCTGCGCATCGTTGTAATTGCCGTACTGCGCCTGCGCATAGCCATTATAGCCGCCGCCGAGCGTGGGGCCGTTCGTGGTGACGAAGACGGCGCCGCCAGTGCCGTTCTGCCCGACAAAGGTGCCTTGCGGGCCGCGATAGACCTCGACGCTTTTGATGTCGTAGAAGGGCTCGGCCGTGATGTAACCCGGGAAGGTTGCCGCACCGTCGCGATAAGTAATGACGCCAACGGGCGTCTGAGTGTTGTGCTCGCCCTTGCCGATGCCGCGGATGTCGAAATCGACGCCTTGACCCAGGTCGTTGATGGTCAGATTCGGCGCTATGAACTGCAGCGAATTGATGCTGACGATGTCGCGGTTCTGCAGCTGCCCGCTGTCGAGAACGGTTGCCGTGACCGGCGTCGTCATCAGGTTCTCAATGCGCCGCTGCGCGGTCACCACCACTTCCTGGAGAACGGGCTCCGGCTGCCCCGCGCCGGACGACGGGTCGCTCGAGGCGGTAACCTCGGCCGTCGACTGATCCTGTGAGTTGCCGGCCACGGAGCCCACCGACGATGCTTCGGTGCCGGCCGCCGCGGCTCCGCCCAGTACGAGCGCGACGCAAAAGAACGCTGTGCTCTTCATCGGTCCCCCACGTTATCTGAAACCGCACCCGATGACGGGGCGGTACGGAGCGTCTCAGCAAAATGAGCGGTTGTCAAGTTCATTCACACGAGAAATAATATCATCTGGAAGCCCTGATCCCGCGACGCAGCGCCCGCAGGCGGGCCCGGAGACACCCGATGTCCCTTTCGGACTTCAAGTTGACTGCCGCCGATCTGATCCCGTATGGCCGGGGACTGCAGCGTCCGGAATGCGTCTGGGCGGAAGGCGAGGAGGTGTGGGCCTCCGACGAGCGCGGCGGCGTGTGCCGCGTTCGCGCCCGCCGGGAGCCATCCACTCTGGGGAGCGGGATCGCCGACCCCAACGGCTTCAGCCGGCGGCCTGACGGGAGCTTCGTGGTCGCCGGCCTCGGCGACGGCCGACTGTATGAGATTGCGCACGACGGAGGGACCCGTGTGCTGCTCGCGAGCATCGGTGGATCTCCTTTGGGAGCCGTCAACTATGCGTGCGCGGACGGTCCGGAGCGGATATGGCTGTCGGTGATGACGCGCCATCTGCCGTGGGTCCCCGCCCTGCAATCGCGCCCGCCGGACGGGTACATCCTGAGGATCGATGGCCCTGGCGCCCGCGCGCAGATCGTTGCCGATGGACTGGATCTCACCAATGAGGTCAAGGTGTCCCCCGATCGCGGCCACCTCTATGCGGTGGAGACCCTCGGCGGCCGGGTGGTGCGCTTCCCGATCCGGCCCGACGGCTCGCTCGGCCCGAAGGAGCTCGTCGGGCCCGCGAGTCTCGGCCGCGGCGCGCTGCCGGACGGCATTACCTTCGATGCAGCGGGAAACCTGTGGGTGACGATCATCAGCCAGAACGCGATACACGTCATCGGCCGCGACGGAGCGGTGCACGTGGCGTATTCGGACCCGAACGATGCAGCGGTCGAGGCGATCGCGCGCGCGGTCGAGGAGCGCACCGGAACGCTCGATCATCTCCTGGCCTGCATGGCGGTCGACGGCCCGCTGCGCCTGCCGACGAGTCTCGCCTTCGGCGGCCCGGATGGGCGCACCGCGTTCGTCGGCTCCGTCGGCCTCACGCACCTGATCACCTTTCGAATTCCAGCCGAGTTGGCCGCGCGCCACGGCTGAGCGCGCGCCCGCAGGCATGACCATGGGAGAAACAGAATGAGCGCAAGGGCCACGGCCGCATTGATGATCGTCGCGTTCTTCGGGTGCGCCACGGCAATGGCGACTCCTGCCGCAGGTAGCGCGGTCGTCACCACTGCGCAGGGCATGCTCGCCGGACGAGTGGAGGCCGGCGGTGTGCGTTCCTTCAAAGGAATCCCCTATGCGCAGCCGCCCGTCGGCAAGAGGCGCTGGACGGCGCCCATCGCGGCCGCCGGCTGGAAGGGCGTGCGTGACGCGAGCCGCTTTGGCGCCGGCTGCATTCAGCCGCCTTGGCCGGCCAGGAGCATCTACAACGACCGCATCGCGAACTTCAGCGAGAATTGCCTCTTCCTGAATGTCTGGGCGCCGCGCCGCGCCAGCAAGGCACCCGTCATCGTATGGATCTACGGCGGTGGATACGTCTACGGCAGCACCGCGGAACCCAACTACGACGGCCGGAACTTCGCCGCCCACGGCGTCGTATTCGTTTCCATGAATTACCGCCTGGGCGTACTCGGCTGGCTGGCACTGCCGGCATTGACGGCGGAATCGCCGCACCGCGTCTCCGGCAATTACGGACTTCTGGATCAGATCGCGGCGCTGGCATGGGTCAAACGCAACATCGCGGCCTTCGGCGGCGATCCGCGCAACGTCACGATCATGGGCGAGTCCGCGGGAGGACTGAGCGTCGCCTATCTGCTGGCGAGTCCGCTGGCGCGCGGCTTGTTTCAGAAAGCAATCGGCGAGAGCCTCGGCATCTATTCGGAGCCCGAGTTGAAGAAGGCCGATCACGGCCTGCCCTCGGCGGAAGCGGCCGGGACCCTCATCGAGAAGGACCTGCACGCCGTCAACCTCCGAGCGCTGCGGGCGATGGACGCCACGAAGCTCGATTTCGCGGCCCTCGAGGCAGGATATCGCCCTACCGGCACGATTGACGGCTGGGCCCTGCCCCGTCAACTCGTCGACACCTACGACCGCGGGGAAGAGGCGCATGTACCGGTTCTGATGGGATTCAATGCCGGCGAAATCGAGACTCTGCCGAGCGCGCTGCCGCCCCTGCCGGCATCGAGCGCGGTGTACGAGGAGCAGATCCGCAAGCGCTATCGCGATCTTGCCCCCGCGTTCCTGCGGCTCTATCCGGCCGCCAACGTCAGGGCCAGCATGATGGCGGCGGAGCGGGACGCCATCTTCGGATGGGGCGCCGAGCGGATCGTGCGCGACGAAGCGTCGCTCGGCGAGCCGGCGTATCTTTATTTCTTCGATCACGACTACCCGGCGGCGCATGTGCGGGGACTGCACGCCTTCCACGCCAGCGAGATTCCCTATGTCTTCGGCCGCATCGGCCCCAACGCCCCGCACCTGCCGAATTGGCCGACCCCCCGGGGTCCGGGCGAAGAGGCGCTGTCCAACGCGATGATGGCGTATTGGATCTCGTTTGCGCGCAGCGGTATTCCCCGAGCGCCGGGACAACCGGACTGGCCTTCCTTCGCGCCGCACGAGAGCTACATGCATTTCGCGGCGAAGCCCGAGGCCGCAACGAACCTCATGCCCGGCATGTACCGACTCAACGAAGAGGTCATGCGCAGGAGGCGGCGCGCAGGCGATCAACAATGGGCCACCGATGTCGGCGTCGCGGCGCCCGTGCTACCGCCGGCCCGGCCTTGAGGCGGCTCGGCTGCCGTCCGCCGCCGCAGCCGCAGCCGTTGCAGTTCTTGTAACTTTCATTCGTCCATGAGTTAATGTCTACGAGGAGCACCCATGCAGCGCTTACTGGCCGATCGCGTCGCCATTGTCACCGGTGCGGGCCGCGGGCTCGGCCGGGCGCATGCCCTCGCGATGGCGCGCGCCGGCGCGCGCGTGCTCGTGAACGATCTCGATGCGGCGGCCGCCGCAGAGGTCCGCGACGAGATCACCCGGCTCGGGGGCGACGCTCTCGCCGATTCCGCGAACGTGCAGGACTCGCCGGCGGTCGGACGCATGGTCGCAGCGGCGCTGCACCGCTGGGGACAGGTCGACATCCTGGTCAACAACGCGGGAATCCTCCGCGACCGCACCTTCGCCAAGCTCGATCTCGCGGATTTCCGTCTGGTGATGGAGGTCCACCTCATGGGCTCGGTCGAGTGCACGCGGGCCGTGTGGCCGCACATGAAGGAGCGCGGCTACGGCCGCGTGGTGCTGACGACCTCCTCCTCGGGCCTTTACGGCAACTTCGGCCAGACCGCTTACTCCGCCGCGAAAATGTCCCTCGTCGGCTTGATGCAGACGCTGGCCCTGGAGGGCGAGCGTTACGGCATCCGAGTCAACTGCCTGGCGCCGAGCGCCGCCACGCAGATGACCGGAGAGCTCTGGTCGCGCGAGGAGCTGGCGGCCCTCGAGCCGCGGCGGGTCAGCCCGGCGGTGATCGCGCTCGCCAGCGAGCGGGCGCCGAACAAATGCATCCTCCTGGCCGGCGCGGGCAGCTTCAAGCTGGCGCACATCACGATGACGCGGGGCGTCTACCTGCCCGATGAGGGGCAGGCCGCCGAGCAGATCCTGCAGGAGTGGGATCGCATCGCGGACCGCGCGGGTGAGCTCGTGCCGGCGACCGGATTCGAGCAATACCGCTTCGAGGTCGCTCAGGCGCGGGATCATGCGCCAAAGGCCGGATCATGACTCCGGTATTCATCGTCTCGGCGGTGCGGAAGTGCTGAGCCGCGCCCCCTTTCCCGCGCCCGCCGTGCGCTGGGGCATCGAGCGGGTGTGATTCGCATGAGAATGAGTGTAACACCTGCCGCCGAGACCCCCGCGCGGGCAGCGCCTGCCGTCACCCCGGCGCGCGCCCGCATCGTCCTCTACACGCTCGCCGCTGTGTACGTGCTCAACTTCCTCGACCGCTCGCTGCTCGGCATCCTGGCCAAGCCGATCGAGGACACGCTGCACATCACCGACGGACAGCTCGGCCTGATCGCCGGACTCTACTTCGCATTCTTCTATTGCTTCATCGCCATCCCGATCGGCTGGCTCGCCGACAAGACCAACCGCGTCAACGTCCTCGCCCTCGCCTGCGGCATCTGGAGCGTGGCAACCGCCTGCTGCGGCCTGGCGACCAGCTATCCGCGGCTCGTCGTCTCGCGCATGCTCGTGGGTGTCGGCGAGGCGGGCGGGGTGCCGCCCTCCTACGCCCTCATCACCGATTACTTTCCGCCCGGCCGGCGCGGCAGCGCCCTCGGCATCTACAACCTGGGACCGCCGATCGGCGCCGCGCTCGGCATCGCATTCGGCGCCGCCGTCGCCGCGGCCTTCAGTTGGCGTGACGCATTCCTCGCGATCGGCGCGATCGGGATCGTGGCCGCCGTCGCCATTCGGCTGATCGTTCGCGAGCCGCCGCGCGGCGGCACGGACGAGACTCCGGCGCCGAGCGCCTCGGCTCAGTCGCCGTTCTGGGAGACCGTGCGGATGTTCTTTTCGCGCCCGACGCTGGTGCTTGCAGCGCTGGGCAGCGGCGCTACGCAGCTCGTCACTTACGGCGTCGGCAACTTCACCACTCTCTTCCTCATGCGCGAGAAGGGCATGACGCTGGACGAGGTCGCCATCTATTACGCCCTGGTGGTGGGCATCGCGATGAGCGCGGGCATGGTGGTTTCCGGGCGGATGCTCGACCGCCTCACCCGCCGCTCACGGACCGCCTATGCCACGCTGCCTGCGGCCTCGCTCGCGCTGGTCATCCCGTTCTACCTGGGATTCGTCTGGGTGCCATCCTGGCCGCTCGCGCTGATCCTCCTGGCCGCGCCCATGTTCCTCAACTATTTCTATCTCGCATCCGCCGTCACGTTGGTGCAGGAGGAAGTGCGCCCGGACCAACGGGTCATGGCCGGGGCGCTGCTGCTGCTGGTCATGAATTTCATCGGCCTCGGCCTCGGCCCGACCTACGTCGGCGCGGCCAGCGATTTCTTCCACGCGAGCCATCCGGCGCACTCGTTGCAGATCGCGTTGTATACGATGACCCCCTTCTACCTCATCGCCATCTTGATCTTTGTCTGGCTGGCCCGTGTCCTGCGCCGGGAGAGCCGCTCCATCGGAGGAATCACCCAATGACGTTGTCTCGAGGTGTGAGCGTACTGATCAACGTACTCGCCGGCGCGGCTGCGTGCCTCGTCGTAATGGCCCCCTCTCGAGCGGGGAACGCTCCCGCGCCGCCGAATTCCTCGACACAGACGGGCGCCACCATCGATGCCCCCGCCGGCAAGTTGCAGGGCATCTTCGAAGGGAATCTGAAGGTCTTCAAGGGCATCCCGTACGCGCTGCCGCCGGTGGGCAACCGCCGGTGGAAGGCGCCGGCACCGATGCCGCGCTGGCACGGCGTCCGTAAGACGACGGCATTCGGTCCGGCATGTTTCCAGCCCAAGGGGCCGCCCACGAGCGTCTACTGGGAGCCGCCGATGCCGATGAGCGAGGACTGCCTGACGCTCAACATCTGGGCGCCCGCCGGGATGCACGATGCGCCGGTCTTCTTCTGGATCTACGGTGGCGCGCTCTGGGGTGGAGCGAGCCGCGACCCGCTCTATGACGGCGCGCAGCTCGCGGAGCGCGGCATCGTCGTGGTCAGCATCAACTACCGGTTGGGCCCGCTCGGCTGGCTGGCCCTGCCGCAGCTGAGCGCCGAATCGCCCCAGGGCATCTCCGGCAACTACGGTCTGCTCGATCAGATACAGGCGCTCAAATGGGTGCGGCGCAACATCAGCGCGTTCGGCGGTGACCCCGCGAATGTCACCATCGCCGGCGAATCCGCCGGTGCTCTGAGTGTCATGTACCTGATGGTCTCGCCGGAGGCTCGCGGCCTGTTCGCGAAGGCCATCGCGGAAAGCGCCTACATGGTCTCGATGCCTTCGCTGAAGGTGGCGCACTACGGCATGCCGGCGGCGGAGCAAAGCGGCCTGCAGCTCGCCGCGGCGCTGCACGCGGGAAGCCTCGCGGCGCTGCGCGCGCTCGATCCCGGCAAGCTGACCAACGCCGCCGCCGCCGCCCGCTTCGGTCCATGGGGCAACGTCGACGGGCACGTATTCACGGAGCAGATGGTCACCGCCTTCGACAAAGGCGACGAGGCGCATGTCCCGATCCTCGCCGGCTTCAACAGTGGCGAGATTCGCTCGCTGCGGGTCCTCGCGCCGGCGGTTCCCGCCAGCGCCGCCGCGTACGAGTCGGTGATCCGCGCCCGCTACGGCGCTCTGGCGGGGGATTTTCTGCGGCTCTATCCCGCCACCGACATGTCGGAGAGCATCCTCGCAGCGACTCGTGACGGACTGTACGGTTGGACTGCGGAACGCCTGGTGCGCAAGCAGACCGCCCTCGGACTCCCCTCTTACCTGTATCTCTTCGACCATGGCTACCCGGCGGAAGATGCCGCCGGCCTGCACGGATTCCATGCGAGCGAGCTGCCTTTCGTTTTCGGCACGCTCGAGGGCACACCGCCGCTGTGGCCGCGGGTCTCGGCCTCACCGCAGCAGGTGGCGTTGTCGCAGGCGATGCTCGACTACTGGACCAGCTTCGCGCGCACGGGCCGGCCGCAAGCCACACACGAGCCCGACTGGCCCGCTTTCGGCGCGGCCGGCAACTACATGCACTTCACTGACGCGCCCCATCCGGCGAAAGACCTGATGCCCGGCATGTACCGGCTCAATGAGGAAGTCGTCTGCCGCCGCGTGGCCGCGGGGGATCAGCCCTGGAACTGGAACGTCGGCCTCTGGTCGCCGAAGCTGCCGCCCCGGGCCCCGCAGTGCAAGGGCTCCTGAGCTCCTGAGGTGCAGTGAGGCGCCGTCGCGCAGGATTTGACGGCCCGGATGATACCGCTATCATCCGGGCGCATGACCTCAGCGGTCTCCAGACGGGATTTTCTGCGCCTCTCCGCCGGTACGCTCGGGGCGATCGGCGCAACCTCGCCGCCGGCGACTCACGCGGGCGAGACCAGCCCCGTTGCCATCGTGCTCGACCCCGCGGATCGGGAGGCATCGGTCCCCGCCGTGGCTTGGTCCGTCGATCAGCTCGAAGCGGCGCTGTCACACCACGCCGTGGCGCTACATAGATATCGGACGCTGCACGAGACACCCGCGGCAACAACTTGCATTTTCGCTGCGACTACTGGATCGGCCAGGGCGATGCAGGCCCTGCAGGAAGCCCGCGTCAACTTGCCGCCCGCGGCCGAATCGCTCGCTCTCCTGACAGCGTCGATTGACGGGCGGCAGGCCCTGCTCGCCTGCGGCAGCGACAGCCGCGGATTGACCTACGCCTTGCTCGAGTTGGCCGACCGGATTCGCTGCGGGCAGGGGCCGCAGACGGCGTTGAGCTTTGACCCTCCGCTCATCGAGACGCCGCACAACCGCATGCGCAGCATCGGCCGCCTGTTCGTGAGCGACGTGCAGGACAAGCCCTGGTACCACGACCGGGAGTTCTGGCCGGCCTATCTGTCGATGCTGGCCGCCCAGCGCTTCAACCGGTTCCAGCTGAGCTTCGGACTCGGATATGACTCCTTGCGCGCTGTCCGGGATGCCTACCTGCTCTTTGCCTATCCGTTCCTGCTCTCCGTGCCGGGATACTCGGTGAGGGCCGTGAATCTTCCGGACGAGGAGCGCGGCCTGAATCTCGAGATGCTGCAGTTCATCGGGCGCGAGACCGTCAAGCGCGGCATGGAGTTCCAACTCGGCATCTGGACCCATGGCTATCAGTGGATCGACAGCCCGAACGCCAACTACACGATCGCGGGCCTCACTCCCGAGACGCACGCGGCCTACTGCCGCGACGCGCTCGCAGCGTTGCTGGATGCCTGTCCGACAATCAGCGGCGTGACGCTGCGGACGCACGCGGAGAGCGGCGTGCCGGAAGGCAGCTATGGCTTCTGGAGGACGGTCTTCGACGGCGCGGTGCGCTCTGGCCGCAAGGTCGAGTTGGATCTGCATCCGAAAGGGCTCGACTGGAAGCTCATCGGCGAGGCGCTGGCGACGGGACTGCCGATCCGGCTGTCGCCCAAGTACTGGGCGGAGCACATCGGCATGCCGTATCAACAGGCAAGCATCCGCGAGCTCGAGATGCCGCATGAGGAGGCGCACCCCGATGCCTTCTCCGCGCTCAGTACGGGGTCGCGGATCTTCACCCGCTATGGGTACGCCGACTTCCTGCGCGACGACCGCCGGTACAGCGTCATGTACCGCGTATTTCCCGGCAGCGACCGGCTCCTCCTCACCGGGGATCCGGTCACGATGGCGTCCCACTCACGCGCGTTCGGATTCGGCGGCGCCGACGGGGCGGAGCTCTTCGAGCCCCTTTCCTACAAGGGACGCCGCGGCTCCGGGCTTCCCGGCGGCCGGTGCGCCTACGCCGACCGCTTGCTCGAGCCGCGCCGCGACTGGGAGAAGTATCGCTACACCTACCGCATCTGGGGACGGCTGCTCTACGACCCTGGGACTGATCCGGAAGTCTGGCGCCGCTCGCTTCGGCGGCGATTCCGGGAGCGCGCACCGCACGTCGAGGCAGCCCTCGCCGCCTCGACCCGCATCTTGCCGATCGTGACGACGGCGCACCTGCCTTCCGCCGCCAACGACACGTACATGCCGGAGATCTACACCAACCAGCCGATCGCCGATGCCGCGCTGCCGAGTCCGTATGGCGACACGCCCTCTCCCAAAGTATTCGGTCATGTCAGCCCGCTCGACCCGCAGACGTTCTCTGCCATCGAGGAGTTCGCCGGCGAAGTCGTCGCCGGGACGCGCAGTGGCAAGTACTCGCCGTGCGAGGTTGCGCGCTGGCTGGACACGCTGGCGAGCTCGGCCGAGCGCCACCTCGCCCAGGCGCTGAAGACGGACGCTGCCCCGCCCGATGCGGAGCTGCGCCGCGTCGCGGTCGACGTGACCATCGAGGCCGGCCTCGGCCGCTTCTTCGCCGCCAAGCTGCGCAGCGGCGCGCTGTATTCGCTCCATCGCCGGACGGCGAGCCTCCCGGCGCTCGAGGACGCAGTGCGGGAATACGATCGGGCACGTGCGATCTGGGCGCGCTTCGCGCAGTACGCCTGGGGCGTCTATGTGCCTGACATCACCATCGGACCGTTACCCTGGCAGCGCGGTCATTGGATGGACCGCCTGCCCGCGATGGATGCCGACATCGCGGCGATGCGGCGGCAACTGGCTTCGACGCGAGCGAAACACCTGCCCGCGGCGGCCGCCGATCGTGCACCGATACGCGAGCTCCTCGGCGATGACCGGGGTCCGCCGCCGGCGTTGGGGCATTCGCCCCCCGAGCGCTTCACGCCGGGCGAGCCGCTGCATCTCGCGATCACCCTCCAAGGCGGCGCACCGCTCGCAGGGGCACGCCTGTTCTATCGCCACGTGAATCAGGCCGAGGAATACCGCTCCATCGATCTGACACCGCACCAGGGCGAGCTTCGAGCCGTCATCCCGGCCGTCTACACCGCGTCGGAGTATTCGCTGCAGTATTTCTTCGAGCTGCACGCGGGAGGCAGTCGAGCGCAGCGCTTTCCCGGCTTCGCGTCCGATCTCGGCAATCCGCCCTACTTCCTCGTGCGCGCCGCGCGTCCAGGGCCGGCGTAGCGGCTCGCCGCCAGGCTGCCCATGCCTGGCCGGACGAAGCCCGGAGAGCCGATAGGCGGCGGCCGTGGGTCCTCGCTCAGAACGGATATCCGATTCCCGAGAACACGGCCGCCCCCTCGCTTCCATAACCGACGTCGACATAACCCACGACGAACGGTGCCGCCACGCCGCGGAAGCCGATGCCGGCCACCTTGTGCAGGGCGGAAACAGGCCAGGCATCGAGCCGCGAGAACACCTGGCCGACATCGACGAACGGTGCCACCTCCAGATCGAGGTGAGTGGAGGCGATCCGTATCGAGCCGACTCTCTGGCGCAGCTCGACGGAGGCGGAGAATGCATTGCGATCGTAGAAGCGGCCGGCGCCATAGCCGCGCAGCGGCTGAGTGCCGCCGATCGAGCTCTCGCTGCCGCCGAGCGTGCTGAGCGCCCAGAAAGGGGCATTGCGGGCCTGCGGCATATATCTCAGCGCCGTGTGGGCCGCGAGAATGCTGTTGCGCGCAAGCGGCCAGAACACGCGGCCGTCGATCCCGGTCTCGCTGTAGAGCGAATCGTTGATGAGACCCGCCCGGCTCGCCATCCCGCCGTACACGACCCACTCCATGCCGCGCGTCGGCACAGTGACGTCGTCGCGACTGTCGTAGATGATCGCGACGCGATGTAACAGCGCCTTGGTCGTATGCAGGCCGCGGACCTCGGGGAACAGAGCATAGATCGAAGGAATGAGGGGAAGCGTCCCCGGCAGCACGTCGTAGGCCCGCAGCCGCAGCATGTACTGCAGCTGCCAGGCGTGGCTCAGGTTCAACCCGATCTGGGCCTGCAGCACCTCCTGCTCGCCGGTGAAGTTCACCTGGTCGGCCGCGGGCGAGCCGTTGCCGATGCCGTAGAACCTGAAGGTGCCGTCACGATCGTAGAGCGCGCTCAGGCTCACCGACCAGCGCCTCTCGCGCAGCCTTCCGCTCTGGTACTCCGCATCGATGCTGCGCTCGACGCGCTGTTTGATGCCGCCGACGAGCGACCATTGCTCGTCCGTGCTGGGATAATCGTAGATCCGCCCGTGCACGCCATAACCGAAATACGGGTTGTGGATGATGTCCGGCGCGATGATCTGACGGACGTCGTGATTCCGGTCCGTCTTCAGCCAGGTCGGAATCAACCCGACCGTGGTGCCGTTGTCGGGATCCGCGGCGACCTCCGGGATGGGAATGAAAGGCGCGGTGGCGGGATTGAGCCAGCGGGAGAGAGCGGCACTCGTACGGGAGGCAGTCGGCTTCGGCACCGTCTGCGGAGCCTGCAACGGAGCCACCGGCGTCTGCGCCGCCGGGACCGCCGGTACCTGTGCGGCGGCCCTGCGGCTCGGCACGAGAATGCCGAGCACGGCCAGCGCCATCATCGCGTGGGCGACGGCGGCAGAGGTCCGGCCGCTGCGCGCCGGGCGCTTCGCTTCTCTCACCGCAGCAGCTCGCGGCAGCACTCCACGAGCCCGTCCAGATCGGCCGCGGACAGATCACCCATGGTCGAGATACGAAACAACTTCTCGCAAAGGCTCCCCTGCCCGGCATAGATCACGAAGCCGCGTGCCTTGAGGCCGTCATGCAGCGCGGCGTAGGAGGTGTGGGGAGGGAGCCGGTACGAGCGCAGGACGACGGAAGACTCCTCCGGCGGCAACATCGGGGCGATCCCGAGCCGTGCGAAGCCCGCGCGTACCTGCTCCGCAAACGCCGCATACCGCTGATGGCGGGCCGCCCAACCACCCTGCTCCGCGTGCTCGCGCAGAGCCTCGACGAGCGCGTAGTAGGCGTGCACGGCGGGTGTGAAGGGCGTGTCCCGCCGGTCCTGCGCCGCTGCGGCGCGCGCGAGGTCCAGGTAATACGCCCGGCTCACCGCACGCTCGAGCGCCCGCCGGCGCACGATGGCGAATGCGACTCCCGGCACGCCATGCAGGCACTTGTTCGCGGTCGCCGCCGCTGCCGCGAGACTCTCATCAGCAAAGTCGATCGCCTCGGCGCCGAAGCTGCTGACGGCATCCACCAGCAGCTTCACGCGATGTTGCCGGCACAGGTCCCCGACTGGGCGCAGATCGTTGAGGCGGCCGGTCGTCGTCTCGTGATGAACCACAGCGAGGTGCGTGAAGCGCGCGCCGCCCTCCTGCGGCGCATCCTCGAGCCGTCTCGAGATCCCGGCCAGATCGAGCGCTGCCATCCAGTCGCCCGTCAGCCGCTCGAAGGCGATGCCGTAGCGCGCGCAGATTTGCGCGATCCGCTCCCCATACACGCCGTTCTCGGCCACCAGCACCCGGCCGTCGTGCGGCACCAATGTCGACAACATGCTCTCGACCGCTCCGGTGCCGGAGGCCGTGATCAGCACCGCGCACCACTTCGCCGGATCCAGCGCGTATACGGCGAGCAGCCGGCGGCGCGCCTCGTCCTGCAGATCGAAGAACTCGCTCTCGCGATGGCAGAGATCGGGCGCCAGCAGGCTGCGACGCACGCGCTCGCTCAGGACGACGGGCCCCGGATTGAGCAGGCGCATCAACACCCTCCCAGATGCTTGAGCAAGCGCTGCTTCACCTGCACGGGACTCATCGACGGCCGCGGCAGTCCCGACGGTGTTCCGGCGCGGATCAACAGACGGGCGAAGCTCGGCCCCGGGACGCGCGGTGCCTGCAGCCATTCGGAGATGCGCGCCACGTCGTCGGTCTCGATGGCAGCGGCGTAGCCGCATGCGGCGGCGACTTCGGCAAACGAGACGGAGGGCGATACCGTCGCCTGGCCGCCCGTCGAGTCATGGACACCGTTATCGAGCAGCAGATGGCGCAGATTGGGCGGTCCATAGGCACCGACCGTCGCCAGCGCCCCGAGCCGCATCAGCGCCGCACCGTCGCCATCCAGCGCGAGCACGCTCAGGTCCGGACGAGCCAGGGCGAGGCCCAGCGCGAGCGGTGCGATGCAACCCATGGATCCAACCATATAGAGTTGATTGGGCCGATCGGCGATCGCATACAGCTCCCGCCCGCAAAATCCCGTCGCGGCGAGAACGACGGTCGAGGCCACCGGAGTATGCGCCACCACCGCCTCGAGGGCGGCCCGGCGCGATGGCCGTGAATCGGCAGCATGGCGATGCGGCTCCAGCACCGCCGCGGACGGACCGACGCGCCGGCCCGGGCGTTCCTCGGCCGCCAGCGCATGAGGTGCGACGCAGCCCTTCGGCATCACCAGCGCGTAAGGCCGGCCGCTCTCGGCGAGGTGAGCCCGCGCACGGTCGAGCGCCGGGCCCAGCGCCGGCCGCTCGGACGGAAAGAGCTCCCAGGGTATCTCCATGGTGGTCAACATCGCCGGCGTGATCGGCCCCATGAGCGCGTGCTGCGGCTCATCCGCCCCGCCCGGCTGGCCGCGCCAGGTCACGATCAGCAACTGCGGCAGGCGGAAGGTCCAGGTGAGCGAGGTCAGTGGACTCACCGCATTGCCGAGCCCCGAATTCTGCATCATCGCCACACCGCATCCCGCGCCGCCACTGCCGAGCGTGGCGCCCGCAATCAGCGCGACGGCGTCGCCCTCGTTCGCCATGGAGAGATAGCGCAGCGAGGGATCCTGCACGACATAGTTGATGAAGGGCGTCAGGTAGGAGCAGGGTACGCCGGCGTACCAGCCGAAGCCGCGCTCGCGGGCGGCCTCGATGAAATCGCGCGCCTCGATCATGGATCCGGCGACTCCGTGGGATCCTTTCCCTCGGAGTCGGCGAAGCGCGGCTGGGCGTGGGCAAAATCCGCCGCGCGGTGGAAGTCCTCGAGATCGTTCACTCCGCGCCAGTGCCCGTGAACGTACTGCACCTCGATGGCGGCGCCCTGCGCGATGAGCGCATTGAGGAGATGAGGAACATCGAGCGTGTCGAAGGCGGGGTCCGCGCGCAGCTCCCGCAGCACTTGCTTGAGCCGCGGGAGGCCCGCGCGGCTCACTTTCAACATCCCGATCCAGCGCCCGTGCATCCTCCCCACGGCAACGCCGGATTCCGCCCCGTTTGCGCCCGCATTCCCATTCACCGCCTCCACGGCGCCGAATACGCGCCTGAGCAGCACGGGCGTGCCGAAGAGTCCGCGATCGTCGCGCCGCGAGCAGCAGGCGAAATCGCGCACCGTACGATTGTTGTCGCACGTGGGCGAGGAGTCCACCACCACGGCAAAGTCCGCATCGGTCTCGACGAGGTCGCGAAGCACGTAGCTGCGAAACAGCAGATCACCGTAAGCGATCACCGTGTCCGCTTCGACGCTGTTGATGGCGCAGGCGAGCGAAGCCAGCTCGCCGGTCTGCTCGTACCGATCGTTGACGACGAGCCGGACCCCCGCCGTATCGATCGCATCCGCGCGATATCCGCCCACGACGGTGATGTCGTTGATGCTTTCTCTCTTGAAGGCATCGACCAGCCAGCGCAGCAGCGGCTTGCCCGCGATCGGGAGCATGACCTTCGGGCGATCCACGGTCACCGACTCGAGCCCTTTGCCGCGGCCCGCGGCGAGCACGACCGCGCCCCGGGAGACACGCGCCGCGGACAGATAGAGACGCTCGGCCGCCGAATACTCCTCGGCATCCTGCAGCCGGAAGATTTCCTCGACGGGGGCGATCCGATCCTCCACGTTCACGAGCGTCTCGCTCTCGAAGATCTCCCGAGCGGTGCTCTGCATCGCCGCCGCGGCGGAGCGCAGCACGTGATTCGCCCATATCACGACGCTGATTCCTGCCTTGCGGAAAACGTCGGTCGGCGTACTGTAGTAGCGCGTCGGAACGATCACGAGCGGCGCACGATCCGCCCACTCGCGCGCGAACGTCAGGATCTCGTCGGGCTTGGACAGCTTGCTGTGGATGAGGATCGCATCCGCGCCGGCGCGCCGGTATGCTTCGGCGCGCCGCAACGCCTCCTCCATTCCCCAGCCGGCGATCAGCGCCTCGACGCGGGCCACGATCGAGAAATCGCCATCCTGCTGCGTGGCCTTGCCGGCGGCGATCTTGCCGCAGAATTCATCGATGTCGGCGAGCGGCTGGCGCTCGCCATTGAGGAAGCTGTTGGTCTTCGGGAAGACCTTGTCCTCTATGCAGACGCCGGCGATGCCTCGCTGCTCGAGCTTGCGTATCAGGCGACGGACGTTGTTGAAGTTGCCGTAACCGGTATCCCCGTCCAGCAGGATCGGCAGATCGCTCGCGTCGGCCATGAACTCCAGCATGTCGACGACCTGCGTCCAGCTCGCCTCATTGTTGTCGCGTACGCCGAATTGCGCGGAGATCGACAGCCCCGACGCCCAGATGCCATGGAAGCCGGCCTCGCGCACGATCCGCGCCGAAAGGCCGTTGTGCGCCTCCATGAGGAATTCCAGCCGGTCGCTGCGCAGCATTCGCCGCAGGGCCGCGCAGCGGCTGCGCGAGTCCTCGAATCTTCCCTGCGGCTCGGCATTGCGGGGCCTCGTCCCTGCGGCCCGCCCAGCGGCCCGGCTACCGCCGTCCAGGATCGCTCCAGATGATTTTGTCATACCCGCACCTCCAGCAGCGGCAGCACCTCGCTCGTCGCGCGCGCCACATCCGCCGGGAAGTCGATCTCGATCCAGGGCGAGCCCGTCACGTCACAGACTTCGAAAGGATGACTGCGCTCGCGCAGCAGGTCGCGCACCGCCTCCTCGTGCGGCAGGTGCGCACGCGAGCTTGCGACGTGATCCTCCACTATCGCCGCGAGCCGCCGCGCGGCGCGCTCGTCGAAGCGGAAGAACCCGACCGACTCCCCGATCGAGTCATATCGCAGTCCGGGCTCGAGCCTCTTGCGCAGCTCGATGGGAACTCCGCCCACCACGCAGACCTTCACCGGCTCCTCCCCGGCCTCGAAATCTCGGTCGATCAACAGCCGGTTGACCGGGCCGCGGCCAGCGGTGAGCGCCGTCATGATCCGCTCGTGATAGAGGACATCGGCGTCCATCAGCAGCACATCGCCGCCGCGCGTCAGCGGCGCCGCGGCGGAGTGCACCGTCAGCATGCTGCCGAGGTCGTAGCGGGGGTTCAGGAGGACCTCGATGCGCGAGCGGCGGCCGAGGCGGTCGAGCTCCGCCTCGATGAGCTCGTGGCGAAACCCCAGAGCGAGGGCGATCTCATCCACGCCGGCGGCCTCGAGCAGCCGCAGATGCCGCTCGAGAAGGCTGCGGCCGCCGAATGTCAGCAGGCACTTGGGCAATTGCCGGTCCACCGTCTGCTGCAGACGGGATCCGCGTCCGGCGGCCAGGATGATCGCGCGCATATTTCCCCCGGGTAGCGATGCTTTTGCTGGATATTACAAAAGAGCGCGCCCGGAGTCCGGGCCGGAGGCGAGATTTCGCGCCCGGCGCCATGCCCGCTCGCAGTGATGCAGGTAGATCAGGCCCGGGACACCGAGCAGGAGCTCGCGCGCGCGCTTCGCGAAGGAGAGTGCGAGCGCCGCATCGGGCGCGAGCCCGGCGAAGGGCGCGAGCAGCAGATACCCGCCTTCCTGTACTCCGAGGGCGCCTGGGATGGCGAATGCCGCGCCGCGGATCGCCTGTCCCAGGCTCTCGAGCAGCAGCGCGTCGAGCCAGCCGACTGGCGAGCCGAGCAGCCGCAGCGCGAGATAGACCTCGCCGGAGCCGATCAGCCAGCCGGCGAGGCTCAGCGCGAAACTCGCCGCCGCGTGCCCGCCGCGCCGATAGGTACCCTCCACCGCCGCATCGATCGCATCCGCGCGGCTCACCAGGGCAAACCACTCGCGCCGGCGCGCCAGGCGCGCGAGCCGGCGCACCGTACCGCCGAAGAGGCCCCGCCGCTGAACCAGGTAGAACGAGACCAGGATGATGGCGAGCACGATGCTCGCGGTGACGGTGGCGACGATCACCGTGTGGTGAGCTTGCCGCACGCTGGCGCTCTCGAGCCTCGCCGGCAGCGCGAGCAACCCGACGCCGATCAGGCCGAAGACGAATTGCCCGAGAGCCTGCAGCGTGGTCGAAACGGTAATGGCCGCCGCCGCACCCTGAGTGGCCATGCCGCGGCGGGAGAGATGACGAGTCATCACGACGGGTCCCGCCACCTGGCCGAGCGGCATCAGACTGTTGGCGGACTCTCCCACCCAGCGCGCCAGCAGCGCATCGCGCCAGGGGTGGCGGACGGCGCCCTCATCGAAGAGGACCCGGATTGCGGCGCCATCGAGCCAAAGCGGCAGCAGATGGAAGAGTGCCACGAGCAGCAGGCCCCAGCCCGCCGTCGCCAGAGTCGCGAGCACGGGCCTGAGGCCCTGCGAGACGAGCACCCCGATGAGCAGCAGCAGCCCCGCGGAGAAAAGCCAGATTGCGGGCTTTCTCACTGCGATTCCGGCGCGGACACCCGCCCCGGCGGACTCGCAGCCGCGATGCGCCGGCGGCGGGCGAAAACCTGGCGGAATCCGAAGTATCCCAGCGCATCCTTCAGATTCGAGATCAGCCGCCAGCCTCGGCGCATCCGCACATCGGTCACGTACTCGAACGTGAGCGAGACCCGCCTCTCTGCCTCCCGCAGGGGGGTGATCCGATGGCGTAGCGCATCGCCATCGAAGAACACCAGGCCTCCGGGCGGGATCTGAATCGACCCCGCAACGACCGCAACGCCGCTCGAGCGCGTGTGCAGCTCGTAATCCAGGCGGCAGGAGGACTGATCGATGACTCCGAAGAGCGCCGTATAGCGGCGACCCCTGTAGTAAGAAGTGTCGTAATGCCAGCCGATGTGATCGCCGGGGCGCGTGTAGAAATAGAGCGCGTAGGCATGGCTGTCATCCTGCGGCGAGAGCTGCAGACGCTCGCCCGCGATGCCTTCGAGCACGTCGATCAGGGCACGCGAGCGGTAGAGCTCGGCAATGAAGGGGGCACGCTCATCGATGACGTGCCGGCCGACGCTGCCGCCCTGTTTGTGGCCGGGCAGATAGTTGCGGTTGACCGACGACTGCACGGCGGTGACCGCCGCAGCGAGATGCGCCGTGGCCTCCGGCGACAGGAATTCCGGCAGGAAGAGAAACGAGCCCTGCTCGACGAACGCGCGCCGCAGCGGCTCGAGCGGAATACCGCGTGCAAGTCCGGTCAGACCAGTCCCGTCCCCGATGTCGGACTCGCCGCCATCGACTTCGATCGGCGCGCTACCCTGCGATGGTCGATGACGACCCAGGCGGCAAAGACCGGAGCGCCAATCGACGCCGCGACCAGGAACGGCATGACCCCGTTGAGCAGCGTCACCAGCGGCAGCAGGTAAAGAATGTCCTCCGCCTCGAATCCGCTCAGCGAGGGTTGACGGGTCGCGACTTTGCCGGCCATCTCCTCGATGCGCATGCGCAGATAGAAGATCAGCGCCACCGCGGCGCCCGCGACCGCGCCCATCGCCGGCGGCGACACTCCCAGCGGAGTGTCGGAGGCGGTCCCGATGCCGACTCCCATCGCCACGAACAGGAGGACCGTGACCGCGGCATCGCTCGCGAGATCGTAAACGTGACCGATACGGCTCATCTTGCCGCTGAGCCGGGCGAGCTCACCGTCGGTGTGGTCCAGGAAATTGGACAGGATCACCAGCAGGGCGGCGACATTGCACCACCCGTAGGTGCCCGACGTGAAGGCGACAGCGCCGGCCAGCCCCGTCGCCAACCGAATCGTCGTCAGATGGTTGGGCGTTACGCGGCTGCGCGCGAGCGGCGTCACCAGCCATCGCGCGAGGCGCGCGTCCCACGGGCGCTGCGGGTGCGACACCGGTGCCAGAAAGCTGTCGGACATCATCGAGTCCCGGTCACGCCCCTATACTGCACCGGATTGTACCCGCAATCCCGCCGTCGTCGAGCCCAGGGCCGCTTCACGATCGGGTCGATGTCCCGGCGGCTCAATCCCGCAGGCGCATCAGCGGAATGTCGTCCAGAGCAGTGTCAGCGCGAGGCCCCACATGATGACTGCCACCAGCGCATCGAGCACGCGCCAGGCAACCGGGTGGGCGAATACCGGGGCGAGCAGGCGCGAGCCGAAGCCCAGGCTGGCGAACCAGCCCGCGCTCGCAGTCCACACGCCCGCGAGGAACGCGGGCCGCAACGGCGCCGGCTGCTGTACGCCGACCGAGCCTATGAGGAGCACCGTATCGAGGTACACGTGCGGATTGAGAAGGGACACGGCGAGCGTCTGCAGCAGGACCGCGCGCGCGGACCGCGCGCCGCCCGCAGGGGCCGCCGACAGGGACTGCCTCGAGCAGGCGCGCCGGCCCGCGCCGAGCCCGTACCAGCCGAGGAAGCAGGCGCCGGCGACCGCCAGCCCCTCGAGCGCGAGCGGGTTGCGACCGAGCGACGCGGCGAGACCGTCCACCCCGATCGTCGTCAACACCACGTCGATGAGCACGCAGAGCGCGACAACCAGAGCCACGTGTGCGCGCACCAGCCCCTGGCGCAGGACGAACGCATTCTGCGCGCCGATCGCGATGATGAGCGAGGCGCCGAGAACGAGTCCGGTGACATACGCGCCGGGCGAAGCGGTGGGTGGCATGCGGCGAGTATCGGCGCCGCAGGCACTTCTCGCTAATTAGAGCTACTTAGGCGGATGAAGCACAGCTAATGCGGCGAGCGCGCGAGACTTCACCTGGCCGCTCGATCCGCTAGTATTCGCTCCTGCACCCAACGATTACCGTCGAGGTCTGGACCATGTCGATGTCCCGCGCATTGATTCCATCGCTCGAGATCGGCCTGAACGCGCTCTCGGCAATCCTGGACAAAGCCCAGGCGTATGCCGATGCGAAGCGGTTCGACTCCGCCGTACTCCTCGGCACCCGCCTCTTCCCGGACATGTTCCCGCTGAGTCGCCAGGTGCAGATTGCCTGCGATCTGGCCAAGATCGGCGGCGCGCGGCTCGCGGGCGTCGATTTCCCGAAGTACGAGGACAACGAGAAGACGATCGCGGAGCTCAAAGACCGCATCGCGAAAACGCTGGCCTTCGTCCGCACGCTCGATGGCGGCAAGATCGACGGCGCCGGCGACCGTGAGATCACCTTCCCTCTCGGCCCGGAGCACAAAGGCCAGATGCGGGGCGCCGACTACCTCAATCACTTCCTGCTGCCGAACTTTTATTTCCACCTCAGCACCGCCTACGCCATCCTGCGCCACAGCGGTCTCGAGCTCGGCAAGAGCGACTTCCTGGCCGGCATCCCGATGAAGGTCAGCTAGTTAAAGCGCTGGATCCGGGCTCCTGCCCGGCCCAGCGCTGCGCGGCAGGGTACATCCCATGTGCCTCGCGATTACCCGGCCAACTGAAAAGCTTCGAAGGCGTGCAAGGCGTCATCGACTGCGGCGCGCAGTGGACGCGACGGGCGCTTGATCATCCACGTCCATTTCCGCACCTGCAGTTGGCGCTGCATGCGCTCTGCCTTCAGATCGAGCGCGGCGACGATGCGATCGCCTGCGAGAACCGGGCAGGCGAAGTAGCCGAGCACCCGCCGATGAGCGGGCAGATACGCCTCGAAGCGATGCTCGTAGTCGAAGAAGAGATGCAGCCGCTTACGCTGGCAGACGAGCGGGTCGAACGGCGAGAGGATGCGGACCCGCCCGGGGCTGATCTCGATCTCGCGCTCGAGCGCCTCCGGCTCCGCCCAGTGCTGAGAGGACCCCGCCCCGTCGAAATCGACCGCGACCAACTCCCCGCGGCGCACCTTCGCCTCGATGAGTGGCCGGATCGCCGCCCGCCGCGCCACGCCTCCATAACAGATGGAATCGAGACTGACGAGGCCCTGCGACCGCAAGGCACGCTCGATCCCATAGCTCAGAGTCTCCCGCGGCGTGGCCGCGCGCGGCAAGCTTTCCCACCCGAAATGCCGCGTGGTCAGCTCGTAGGACTTCAGCATCCCGGTCCGCCGGCTGACGGTGAGCAGTCCCCGGAAGAAGGCGAGCTGCATGGCGCGTTTGGATGGCTTGCGGCTCGCCCAGGGATGGTCCTTCTCGACGAGCACATCGTCATCGATGTCGCGGATGGAGAGCTCACCGCCGCGTCGAATGCGTGTGAGCACCCTGCGAAGATCGCCGGCGGTCACCGATGCGAACCAGCGTCCGTGCATCCGAGGGTTATTTCGCATGTCGCGCACGTAGTATTTGAAGTCTTCGATCGGCAGGTACGCGAGCGCGTGGGTCCAGTACTCGAAAACGCTGCGGTCCCGCGCCTGCGCCTGATCCAGGTGCTCGCGGCGGTAATCGGGAATCCGCGTGTGGAGGATGTGGTGATGACACCGCTCGATCACGTGGATGGTGTCGATCTGCACGTACCCGAGGTGGCGCACGGCGGCGGGGGTTGCCGCGGCCCCGGCCCCGAACGGAGCGTCGGTGTCCAGCCGCTGCGCATGCAGCCAGAGGGCCTTGGCGAGATTTCGCTTGATCCGGACGGGCGAGGGTGGCATGGCGAAATTTTGCCACGAGCACCCGACCGTGGCGGAGCAGTCGCCAGGCGACGCGCCATCGCCGCGGGCAGTATCTGGTCGGCCAGGCCCTGCCAGAGGCTGATGGGCAGCCGCACGTCCCGCAGCCGGAAATCCCACGGCCGCGCGATCAGCGTCAGCTCCCACGCCGCGCCCCTCCCGCCCCGGCGGCGGCCGCTGCGACCCGCGCCTCCAGACCCGATCCGGGATAGCCGTGAAAATAGAGCACCGGGCGGGGCTCCGCCAGTAGAGGGGTAAGCGGCGTCAGATGGTGCTGCCTCTTTCTTCTCCGGTTCTCATTTACGCCATCCGCGGCACAGTGTTCCTGCCACCCACGCCCTGGTTAGTGGTGCTAATGTCGATGTAGCTTGGCTCACGCGCCGCGGGAGGCGCCCATGCTCGATGAGGCATTGCTCGCGGCGGTGGCCGCAGTCGCCCGCGAGGGCAGTTTCGAGCGCGCGGCGCGCGCGCTGCACGTCACGCCGTCAGCCGTATCGCAGCGTGTGAAGCTCCTCGAGGAGCGTCTCGGTGCGGTGCTCATCGTGCGCGGACAACCCTGCACCGCCACGGAGATCGGCGCGCGCATCTGCCGCCATGCGGAGCTGGTGTCCATCCTGGTCGAGGAGCTGCGGCGCGAGCTGCCGATGCTGCCCCACGACTCACTGGACGCGCCACATGCCAGCCTGCGGATCGCGGTCAACGCCGACAGCCTGAGCACCTGGTTCATTCAGGCAATGGCGCAGTTCGGGCGCGAAGATGCCGCATTGCTCAGCCTGACGCTGGCCGACGAGGACCACACGGCGGAGTGGCTGCGCCGCGGATATGTCCTGGGCGCCGTCACCTCGGTGGGAACGGCCGTGCAGGGGTGTCGAATCCGGCGCCTCGGCGCGCTGCGATACGTAGCCACGGCAAGCCCGGGTTTCGTGAGGCGTTGGTTCGAAGAGGGAGTCTCCGTCGCGGCGCTGGCCCGCGCGCCGAGCCTCCTCTTCGACAGCAACGACAAGCTGCAGGAAGTCTGGGCACGCCGCGTCGTGCGCCGCGAGGTCGCGCTGCCGGTACACCGCATTCCCGCCACTCAGGCGTTCGTCGATGCGGCGCTGGCCGGAGTCGGCTGGGGAATGAACCCGCTGTCACTGGTCCGCCACCAGCTGCAGGCCGGCGCGCTGCTCGAGCTGGTGCCGGACACGCCGGTCGACGTGCCGCTTTACTGGCAGGCGACGCGCCTCAAGGTGCCGGTCCTCGAGCGCCTGACACGCAGCGTCGTCCGTGCCGCCGCCGCGGTCCTCGAACCGTCATAGGCCTTCAGATCTTCAGCCGCTACGGGTCTTCTCGTCATCGCCGCGCCTCGGGTAATGCGATACTTCCGCACGACGATCTCCACCCCACAGGGAGCCCATGTCCGGCTACGGACGCGACACCTTCCAGTTCGTACGTGACAATGCCCGCTGGCTCGCCGGCGGCTTTCTGCTCACCCTCTTCTCCTGTTTCGCGCAGACTTTCTTCGTCGGTCTCTCCGGCAAGGACCTGCGCGTCACCTTCCATCTCACGGGCGGCGGCTTCGGCGGGTTGTACATGTTGGCGACCGCGGCGGGCGCGCTCTGCCTGCCCTGGCTGGGGCGCAGACTGGATCTGATGCCCGGTTGGAAAGTCGTGCGCTTCACCATGCCCGTGTCCGCCCTGGCGTGTGTGCTGATCACGATCGCACCCAACGCGGTGGCGCTGACCCTCGCTCTGTACCTGCTGCGCACATTCGGCCAGGGGATGATGAGCGAGATCGCCTACACCGTGATCGGCCGGTGGTTCGTGGCGAACCGGGGGCGAGCGATGGCGCTCATCGTCTCCGGGCAGCAGGCCGGGCTCGCGCTCCTGCCGCTTCTTTTCGTGCTGGTCGAGAGGCACAGCGCGAGCTGGCGGGCGACGTGGATCGCCTCGAGCGCGCTCATCGCCCTGGTCGGCATGCCCGCGATCATCGCGCTCATCAAGGTCGAGCGGGTGCCGAGATCGCACGAGGCGAAGGTGCGCAACCACAACACCGCGCGCGACTGGACCCGCTCGGAAGTGCTGCGGGACCCGGTCCTCTACTTGTTGCTCCTCGGTATCCTGGCGCCGTCGTGCATCTCGACGGTCATCTTCTTCAACGAGGATTATCTCATCGAGCTGCGCGGCTATGATCCGCTCGTCTTCGCTGCGGCCTTTCCGATCATGTCGGTCACGACGGTGCTGTTCTCGCTGGTCTGCGGCCATCTGATCGACCGATTCGGCTCTCTGCGGCTGCTGCCGTTCTTCCTCGCGCCGCTCGCGATCGCCCAGGCGGCTCTCGGCCTGATCACGCCCGTCTGGGGCGTGTACCTCTTCATGTTCCTCTTCGGCATCAGCAGTGGGTTCACCTCCACTCTGCTCGGGGCGCTCTGGCCGGAGGTGTACGGGCTCGCGAATCTCGGCGGCATCCGCGCGATCATCTTCTCGGCCATCGTGCTCTCCACCGCGCTTGGACCGGGCATTTCGGGCGCGCTGATCGACCGAGGCATCACCATACCGACACAGATACTCTGGCTTTCCGGCTGGTGTGTGGCCGGATGTTTTGTCCTTGCATTTGCCGCGCGCCAGATACAACAGCGCGAGCAGCGGGCGGCAGTTCCGGAAGCGCTCTAGCGCCGTTGCCCTTTGCGGAATCGCAGACAGCCAGCGCGCCGATCAGTAACGATTCGCCGCCCCTCGCAGCCGCAATTCGTGCGACGCGCCCGCCGGCACCTCGATGTAGGTTGCGCCGCCGAAGCGGTCGCCGCCGATCGCCCAGCACGCGAAGTGGCATCCGGGCAGAGCGGCCCGGCCGGAGACCTCGGTGAGTGGACGGCCGTCGAGCTCGACCCCCTGCGCGAGCACGCGGTGCACGATGAGCACGTAGTGCCTGAGGTCGGGATGGTAACTGCCGGCAGGCGCCGCGGTCTCGAGGCTGATCGCGTCACCACTCGCCTGCGCGCTGATGCGCTGCAGAAAGTACGCGCCACGCTGATACGCGTAGGTCTCGCCGTCATCGTCATAGTAATCGAAGGACGTGCGCTCCACAGCGGGGAACACGCTCACGGTCAGTGTCGTGACACGGCGCTCACCGACATAGTCCATCACCTTCTGCATCGGAATGATTGCGCCCTGGCGGATGAAGAGCGGGATGTCCGACCAGGTCTTGCTGTCGATGGGAACGGTGATCGTCCTCCCCCCCAGGTAGATGCGGCCGCCGCTCCAGCTCGTCCAGACGCCCCGCGGCAGATAAATGCGCTTTTGCCGCTGGTCAGGCTGCACGACCGGAGATACCAGCAGCCACTGGCCGAACATCCACGCGGCGCTGTCATTGCGAACGTGCGGATCGTCGGGCCAGCCAAAGGTCAGCGGCCGTACCAGACCGACTCCAGTCAACGTATCCTGCCAGGCGTACGCATAGATATAAGGCAGCAGCGCGTATCGCAGCCGGATCGCATGTGTCGCGGCCCGCTGCGCAATCGGGCCGTAGAGCCAGGGCTGGCGCCGCTGCCCATGATCCCCGTGCACGCGGAACACGGGCGCGAAGGCATCGAACTCGATCCACCGGGCGTAATTCTGCGGACTCGGCCGGCCGTGGAAGCCGCCGCCGTCCATCCCCCACCACATCTCGCCGACGTCGATGGCGCTCAGCATCCTCGGGCGCTGTGCCGCCATGCTCGCAAAGCCGGTGTCGATATCGCCCGACCAGAGCCCATAGGCGTAGCGCTGCGCCCCGAGCCAGAAGTTTCGATTGAGCGACCACACCCGCCGGTCGGAATGGCGGCGCTGCCCGTCGTACAACGCCCGCTCCATGTTGAGGAACTCCGTGTCGTCCCCGTCCTCGTCGGCTTCGTCGTTCCACCAGCCGACGATCCCGGTATCGAAGCTGTGCGCGAGCGCCGCAGTGAAGAACCAGGCGCGCGTCGCCGCCCGATCGAAGTCGAGATCCCGCACGAGCTCGTGCGAGAAATAGTCGAGGCTCGGCTTCTCGCCGGGATCCCAGAGCTCGTGCGCGGTGGCATACCGGCCCTCCTCCGTCGCGACATGGATACGCGGCTTCATGATGCCGATGAGGTGCACTCCGAGTCCGGCGAGCTCGCGATCCAGTTTGCCGCTCGGCCCGTCGGGAAACTTGCGCGCGTTCCAGCGGAACTCGCCGTAATCATCCCGACCCCAGGCCTTCCAATCGAAGTCGAGCGAGAACGCATCGAGCGGGATGTGGCGCGAGCGGTAGCCGCGCACGGCCTGGAGCAGGCGCGCCTCATCGATGCCCCACTGGCTGTTGATGAAGCCCAGCGACCACTTGGGAAAGAGCGGCGCATGGCCGCTCAGGTCCGCGACGGCGGCGAAAATCGCCGGCGGTGCGCCGACGAGCAGATAGAAATCGGGATCGGGTCGCGACAGCCGGGTGACGGTCAGGCCGGCCGGATGCAGATCGAATGTGGCGCCTTTGCTGTCCACGAGCATCCCGAAGCCCGCCGTGCTCCAGAGGAGCGGCGCGCCGGCATGGCCCTGCTCACCGGCCTTGGCTACCTGAACGCCGCGGCGCAGGAGGCCGGCCTTGGGCGGCTGGAAGATGTTGAAGCCGCCGATGCCGTAGAGGGGCGAGCCGCTCGGAAAGCGCAGTGCCACCGAGCCGTGCCCCAGACGGGCGAGATGGGGCTCCACGAGCAGTGGTGCCCGCTTGCCGCGCCGGAAGAGCTCGAGAGTCTGTGCCGGACCGTCCACGACCACACGGATGTCGCCGCGGCGCAAAACGGTTCTGTGGCCGTAACGGCGCACGGAGACCCCGCCGGAGTTGCCGCTCGGCGCATCGGGCGCCATCACGAGAGCCGCAGGCGTGACCTTGCCCCCCGGCAGGAAGTGGACGTGCAGAACGTTGGCTGCGACCAGGGAAACCTCGAGGGTCCCGCGATCCAAGCGGATGCTGATGGGCGCGTCGCCTTGCAACTTCGGCGAATGCGGCGAGGTCCCGCTGCCCCAGGCGGCAGATGCGCTGAGCGCCGACAGCAGGGCGGCGAGGAAGACTGACGGGTACTTGCGGGCGATGAGCATGAGTCTCCTGCCGTGCGGGCGTTGCGGCCGGCACTTCGGGTGCAAGCCTTGCGATGTCAAACCGGAGAGCCGCCGCAGAAGCGGGCGAGATATTCATCGTGCCGCGGCTGCTCGAGCACCTTGCGGTGAATACGCCCGAGCGAGGCGTCGATCTCCTCTCGCAGGCGCCGCGGCGGAATCCGGCCGACGGCGGGTGGGAGGCTCTCGGGCAGAATGCCGAGACCCGTGAAAAGGACCTGCCAGCTGTCCGCAAAGAAGGTCTCATCCTCCATGGCGGCGATGTGCCCCCGGGCCCGGAAGGTATCGACCTTGTGTCGCAGCGTATCCGGCATCTGCAACTCGCGATTGCGCCGCCAGAATGGACCCGCGAACGGGGCCAACGCGTAAAGGGCGCACTGGAAATCACGGATGCGCTCGCAGCGCGAGCGCATGATCCGGTTGTACTCGCGCCGCTCCGCGGTGAAGTCGTTGCCGGCCGGGAACAATGTCAGCAGATGCACGAGCCCGAGCTGCAACGCGTGCAGGCCGACATCGTGGATCGGATCGAAGACCGCCGCCGCCTCCCCCACGCCGACGCAGTTTCCCTGCCACGCTGCGTCCCGTATCCCCGGCTCGACCCTGCGCAGGGTGATATCCGTGAGCTCGGCTCCGGCGGCGGCCGTGGCCGCGGCGGCGATGTCCGCGGTACCGCTCGTCCCGACATCGGATGCATGGACGATTCCCGTCGCAGCCCGTGTCGGGTGCAGCGCCGTCCAACCGTCAGGGCCGATACGGATCTCCGCGAATGGCGGGATCGAGGTGAAGACCGGCGCCCGCGCGAAGAGTACGCTCCTGGGGGCGAGGTGGCGCCGCCAGGAATGCAGCGGGACCGCCATCGCCCCGCCGAGAAGCAGGGCGTCCACGCCGCTCGCATCCACGAAGAGGTCGGCCTGCAGCCGGCGCCCGCCCTCGAGCATGAGCGCCGCGATCGAGGCTTCCGCGCCGCCGCGCTCCACGTCGACGTGCTCGGCCTCGTGCACCCTGACACCCTGCGCTCTCGCGAGCGACTTCAGCAGCGCGGCGTATGGCGCCGTGTGCAAGTGATAGCCGTAGTCGGTGCGCCCGAATGCGTACGTGGTCTGATCCGGAACCAGCATGCGTCCGTTTTGTGCCGCGACCGCCGTCAGGCAGAACCCCTGCAACGGCACGGCGAGCCCCTGCCGCCGCGCTCGCTGCCAGAGATGAAAGAACTCGATGTCCTCGATCGGCCTGCCGTAGCTTCCCCAGGCATGAAAGAAGGGCGGCGGCCTGTTGGAGCCGGGAGCGAAGCTCTGCCCCAGGGAGAAGGCCCCCGCGGTCTCGAGAATGACCTCCGCCTCGCCGAGGCCCAATTTGGCGTGCAGGGCCTCGAGAGGCGGCAACGTCGCCGCAATGTCGCCGGGCTGCAGCCGGCTCGCGAGCTCGACGGCCTCGACACGCACTCCGCAGCCGCCGAGCGCACGGGCGAGCGCCGCCGCCGTGAGCCATAGATCGACGTCGCGCCCGAGCACGATGACCGAGCGGACTCGCCGATCGGCGCTCAAACGACCGCCCCCGCGAGGCTTCCCGCCTCGGACGCAGCGCAGTGCCTGTCGACATACTCGCCATGCAAGGCCATCCCGGCCACCGCACCGCGAATGCGTGCATGAAACTCCGCCAGACGCTGCTCGATGGCGTCGAGTGGCAGGCCGTCGGCCGACCGATCGTAACCTTCCGGCATGACGCCCTGCCCCGCCAGCACGGCGAGCCAGCTGTCGCGGCTGAAGAGCCCGTATTCGTAGTGGGGCAGCGCGCCGCGGGAGCGAAACATCTCGAGCTTCTGGTGCAGACTCTCGGGCAGCGCCATCGCGCGCACCGCATCCCAGAGCGGCTCGCCGAAGCGGCGGTTGGCGGTGTAGTGCAGCACGAGAAAATCCCGGATGCGCTCGTACTGCCAGTCATTGAGGCGGTTGAACTCGGCGGCGAGGCGCGGGTCGATGCCGCCGGCGCGCCGGTCCGGCATGAGGTGGATCAGGTCGGTGACGGCCGCCTGGATCAAATAGATGCTGGTGGACTCCAGCGGCTCGAGGAAGCCGCTCGCGAGGCCGACCGCCACGCAGTTTCCCGACCAGGCACGCTCGCGCCGGCCGGCGGCGAAGCGCAGCAGGCGCGGCTCCCCGATCGGCGCGGCTTCGAGACCACCGAGGAGGCTCGATGCGGCCTGGTCGTCGTCGATGAAGCGGCTGGAGAAGACATAGCCGTTGCCCGTGCGGTGCTGCAGGGGAATTCGCCAGACCCAGCCGGCGGAGCGCGCCGTGAGGCGCGTGTAGGGCACCAGCGGATCGGCGCGGCGACACGCTACCGCGAGCGCTCGATCGCAGGGCAGCCAGTGGGTCCAGTCCTGCCAGGGAACTCCGAGAGTCCGCCCGAGCAACACAGCCCGGAATCCGGAGCAGTCGACGAAGAAGTCGCCGGAAACACGGGCGCCTGACCGCAGAGTCAACTCCATCACATCGCCCCTCTCCGGGTGGCGGCGGATCTCACTGACCAGGCCCTCGACTCGCCGCACTCCCCGCTCGACTGCCCAGGAGCGCAGATACGCCGCGTAAAGACCCGCATCGAAGTGATATGCGTAGGAGTATGTCGAGCGAATCGACTTCGGGTCACGTGCCGGCGGCTCGAACACGTTGCTCAACGCCGCGGCTACCGAAAGCGAGTACTCCTGCAGAGGCGCACACGCACGTCCCGCCAGCCGCGCCCGCAGCCAGTGGTGCTGGAATTCCACCCCTCCCCACGGCTCGCCGAATGCTCCGAACGGATGCACATAGCGCTCGCCGTCCCGATCCCAGCCGCGGAACTCGATCCCGAGCTTGAAGGTCGCCCGGGTCCGGCGCATGAAATCCGCCTCATCGATCCCGAGCATGTCGTTGAACACCTTGATGCTCGGCAGCGTCGCCTCACCGACGCCGACGGTCCCGATCTCCTCCGACTCCACGAGCGTGATATCGTAGTCCGGCGCCGGGAGTTGCCGCCGGAAGGCCGCTGCGCACATCCACCCTGCCGTTCCGCCGCCCAGGATGACGATGCGCAGCGGCGCTGAGCCTGTGCCGCTGCCCGACAGTCCGCTCACCTCTCCACGCTCAAAACTTCGCCCGGATCCCGAGCTGGTAGCGGCGCCCGACCCGCGACCATGCCGAGTCCATGTAGACCGGCTTGGCTCCGGGAGTGGCCGAGGAGTCGCCGAAGATCTCCTGCTGGTAGACCGTGGTCGTATCCAGGATGTTGGTAACGTCGAACGACAGCTCCACGTGCTCGCCGATCGAATAGCGCAGCGAGCCGTCGAGATAGCCGGCGGCCTTCTGGAACACGGGCAGTCCGATGCAGCAGTCGAGGTTGTCGGTGAGGAAACGCGAGCGCCAGTTGTATGCCAGGCGAACGCCCACCGGGCCGTGCTCGTACAGGCCCACGAGGTTGTAGGAGTTCTTGGACACGCCCGCGAGCTGATGGGAGTCGATGACGACGCCGCCCAGCGTGTTCACCCCGGCGCCGAACGACCCCTGCCCGCCGACGAGCGGATTCGGGTTGTCGATCAGGTTCGTGTTGTTGATTCCCGACTGCTCCACGTAGGTGTAGGTGGCCTGCATGCCGAGCCCCTTGAGCAGCCCCGGCAGGAACTTGAAGTAGGTCTCGTAGTCGAGCTCCGCGCCGCTCAATCTGCCGCCGTCACGCACATTGACCGGCCCGGTGACCAGCACGTTCTGGGTCGATCCATTGTTGGTGAAGGTGCGGTCGAACTGCGCATCTCCCTGGGCATTCCACAGCTTCTTGTAGAAGAAATCGAGCGTTATGGCGCCGGTCGCCGCGAAGTACCGCTCGAAGGACAGATCGAACTGATCGGCCGTTTCCGGCCGCAGCGCCGTGTTACCCGTATTGGCATTGAAGACGAAATTGTATCCGGTCACGTTGGCGGGGACATGTGCCGCGGTCGGGGAGCTGTATACGACGTACGGCGAGCTCGCCGTGGTGTCGATGGTCGGCGCGTTGATCTGCACGTAGTTGCGCAGCAGCCCGATGTCGGCGCGGGCCATGGCTTTCGAGTAGGCGAAGCGGATGAAGTCCTTGCTGTCGAGGCCAAAGCGGACGTTGAAGGCCGGCAACACGTTCGTATACGCGAACACGTTCGTGTTCGGGCTGCCGCCGCTGTTGGCGAATGCCAGGATCGAGGGCGTCAGATAGCAGCTCGGGTTGACGATGTTGTCGCCGGACAGCGGGGTGCCGCAGGGAGCCAGGCTGGTGAGCTCCGTGGAGGCGGGAAATTCGGCGCTGCCGCTGCCGATCTCTTCCGTTCGCACCACGCGCACACCGGCGTTGCCCACGACGTTGATGCGGCCGAAGATATTCGCATCGTCGCCGCCGAAGTTCAGCATGAGGTAGGCGGCCTTGGTCCGCTCCTCGATGTGCATGACCTCGGAGGGCAGGAAGCAGCCATCGACGGTGGCGCCCTGCCTGCCGCAGATCGGGACGTATCCGGGCGCGATGGGCGAGTGGGTGGCCGCGCCGCTCAGGGAGGAGATCACCTTGCCGTAATTGGTGATCGTTCCATTGTTTCATGAAGACGAGGTTGCCGTTCGGATAGACGCCGCCGTCGTAGAAGGAATTGAAATTATTGGCGCCCCAGATGCCGGCGCCATACCCGTTGAACTCAGCCTGGCCGCCGCCGCAGCCCGCCGGATACGGCGCCGGCGTCGTGTTGTCGGCGTTGAACCCGGGTCCGTTGCAGTTCCAGCTGGCGGCGATGGGTGTCCAGTTGAATGCGGAATAGCGCACATCCTGCCGGCGGTCCGCGAACCGGACGCCGGTGCTGAGCGAGTCGAGCCACGAGCCCGGACTGATGTCGTACGTGAGGTCGGCGCGATAGGCGGTCTCGGTGCCGCCGTCGTTCTCGGCGTGTCCCTGGATGAACGGGATCCAGTAGTTGTGCGGGTTCGAGAGGCCGCCCGTTGCGTAGTTGACATTCGAGCCCGGCAGCAGAGTGACCTCCGGCGTGCCGTCGGAGTTCGTGCTGTACCGATAGTTCGCCATCGATCCGGTGGCGACCAGGATGTCGTTGTTCGTCACGTAGGACTTGACGTATTGCGCGTCGAAGCGGCTGTGCAAGCGCGACGTGATGTCCCATTTGACGTCGGCGGAGATGTCCTTCGTGCCCTCGGAATGGTCGAAGTCCCGCGTCTCGTTCTGAAAGTACATTCCGTCCTGGAGGCCCGAGCACGTAAAGCCCGCCGCGCAATCGTTGACGAACGGCTCGCCCGGCACGGCGGAGCCGGTGTCGATGTCCTGCTGCAGGCTCGGCGAGTAGCTGTTGAGCCAGCTTCCGTGAGGCTGCACGAGGGTGCCCGACTGCAGCATGCCGTTGGGACCGAATACCAGCGGCCCCGTGCCGGCGAGGGGGCTCACGATCGTGCTGCCGCGAGGGTCGAATGCCGGCGTACCGTAATAGGTGCCGTCGAGGATCGCGTGGCTCGCGTCCTCGAGCCAGGCGTTGTGGTAGACCGAATCCGTATATTGCAGCGTGGCCAGCACCGTATTGGAGGGATTCTGGTATTCGGCCGCGCCGACCACTCCCGTCCGGTGGCGATCGTAGTCCACCTGGGAATAGCGAACGCCGTCCGGCGCGAACGCCCAGCCCGTGCCACCAAAGGGATTCGAGGTGCACGGTATGCTGCCATCGGAGCTCACGATGGCGTGGGCCGCGGTCCCGTAGCCGGACGAGCAGTAGGTGTCGATCTTGTCGTCGATCACGCTCTCGGTACGGGTGATCACGTGCGAGCGGGCGTAGTCCCCGAGCAGGCCGAAGCGGCCGATATCCGTGTTCCACGAGTCGCTCGCGAGCACGGAATAGGCGGGCTCGGTCTTGCCGCCGCGGTCATCGTAATCCCCCTGGAGGGAGCCGACCAGCACCGGACCTCGCTGATCGAACGGCAGCCGGGTCACCAGGTCGACGGTTCCCGCGAGGCCACCCTCGATCATGTCGGCGGTCTGGTTCTTGTAAGCGTCGATGCGGCTCAACAGCTCCGGCGAGACATCGTTGAATTCCAACCCACGGCCCGCATCCGCCGAGAAGGTGTCGCGGCCGTTGAATTCGGTCCGAACCTGCGGCAGGCCCCGGATGAGAACGCCGGTCGGCTCGCCGGAAGGATGCGTGCTGTCGTCGTCCGACTGCAGCCGGCTCACGGTGATGCCGGGCAGGCGCTCCAGCGACTCGGAGGCCGACTTGTCGGGAAAGGCGCCGATGTCGGTCGCGGTGACCGAGTCTACGATCGTCGCAGCTTCCTTCTTCAGCTGCAGCGCCTTGGAGATCGCCTCCTTCTGGCCCACCACGATGACTTCCGCCAGCGGCTCGGTCTGAACATCCTTTGCCGCAGTGTCCGTCGCCGCCGGCGCGTTGGCGGCCGCATTGGCGCCCGCCGCATGCGGCCCGGCAAGGGCGAGTCCCGAGGCGCAGGCCAACGCCTGCAATACTGCCCGATGAACGGCGCTCTTGGTCGTCTTCACGAATACCCCCTCAGCTCGTGTACTTACGTAGGGCCGCGCGCACCTGGCGCGCCAGCCTTCCATTACGACCCACGAGAGAGGAAAAACCCCCGCTCCATTTTCCGGCGACCGAATCCAACGATCGGGGGCGGGCGGCGCGCCTGGGGGTTATTGCGGCGCCGCGTGTCGTTATGGGAGTGGACCCGATTCAGGTCAGAACTTCGCCCGAACTCCGAGCTGGTAGCGGCGCCCGGCGCGCGACCACGCCGAGTCCATGTAGACCGGCCTGGCTCCGGGAGTCGCCGCGGAGTCGCCGAAGATCTGCTGCTGGTAGACCGTGGTCGTGTCGAGGATGTTCGCGACGTCGAACGTCAGCGCCACGTGCCTGCCGATCGAGTAGCGCACCGAGCCGTCGAGATAGCCCGCGGCCTTCTGGAAGATGGGCAGCCCGATGCAGCAGTCGAGATTGTCGGTGAGATAGCGCGAGCGCCAGTTGTATGCGAGGCGCACGCCGAGCGGGCCGTACTCGTACAGGCCCACGAGATTGAAGGAATGCCTGGACACGCCCGCGAGCGCGTGGGAGTCGATCACGACCCCGCCCGCCGTACTCACCCCGGCTCCAAAGGAGCCCTGCCCGCCGACCAGCGGATTGGGATTATCGACCAGGCCGGTGTTACTGATTCCCGACTGCTCCACATAAGTGTACGTGGCCTGCATTCCGAGTCCCCTGAGAAAACCCGGCAGGAACTTGAAATACGTCTCGAAATCGAGCTCCGCGCCGCTGAGCCTGCCGCTGTCGCGCACATTGACCGGACCTGTGATCTCCACGGCCTGTGTCGAGCCGTTATTGGTGAAGTCGCGCGTGAACTTCGAGTCCCCGAGGGCGTCCCACAGCTTCTTGTAGAAGAGATCGAGCGTCAGGGCGCCGGTGG